>ERZ1370068.2728-contig-1860_pt1 | contig 25644 bp, 45 predicted proteins | sample MGYA00561227_ERZ1370068 | MGnify/ENA primary metagenome ERZ1370068 (study PRJEB38410, sample SAMEA6850437) | metagenome | study: Metagenomic assessment of the ecological functions of the soil: analysis of the soil microbiota associated with the...
GGTGTGCTTCGCGTTCAGTTACGTAATGTTGCTTCTCCGCTACCAGTTGGCTCAGTCCCTGGAAGTCTGCGACAGCCTGCCGGAGGAATGGAGCCGCAACTCCTGCTACGGCGGCGTGTTCATGGAAAAATGTTTCTTGCAACGCCACGCCGGAAACGCGCTGACTTGAGCCCGACCGATTATCACTACCCCTGCCGATAAATTGGCTGCCCAATACCGCGGCGCAGTGTTACGTCATGCAGACCTGGCGTACGACGGAAATGGGACTCGGCACCGAAGCCATTTTAGAGAGTGTGAAAAACGCCGGCGAGTTTGGCGAGCAATGCATGCTTCTCCATCGGCCGCGACTTATCCAACGACGTGCGCTTCGGCGACACCTCCGCAACGGCGCAAAAATGCGAGCTCGTAAACGGCGCCGGCCGACGCGCGCCTGCGTCCGCGGCGTCGTCTACGCCTTGATCGACGTAACATCACATTTTGGGACGGCCGCTACGCCTTGCCAGTTCTTGCGCCGCGTTTAAATGAAGCCAAGAGAGCGACCCAGAGCGCCTGCTTCGAGCTCAGCGCGCAACATTTGCAAGGCACGTTTGAAAAACCGCCTCGCCGAAGTAAGCCAGGAGTGCTCGCGGTACCTGAGTCGACCCGCCCGCTGTGCCGGATCTCGCAACGCGCTGATCAGACAAAATCGCGGCATCTACACTGGAGATTGGTCGGGCAGCCAGGTTAAACGTTTGTGATATCATTAATGGTAGTTGCCAGCAGGCCGGAGGTAAGTGCAAGAGTAAATAGAGGGGTGCGAAATTGAAGTTCGCTCACTATGTTTCCGCTTCAGGAGCGGCGCGCTTCGCCCTTTCAAAGCTACTATAATCTGCACCAGTAGCTGCGGCGCATTTCAGCCGTTGAACTCGATAATCTTCCGCGAGTCCGAGATGATTACCGAGCCGCCACGCTTTTATTACTGGTTGACGACGAGATGAAGTGCGTGAATCCTTAAAATGGTTTTCCGGCAAAGTTTCCGCTTGCTCGAAGCTGACAATATGGATGTCGCAATCGCTCAAAATTGCGCGCCACACATCCGCGTCGTCCTTCTCGATGTCTTGATGCCGAAAGCCGACGGCATCAAGTGCTCCGGCGCATTAAAGAAATCCATCCCGGCTGCGCGATCGCATTATGTTGACCGGTGTCAACTCCCAACAATTAGCGGCCAAAGCGATGGACTGCGCGCCTTCGATTTATCGGTAAGCCGTTCGATGTCGTCGATCTGCGTCAAAAAGTGGCGCGCGCCCTCGAACACGTTGGATCAGGAACACCGTCCTCATAGCCGCTAGCACTAAGAAAATGACCATGCCAGCTTCGTCGACGGTCGCCAAGACGTGAGCGATCGCTCCAATCTCGCATCCTGTCACGCCGCGCTGCTGATCGCCGGGTGCGCCCGCCTTGGACAGTGCGCCTACGAAGGCTTTAACCGCGACCACTGGCAGCAGCCCGATAAGGTCATCAGCGCGCTCCACCTCCAACCCGGCAATATCGTCGCCGACCTCGGTTCGGGCGGCGGCTATTTTGCTTTCAAGCTGGCGCAAGCGGTCGCCCCCACTGGAAGAAGTGTATGCGGTGGACATCGATCGAGAGATGGTCGCCCTTGATCGGCGAGCGCGCGAAAAACGAAAGCGCCGTCAATCGATCAAGCCATTCTCACAGAACCAGACGATCCGGCCCTTCCCGCTACAGCGTCGATGTGATTTTTACTGCGAAGGTACCTATCATCACATCGACAACCGAGTGACGTACTTTACCAAAGCCCTAGGCAGGCATCTTCGTCCCGGCGGCAAAGTCGCTATCATCGACTTGCGACCGTCTGCGCGCTTGGCTGGAAGGACTGTTGCGACACTTTCACGCCCGCTGAGTTCATTCAGCGGGAGATGGAACAGGCGGGGCTACATGTTCTACAGCACTTCGGGATCTCGGCTTTCTCGACCGGCAAAATCGTTTCTGGTTTTCACCGTGAAGGTTAGATAAGAGCCGAACTCTTGTGCCATTGCGAGGCTCAGTTGAAATAGCGCGCAGAGCGAGGTACGGCGCGAGCCGGCGAACGCGCGCCACGCCTGCGCGCACACTGCCGTAAACAGGCGAGCGCGCAGACGTGGACGAGAAAAATTCTAGATTACTCAACCGGTGGGACGAATCGTTGGCCGTGCGCGCAAAGAAGCTACGTCGATTAGAATGCGCGTACTAGCGGTCGGGAGCAATTTCACTAATTTTTGGCTGGCCATCTTTTTCGCTGAAAGTCACGATCACCTTGGCGCCTTCTTTGACATTCTCGACGCCCTTGGTCTCTTTGGTCGTAAAGAGAGTCTCCTCGCCCCTTTCCGTTTTGAGTACGATTTGATTCTCCGACGGCTTGACCTTCAGCACGGTTCCTTTCAGCTCGGCCGCGTTCGCAGCCAATCCGAACAGTAAAGAAATATCGAGAGTGTGATGGCTTTACGCATCACTTACTCCCGTCGATTTGATCGACGCGCCTATTAGCCTTCCGATTTAGCGGCATTCGATTTTGTTCCGGCGTAGACCCTGTTGTTCCGGTATCGCCGCTATTTGGGGAAGAACTCGGCTGGTCGGGCGTCGACTTTTCCGGCGCAGGGGCGGGATGCCGAGCCGACCGAGGGCTGGCGGTTCTTCAGACTTTTTTCACATCCGCCCAGCGATAATGCCAGCCCAGGTTGCGCCCGCAAGCCAGATCAATTTTTGTGTTATTTTTCATTACTGCCTCCTCTTGGAATAATTACATCAAAAAAATCATCCGCCGACTGGAACAGTGCCAAAGAACCGCACGGCTCGCGTGAACCGACCCGGAGGATCTGCTCCGCCCTCAACGCCCTGCGATTGGTCGAGCTGTTGATTAAGTCCGAGAGAATATAAGCAACCAGCTCGTAACTCATTCTGTCATCGTGCACCTGCCGCTCCGCGGCGTCCGGTTAAAGCCAGCGATAAAATCGCCCAAAGTTGTTTCAAGTTTACCGGTGAGCGCCATGATCCACCTCCGCGAAATTACCTACCGCAAACTGCGGCGTTTAAAAACGTCGATATAAAAATGCATCAAACCATTCCCTCCACCTGATTGGGTGGAGGTTTAGTCCATGTCCCGTTCAGATCTCCAGATGATATTTTCAGAAACAGGAGACGCGCACTGCCGCGCTATCAAAACGAGTGTCCGCAAGGGCTATACCAGCGCCTCACTCAAACCGTAAAGGCGCCAAAAATAAAAATATTTAGCAACTAGAAGACAGCGCGCATTTTTAGGTTTGTATGGGAATACCTTCGTAGTGTACTAAGAACAGTACGCTTCTCGATAGTAAAAGACTTCCTGTCAACCTTTGGTGACAGTTTTAAGTTTTTCGTCGTCCTGGCTAAATAAACAATTGTAAATATAGTCGCGCGCTGTGTCGAAATGCGTTTTAATAAATAATTTTCCTGCTCCAGGCCAAGCCAACCGCCGTGAAAATAGTTTGCCCACGGCAGTCCTTCGACCTTGCTCCCCTGGAGGAAAATAGGTAATTTACCGCACGAACACGGAGTCTCTCTTGGCGACAACAATACGTTCTCAAAAACCATGCGCGACCGACCGCGATCAGCTCGGGAAGCTCGATTACCGTAGCTGAGCTCAACGAAGCGCAGTATGAGGCGGCGACCGCTGATTGATGGTCCGCTGCTCATTGTTGCCGGCGCCGGGCACGGGCAAGACTCGCACTCTGGTTCATCGCGTCGCCTATCCTGATCGATCAGCGGCGTCGATCCGCGCTCGATTCTGCTGCTCACCTTCACGCGCCGCGCCGCCGAGGAAATGCTTGCGGCGCGCCAGTCTGTTGATCGATAACCGGTGCAGCCAGGTTGCCGGCGGCACGCTTCCACTCCTTTGCCAACCTAGTCCTGCGCGAGTCCGGCCGCCAGATCGATCTGTCGCCCTCGTTCACGATCATGGACCGCGCCGACAGCGAAGACGTGATCCAGTCGCTGCGCACCGAAATGGGCTCGACGCCAAAGGACAAGCGCTTTCCGCGCAGCAAACAGACGGTGCGGCGATCTTCAGCATGGCGCTCAACAAGCAAACGCCGCGTCACCGAGCTGGTCGAGCAAGGAATATCCCCACCTCTTCGATTCGCTGGACGATCTCGTCGCGCTTTGCACGACCGCTATATCGACTATAAAGCACGCCAAGGCGCTGGTCGACTACGAGCGATCTGCTTGACCAAGCTGAAGGATCTGCTCGCCGATCACGAGGACGTGCGCCACCGGCTTCTCGCAGATCTTACCGCTATCATCATGGTCGACGAATATCAGGACACCAATCACCTGCAGGCGGACATCGTGCGGCTGCTCGCCACCGACGCACGACAACGTCGCGGTGGTCGGCGACGACGCCCAGAGCATCTATTCGTTTCGCGGCGCCAACTTTCGCAACATCATGGATTTTCCCAAGCGACTTTCCCGGCGCGCGCATCATCAAGCTCGAAGAGAACTACCGCAGCACCCAGCCGATCTTGACGTCTGACCAACGAGATCATCGCAGCGCGCCCAGGAGCGCTACGAAAAGCGCCTGTTCACGCAGCAAACAGCGCGGGCGACGCCGTCCCGCTCGTCCAGGCCGACAGCGAGCAGATGCAGTCGCGCTTCGTCTGCCAGAAAATTCTCGAGCTGCGCGAAGAGGGCGTGCCGCTGCTGGGACATGGCGGTGCTTGTTCCGCTCGAGCTTTCACTCCTTCGATCTGGAAATCGAGCTGACGCGCCACAATATTCCCTTCGTCAAACGCGGCGGCTTTCAGTTCATGGAAACCACCCACATCAAGGATCGTGCTGGCCCATTTGCGCGTTCTGGCCAACCCGCAGGACGCGATCTCCTGGAACCGCGTGCTTGCTGCTTGATCGAGGGCGTCGGCGCGCAGATGAGCCAGAAGATCATCAAATGGCTTCTGGACGGCAGCCAATCCGGTGCGAGCGGCTGCCGTTCCTTCGATGCCAAGGGCAAGAGTCGCTCACGGCGCTCAAGACGCTGGCCCAGGTGCTCGAAGTCAGCCGCCGACGCCGAGCTGCCGGTCAGAGCAAGCGCAGTATCTGATGCAGTATTACGTGCCGATCCTCAAGCACAATCACCCGGAGGACCATCCCAAGCGGCTGAGAGACCTGGAGCATTTTCAGGCATGACCGGAGCGCTACCGGAGCCTGGAACGCTTGCTGAGCGACATGGCGCTCGAGCCGCCCAACGACAGCGTCGCCGGCGTGCTGGCGGTCGATCCCGACGAAGGGCCGTTGGTTCTTTCTCGACGATTCATTCGGCCAAAGGTTTGGAATGGCACTCGGTGTTCATTATCTGGGCTTTGGAAGGACGCTTCCCGTCTTTTTACAACATCAACTCCGACGACGATCTGGAAGAGGAGCGCCGGCTGCTCTACGTCGCGGCCACCCGCGCCAAAGAGAATCTTTTCATCAGCTATCCGACGCGGATTTTCGACCGCGGCATCGCGCATGATCCTGTCGCGCCCGTCGCAGTTTATCGAAGGCATATCGCCGAAGATCTGCTGGAGACCGGCGCCGCTCGTCGACGAGGAAGACAACTGGGATTGGGAGATTAGAACGATGGTGCAACTTCTGCTCTACACGGTCGTCTTTATCAGCGGCGCAGTTTTGATGGCGCTCGGAGATCGTCGGCAGCCGCGTGCTCGCGCCTTATTTCGGCAGCTCGATCTTCGTCTGGGGCAGCCTGATTTCTCGGTGGTGATGGCGGCGCTGAGTCATCGGGCTATTACTGGGGCGGCTGGTTGTCGGCGCAGAGAACCGTCCTACGGCCAAGCTGCTCGCTGCTTCCTGATCCCCGGCGTGATGATTTTCTTTCTGCCGTTCATCTATCCGCCGGTCAACGACTGGATCGCCGCCGCCGATTTCGGCACGCGTCTGAATCCGCTGATCGCGTGCAGCGCTCTCTTTCTTGCCGCCGGGGATATTTCTGGGCGCTGATCTCCCCTTACGTCGATCCGGCTCGCCGCCGACCGACTTTGCACACCGTCGGCAGCACCGCCGGCACGCTCTACGCCGTGTCCACCTGCGGCAGCATCTGCGGCACGCTGCTGACCGCTTTTATACTGATCCCGGTGCTCGGCGTGGCCAACATTATTCACGCGCTCGGCATCACGCTGGTCTGTTTGTCTTTGGTCGTAGTACCCTTGGTCCGGCTGCGCAGCGTTACTGTCGGTCGCGCTGTCGCCACCGTCGTCGCTCGCCGCTCGGATCATGAACCGGTTCCGTCGGCGGCTTGGGCCAGGCTAAGGACGCATCTTGCAAAAAGATACTTTTTATCACCGCATTCGCATCGAAGAAGACGACGAAGCGCGCTACATGTATTTCGACCGCACGCTGCAGAGCTCGATGAATTTGAAAGATCCGACGGCATTGCGCCTGATCTATTCGCGCTATACTTCCCTCGGATTTACGCTTTCCGTCCCGACGCCAAAAAATGCTGATCATCGGCTTGGGCGGCGGCTCGATCCCGAAAAAGCTGCAGAAAGAATTTCCCAATCTGGAAATGGATGTCGTCGAGATCGATCCCGAGGTGATCAAGATCGCCAAAGATCATTTCAACGTCACGAGAGCGAAAAGCCTGCGCCTGCACGCCCAGGACGGCCGGCTCTTTTTGACGCGCACGCAGAATCAATACGATGTCATTCTGCTCGACGCCTATTTCACCGATGCCATGCCGTTTCATCTGGCGACCAAAGAATTTTTCGAATTGGCGCAGCGAAAGCTCACGCCCAACGGCATCGTCGTCGCCAACCTGATCAGCGCCGTCACCGGACCGTCCGGTAAAATCGCCCGTGCGATCGTCACGCACCCAGCGGCAGATTTTTCCGCAAACCTATGTCTTTCGCGGCGCGCCGTCCCGACAACGTCAGCCTGAAACGATTCAAAACGTCATTGTGATTGCGACCAGAGACAAGCAACGCGTCGATATCAAAGAGATCGTCAAGCGCGCCGCGGCGATCGACAAGGAGTTGTTCCCCGATCCCATCCAAGACATCGCAGTGGCTTATTATCGACGGACCGCTCAACGCGCAAGATGTGCCGATGTTCACCGATGATTACGCGCCGACGGATAATCTGCTCAATCCTTAGCGCGCTGTTTCATCTGCTCTTGTTGCAGTTCTCGGCCCTGACGTGGAGCAACGACTCGTGCGCGATCAAAGTCGCTCGCCGATCCGAGTTTCCTTCGCGCGCGCAATCCGCGCTGGGACCAAGAGGTGCGCGGGCTCATCGAAGCCGCCTCGGACTACTACGAGCGCGAGTTTGACATTCGGCTCGTGAGCCAAAGCGTCGTCGCCGTGGCCGGCCGAAGAGCGCATTCCCTCGACCGCCGAGCTGCTCGCCAGACTTAGCAAGAATGAGCTGTCTCGCGGAAAGAACGACGGCAGCTACGATTTGATCGTGCTTTTCACAGCCGAAGGCCGTTAGCCGCTATCTTGACTGCGGGTCGGCCGCGCGTCGATCGTATCGGCAATTGCACAGAAGGGCTTGGCGAATTATGATCGTTACCGGTCACTGCGGTTTTTCGCTACCAGCGGTCCAAACGCGAACTGGAGTTCGACGTCGTCGCTTTGATTCACGAGCTCGGCCACGTCTTCGGCGCCGAGCATGTCGATGACACGAATTCCGATCGATGCACGAAGAGTTCGGCTATCGAACCGAGTTCGACGCTAAGAATCGCGCGATCATTCAAGAAAAACCGAACTTGTGCCCATTTGCCAAATGAGCGAAGCAGGCAATAGGCATTAGGCAAGAGCAAAAATCCGAAATCCATATCTTCCGACTATTGCCTGTTGCCTATTGCCTGTTGCTTAACTATGTTGAGCAATCTTCGAATCGTTTTGGTTCATCCGCGCGGCTCGGGCAACATCGGCTCGGTGGCGCGCGCGATGAAAATGTTCGACGCCGGCGAGCTCGCCATCGTCGGTAAAGCGCGCACGCGCAGTTTTTGGGCGAGGCGATGGCCGTGCATGGGCGCGAAATCTTGGCTGATGCCAAGTGCTACGATACGTCTTCGCGATGCGATCGCCGACTGCACGCTCGTCGTCGGCACCACGTGCCGAGCCGGACTCTATCGCAGACCACAGCCAAACACGCGCACGAAGTCGCGCCCACGGTCGCCGATGCTTTGGAGAAGGGTAAAGTTGCGCTGATCTTCGGCCCGGAAGATCACGGTCTCAGCAACAAAGACCTGGAACATTGCCAACTTCTCGTCACGATTCCGATCGCACCCCGATTATCCATCGCTGCAACGTCGCCCAAGCCGCCGTCATCTGTCTTTACGAGTTCTACGTCGCATCGCTGATGCCAGCGAACGACTCGACGTTCAAGCGCGCCGACGCTGAACAGGTCGAGCGACTCTTTGACATCATGAGAAATTCGCTGTTAAAGATCGGCTTTCTGGATTCGGAAAATCCCGAGCATATGCTGCTCGCTTTTCGCCGCATTTTCGGTCGCGCCGGCTTGGAAGAAAAGGACGTGAGAATTTTGACCGGCATGTTTCGCCAGATCGAATGGTACGCGAAAGAGGGCTGGAAAGTTGTCGAAGAAAAAGAAAGGAAGGGGATAAAAATCAGATAGACTTAATTGTCGGACCGCCATGGACACTCGACCTCAGCTCCAGGAGCAAAACTTTTCGGAAGGAGGAGCTCATGAAAGTACTATGGGTCGCGTTTGCCGTGTTTCGTCGCACTCTCCCACGTCGAAGCTCCGGCTCTTGCCAATCATCGCCAATCGATCCGAGTAGCTTATCCCAGCCTCGGCCTTCCCCAAGCGCCGCTCTGGATCGCCAGCGCGGCGAATTATTTCAATGAAGTAGGACTGCGCGTCGAGTCACTGTTTATCCAGAATAGCTCCACGGTCATCCAGTCTCTGCTGTCGGATGAAATCGACTATGCCATGATCGGACCGGCGCCCGTGGTTGCGGTGGATCTGCGCGGCGCCGACATCGTGATGATCGCGACAACGATCCCGACGCTTGATTTTCTACGTGATCGCGCGACCGGAAATTCAAAAGGTCGAAGATCTCAAAGGCAAGTCCCTCGGTTTTGGCCGCTTCGGTTCCAACACCGATTTTGCCGCGCGCTTGCTGCTGGAAAAATACGGCTGGTTGCGAACAAGGACGTGGCCATGATCCAAAACCGTGGGCGGGAACGCGACGGTGTTGGCGGTCAGCACGGGAAAGGTTCACGCCGGCATCACCACGGACGTGGGGATGTTGGAAGGAAAGAAACTCGGCCTTGCGAGAACTTTTCGCCTTCAAAGACCTGGCGATCCCATTTGCCCATGCCGGCTTTGCCGCCAAGCGCTCTTTCTCAAGAACCATGAGAACGAAACCCTCAGTTTCCTGCGGGCGATTTCCAAAGCGGTCTATCGCATGATGGCAGACAAGAGCTTTCAGTACCCAGGTGATTCAAAAAGTCTCGCGCGTCGATGACAAAGCGATCGTCGAAGCCGGTTACGAGCTGCACGCTCAACAATTTCTTCAGAAGAAGCTCTATACCACGCCGCCCATGATTCAGACCGTGCTGCGCCAGGTCGGCGAGACCTGCCAGCGGCGCTCGAATGCTCAACCCCAGCCGACTTCATCGACAACCGTTACATCCAGACGCTCGATCAGCAGCGGCCTCTTCGCGGAGCTGAATCGGACCTTCAAGCCGCGATAGGGTGGCGGCAATTCAACAAGTGATCGATTCACAGGAGTAACGCCATGAACGTCAACCACTTCGAGCTCAAGAAAACCGCGCTGCTGTTCTTCGATATTCTCAACGGCTACGTCGCCGACGCCGGAGCCGGGCAAGCCGCGTGTTCTGAAGCCGTGGATTCAAAACGCCGTCGAGGCTCAGCAAAGCCGGACGCGCGGCCGGATTGCCGATTTTTTCGCCAAGGGCAATCATCGCCCCGACAACGCGACCACCGCGCTGCTGCTCACCGACACCAATAATTCGCTCACGCCGTGGCCCAACGGCGAAGTGACCAAAAGCAAAATGCACGTTGTCGCCGGTGACAAAAGCTCTGATGTGCTGGCCGATCTCGGGCCGAGCGCCGGACGATTATTACATCGTCAAGTATCGCTGGAGCGCCTTTCATCCAAACCTATCTCGATCTCGCGCTGCGCACCCGCGGCATCGATACGATCATTATTTCCGGCGGCTCCGACCGATGTCGGCGTCACATCGACTTTGTATTCCGGCACGGGACTTGGACTATAACACGATCGTCGTCAGCGACGCCTGCGGCACGTCGCACGATCAGCGCGCCCACGATATGCTGATGGAGCTGGTTTTCCGCGCATGTCGCGCGTGCGCACGACGGATCAAGTGATCTGAGATGATCGAGAGACGCGATAGGCGCACATCGGCGCTAATCGAAGTTGTCATCTCGAACGGAGTGAGAGATCCATTACTCCGTGTTCAGATTTCTCGCCTGCAGGTCGAAATGACAACCAGGAAACGGATGAATCTTCAACGCATAGTAACTGCAAGGAGGACTATCATGGCATCCAACGGCACTGCGCCCGTGGGCGTGAGTCAGAACATCAAACAGATCGGCCGCATGGATCTGCCCGGCGGCGGTTCCGTCGTCGTCGAAAACGGCTACGCCTACGTCGGTCACATGGACCCGCCGCACGGCACTTCGATCATCGACGTCAAGGATCCCAAGAATCCGAAAGTCGTCGCCCATCTGGAAATTACCGAGGGTCTCCACTCGCACAAAGTGCGGGTCAGCGGCGACATCATGCTCATCAACTACGAGCAGCTATAAGGTCGAAGACAGCAGCTGCAATCGGGCTTAAAGGTTTTCGACATCTCGGATCGGGCCAAACCGCGCGAAATCGCACTTTTACAAAACCCCGGGCAAAGGGCGTGCACCGTTTCACCTTCGACGGCCGCTACGCCTACATCTCGCCCACAGTGGAAGGCTACAACGGCAACATCGCCATGATGCTGGACATGAAGAACCCGCAAGAAGCCGGAAGAAGTCATGCCGCTGGTGGATGCCTGGACAATGGATCGCCGGCGGTGAAACTGCCGACCTGGCAACGGCGCCGACACTCGCTGTCATCATCCGATCCGCCGGGGCGATCGACTCTATACATCAGCTACTGGCACGGCGGCTTCGCCATCGTCGACATCTCCGACATGAGCAAGCCGAAAACAGTGAGCACGCTCGACTGGAGCCCGCCCTATCCTTGCCCGACGCACACTACTTTGCCGATGCTGAATAAAATCATGGAGCGCGACTGGATGATCGTCACCGACGAAGAAGTCGGCGAGAAGCTAAATGAAACCCACAACGCGTTTCTGTGGGTCGTCGATATCACCAAAGAAGAACTGCCGCTGCCTGTCGCAACGTTCATCGTGCCCTTCGACGGCAAATCGACGAACGAGTTCCGCTTCGGCGCGCACCAACCGGCGGAACAGGTTTACGGCAACACGCTCTACGTCACCTGGTTCGGCGGCGGCCTGCGCGCGGTGGATTTCTCCAATCCGTACATTCCCAAGGAAGTCGGCTACTATATTCCGAATCCGGGCAAGGATCAGAAAGTTGTCATGAGCAACGACGTTTTCCATGACAAAGACGGCAAGCTCTATCTCATGGACCGGTACGACGGACTGGAGATATTAGAACCGCAAATCTAGAATGCGCACGCCTTCAAAAGTTCAGACGTTCTAAAGTCGTTCGCACCGAAACACTCGATTCTGCGACGCGGGATTATTAACTTGAACCGTTGAACGCTTGAACGCCTCGTTACCCATGAAACTCTACAACGTCGCTTATTCGGGCAACTCTTACAAAGTCCGTCTGCTGCTCGCGCAACTCAGCGTTCCCTGCGAGATCGTCGAAGTCGATATCTTAAAAGGCGAAAGCCGCACCGCCGAATTCTTAAAGATCAATCCCAACGGCCGCACGCCGGTGCTCGACGACAACGGCTTTATTCTCGCGGAATCCAACGCCATCCTTGCGTATCTCGCCAGAGGAACGAAATTTCTACCCGAAGACCGGCAGAAGTTCGCGCTGAGTATTCCAGTGGATGTTCTTCGAGCAATACAGCCACGAACCCTACATCGCGACGTCTCGCTTCTGGCTCCAGCACAAGCCCGACTCACCCGAACAATCTGCGCTTCTCGCATCGAAGCGCGACGGCGGCTGGGCGGCGTTGAAAATCATGGAAGACCATCTGGTAAAGAACGATTTCTTTGTCGGCGATTACAGCATCGCCGACATTGCGCTCTTCGCCTATACGCACGTCTCGCATGAAGGCGGATTTCCGCTGGATGATTTTCCAAAGATCAGAGCTTGGATCGAACGAGTAAAGGCGCAGCCTGGCGTTTGTGTCGCATGATATAAAGTCGTCGAACTTCGTAATTTGTAGGGGTGCGCGCTTGCGCGCCATCCGAGCGCTGCATGCGCGACTATCAAAGACTTATATGATTTGCCTTTTCTCCGCTCGTTGACCCGACAAAGCATGTCCGAGTATCGACGCGCCCATATTCCCGGCGGGGCACTTCTTTACTGTTAAGACCTTCGAGCGCAAGCCCGTTTGACTCATGAGCATTACCGCATCGCTCTGCGCGAGGCAATTACCGAAGTACGAGGGGAGACTGCCTTTCGACAGCCTCGCCTGGGTTTCGCTTCCCGACCATATCCACCATTTGAATTACCTGAGGGCGATGTCGATTACTCCCTACGCTGGTCGCCAATCAAACAAGCACGTCACTCGGAAATGTGGGAAGGACTCAAGAGGTGTTGAGTCAGCCAGTCACGGCAAAAACGCCGCGAATGGTACATGTTGGCAACGCTGTTTCTGGGCATCTGACACGTGGTGATCGCGTTTCCGACGTCACGACTGGCTACATTCACTTTATAATCCAGTGACGCAGCTACATGTTTCAAGGAAGATGGGTCGACTGAAAGCCATATTCAACGTTTCATCGATTTGTCCGTAACGGTCATCTATCCGACAGATTGGGCGAGTGCTGATGAAAACACAGCGTCAAATTATGGAGAGTAAGCGGTGCGCCAAGCGCACCCTACAGCTCTGACTGAGATAGGATTGCGTCATTCGCAAAGACCTGAGATCGTGAGGTTGCGCTTTCGCGCACCATCCATTTTAGACTAGAAACACAGTTCTTAACTTGCTTCCATCTCCTCTCAGATCTTCCCGTCGGCCAATCGTCTTGAGCAATCGCGACAAGCTCCGATCTGCCAGAGCTTGCCACCCGTCTGGCACGTCGCGCAGTAGTTGGTCTCATTCTCCGCGTGCACGATGCTTTGCACCGGTGAGCCGCAGACCGGGCACGGTTTGCGGTATTTGCCGTGCACCGCCATATCGGGACGGAACGCGGTGACTTTTCCGGGAAGCCGGTTCCTCGTTCTTTTCGCAGCCGCTCGACCCATTCAGATGAGCGACTCACGGACTCGCGTGATAGAGACGTTCGATCTCGCGTGTCCGTCATTTGCCGTCGTCAGGCGGATCGGCGATAGCTTGGCGCGATGGAGAATCTCGTCGGAGTAAGCGTTGCCGATACCGCTGAATAAGATGAGGATCGGTCAGCGAGCGCTTCAAAGTGTGATTTTCGCGCATCAGCGCTTCGCGAAATTGATCGAGAGTCGCGTCGAGCACCTCCAGACCGCCGGGATCGTGTTCTCGCAGAGCGGCTTCGCCCCGGACCAAATGAATCGACGCGCGCTTCTTCGTTCCCGCCTCGGTCAAGAGCAATGTTCCGTCGGGGAAAATCGAACGCCGCCTGGCCGTACTTGCGGGCGATCTTCGCGCCTTTCGGTTTCCAGTGAAACCGTCCGGCGATCATCAAATGAACGATCGAGGAAAGAGCTCGTCTTCCAGCTCGAAAACGATGCGCTTGCCTAGCCGGCGGAGCGCCAGAACTTTCTTGCCTTCAGCTGCGCTGATCGGCGGTTCGAAGGAGCGCAGGACAAACGGGCTGCCGATGCGAATCTTCTGAATCGGCTGATTCAGGACCGCGCTCCGTTAGAGCTTCGATGTAAACGCAGTGACGTCGGGAAACTCGGGCATGACGGGAAAGACCGAAAGATCAGAGAGATGGAGAATCGACGATCTTCAATCCGTCGTCATCCTCGAACTTTTTGCAACCTTCGCGTTCCTTGCGGCTAAACGAAACCTTGTCTTTGTGTTTTTTTCGTCTGATGGTGCGATGAATCGCGCCCCTACAGCGTGGTTAATTCTGACTTCCGCCTTCCTCAACGTCAAAAACTCCTTCGCCTGCATCGGAAACAACACGCCGAGGAGAAGATCTTCGTCGCTCTTCGCCAACGGCCCCAAGATCTTTGATCGCCTTGTCCCAATCCGCCGGATCGGCCATTTCGCCGGAGCGCAGCGAATAATCGGGCTCTCTTGTCTTTCATGATTTTCTTTACCAGATCTTTATTGCACCGCGCCCGGCGGGCGTGCCGTATTTCCCCTTGACGTAATCGGTCGTCTCCTTGCGTGACGATCTTGTATCGCTCTCCCGGCGAGAACGTTGAGCACCGCCTGCACGCCGACGATCTGGCTGGTCGGCGTGAGCAGCGGCGGATGGCCGAGATCTTTCTCCACGCTCGGGAGTTTCTTTGAGCGCGGCGTCCATCAGATCCATGCGCTTGGCTTCCTTCAACTGCGCCACCATATTCGGAGATCATGCCGCCGGGAACTTTGTGAATGAACACGTCGCGCGCTGACGCCAGTGTAGCCGGTCTCGAATATTTTCGTACTTCTCTTTGATCTGCCGCGTGATTTGCGCCGGCTCTTCGAGCACTTTCAAATCGATGCCGGTGTCGAAAGGCGTTCCGCTCAGCGACGCCACCATGCTCTCGGTCGCGGGATGCGCCGATCCGAACGATAACGGCGACAAAACCGTATCGACCATGTCGACGCCGGCGAGAATCGCCATCAGGTGGCACATGCTGGAGGTCCCGCCCATGTCGTGACAGTGCAGCAGCACCGGCAGCTTGCCCTGGCGCGGTCTTTGATGCCTTTGATGATACGGTAAGCATTGAACGGCGTCATGATCCCGGTGGCGTCTTTGAGCGACAACCAGTCGGCGCCGACCTCGATCAGCTGCTCCGCGTATTCCATCCACTTTTCCAATGTATGAACCGGGCTTACCGTGTAATTGACTTCGACGTGCGCCTCGCCGCCGAACTCCTTCACCGCCTTGGTCGCTGTTTCGATATTGCGAAAGTCGTTGGTCGCTTCGAATACGCGGAAAACATTGATCCCGTTGGCGACGGCTCTCTCGACAAATTTGTAGACGATCGTATCCGTGTACGGACGGTAGGCGAGAATATGTTGGCCGCGCAAAAGCATCTGCAGCTTGGTTTTGGGCATGACCGCTTTCATCCGCCGCAGCCGCTCCCACGGATCTTCGTTGAGATAGCGCATGCACAACATCAAACGGTCGCGCCGCCCCACACTTCCACCGCGTAGAAACCGCAATTGTCGATGGAGGCACATAGCGGCAGGAGATCGTCGGTGGTGACGCGCGTCGCCAGCTTGCACTGCTGCCCATCCCGCGGTGTCAGATCGGTGATTCTCACCCTTCGGCTGCCAGCCGGCTCGGATAGCAGCGTTTTCATGTCGGCGGCCAATTGATCCAAAATTTCTTCACTCATGGGATGGCTCCTGTTTATCGCGACTCTAACAACCAATGCGTTGCTTAGAAGGTTTATAGGCTATTTCCCGCGCCACAGTAAAGCAGTGAAAGCGCGGCACGCTTGCACATATTTTTCCGTTCTGCGGTCTGCCTTCTTTCTGCTCCCGGCCTAAATGTTTGGAACGATTTGAACGCATTGAACGATTGGAATAAAGTTTCGTTGCCTTGCTTTTCTCGACCGATTCTCTTACAAACCGGCTGATGAGGATCGTCAGACTTTCACACAGGAGCGGACAACGAATCGCATTTCGAAGACATCGAGATCGAGCTCAATCCGATTGGACACATGCAAGCCTCCGCGCTGCAACCAACGCATGGCATCATGTTTCGCTCGTCGCCGCCGTCTCATTTAAGCGATTATCACCCCGCGCCGAAACGCCAATACGTCATCACTCTTTCCGGCCAGGTCGAGATCGAAACCGGCGACGGCACGGTACGTCGTTTCGGTCCGGGCGACGTCATGCTCGCCGAAGACACCACCGGGCGCGGCCATATCACGAGGGTCGTCGGAAATCAGCCGCGTCACTACGTTTTCATTCCGCTCAAGTAGGAACGACTCATCGATAGAAAAAATCATCCAGTGCCTGCGCAGCGGGACCGTCTATCCGTTTGCATCATCCCCTGCGCGAACTTGATGCCGTCCATGATGGTGGCGACACTCGGGATCGCGCTACCGGAGATCCGCGGCACCTTTTCGCTTTCTGAAGTCGCCGGAGGCAGTCTCTTCTCCGTCATGATGGTCGTTGCCGCTCTTACGAGCGGCGTTGCCGGCCGGCTTGCCGATCGTATCGGCCGAAAACCCGCGCTCATCACTGGGCTTACCCTTTTGGCCACCGGCTTCACTCTCGCGGCATTCAGTCAGGATACGCTGTTGTTTTTTGTTGCCTCGGCGTAACGGGCGTCGGCTACGGCTTCACATCGCCCTCGCTTTACGCCATCATGTCGGATCTGCTACCGCATCGGCGCGGTCTCGGTACCAGCCTCGTTTCCGTAACTTACGGCATCGGCGGGGCCATAGGAGCCGTATTGGCAAGTCGTATCGTCGCGGCCTTTGGATGGCGCACGGCGTTTCTTACAGTAGGACTGATCGCCGCCGCGGATATGTTGCTGCAGTTTTATTGGATTCGAGATCAGCGCCGAAGGCGAGCGGCCGCGCGCTCGGGGCCTATCAAATCCGCGCTTCCGCATCGACGGCGATTTTAGCGGCCGCCGAATTCATCGGTGGATCCGTATTCTGGAGCTCAGCCGCTTGGACTCCAACCGCGTTACGCGCCGCTAAGGCCCTCAGTCTTCAAGAAACCGGTTGGATCATGGGTGTTTTGAGCGTGGCTAATATGCTCGGATCGTTTACCCTCGGATCGTTGTCCGACAAATTTGGCCGCAAACGCGTGATCGCCTTGAGTGCCCTTCCAGCCGCAGCGGCGGCTTTCATGGTGTTCTACTGGCTGGATTCTGCCATGGGTCTCGCGACAGGAATATTTGTTTTCGGATTACTCAAGGCGTCCGTCCCGGCTCTGGTCGTGGCACTTGCGCAGGAAACTGCGCCACCCGGCAGCGCCGGCACCGCCGCCGGCGCGATTATGTCGCTGCACTACACGGCGGGCGTACTTAGCGCCGTTGCTCGCGGCACAGCTCATTACCGGCACCGGCGATATCCTCGTTGCGATGATTCTGGTTTCGTCAGTGCCGCTTCTACTCTACGCTGCGTTGATTGGCGCCGTGCGCGAGCGCACCGACAAAGAACCGGTACTGCGGATGCAAAATTGATTCGGCAGATCGAACGCGGTTACAGCCCAAGAATTCGCTCAGCGTTTTGATGAAAAAGTTTTTCCATCAGATCGTCCGAATACGCCAGCTCTTTCCACTCTTTAAAGATACGGTCGTAAGGAATGCTCGGGTAGTCACTGCCGAACATGATCTTGTCTTTCAGTCTGCCTTTGATGTCGCGCTTGAGCGCTTCGGGAAAATATTTTGGCGCCCAACCGGATAACTCCCACGAAACGTTGCCCTTGTGCAGCGCCACGGCAAGCATCTCCTCAGTCCAGGGCCAGCCGGGATGCGCCGCGACAATATTTAAATTGGGAAAGTCGGCCGCGAGCTGATCGATGGCCGCGGGATGCGCGTGGCGAATCACGGCTCCGAGACCGCCGGGCATGCCCGCGCCCATGCCAGTCGTGCCGACGTCGATCATCACCGGCACCTTGAGTTCGTTGATCGTCTCCCAAAGCGGATACAGCTTGCGCTCGTCGACGGAAAAATGACCCATGATCGGATGGAAGTGAAAACCGAAAAGCTTCAATTCTTCGATCGCTTTTTTGCGTCCTCGATCGCCTGCGCGCCTTTTAGCGGATCGACGGCGCCCCAAGCTTGGCGAATCACGCCAGGATTGTTGTCACGCATTCTGGCGATGTATTCGTTTGTACAAGGCGGCGCGCCAGTGACGGATTCGATGTCAAACGCGACGAGCATCGCCTCCACGCCGGCTTGCTTGAATTCTTCGATGACCTCCGCTTCGCTCTTCCACGTCCAAGCGCGATTCCAGTATTTCGCCAACGCTTCGACGTAGGGTCCCTGTGATTTTATCCAGGGCTCGGTGTTGGGATAGCAATGAAGATCGATGATTCGCACGATTCGAGTTACTCCCACGATCCGCTTAAATTCAGACAGCTTGTGAGAATAACGTTCGGCGCTCTGAAGTGTCAAGGCACCGACGTCCGCTAGACAATCATTTCCGCCTGGAGTAAGTGGGATTTCGGCAGGGAGGTCACAAAATTATGTTCACCCGTCAGTGGTCTACATCGGAGCGGAAATACGAGATCATCGTCGATCGCGACGTGAAAGTGCGCATGCCGGACGGCACGCACTTGGATGGCAACATCTTCCGACCCGATTCTGATGAGAAATTCCCGTCATCCTCGGCGCGCATGCGTACAACAAGAATTTACAGTCGCCGCCGATGCTCCCTGTCGGTTTCACGCCGATGCGCGGCTACATGGAAAGCGGCGACTCGACTTTCTTCGCGCGCCGCGGTTACGTCCACGCGGTTTTCAACGTCCGCGGCTCCGGCAATTCAGAAGGCTTCTATCAATTGATGGGACCGCAGGAAGTGCGCGATATTTGCGATTTGATCAAGTGGCTGGCGGCGCAGCCGTGGAGCAACGGTGTAGTCGGAATGTTCGGCGTCTTTACTTCGCGCGCCTCGCCAAAGCGGTCGCCGCGCTCGGACCCGAGCCACTCAAGGCGATCTTCGCGCCGTTCGCCGGCACCGACGATTACCGGCATCGCTGCTACCATGGCGGGATCTTGGCGCATGGTTTCATCAGTCACTGGCGCAACAGCCTGCACAAACCTAACTATAGAAGCCTTTACAAAGAGAAACACGGCGACGCCGCATACAAAGAAGCGATCGCGCTAGCGCCTGCGCGACGAAGAGATCGCGGCGCAGCCGGGGCTGCGCGAAGCGCTGCAGAACCCGGAGGCAGGAACCAACGCGCTGATCGTCGACTTCGTATTGCATCCCTTCGACGGCCCGTTCTGGCGCGAGCACAGCGCGCAAGATGAAAAGGCGACGATCCCCGCCTACCTCGGCGCTTGCTGGGGTAATTACGGTTTACATCTACCGGGAGCGTTCTCAGCTTGGAAAAAATGGCGCGGGCCGAAAAAAATGGTGATCGGTCCGGGAGTTTATCTCGACCGTCCGGTGTATCAATACCAAGACGAATCGCTGCGCTGGTTCGATTATTGGCTCAAAGGTATAGACACCGGCATTATGGACGAGCCACCGATCCGCTGCTTCATCGCGCCCACCGGCGAATGGAAAAATTTGAGCGACTGGCCGCCGCCCGAGGCGCGCTGGACGACGTTTTACCTGCACAAGGACGGCATGCTGAGCGAGCACGAGCTTTGGCCCGCTGAAGGCTCTGACTCCTTCGACGAATCGACCTTCGAACACGGCGCGCTGACCTACTCGACGCCGCTGCTGGTGGAAAACACCGAAGTGCTCGGCCCGAGCGTCGCGACGCTTTACGTTTCGACCGACCGACAGCGGATGCGCTGATGTTCATCACGCTCTTGCTGATTGATCGCGACGGCCACGAGCACGAGCTCACGCGCGGCTGGCTGCGCGCCTCGCAGCGCATGCTGCGGGATGACAGCGAACACTGGGAGCCGATCCAAGCGCACGAAAACGCGAGCCTTTGGAACCGGGAAGGATATACGAATTGAAAATTCCCATCGTGCCGACGGCGCGGCTGTTTCAAGCCGGCGAGCGCATCGCTCTCCGCATCAAGGGCGCCGACGATGAGCCCGCAGTGAATTCATTGCAAGCCTTAGCGCGCAATCATATCCGCCGTCCGCGGCCCTTGCGAATCACGATCCACCACGACGAGTCGCACCCGTCGCATCTCGATCTGCCGATCACCCGCGGCAATATTATCGGGACGTTCTTTTCAGGCGGGGATATCAGCTCGTTTGGACTGTCGCATTGAAGTAGGTTTTATTGAATTCACATTCTTAACGGCCGAACTAGATGGCAATGTCATCCCTGAGGCGCAGCCATAGGATCTCGCCCCTTTGCTACCTTCATAGCTTGGATCGAGATTCTTCACCTATCGTTCAGAATGACACAGCGCTTAATTTCATGATTGCGACACACGTTCCAGGGACAGTCATTTCGCTTTGAAGAGAGGCAGGAGATTTCATAAAACGGATTCATGATCCTTCCTTGATTCACGCCGCGCTTAAACGTCGACGTCACCTCCTGATGCCCGCCGTTCTCTTTGAGTTCTTCTTCGTAATACAGACCGAGTGCATTGAGCACCGGGCAAATCCTGAATCGAGAACAACACGGCATCCGTGCTCGCCGATAGTATTCGCGTGCTCATGCAGCGCCCAAGGCGGCAGCGCGAAGATATCGCCTTTGCTCCAAGTTGAAACGTTGTCCGTCGATGATCGTGAAGCCGGCGCCGTTCACGACGTGGTAAACCGCGCTGCCGGTGTGGCGATGCGCTTTGGTGTGTTCACCCGGCCGCAGCAGCTGCACCATGCAAGCCATCGTCGGCAACACCGGCCCGCCGGTTTGCGGATGACGATACTCGAGCAAAACGCCATCGTACGCGCTGCCCTCGTGATCGCGGAGCGGAATTTGAGCGCTTGCCAGGCTTGCTCCAGGAATAGAGCAGGAGCGGCGAAGATTGCGCTTTCTCTTTCACCCAGGTTGGCGTGATATGGGCGTGACCATACAGTTGTCTGGAAGCGTTTGGCGGACGCGACGCCGGCACTTGCGGGGCAGAATAGAATTGGAAAAACATCGCTTCCAGCGACGCGATCAGTGGAATGTCCAGCCCATCCATCCAAACGACTGCGATCCTTCGTTTCGTTGCCGTGATCGTGCCAAGCCCAACTCGGCGTCAAGATCAGATCACCCGGCGCCATGTAGACGCGCTCGCCCGCTACGGCCGTGTAGGCGCCGGTGCCTTCTATAATAAATCGAATCGCCGTCGGCGTGTGGCGATGCGCCCGCGCGACTTCTCCCGGCAGGAGAATTTGCACCGCGGCGATCAGATTATTCGTCGTCGCCCAACGGCCACCGAGCCCGGGGTTGAATAGCTGTAACGCGCGCCGTTCGTCGCCAACGGGAACCGCACGAGCGGACTCTTCGATGATCGATTGCGTCGTCGACCACGGCCACATGTGCGGAATCATCTTGGGCTGAGGTTGCGGCGTCATCTGACTCGCCAGCTCCCATAAGCCGTACATGTTGTTAGCGTGCATGCGCTCGTGAAATGCCGCGCGAAAGGCGTCCGCTTCCGATCTGATTTCCGGTTTAGCCATCACAATCTCCTAAATCATTCAGCCAACTTGACCATGTCCAAGGCGGTGCAATCTTTTAGGTTAGCCGAGCGGCACTTCCGATGTCAACTGAGGCTCAATTTCCTGTGAGTTAACGTTTTGCTCCACCGCTCTGCGAAGCGCGACTCTGTGTTTTGCTCAATGGTGAAGCAAGCATCGGAATTAGAAATTCCATATCTCACTGGTTTTACCGACACCTTGAACCATAGCCTCGCCACCGTTAAGCTGGCTGTGAGCCGGTTATGATTTTGCCGTATCAAACAACCGACGAGCTCTATGATTCCCTATCGTGACGAGAATGAGACTCAACGTCCGGCCATAGTTACGGCAGCGATTATAGCCGTGAACTTCCTGGTTTGGATTGTCGTGCAAGGGCCGGCTCGCCTTTGGCGGTAGCGAAATCGGTTTGCGAGCTCGGTCTCATTCCCGGTGAGCTGACACTCTCGGTTCCGGCTGGAACCGGCTTCCGGATGGGAGAAAACCTCGCCTGCTTGACCGATCCCGGCCGCCAAGTCTCACATCTGTTCACTTCCATGTTCCTTCATGGCTCGTGGATGCATCTATTGAGGCAACATGTGGTTTCTGTGGATTTTCGGCAACAACATCGAAGACTCCATGGGACGGCTGCGCTTTTATTCTCTTCTATTTGTTGTGCGGATTGGCGGCGGCGATGGGCCAGGTCCTGACCAGTCCCAATTCGCCAATCCCTATGGTCGGCGCCTCGGGGCAATAAGCGGCGTTATGGGCGCTTGACTTAATGCTTTCCGAGGGTCCGTGTTTACGCGTGGTCCCGATCATTGTCATCTTCACCTCAGTTGCCATGCCTGCCTGGGTCATGCTCGGGTTACTGGTTTCTGATCCAGTTTATCAGCGGGCTCGCAACTGTGGCGGCGATGTCGGTGGCGTCGCCTTCTGGGCGCATGTCGGCGGTTTTTCTGGCAGGAATCGTGCTCGTAAAGTTTTTCGTTCGCGAAGATTATTTGGAAGCTCACCGAGCGCACAACTGGCGGCCGCGCCGCGTCATGTTCCAACTGAACGTATCCGCGCAGCGATTTCAATCCTGTGATCAAGTCAGGTGACGGCTCACGCACTCAGGTGCTCTTTACCAGAGCCGCCGCAGTAGGATGGTCATTGCTAGCCCTGATCTGCGCGGCTTCCTCGGCCATAAAAAGTGAGTTGCATTTTCAAAAATCGGATGCGCTATTCTATGCCTCGCGGCAAACTCAATGGCTTGTCTCCCCGTGAAAAGAAGAACCTGATGAAAATCATCAAGCACTTTGAGGCTGATCGCGATCTTGCCGATGTTGGCGGCGCATCTAGTTGCCAAACGGTCACAACGGAATCGATCACGGTCGAAGTTCCGACTGTCGAAACAGCCGCAAGACGAGGCGCTTTCGAAGTCCGTATGCAGATCGCCTGCTAGCGAATAATAAGGCTGATTTCGATAGCGTGAAGATTGTTTCAACGCCGGGACGCGTCTACCTGAGCGGCACCGTGCGATCCTTTGGAAGCGCGGCAACAAAGCAATAAATAAGCGCTTGGGACGTGCGCGGCGTGCAAAAGCGTGGTGGAATCGCCTTGAAGTGGAAAAATGAGCGTGGGTTGTGGTCTCTAACATCCAAATATTCGGCAAAAATTTGACCTTCCGTTTTAATAGGAAGTGTCTCAGGTTTGATTTTCGTCGCGATCGGATTTGAGGAATAAAATCTAGAGGCGGAGGCAATGCGGATGACATTCACCGTTTTAACATTACTGACGGCGCTAGGTTTACTCATTGAGATCGGGCTGCCAATCTCTGCCGCAGCTCAAAGCTAAGTGGACGGGCTTCTATGCTGCGGCGCGCAGGCGGGGATTTACGCTTCGCCGAAGGGACTTCGTCAAGTACGGCTGGGTTCCAGCGCTGGCGCTCCCTTTCTGGGGATTCCCTCGATCAAACTGCTATGAGCCATAGAGAGGAATGGTTTCGCCCCTGGCGGTGCAAGCCGGCTACAATCACCAATTTGGTTGGATTGTTCCCGGCGGAGGCCGATCTTGGCTTTATATGGGGTTTCAACGGCGGCCAGCTTGTCGCCGCCGCAGTTCGATATCCCCAGCAGCAACGCAAACCCGCGGTCAGTTCCGGCGAGGCTTTTTGGAACCGTAACGAGGTCGACTCACGGCATCGCGGTTGACCGCGCGTTGTTATATACAAGGCGGCTTCGCCTATGCAAACCTCAGACTTGGCGTCACCGACTCGAGTTCGCCACTGACCACCGACTGCGACAGAACGCCTGACCTATACGGCTGGACGATCGGCGGCGGTGTCGAAATTCAGCTTTTGACTCAAAACTGGCTGATAAAAACGTGAATATCAATTCGCGCGGATTTGGCCGAAAATCGGTCTGCCGCTGTTGCCAGCGGCCTGGCATTACCGACACGCGGAAGCATGAGTCCATCCGCTCACCCTGAGATTAAGCTCGGCGCAAGCTTCTAAGTTTTAAGATCATTCAATCACGCCAAGCCTAAACGCGACGCGGAGATCTTCTATCCTCTTACACCGACGGGCTAGAGTGAGTTTCTTTACTAGAGTCAGTGTTGTTGACTACTTCGCATATGGGCAGCCTACCCCACACTCAAGACTGGTGGCCGCCGGATGCAACCAGCTCTATAAAATATTGACCGCGCGCGCGGCCACGGCAAAATAATCATAGCGAAACCATGATTGCCAACATCATCAAGATTTTCGCCCGGCGCCAAAACCGGCGCATCGATACCGGCAGAAAAAAAGACGCGTGCTATTAAACGAAGGAAGAAATAAATATCTGAGCAAAAATTCTGGCGACCAACCCTCGACGCTATTTCGAGCTGTTTCGCTCAGCGGATCGTTTGGCAGAGGGAAATAAGAAGAACCACTGAGACTGTCGCCGCTTACATCAGCTGGTGCGGTCACCAGCGATCGATCTCTTACTGTAAATACCACAAGCGAACACCACAGGATCATTGGTAGCTAGCCTACGGCTGGGAGAGCAAAGTTTCAAGCTTGTTTACAATCGAATTCACGGCAGCGCGCGATCAAAAGCTTTATGACCAGCGATAGATTCTTTCTTGTTTTGAGAACCACGTCCACGCGGCGGCAAGAAATATGTTGCGTTTCCCAGCATGTTCTACGCGACGGTCGACGCGAAGCAAGGCCAGAACCACAGACGAAAACACCAACCAACGAGGCAGCGCATCAGCGGCGGTGCTTTTTCGCCATAAAGACCGCCCACCATGACTATTCTATTTTTGGTGACGAACGCGAAGACCAGCGCGGCTCCGGATCGTCACACATCGTGACCTCAACTCCACACCTGATCAGGAAGTGTCGGCTCGTCTACACACGACTTGTAATTTTTAACTGTCACTCCCAGATCTAAGCACGCTCACGGCCCCACAGTGGACAAAATGGTGCTGGCCGCCTCTGCCTCCCGGGAAGAGCCGAACCATGAGAAATCCTGGACAAAACACGATCGAAGATTTTCAATTCGCGCTTCTTAACTCTCGCCTCTAAGGAGTCTTCGCCGCTCTCTCCATCTCTGTGTTACTATGGCGTTAGCGACAGCTCGCGGAGCGCTCGTCCAGCTGCCAGTCATGTAGTCGTGAAGCAGCTGCCAGGGGCTCCGTTGTACATTTTTCCACGCGAGGCGTTCATACCGAAAAACTGGCTGGCGTTAGCCACTGACGATCTTTTCCACAACCGGTCGCGCCGATTTGATTCTCGATTCGGCGCGATAGCCATCGAACCTTTCATCAGTCGCCGGCTTCGGCAACCCGGTATCCCAGCGCATTGGCGTCCTCAAAAGCGGGCGATGCCCCAGAGCCGTGGAGAAAAATGCCCCGAAGTGCGCGACGCGTCGCGATCAACTTAGACACATTTCCGACATACCATCCGGCGTCGCAAACGGCGAAACGGCGCGCGCATGCCAGATCGATTTGGTGGAGACGAGCAGTTTACGCCTCAGATCCGCCGCGAATACGTGCTCATAATGTAGGTCCGCTGTCATTCGCCTCCGACACGCCTGGCGTCCAACGCAGC
>ERZ1370068.476-contig-10432_pt1 | contig 25636 bp, 29 predicted proteins | sample MGYA00561227_ERZ1370068 | MGnify/ENA primary metagenome ERZ1370068 (study PRJEB38410, sample SAMEA6850437) | metagenome | study: Metagenomic assessment of the ecological functions of the soil: analysis of the soil microbiota associated with the...
AAGTTACGTATTGCTGACCTTGCGCGATCCGCAGCTCGGCCTCGATCCGGCGAACAATCGCCTGGGCGTCACCGCCCTGCTGAGCATCGCCAGCCCGCTGCTGCGCCCGCCAGGTGTGGAAGGCCTGGTGTCGGTCAGCAGCGCCCTGCGTTACGACGCGCCGGCCCGCGCGGTGCGCCTGGTCCAGCCGCGCGCCGACCGCATCGAGATGCAAGGCCTGAGCGGACGGGATGCCGAGCGGCTGCAGCAGATCGGCGCGGTGGTCGCGCAGGAGCTGCTGCGCGACCAGGCGCTTCACACCTTCGATGCTAAGGACCTGACCGTGGGCAGCAAGGTCTACGAGATCGGTGACATCACCGTGCAACAGGATGGCGTCAAGGTGCAGCTCAAATGAACACTTCCCACCGCAGACTCGCGACAGGTCTTCACCGATCTCGTGAGACGAATCGAGTTGGTATCCTGACACTGGCTGCCAGGTCAAAGTCTTGCGTTTCGACAAACCAGAGCGGCTGAATCTGGTCTTCGAAAGGCGTTCGTGCCCGAGAAGTGCTCGAATTGGGGTGCCTGTGATGCCGCAAAGCAGACTACAGGGACTCCCTCCAGGTCAACTTCCTTGCAACGTCCTGAAGTCTTGCGCGCGCGTGGTGTCACGACAGAGAACAGACTGCGAATCTACAGACGGCCTTGTTGCACCTTGACGGGGTGCGGGCCCAGATACCAACCGCTCAGCAGGGGCTCCATTCGTTCGAAGTCGTCGCGCCACGGTGGACGCGACGGTCTGCTTTCCGGAGTTCACCTGCTGCCGGTCTGACCTGTGTGATGCATCTTCGGTGCGCACGTCTTCAGGAACGGATCAACGACTGACTTCAACCTGGCCGCGTGCTGCCAGCGATGGCATTCGGTGCTTCGTCAGGTACGTGTTCCGGATCGAAGCTCTGGCCCTCGTACCAATATCGACCCACAGGATCGCGCGTGCTTGCTGGCCAGCGCCACCGCGGCCTTCTGCCAGCCGACGCGATCGCGCAGCTGACGATCCATCGTGACAGGCGATCGCTGCGTCGGTGCGCGGTGACACCGCTGACTTGGCGCCTTGGATCAGCAGCGTTCGCAGATATGCGTCTCCGCGCTTGGTGATCTCCGCCCAGCACCGCCTTTGCCTCCGCTCGAGCGTTGCCTGAGGCACCAGACCCGATCCAGGCACCGAACTGGGCGGCCGTTCTTGAACTGCTTGAAGTCGTCTACCGTGGCCACCAGTCGCCGAGGCGGTGACGGGCCGATGCCGCAGCAGTTTGGCAGCCGCCTTGGCTCGCTCGTCGCTGCGCACGTGCCTGGCGATGCGTTCATCGCACCAGGCGAGGTGACACGTCGAGCTCGATCCAGTGCAGGCTGCGCACGCTGCAAGCGTCAGCCGCGCGAGTCGTGCCCGAGCTCGTTGATCGCGTCTTCGAGCGACCTCCGACAACACTGCACGCAGTACTTCGCGGGGCGCTGCGCGAAGACCAAGCCCGAACTCGGCCAGCAGGCCCCGGATCCGGTTGATGCAGGCGGTTCGGTCTTCCTTGAGCCTTCGCGCAGCCGGTGCAGCGCACATCATGCTTTGCTGCTCGACGCACTTGACCGGGCACGAAGCGCATGGTGGGGCGCGAAGCCGCCTCGCAGATTGCCGCTGCATGGCTGCGTCGTTCTTGCCGGTCTTGCCGCTCAGACGATAGGGTGAGACGAAGTGCGGCGCGAGCAGCTTCACCTCCATGCCCATCGCGCGCAGCCGTCGTCCCCAGCGGTGTGACCCCGAGCAGGCCTCCATAGCAACGACACAACCGGGCGGCAACTGCGCACACCACGCGGTGAACCCATCGCGCTGTAGTTGCTGGCCACGATCAGCTGACCCGTCGCATCCACCGCGTGAACCTGGATCACCCGCTTCGCCAAGTCGGACGCCGACACGTGTAGTTCCCCGCCACGCGGATCTTCCCGCTTTTCCGCTTCAGATTGACTTCGACAATCAATCTTACGGCACTCGATGCCGATGCTGGATTGCGGGGAAGTCCTCTCGCACTCGCTCGCGCAGCGGCTGCTTGTGGCCGGAAGCAGTCGGTTGGTCGACCGCAGCAGCGATAGAGCTAGTGCGACGTTCACGTCACCCACTCCGCGAATCGAAGCTGCTCGACGTCGGCTGCCGTCCCGCGGTCCCGATGTCGGCACCATTCGCGGCACCTGTTTCATCGCGGCGTCCGACGCTGAGCTTGCCGCCGTTGGAATCACCCGCCCAGGTCCATCAACCTTCCCAGCCCGCCTTGCGCAGGCCCTCGAGCCAGTGCTGGAACACCGCTTCGTCGCGAAAGGGCAGCAAGGAACGCGCCGCCTGCTCGGAGGTGAAGCCCGGCACCCGCGCGAGGAACTGCTCGAGCGCCTCGCGCGCCTCGTCCAACCTTCCGAGTTGACCGAGCGCACTGGCAAGGCTGCGCCATCCAAGCGGATGGCTCGGGCCGCGCTGCACGGCAAGGCTCGCGACCTCTGCTGCCTTCTCATAGTTGCGCGTCAAGTAGTGACCCGTCGATAGGAGCGAGAGCCAGACGGGCAGCACCACATCGTTCGGGCTGATGCGTATGGCGGTCTCTACGGCCTTGATGGCTGCCTCCGGCTCGCCAAGGCATATGCGCGTGACGCAAAGAACGTGGTATCCGAACGCAAGGCTCGGGTTGAGTTCAATCCCCTTGCTACACATGGCAAGCGCTTCGTCATGCCTTCCGGTAACGGCAAGCACGAAACCCAGGGCCGCGTACGACGCCGACTCGAGCGGATCCGCCGCGAGAGCGGCGCGAGCGCTCGTCATGGCCTCGGCAAGGGCGTCCCGCGGCTTCTCCGTCCAGAGGAAAAGCGCCTCGCACAGGCGCACCATCGCGATGCCGGCATGTGGCGACGCCCCGCTCGCATCAAGCTCCAGGGACCGGCGAAACAGCGGCATTGCAGCGGCGAAGTCCTCGCGGGTAAATCGCTGGAAGTGCCACCAGCCGCGCAAACCGGCGTCCCACGCATCGAGGTTGCCCGGCGGCTTGCGGCGGGCGCGCTCGCGCTCCGCTCGCATGGCCGTGGCTTCGAGCGCCCCGACGATGCCGTCGGTCAGCTCGTCCTGGATGGCGAACAAGTCTTCCAGCACCCGGTCGTAGCGCTCGGCCCAGAGGTGGTGCCCGGTCGTCGCGTCGATCAGCTGACCAGTCACGCGCACCCGGTTGCCGGCCTTGCGAACACTGCCCTCGAGCACATAGCGCGCGCCGAGCATGCGGCCGACCGCCTTCACGTCGATGGTTGCGCCCCCTGTAGGCGAAGCTGGAGTTGCGTGCGATCACCGGCAGCCAGCGCTGCATCGCCAACCGGGTCAGGATGTCCTCGGCCAGGCCGTCGGCGAAGTACTCCTGGTCGGGGTCGCCCGTCAGGTTGGCGAACGGCAGCACCGCGATTGCTGGCCGGCTGCCGAAGCCTGCCACCGGCTGGGAAACATCCACGCCCGGTGATGGCCAGCAGCGTGTCGACCACTGCCTTGACTGCATACGCGCGCACCGGATCCGCGATGTTCTTGACCTGCTGCTCTCCCTGGTCCTCGAACTCGGCATTGACCTTGCCCTTGACCGCGGTGCGAATCGATTCGGACACCGTCACGCCGCCCGGTTCAGCCAGGCCCTCCAGCCGCGCCGCGATGTTGACGCCGTCGCCATACACCGTGCCGTCGGCCTTCTCGATCACATCGCCCAGATGCATGCCGATGCGAAAGCGCATGCGGCTGACTTCGGGCAAGTCGGCACCGAGCTTCCCGAGTTCCGCTTGAACAGCGAGCGCCGCCGATACCGCTCCGGTGGCCGTCTCGAACACCGCCAGCACCGAGTCTCCGGCCATGTCGATCACCCGGCCCTGACTTGATTCGATGTGCACGCGGAACACCTTGCGCGCGGCGTCCAGCGCAGCGACTGTCGCACGCTCATCCGAGCGACATCAGTCGCGAGTAGCCCGCCACGTCCGCCGCGAGAATCGCTGCAAGCCGTTGTTTGAGTTCGGTATCGCTCACGGCACTCGGCCACTTCTCGAGGGCGCTTGACGAAGCATCGTACAGCGCGGCACAGGAACGAGCCATGGCGTCGACCGGGCGAGATCCTTGGCTGGATCGGCGCCCACGGAGAAGGAAGCGGCCGACTCATGCCATCCTTGTGAATCGACGGTCGCCTCTCTTCGTGGAGTCTTTGGCGCAACGCCATTCGTTGACAGTTACGCTTGTATCCTTAAGGTCATCTAAGGCGTTCAAGATGCGTAGCGGCTGCCCATCCGGAGACTGAGCCTCCCACGGCGACTGCGATCTCGGCCGCTTCTCGAGCTTCGACCTGTCGAGCGCGTTCTGCTGCGCGACGGCGAGCCGGTGCAAATCCCGGTGCTCGGCGCTCTTGACCTACTCCTCGCGCTGGTGCTGAACCCAGGGCGGCTGCTGACCAAGGGGCCAACTGCTGGCCTTGGCGTGGCCGGGGCTGGTTGTCGAGGAGGCCAACATCCAGGTGCAGGTATCGACCCCGCGCAAGCTCATCGGGCCGGTGCAATCACCACGATTCCGGGACTCGGCTATCGGTTCTCCGCTGTCCCGAGGCACAGCTCGGAGCCGACACCCGCTGCTGGGTACTGGCGACGCAGGCGACCCGGCGTCCAACGAGACGCTTGCGCTGCCCGACAGGCCGTCAGTCGCGGTCCTGCCGTTCGCCAATCTGTCCGCCGACGCCGATCAGGAGTACTTCGCCGATGGCGTTGCCGAGGACATCATCAGCCAGCTTCTCGCTTCAAGTCGTTGTCGTGATCGCGCGCAACAGCAGCTTCGCCTATCGGCACAAGGCGATGGACATGCCGCAGGTCGGACGCGAACTGGGTGCGCGCTACCTGGTCGAGGCAGCATCCGGCGCTCGAGCAACCGTGTTCGCTTGAACGCGCGACTGATCGACTCGCTGTCGGGCAACTACATCTGGGCCGACACCTACGACCGCGTGCTGGAGGACATCTTCGCCGTGCAGGAGAGTCACTGGCGTGCATCGTGGCGCGGCGGTGGCGCCGAGCGTCGACGTGGCCGAAGCCCAGCGCGTTCACAGGCGTCCGCAAAGTGTCAACGCCTACGAGATGGCCATCCGCGCGCGGGCGCTGATCCTGCCGGCAATGGCGGGTATTCCGACCGAACGAAAGTCGAGGAGGGATTGCAGCTCGCGCGATCCGCATTGCGCGTCGATCCCGACAGCGTGATGGCGCTCGGTGTCATCGCGAGTGCACAGTTCTATGGCGTCTACCTGTGAACCGCCGTCGACCGTGAAGCGGCGTGGCAGGAGGGCATGGCCGCGGTGGAGCGCGCGATCTCGCTCGCTAACAGCAGTCTGAGCCACGCCACCAAGGGCGCTGCTGCTGGTGCACGCCTTCGGGCAGCCGCGCATTGATGGGCGCTCGTCGAGCGCAGACCGCGGTGCGAATCAACCCGCAGGGATTCCATCGCACTGACGCTGCCGGCACTCACCTCCGATGCAGGCGGCGATCCTGTCGAAGCGATCCGACTGCTCGAGCGCTCGGTGCGCATCAACTCCGCGCGACCCAGGATACAACACGTACGCCGGGCTGGCGAAGTGCTGCCTCCACACGCGCGAATACCGCAAAGGTAATGAGTAGGGGCCATGCGCTCGCACGGGCAGACCTCGCGCCTGGCGTGATGACGCAGCTGATGGCGGCAACAGCGCGCTCGTCGGGCTCGACGAACTCGCGATCGAGGCGAAGGCGGCGATGGAGGTTGGCGCGCCGGCTGGCACCGGACTGGGTCCAGTCCCGACTGGACGGCCAGGCCTCCGTTCGAGAAGCGCGAATCGGCAACGCCTCATCACCTTCATCCGCGTTGCCGCGGGCCTCGAGCCCCGAGGCCGCACAAGCGTTTCGTTGACGATGTATCGTGCCGCTTCACCGACGGGAAGGCCAAGCCCTGCATCGCGGCTTGTCACGACGGCAGCTCAATACCTGTGATACGTGAACAGAGCATCTCGCGGCGTTGGGTGCGGGACTCTCGACGACGAGGTGGGTGCGCCCGGTGCGCAGACGACCTGGCAGCTTGGTGGAGGCCACTTCAGGGCCTTCCCCGCCTGGCGCGGCGAAGCGTCGAGTCAGCGGCGAGGCAACCGGGTCACGGCGTTGTGCTGTGCCGGTGCCGACCGGGTCGAGCGATTCGTGCGTGACGTGGCCTCGGCCACATTCGGCTCGCGCCGCATCACGGCCAGCAAGCTCGAAACGCTGCGCGACGCGCCCGCGATTTTTGAGGCGTTTTAGGACCGCTTAAGGACACCCGGGCCCCGGCCGCGGAGCATTGCCGCACCTCCTGAACAACCCGGGGACCACCATGAAGCCCACGCCTCCCGACGAAGTGCAACTCACCGAATGGCTTCTTTCGCTTCGGGCCTCCGGTCCTCGCATGGACGGCAGTCATCGGATTCTTCGCCTTCGCGGGCTCGGTGTCAGATGACGTGCCGGCGCAGATGGCCCATGCGACGCCTGCCGTGTGGACGATGGACGACGAAGTTGCCGCGTCACGACAGCGGTGCCCAGCGAAGGCGAGCACGCGCGGCCGAGCTGCGAGTTCCGCCGTCGCCGCGCACGAAGCGCTCGATCCGGTCGGCGCGGGGCACAGCACAACGCCGTGACGCGGGGAAGTTGCCGAGCTGTGACCTGCACTCTCCTCGCAGCGGCCCCTCTTATCTGTGCGCCTATGGAGCGATCGGTGATGGAGCCCGCCACCTCCTGCGTCCTGAGCGCCTGCTACCTCGTGCCTGGATTCGTGATGGCGGGCGCTATGCGCCCCAGCTGATTCGCGGGTGGCGCCATCCTGGATGCGACCGCGGTCGCCCCGGTCGCTTCTTCAGCTGGGCCGTCTGGGCGGGCCGCCGGAGCAATTGCCCTGCTCTATGGCGTCTGGGTGATCGGTGACCCGCTGTTCATCGTCGCCGTAAGCCTCGCGATCTGCTCGGCCGGCTTGCGGTGCTGCTCGTGCTCCTTCGCGCCATGTGGCTGCAGGCCAGTTCTTGGAAGCAGGAAACGGCTTCGGCGGCCTGCGAGGCTGCTCAAGCCGTCGACCGCGCGGGCCGCGCGTTCCCGTTCTCGGCACCGCTTTGTGGCAGGTGCATAGCGCGATCCTGGGCTGTCCTGCCTGGCGGTAGCTTGGCTGCACGCGGGCGCCGGTGGCGGCGGATCATCGCTCGGGACCCCCGGTGACGTGGTCGCTTTTGTCCGCGCGCAGTCGTTCCAATAGTCGTGCGCTGAACGTGCTGTTGTTGTCGCCGGAACCGAGGACCTCCTGCGCTGGGTAGGATCTCGACGTTCGCCACCGAATGCGCGGGACAGGTAGCCGTCACCGTCGATGGCGAGCCGCTCGTCGCTGGTCGCTTGCTTCCCGCTAAAGCCTTCGAGCTGCGCTGGTCGGGGACGTGGTGCGGCGTTCGGCGACGACATTACCCAACTGAGCGGCGATGTCTCGCTGTCAGTCATACACGACGAAGACAGCTACAGCGCGGTCGCGGCCTGCAGGTCTACTCTCGTCGTGGCGGGCGACGGACCGGTGCTGTTGAGTCATCCATCCGCGCGCACGCCGCTCGACCTCCTGTGACAGCGTCAGCTGTACTTATCCGCGTCTGGCCTACTAGCCGAAGAAATCGAGGTCGCACCTCGGGCCACCGTGTCACTGTATAAACACACATGTATGCCCGTTCCCGATCGGGGTTGTCAAGCTGGCTACATGGTGGCTACACGGAAGCCTCCGCTGCCACGTCTGCCTTTTGGATGGCCACTTCCTCATTGGTAAGGCCGTGTTGGGATCGAACCAACGACCAAAGGATTATGAGTCCTCTGCTCTAACCGACTGAGCTAACGGCCCGCGGCAGGCATCTTCGCACGTGCCGCGGCAAAGCGCCTTGGGCTGGCCTCACACCGGCAGGATCGACGCCGGGTCGTAGAAGAAGCGCTCGCTGGCGATGCGGTCGCCGCGCCAGGTCTGCGAGCGAGAGCTCGTCGAGGCGCCGGGTCACGCCTTCGTGCGAGGTCATGTCGAAGCGCCAGCCGATGACGACGCGGTCGCCGTCGACCAGCAGCGTGGTCAGGTGCGGCGAGACCTTGCCCATCGAAGCCAGCGTCTTCTGCTCGTGCGCGATCAGCGCCTCGCGGCCGACGCGCGGCGGGTTGAGGTTCTCCTGCGCGGTCGCGTCCTCGGCGTAGAAGTCGCGGATCGACTGCACGAAGTCGCCGGCGAGCACGGCGTCGACGAAGGCCTGCACCCGCTCGCGGCTCGGCATCGCTCCTTCCCTCTACTTCGAGCTCAGCGCGTTGCTCACCAGCCGCGAGGTGATGTCGACGATCTGCACCATGCGGCTGTAGGCCATGCGCGTCGGCCCGATCACGCCGAGCGTGCCGACGACCTGGCCGTCGACCTCGTACGGCGCCGAGACGACCGACAGCTCCTCGAACGGCACGACCAGGCTCTCGCCGCCGATGTAGATGCGCACGCCCTCGGCCCGGCTCGAGACCTCGAGCAGGCGCATCAGCTGCGTCTTCTGCTCGAACAGGTCGAACAGCTTGCGCAGGCTGCCCATGTCGCTGGAGAAATCCTGCACCGCGAGCAGGTTGCGCTCGCCGGCGATGACGACCTGCTCGTGGCTCTCGGCGATGGCGTCGCTGCCGGCCTGCACCGCCGCCTGCATCAGCGCCGAGATCTCGCTGCGCGATCGCGTCGACCTCGGTCTTCAGGCGCTCGCGCACCGCCTCGAGCGTCAGGCCGCCGTAGTGCGCGGTCAGGAAGTTGCTCGCCTCGATGCAGCTGCGAGCTGGTGTAGTCCTGGGCGGTGAAGATCACCCGGTTCTGCACGTCGCCGTCGGGCGCGACGATGATCACCAGCACCCGCCGCTCCGACAGCCGCATGAACTCGATGTGGTGGAACACGCTCGGCTTCTTCGGCGCGGTGATCACGCCGACGAAGCTCGACAGGCTCGACAGCAGCTGCGCCGCGTTGGCGATCACGCGCTGCGGCTGGTCGGCATGCAGGTGCGCCTCGATGGCGACTCGCGCGCGCCGTCGCGGCAGCTGCGTCGGCTGCGCCGTCAGCATCGTGTCGACGAACAGGCGGTAGCCGCGCGCGGTCGGGATGCGGCCGGCGCTGGTGTGCGGGCTGGCGATCAGGCCGAGCTCCTCGAGATCGGCCATCACGTTGCGGATCGTCGCCGGCGACAAGCTCGAGGCCGCTGGCGCGCGACAGCGTGCGCGAGCCGACCGGCTGGCCGTCGGCGATGTAGCGTTCGACCAGGGTCTTCAGCAGGGTCTTGGCGCGCTCGTCCAGCATGGTTCGCCACGAGGGTAGCAGGCCCATTCTCGCCTGCGGCAAAAGGGTCGCTGTGGTGTAATCCCGCGAATGTCGACCCGCTTCCGGCACGCTGCGCTCGTCGGCAAATTCAACTCCGGCGGCATCCGCGAAGAGCTCGGCTCGATCGCGAAATTCCTGGTCGCGCGCGGCGCTCGCGGTCTCGGTCGAGGCCGAGACCGCGCGCAACACCGGCATCGATGCCTGGCCCGCGCTCGATGCCGAGGCGCTCGGCGCGGCCTGCGACATCGCCGTCGTCCTCGGCGGCGACGGCACCATGCTCGGCATCGCCCGCCAGCTCGCCCGCCACGGCACGCCGCTGGTCGGCATCAACCAGGGCCGGCTTCGGCTTCATCACCGACATCGCCTTCGGCGGCTACGAGCCGGCGCTCGGCGCCGATCCTCGACGGCGACTACGACGAAGAGCAGCGGGCGATGCTCGAGGGCGACGTCGAGCGCGACGGCGCAGCGCATCTTCGAGGGCTTCGCCCTCAACGACGTGATCGTCAGCCGCGGCGCGACCGCCGGCATGGTCGAGCTGAAGATCGAGATCGACGGCGAGTTCGTCGCCAACCTGCGCGCCGACGGCCTGATCGTCGGCTCGCCGACCGGCTCGACCGCGTACGCGCTCTCGGCCGGCGGGCCGATCCTGCATCCGGGCATCGCCGGCTGGGTGGTGGTGCCGATCGCGCCGCACGACCTCTCGAACCGGCCGATCGTCGTGCCCGACTCCGGCGCGGTCGCGATCGAGATCGTCGCCGGCGCGCGACGCCAGCGTGAACTTCGACATGCAGTCGCTCACCAGCCTCGCTGCACGGCGACCGGATCCACGTGCGCCGCTCGGCGCACCGCGCGCGCTTCCTGCATCCGCGCGGCTGGAGCTACTTCGCGACCCTGCGCAGCAAGCTGCACTGGGCCTCCGGAACGGTCTAGGTCCTCAGCATGCTGCACCGCCTCGCGATCCGCGACTTCGTGATCGTCGACGCGCTCGAGATCGAGCTCGGCGCCGGGCTTCACCGTGCTGAGCGGCGAAACCGGCGCCGGCAAGTCGATCCTGGTCGACGCCCTGCAGCTCGCGCTCGGCGGCCGCGGCGACGCCGGCGTGGTGCGCGAAGGCGCGGCGCGCGCCGAGATCACGCGCCGAGTTCGACGCGCCGCCCGTCGCTCGCCGCCTGGCTCGCCGACGCCGGCTTCGACGCCGACGCCGACGACGCCGGCCGGCTGCTGCTGCGCCGGACGATCGACGCGCCAGGGCAAGAGCCGCGCCTGGATCAACGGCAGCGCCGCCGACCGTCGCGCAGCTGCGCGAAGGCCGGCGAGGCGCTGGTCGACATCCACGGCCAGCACGCCTGGCAGAGCCTCGACCCGCGCGCCCTCGGTGCGCGCCATCCTCGACGCCTACGCGCAGGTCGACGCCGCGGCCGCTGGCCGCCGCCTGGGCCGCCTGGCGCGACGCCCGCGACGCGCTCGCCGCCGCGCAGCGAGAAGCAGGGCGAGCTCGAGCGCGAGCGCGAGCGGCTCGCCTGGCAGCTCGGCGAGATCGACAAGCTCGCGCCCGGGCGCCGACGAATGGCCGGAGCTCGACGCCGAGCACAAGCGCCTGGCCAACGCCCAGTCGCTGCTCGACGCCGCCAGCGGCGCGCTGGCCGCGATCTCCGGCAGCGACGGCGAACGCGCCGCCGACGCCAGTCGCTCGTCGCCGGCGCGATCGACGCGCTCGACGGGCGTCGCCGCGTTCGACGAGCGGCTCGCCGGCCCGATCGAGGCGCTGCGCGGCGCCGCAGGCGCAGCTGCGCGACGCCGCGCACACGCTCGTCCGGCTACCTCGACCGGACCGAGCTCGATCCGAGCGGCTGCGCGCCGTCGACGAGCGGATGTCGGCCTGGGTCGGCCTGGCGCGCCGCTATCGCCGGCCGCCGGCCGAGCTGGCCGCGCTGCGAGCGCAATGGAAGGACGAGCTGCGCGCGCTCGACGCCGCCGCCGACCTCGACGGCCTGCGCGCGCGCCAGCGACGCGGCGCGCGCCGCCTACGACGCTCGCCGCCAAGCGCATCTCGACGCGCGCGCCGCGCCGCCGCGCCCAAGCTCGCCGCCGCGGTGACGCCGGGCGATGCAGCAGCTCGGCATGGCCGGCGGCCGCTTCGAGGTCGCGCTCGAAGCGACCGACGCGCCGCAATCGTTCGGCCTCGAGTCGGCCGAGTTCCTGGTCGCGGGCCACGCCGGCACGACGCCGCGGCCGCTCGGCCAAGGTCGCCTCGGGCGGCGAGCTGTCGCGCATCGCCCTCGTCGGTGGCGGTGGTGACGAGCGAGCTCGACACCGGCGGCGAGAGCGCCGGCGACGCTGATCTTCGACGAGGTCGACGCCGGCATCGGCGGCGCCGTCGCCGAGACCGTGGGCCGGCTGATGAAGCAGCTCGGCCGCGACCGCCAGGTGCTCGCCGTGACCCACCTGCCGCAGGTCGCCGCCTGCGCCGACCGCCACTTCGTCGTCTCCAAGCAGACCGGCAGCGGCCAGGCGCGCAGCGCCGTCGACGCCGTCGCCGGCGAGTCGCGCGTCGCCGAGATCGCCCGCATGCTCGGCGGCGAGAAGCTGTCGTCGACCAGCCTCGCGCACGCGCAGGAGATGCTCGCTTCGAGCGCGGTGCCGCGCGCGCAAGGCGCGAGCGCACGCGCGAGAGCGACCCCAAGAGTCGGCCTCCTCGGATGAGGGGAGCGAAGCGGGAGGAGCAGCCCTGCCCGGCGAGCCGGGATGCCGGACCGCTCGAGAATCGTGCTCGTCACCGGCATCTCCGGCTCCGGCAAGTCGGTGGCGCTGCATGCGCTCGAGGACGCCGGCTTCTACTGCGTCGACAACCTGCCGCCCGAGCTGCTGCGCGACTTCCTCCGCCTCGAGACGGCAGCAGAGCGACCGCCGCGTGGCGATCGCGGTCGACGTGCGCAGCGCCGGCTCGCTGCCGCACCTGCTGCCGCTGCTGGCGCAGCTGAAGGACGAAGGCGTCGCCGTCCATCCGATCTTTCTCGACGCCACCACCGCGGCGCTGGTGCGGCGCTTCTCCGAGACGCGCCGCGCCCATCCGCTCGCCGATCGCGGCGCGCTGGTCGAGGCGATCGAGCTCGAGCGCGAGCTGCTCGCCGGGCTGCGCGAGGTCTCGACCGTGCTCGACACCAGCCAGCTGCGCCCGACCCAGCTGCGCAGCTGGATGCGCGAGCTGGTGCGGCGCGCCCGACAGCCGGCTGACGCTGGTGTTCGAGAGCTTCGCCTACCGGCACGGCGTGCCGCTCGACGCCGACTACGTGTTCGACGTCCGCGTCCTGCCGAACCCGCACTACGTGCCGGAGCTGCGGCCGCTGACCGGCCGCGACGCCGCCGGTCGCCGACTACCTGGCGGCGCAGCCCGACGCGGTCGAGATGCTCGAGCGCGATCGCCGCCTTCCTGCGCCGCTGGCTGCCCGGCGTTCGAGGCCGACCAGCGCGCCTACCTCACGGTGGCGATCGGCTGCACCGGCGGCCAGCACCGCTCGGTCTGGTTCGCCGAGCGGCTGGCCGAGCGCTTCGCCATGGAAGCCGGCGCCGCTGATCCGCCACCGCGAGCTCCGCGAGCCTGACCGACAGACCCGTGAGCCGCAGCTTCCTGCCCGACGCAGCGCTGCCGCTGTTTCCGCTGCAGACCGTGCTGTTTCCCGACGGCCTGCTCGAGCTGAAGATCTTCGAGACCCGCTACCTCGACCTGATGGCGCGCTGCATGCGCGAGCAGGCGCCGTTCGGCGTGGTCGCGCTGCGCTCCGGCAGCGAAGCGCGCGCGTCGCCGGCGCAGCCGGTGGCGCTGTTCGACGTCGGCACGCTGGCCGAGCTGATCGAGGTCGACAGCGCCGGAGGCGAACATCCTGCTGGTGCGCTGCCGCGGCATGGCAGCGCTTCACGGCTCGGCGCGACCGGCAGGAGGCCGACGGCCTCTGGCTCGGCGACGCCAGCGCCGCTGGCCGACGACCCGGTGGTCGCGCCGTCGGCGACGCACGCCAACGTCGTCAAGAGCCTGCGTCGACGCGGTCGCGACGCTGTCGGCGCAGGGCGCCGAGCCGTTCCTCGGCACCGCATCGCTTCGACGACGCCGGCTGGGTGGCGAACCGCTGGTGCGAGATCCTGCCGCTGCCGATCGACGCCAAGCACCGGCTGCTGAGCTCTCGACCCGCTCGCCCGGCTCGACATCGTCGATTCGCTGATGCGCGTCCGGCACACGCCGCACTGAAGCGCGCCGGCCGCGAGCGCGAGCCTCAGCCGGACGCGAGGCGCTTGCGCAGCGGCGCCGGCAGGCCGAGCGCCAGGGCCGCGTCGATCGGCGAACCAGCGGCCCTCCGGCCAGGCGCGCCGTGCAGGCGCGCGACGCTGCGCGCCGGCGTCGCGTGCCGGCAGGGTCCAGCGCAGCGGCTGCAGGTGCCAGTCGAAGTGGGTCAGCACGTGGACGAACGCCGGCAGCGCCTCGCCGCGGCCCGGCCAGCCTGCCGTCGCCGCCTGCGAGCGCGGCGTCGAGTCGAACTCCGGCAGGCTCCACAGGCCCGCCCAGACGCCCGCGCGCCGGCCGCTGCACGCAGCCAGACCTGGTCGCGCCAGCGCAGCTCGAGCCAGGCGTTGTCGCGCCGGCCGCGCACGCCGCGGCGCGACTTGACCGGATAGCGCTCCTGCGTTCCCGTCTTCGCCGCGGCGCAGAGCTCGCGCACCGGGCAGAGCAGGCAGCGCGGCGCGCGGGCGACGCAGATCGTCGCGCCCGAGGTCCATCAGGCCCTGGGTGTAGGCCTCGATGCCGCGCGCCGGCAGCAGCCCGGTCGCCGCGCTCCAGAGCTCGCGCTCGGCGCCGGCCTCGGCCAGGTCGCCGGCGAACGCGAGCACGCGCGCCAGCACGCGCTTGACGTTGCCGTCGAGGATCGCCACCCGCTCGCCGAAGCGAGAACGCGGCGATCGCCGCGGCGGTCGAGCGGCCGATCCCGGGCAGCGCGGCCAGCGCATCGCTGCTGCGCGGGAACTCGCCGCCGTGCTCGGCGACGATCACGCTGCGCGCCGCGATGGAGGTTGCGCGCCCGGCTGTAGTAGCCGAGCCCGCTCCAGAGCGCGAGCACGTCGTCGAGGCTGGCGGCGGCGAGGGCGCGCACGTCGGGAAAGCGGGCGACGAAGCGCTCGAAGTAGGCCAGCACGGTCGCGACCTGCGTCTGCTGCAGCATCACTTCCGAGAGCCAGACGCGGTACGGGTCGCTTGCCCTGCCAGGGCAGGCCGTGGCGACCGTGGTCGCGCTGCCAGTCGACGATCCGGCGGGCAAACCCGGCCGGCAGGCCGCCGCGGCGCTCAAGCCTGGCGCTGCATCGCTTCTTCGTCGCGGCCACCGGAACGGCGTCGTCGAAGAGCGGAAGGTCGAGCTTGGTCAACGACGGGTCGGTGGCGAACGGCGCGACCAGCGCGTACTCGCGCAGGCGTTCCGCGCAGCTCGCTGGTCTTCGCCTGGAACTCGACCAGGCGCTGGTCCTGCGTCTCGATCTCGTCGATGCGCAGCTCCGAGCTCGCCGGCGGCGGACTGGATCTTCTCGAGCGTCCTCGCGGCGCCGCTTGAACGCCTTGCGGCGCTCGCGCAGCTGCGAATCCACCTGGGCCGAGACCGCCTTGTTCCAGAGCTCGAGCTCGCTGCTGGCGTTCTCGAACACGACCCGCAGCTTGGAGATCAGCATGCGCCGGAACTGCTCCATGAACTCTGGCTGCGCCAGGCGCAGCGCCAGGGTCAGGCCGAGGTACTGGACGTAGTTGCTCTCGATCAGCTGCAGCTCGCCGGTGAAGCGGTCGAAGTCGAGCGGCTTGCCCTGCGCCAGGCTGAAGCCGAACTCGGCATTGAGGCGGCCGAACGACGCCGAGAGCATCTCCCGGATCTCGCCGTTCCGTGCGCTGCGCCGCGGCGAGCAGGTTGCGCAGCCGCTCGCACAGCGCCAGGAAGGCCTTCTTCGCGCCGAGGTTGAGCACCGACGCGCCCATCGACGCCTGCATCTCCGCGACCTCGTCGCGCACCCGGTCGGACGAGAGGTCGATCAGCATGTCCTTGAGCATGCGGCCGTGGACGGCGCGCATCGCCTGCAGCAGCGTCGTGCACTCCTCGAACTCCGGCGGTCTCGGCGTCGACGCGCTTGATCATCAGGCGGACCTTGGCGTTGTTCTTGCCGCGCAGGCCGCGCAGCTCGAGCGTCTGCTCGGCGAGCTGGCGGCGGGCGTCGCCGATGTGCGCGCAGGACGTGGTTCTCGACCTGCTGCGCGCCCTCCCGCACCACCTGCTCGAGCACCTGGCGGCGCTGCGGCAGCAGCTGGCGCGCCGAGCGCGGCCTCGAGGATCGGCAGGCGGCTTTCGTTCAGCGCCCATCGCGTCGCCTTCGACCGCGCGGCCGCGAGCGCCTGGCGCGCCGACAGCGGGAACACGCGCTCGCAGGTCGATGCCGAGGGTGCGCGCGGTCTCGCGCTGCTGCTGCGCGATCTGCGCCTCGACCTGCTCGATCGTGGCCAGCGGGTCGACCAGCGAATCGATCTTGTTGAGGACGACGAAGCGCGTCGGCGCCTGGGCGCCGAGATGGTCGCGCCAGATCGCCGAGGTCGGACTTGGTGACGCCGGTGTCGGCGCCGAGGATGAAGACGGTGGCGTGCGCCGACGGCAGCAGGCTGAGCGTCAGCTCGGGCTCGGCGCCGATCGCGTTCAGGCCCGGCGTGTCGAGCACGACCAGGCCCTGGCGCAGCAGCGGATGCGGATAGTTGATCAGCGCGTGGCGCCAGGCCGGCACCTCGACCTTGCCCTCGTCGTCGCGCGGCGGGTTGTCGTCGGGATGGGCGTCGTCCCAGAAGCCGAGGGCGCGCGCCTGCGCCTCGGTCACCCACTCGGTGCGGGTCACTTCCGAGCAGCGAGCGGGCGAGCTGGTCGGGGTCGTCGATCTCGCAGCTCGAACCGGCGCCAGGCGCGCGGCTGCGGTGCGCAGCTCGCCGAGCGAGAGGCCTTCGAGCCGGGTCTCGATCGGCAGCAGGGCGAGCGAGGCCGGCTCGTCGCCGGTCCAGCCGAGCTCGACCGGGCACATCGTCGTCCGCCCGGGCGTCGCCGGCAGGATGCGCCGGCCGGTGTCGGCGAAGAAGATGGCGTTGATCAGCTCCGACTTGCCGCGCGAGAACTCGGCGACGAAGGCGACCACCAGCTTCTCGTTGCCGAGGCGCTCGCGCAGCGACGAGATCTGCTCGCCGGCAGCGCTCGCGCCAGGTCGTGCTCGGCGAGGAACCGGGCCAGGGTGTCGACGCGTTCGGTCAGGGCGCCGCGCCACTCGCCGAGGGCATCGAGACTGGTCGCGAAGGAATGGGTCATCGAGGGTCGCGCGAAGGGCGCGGAGCATCCTATCCGCAGCCATCCAGGCACGAGGCATGTCGAAACACTTGCTCACGACAGCGGCGCAGGACGTTTCGCACGCTCGCCCCGCTCCGAGCAAACGGTTACGTTGCGCCCGCGTCGAATCCCGCTCAGCGGCGTTGACAGCCGGGGCAGAAGAAGGTCGCCCGCCGCCCTGGACGATGCGCCGCACCGTGCCGTCGCAGCGCACGCACTTCTGCCCGGCGCGGCCGTAGACGCGGGCCTCGAGCTGGAACTCGCCGGCGGCGCCGTGGGCGTCGCGGAAGTCGCGCAGGGTCGAGCCGCCGAGCTCGACCGCCCGCGCCAGGATGGCGCGCACCGCCGCCGCCAGGCGGTCGGCGCGCGGCCGGCTGATGCGGTCGCTGCGCGTGCGCGGATCGATGCCGGCCTCGAACAGCGCTTCGCAGGCGTAGATGTTGCCGGCGCCGACGACGATCGCGCCGCCGAGCAGCGCCTGCTTCACCGAGACCCTGCGCTTGCGCAGCGCGGCGTGCAGATGGGCGCCGTCGAAGCGCGGATCGAACGGCTCGAGGCCGAGCTTGGCGAGCAGCTTGGCCGCCACGCCGCTCTCGGTGGACGGCGACCAGACCACCGCGCCGAAGCGGCGCGGGTCGGTGAGGCGCAAGCGTGCCCTGCCCGGTGACGAGGTCGAAGTGGTCGTGCGGCCCGTGCGCCGGCACCCGCTCGGCGAAGGCGAGCGATCCGGACATGCCGAGGTGCATGAGCAGCCGCCGCCGCTCGAGCGGCAGCCAGAGGTACTTGCCGCGCCGCTCGACCCGGCCGACGGTCTGGCCGACGAGCCGTCTCCGGCGCGACACCGAGCGGCCAGCGCAGGGGCTTGCCGATGCGCACGGCGGTAACGCGCGCGCCTTCGATCCGCCCGGAAAGCTGAGGCGGGTGACTTCGACTTCCGGAAGCTCGGGCATGGTTTCGTCGGCGGCGGGGAATTATCACGAGGCAGGCGGATCGGACCTTTTGGAGGGACGATCGGACCTCCCGCAGGCGCGGCGCACCTGCGCTGCCACCACTAGAATCGTTTTTCGCCCAGGAGTCTTTGATGCCGGCCCTTCGTGTTCACCCAGGCCGCTTGCGCCTGCCGGCGCTGTTTCTGGCGCTGGCCGCTGCCGGTCTGGCGTCGCCCGCTCCGGCGCTCGCGCAGCCGGCCCAGCCCGTGCAGCGGGCGCCGGCGGACCGCTCGGCTCCGCCGGTCGAGAACTCGAACCTCGATGCGCCGCTGTTCTACCAGCTGCTGCTCGCCGAGATGCAGCTGCGCAGCGGCGACACGGCCACCGGCTACCAGTTGCTGCTCGATGCCGCCCGCCGTTCCAGGACGAGGTGATCTTCCGCCGCGCCACCGACATCGCCCTGCAGGCGCGGGCCGGCGACCAGGCGCTGGCGGCGGTGATCGCCTGGCGCGAGGCCGTGCCCGGCTCGGTCGAGGCCCTGCGCTATCACGTGCAGATGCTGGTGGCGCTCAATCGCGTCGCCGAGGCCGAAGAGCCGCTCGGCAGGCTGCTGCGCCAGGCGTCGCGTCCGGCACTGCCCGGCATGATCGCCGCGGTGCCGCGCTTCCTCGGCCGCAGCACCGACCGGCCGGCGACGGCGATGCTGATCGAGCGCGCCCTCCAGCCCTACGCCGACGCGCCGGACACGCGGGTCGCGGCGCTGGTGGCCATGGGCCGCGGCTGGCTCGCCGTGCCCGACCAGGCCAAGGCGCTCGCCTACGCGCAAAGGCCGCCGCGGCGAACCCGGCGGCCGACGACGCGGCCCTGTTCGCGCTCGAGCTGCTCCCGGCCGTGCCCGAGGCCGAAGCGATCGTCAAGGCGCGCATGGCGGCGACGCCTGCCGCCCCCGGCGGGGCTGCGCCTGCTCTACGTGCGCACCCTGGCCGGAGCGCAGCGCCTGACCGATGCGCAAGCGCAGGTCACCGCCCTGACGCAGAGCGAGCCGACCCTGGCGCCGCCGTGGCTGACGCTCGGCGCGATCGAGCTCGAGCTCAAGCATCCGAAGGAAGCGACCGTCGCGCTCGAGACCTACGTGCGGCTGGTCGAGGCGGCGCCGCCGTCGGCTCGGGTCCCGCGCCGGCAGCCGGCGACGACGACGGCGACGACGATGTGCCGGCCACGGCAGGCGCGGCGCTGACGCAGGCCTGGCTGCTGCTGGCGCAGGCGGCCGAGCAGCAGCGCGACTTCGCCGCGGCCGAGCGCTGGCTGGCCAAGATCGACAACCCGCAGCGGGCCCTCGAGGTGCAGTCGCGCCGGGCGTCGCTCCTCGCCAAGCAGGGCAGGATGGCCGAGGCGCGGCAGCTCATCCGCCGCGTGCCCGAGCAGACCGCCGCCGATGCCCGCGCCAAGTACGTCGCCGAGGCCGAGCTGCTGCGCGAGGCCAAGCAGTGGGCCGAGGCCGACAAGGTCCTGGTGGCGGCGAACAAGGCGTTCCCGAACGACACCGATCTGCTCTACGAGCAGGCGATGATCGTCGAGAAGCTCAACCACATGGAGGAGATGGAGCGGCTGCTGCGCCGGGTGATCGAGCTCAAGCCGGACCATCACCATGCCTACAACGCCCTCGGCTATTCGCTCGCCGAGCGCAAGCTGCGCCTGCCCGAGGCGAGAAAGCTCGATCCAGAAGGCGCTCGAGCTGAGCCCGGGCGAGCCTTTCATCACCGACAGCCTGGGCTGGGTCGAGTACCGCATGGGCAATCGCGACGAGGCGATCCGAATCCTGCGCACCGCCTACCAGGCCCGGCCCGACGCCGAGATCGCCGCGCACCTGGGCGAGGTGCTGTGGATCGCCGGCCAGACCGAGGAGGCCCGCAAGATCTGGCGCGAAGGCCGGTCGCGCGACTCCACCAACGACGTGCTGCGGGAGACGCTCGCCCGGCTCCGGGTCGATCTGGTGATCGGGCGCGGCGTCGCGCCGCGCGCGGCGACCGCCCCCTGCCGATGACGCGTCTCCTCGCCGGCTTCCTCGCCCCGCTGCTGATCGCCGGCTGCACCAGCCTCGAGCCGGCCGTGCCGATCACCGGCGGCGACGCCTTCGCCGGCCGGCTCAGCGTGCGGGTCGAGCCGACCGGATCGGCGCCGGCCCGGTCGCTGGCCGCCGCCTTCGACCTGCGCGGCAACCCGTCGGCCGGCACCGCTCGGCCTTTCCACCCCGCTCGGCAGCATGCTCGCCGAGGCGCGCTGGCAGCCGGGCTCGGTCGTGCTGGTGACGCCCCAGGGCAACGCGCCGCTTCGCCGACCTCGACGCCCTGACCCGCGAGGTGCTCGGCGAAAGCGTGCCGATCGAGGCCTGGTTCGACTGGCTGCACGGCCGGCCGTGGCCCGGGCGCCGGAGCTCGCCGCAAGCGGCGGGCGCGGGATTCGAGCAGCTCGGCTGGACCGTCGACCTCTCCGCTTCGCCGCCGGCGCCGTCTCGGCCAACCGGCGCGAGCCGCAGCCGCCGGTCGGGGTGCGGATCCAGCTCGACGGCTCGTGAGCGAACCGCCGCTTCGACCGCCCATGAGCCTGCCCGCCCTCTACGACGTGCCGGCACCGGCCAAGCTGAACCTGTTCCTGCACGTCGTCGGCCGCCGGGCCGACGGCTACCACCTGATCAATTCGCTGATGCTGCCGATCGACTGGTGCGACACCCTGCACTTCGAGCGCCGCAGCGACGGCCGCCTCGCCCGGCACGACCTGGGCGACCCGCTCCGGCCGACGACCTCTGCCTGCGCGCCGCCCGGGCCCTGCAGCACGCAGCCGGAACGCCGCTCGGCGCCGACATCTCGATCGAAAAGCGCCTGCCCTCGGGCGCCGGCCTGGGCGGCGGCAGCTCCGACGCGGCCTCGACCCTGCTCGCCCTCAACCGCCTCTGGGGCCTCGACTGGCCGCTCGCGCGCCTCCTGCCGCATCGGCCTGGCGCTCGGCGCCGACCTGCCCTTCTTCCTCGGCGGCCGGCCCGCCCGGGTCGGCGGCATCGGCGAGCGGCTGACCCCGGTGGCGCTGGCGCCGGCCTGGTTCGCGGTCGTCAAGCCGGCGGCCGGGCTGGAGACAGCCCGGGTGTTCGGCTCCCGCGCAGGTGGCGGAAGTCGTCGAGGCTGCTAGAATCGCGGGCTTTCCCAAGGCCGAACGGCGCTCGTCCGACGAGCTCCAAAGCCGGGGAAACCGAGCCGGAACTCGACGACGGCTTCGGGCGAAACGATCTTCAGGCCGCGGCCGAAGCGCTTTGTCCGGAGGTGTCGCGGGCGGTGGCCGGGCTTCAGGCGGCATTCGGCAACGGCCGGATGACCGGTTCGGGAAGCGCGGTCTTCGCCCGGGCGGGCGACGGCCCGGCGCCCTCGGCAGCGATGCCGAGCGCTTGGCCAGAAGGCTGGTCGGGCCGGATGTGCCGCTCCCTGGAGCGCCATCCGCTCGCGAGCTGGGCCCGGCGGGAAGCTATGTGGTTTGAGGCGCAGCGCATGCGCGAGCTGAAGGTTCGCAGCTGCGCTGCGAACCGGTGTAGGGGAGTCGCCAAGTTGGTTAAGGCATCGGATTTTGATTCCGACATGCGAAGGTTCGAATCCTTCTTCCCCTGCCAAATCCTCCCAGCGCTGAGCCGAAGCGCTGCCCGTTCGGCTCTCACGAAAGCCGACCGTGCTGTTCAACACCGTTCTGTTCACCGGCAACGCGAACCCTGCCCTGGCGCAGGAGATCGCCACGCACCTGGGCATCGAGCCTGGGCAAGGCCAAGGTCGGCCGCTTCTCCGACGGCGAGGTCGACGTCGAGATCCAGCAGAACGTGCGCGCGCGCGACATCTTCGTCGTGCAGCCGACCTGCGCGCCGACCAACGAGAACCTGATGGAGCTGCTGCATCATGGTCGACGCGCTCAAGCGCGCCTCGGCCCGCAGCGTCACCGCGGTGATTCCGTATTTCGGCTATGCCCGCCAGGACCGCCGCCCGCGCTCGACGCGCGTGCCGATCAGCGCCAAGGTCGTCGCCAACCTGCTCGAGGCCGTCGGCGTCGAGCGCGCTGCTGACGATGGACCTGCACGCCGACCAGATCCAGGGCTTCTTCGACATCCCGGTCGACAACATCTACGCGTCGCCGGTGCTGCTGTCCGACCTGCAGTCGCAAGAGCTACGACGACCTGGTGGTCGTCTCGCCCGACGTCGGCGGCGTGGTCCGCGCCCGGGCGCTGGCCAAGCAGCTCGAACTGCGACCTGGCGATCATCGACAAGCGCCGGCCGAAGGCCAACGTCTCCGAAGTGATGCACGTCATCGGCGAGATCGAGGGCCGCAACTGCGTGATCATGGACGACATGATCGACACCGCCGGCACGCTGGTGAAGGCGGCCGACGTGCTCAAGGAGCGCGGCGCGAAGAAGGTCTACGCCTATTGCACGCACGCCGTCTTCTCCGGCCCGGCGATCGAGCGCATCCGCGGTTCGCAAGCTCGACGAGGTCGTCGTCACCAACACCATTCCGCTCGGCGACGACGGCAAGAACTGCAGCAAGGTCCGCCAGCTGTCGGTGGCCTTCCTGTTCGCCGAAACCATCCGCCGCATCTCCGACGGCGAGTCGGTCGACCTCGCTGTTCGCCGAGCAGAACAGCAATTTCTGACAGGACAGCGGGCTTCGCTTCGCGAAGCCCTTCAGGACTGCGGGGCGTCGCCCCGTTTTTGTCGAGGAGCCTGGTCGCGGGCCCTCATCATTTTGGAGTCGTCAATGAAATTCGTCGCTTATGAGCGCACGCTGCAGGGGACCGGAGCGAGCCGCCGCCTGCGCAATGCGCACAAGGTACCCGGCATCGTCTATGGAGCCGGCACGCCGGCCATGATCGAGCTCGATCACAACGCCCTCTTCTTCGCGCTGAAGAAGGAAGCGTTCCACTCGTCGCTGCTCGAGATGGAGCTCGCCGGCAAGACCGAGCAGGTCCTGCTGCGCGACTACCAGATGCATCCGTTCCGGCCGATCGTGCTGCACATCGACTTCCAGCGTGTCGACGCCACGCACCAAGGTCACGAAGAAGGTGCCGCTGCACTACGTCAACGAAGAGAACTCGCCGGCGGTGAAGACCGACGGCTGCGTCGTCAACCACGTCGTCAACGATGCTGAACATCCAGTGCCTGGCCTCGCAGCTGCCGGAGTTCATCACCGTCGACCTGGGCGAGCCTGACCAAGGGCCAGTCACTGCACGTGAGCGACCTCAAGCTGCCAGCCGGGCACCAAGGTGGTGACGCACGGCAAGCCGAACCCGGTGATCGTCTCGGCCAACGTCCAGGCGGCCGAGGAAGAGGAAGCGCCGGTCGTCGCCCCGGTCGTCGCCGCGCCTGCCGAAAAAGCCAAGCCGAAGAAGACGGAGAAGCAGAACGAGCAAATGCTGCTGCTCGATACGAGCCTGCAAGGCCGGCGGGGCGACCCCGTCGGCCTTTATTGTCCGGCTTCGCCGAACCGACTGGACCGGCAGCTCCGCGCCGCTCCCGTGCCTGGCTTCCTCGACCTCGCCGCGCCGGACAATCGCCCGGAAGCGCCGGCCCGTGACGCCAGCAGACCCACCTCGAGCTTGCGCTTCATCCCGGGTGCGACCGTCGGTCCGACGAAGGTGTAGCAGCCTTGCTCTCGTAGATGCACTGGCCGCGGTGGTACTTGAGGCCGGTGTCCTTGCCCATCAGCGGCCTGAGCAGCGTCTTGTGGCCCGACCTGACCACCGGCGCGAGGTAGGCCACCGCGCCCTTGTTGCCGATGCAGAGCATGAAGTACGTCGGCCGCGCCGGGCTCAGCCGGGCCGCCCTCAGCCCTTCGAGCGTGCTTCGTCTTGACGCGCTTCTGCACGCTGACGACGTTCGCGGCCGGCGACGCGGGGCGGCGGGGGCGGAGGGTGCTGCGGTGGCCACGTCGTGCGGGTGGGGTGGGTGCAGTCTTTATAGCGTGCGACTCCCGAAAGACAGTCCCCTCGCGGGTGCGGCTTGCCGCCGTTTCGCACGCCTCGATAATTTGCGCATGATTCGATTGATCGTCGGCCTCGGCAATCCGGGCCCTGAGTACGCCGCCACCCGCCACAACGCCGGCTTCTGGTTCGTCGACGCGGTCGCGCGCGCGCCTGCAGCGTCACGCTTCGCGCCCGAGCGCTGGCTACTTCGGCCTGGCCGGCGCGAACCAGCGTCGCCGGCCAGTCCGGTCTGAGCTGCTGAAGCCGACGACCTACATGAACCTCTCGGGCAAGTCGGTCGCCGCGCTCTCGCGCGCTTCTTCAAGATCGAGCCGGCGGAGATCCTCGTCGCCCACGACGAGCTCGATCTCCCGCCCGGCCAGGTCAAGCTGAAGCAAGGCGGCTCGCACGCCGGCCACAACGGCCTGAAGGACATCCACGCCCCAGCTCGGCAGCGCCGACTACTGGCGGCTGCGCATCGGCATCGGCCATCCCGGCCGTCAAGGCGGCGGTGATCGACTACGCGCTGGAAGAAGCCGTCGCCCGAGCACCTGGTCTGAGATCGAGAAGAGCATCGACCAGGCGCTCGGGGCTCGACCTGCGTGCTCGACGGTGACGATGGAGCGGGCGACCATGAAGATCAACGCCCGGCCGCCGCGGCCTGGGCCGCCGGCGCCGGCAGCCGCACCGGCCGAGGGCTCGTCGTCATGATCGGCCGCGCGCGTCACCGCCGGACCTGCTGCTTCGCCGCCGCTGGCCGGCAGCGTCGGGGCGCAGGCGCGGCGGTCTACCGCTGCGGCAACGCAGCCAGCCGCGTGACGCCAGGCAGCCAGGGCAAGGTGGTGGACACGCAGGGCTTCGGCGCGCACCGAGGCGCAGCGCGCCGAGGCCCTCCGGGTCGCCGCGAGCGAAAGCAACTGGCCGAGGACATGGCCCGCGATCGGCGTCGCGCTGAGGCCGCGAACCGGCCGGCGCGCGCAGGCAGCTTCGGCTCCGACCTGCGTTTCCGCGCCGCCGACACCGCTGCAAGGCCTGGCGCACCGGGCAAGGGCAAGAGGCGGCAAGAAGAGGCAGCGGCGCTGACGGCGAGGGTATTTCGTCGCCCAGGTTCCGGTCGCGAAGAGCCTAGCCCGACGGCGGCCGGCGTCAGGGCCGCCTCGGCCTGCAATCGCCGGTATTTCAGCCAGAGCGTTCTGTCGCCTCGACGTGCTCGGGGTCCTTAGGAATGCAGTCGACCGGGCAGACTGCACGCACTGTGGCTCGTCGAAGTGGCCTACGCATTCGGTGCAGCGCTTCGATCGATGATCAGATCGCCGGGCCCATCAGATCGCCTGGCTGGGGCACCCGCCGCACACGTCGCAATTGATGCACCGTCGGTGATGACCAGGGACATCGCGTCGTTCCAGCTCGCGTCTCAGCTTCACCCGCTCGCCTGCAGCGCTCCGAGCACCAAGGGTGACACGAATTGGAAACATCGCCGGCCAAGGGTGGCAATCTCGCGCACAGAAGGTGCCGCGAGATGAACTGAACTGATCGCTCGGCGTCATGAACACGGTCTCCACGTCGGGCATCCAGCTGGCGGTTCATGCCGGCCATCTCAGGAACTCGCATACTCGAAGTCGCTGACCGCGCGCAGACCCCACCCACCACCTTGCCGCCCTGCTCGACGACGAAGTCGCGCAGCAGGCCGCGAAACGCCACACACCCTCGACGTTCCGGGTACGTTGCTCGGACCAGCTTCGCGGCGATCTCCAGCCGCTCGGCGATCGAGAACATGGTCCGCTTGTGATGCCCGACGGCGACGCGCGACGATCAGCCGCTCGAACAGCCGGCTGGCCTGGGCGCATCAGGTCCTCGTGACCGAGGGTCATCGCGATCGAGCGGTGCCGTGATGGCACGCGGCAGTCAGTCGAGCAATACGTAACTGAACGAAGCATG
>ERZ1370068.561-contig-10511_pt1 | contig 25636 bp, 26 predicted proteins | sample MGYA00561227_ERZ1370068 | MGnify/ENA primary metagenome ERZ1370068 (study PRJEB38410, sample SAMEA6850437) | metagenome | study: Metagenomic assessment of the ecological functions of the soil: analysis of the soil microbiota associated with the...
TCTGAGTGGACCGAGCTGGCCTATCAGGATGCCATCTCGGCAATACCATGTTCTCTGATCTTCCCGCTCTGCGTGCTGCTCGTTTACGGCGTGCTGGCGGCGCAGTACGAGAGCTGGTCGCTGCCGCTCGCGGTGATCCTGATCGTGCCGATGACGCCCTGTCGGCGATCACCGGCGTGTGGCTGACCGGACGGTGACAACAACGTCTTCACGCAGATCAGCTTCCTCGTGCTGGCGGGCCTCGCCTGCAAGAACGCGATCCTGATCGTCGAGTTCGCGCGGCAGCGTGAGGCCGAAGGGGAGCCGCGGCGGACGGCGATTGTCGACGCGTGCCGGATCCGGCTGCGGCCGGTCCTCGATGACGTCAGTCGCGTTCATCATGGGCGTCGTCCCGCTGGTCCTGGCCTCCGGCCCCGGCGCCGAGGTGCGGCAGGCGATGGGCATCGCCGTGTTCTCCGGGATGGTGGGCGTCACGCTGTTCGGCTTCTTCCTGACGCCGGTCTTCTACGTGGTCATCGAGAATCTCGCGGACCGGCTGCCCGCCGACCGACGCCGGTGGCGCCGCAGTGTGCCGGTTGCGGCTGAGGGTCATTAATCGTGCGAAAGCTTGCCATTGCCATCATCGCCTCGGCGCAGTCTCGCGGGCTGCGCCGTGGTGAAACGGCGCCGCCGCCGTCAACCCTGAGCGGACGCCGCTCACGCGCTGGGACGCTCGGCCTTCTCGTCGGCTATGCGCGCCGCTCTGGTGGCGGCAGTTCGACGATCCGGTCCTCGAGGAGATCGAGAGACGCCGCGATCGCCGGCCAACCGGGACGTCCGGATCGGCGCTCGCGCAGTGTCTGGATCCAGGCGCGCGCGCCGTCTTTGACGAAGACCACCGGCGGCCAGTATCCCAACCGTGACGGCCGGCGCCTTCGTGGACGTCCGCGATCAGGCGCAGCCGGGATTCCGCGATGCGCCGCTGCGGATCACCACCTACCGGGCGGCATTGGACGCGTCGTGGGAGCTGGATTTCTTCGGCCGTGTCCGCGCGGCGGTGGCGGCGGCGCGGGCCAATGCCGAGAGTTTCCGAAGCCGAGCTCTCGAGCGTGCGCGTCAGCGTCGCCGCCGACGTCGCGCTGAACTACTTCGAGCTGCGCGGCATCCAGCAGCAGCTGTCGGTGCTCGATCGGAGTCTCGCGAACCAGCGCGCCACACTCCGGCTGACCGAAGCGCGGCGCGACGCGGGCATCGGCGGTGAACAGGACGTCGCCAGCGCGTCGGCGCGCGTCTCGTGCGATCGAGGCGGACGTGCCGCCGCTGCGCACCGCGCTCGCCGTCCGCGAACATCGCCTTGCCGTGCTCACTGGCCAGGCGCCGGGGCAACTCAAGGTCAACCTGGCGCCTCGCGCTTACCCTCGTACTCGCGACGTCGATCGCGCTTCGGTCCACCCTGATCAACTTCCTGATCGCCGTCCCGACGTCCGGGCGGCGGAACGCGCCGGCTGGCGGCGACGGCGGCGCGAGAGGGGTGGCCACGGCCGACCTCTATCCGCGCATCACGATCTCGGGCGTGCTCGGTCTGCTCGCGGGACGGGGCAACATCTTCGGCACGAGCGATTCACGCGCCTGGGCGGTGACGCCGGCGCTTCAGTGGAGCGCCTTCGACCTCGGCAGCGCGCGAGCGCGGCTCCGCGGGCGCACGCGGCCACCGGAAGAAGCCCCTCGCCGGATACGAACAGACGATGCTGCTGGCGCTGGAGGAGACGGAGACGGCGCTCGTGACCTACCGTCAGCGGCAGGAGCGCCTGGTCAAGCTGACCGACGAGGTGCGCGAGAGCGCCAGGGCGGCGGGCATCGCGCGGCTCCGCTATCGCGAAGGCGTCAGCGAGTTCCTCACGCTGCTCGACGCCGAACGCACGCAGTTGCAGGCCGAGAGCAGCGCAGCGCAGGCCGAGGCCGACCTCTTCACCGCGGTGGTCGGGCTCTATCGGGCCGTGGGCGGCCTGAAGTAAGCGGCGCTGTTCCATCCGGGACTATTCCCGCCGGTGGCATCGATGTTACTGTGGGGCTATCCATATGGCTCCAAATGAACTTCCAGCCGAACAGCAGCGGTCTCCAGGCCGAACACGCGCGGGAACAGGCAGAAGGCAACCGTCAGGGGCCGAGCACAATCGGGAGGCAACCGAAGAGCATCGGGACCAGGCGGAGTCATCGAGGCGGCAGGCGGAACAGTTCAGAGTCCTTGCGGAGGAGGCGCGCGCGAGGTCCGGACTACCTTCGGCAGGAGCTCGAAACCGTCCGTCAGCGCCAGGAGGAGTTCCGGCTGGCCGGGGAGGCGGCGCGGGCGGCCGCCGAAGAGGCGCGTCACGCGGCCGAAGGGGCGCGGCACGCCACGATCGATGCGGTCAACGCCACGGCGGACTCGCGCTGCACAGCAGTCTCGAGCAGATGAGATTTCTGAGGACGCCCGGCGTATCATGCAGGATCTGAAAGGCCCTGCCGCCGGACACCACAAACTAAGGAGCTGCCGGTGCGTCAGACGATCCGTCGTGCGCTCGCACTCGTGTCAATCGCCCTCGTCACGCAGGCCGGCGCGGCCGGCGCGCAGTGCCTGACGAAGCCGGCGAAGCTGGACCCCGCGCTGAACGGCAAGGACGCGTTACGCGCTCGCCCGCGCCGAGGCGACCAAGTGGAACGCCGACAGCATCCTCGACCGAAGATGGTGACCACCAGTGAGGGCCGCCTGGATGCGGAGGGCCGCGCGTCGGACTGGAGCATCCACTTCTACTCGACCGCGGCGCAGAAGCTGAACATGATGTCCTTCACCAAGGGCGCCATGCCTGCACCTGATCGACCGCTCGAGCGGCGGGCGCCCGATCACCGTCACCGACACGACCGTCTTCGACACCGAAACAGCTCTATCGGCATCGCGCAGCAGGCCGGCGGCAGCGCCCTCGACGCCAAGACCGTCACCGTGAACGCCGACCTGGCAGAACCCGCGCACGGGCGCGGTCTGGCACATCGACTACTACCCGCTGGCGGCACGGGGACCGTGCTCAGCGTCGTGATCGACAGCGCCACCGGCAAAGTCATTTCAAAGAATCCGAAATAGCTCTTCCAGCCACGACTCCGCAGCTTCCGCCTTTAGGCGGAAGGTCCGGACGCAGGTTGTCTGCCGACCGGGGCCTGTGGTATGATCAGGCTTCCACCGAGAGCGGGAATAACTCAGTGGTAGAGTGCGACCTGCGCTGCGTCGAAGTCGCGGGTTCGAATCCCGTCTCTCCCGCTCCATTTTGGCGCTCGGCGGTCGCCGCTTCGCGGCGACTTCACCCGTCGTCTCGCTTAGGCTCCTCCATTACGCTCGCGCTCCGCCAGCTGCTCCATTCCGGTCGCGTTTGGCGCCCGGCGGTCGCCGCTTCGCGGCTCGGTCCGTTACGCGGCCGCTTCGTCGGCCGCTCCACTTCGCTCACTTCGGCGTCAGGCGACGCGCGGCGGACGGCGGCAGCGGCAGCATCCCTGCGCCGGGCTGCCGGACTTGGCGGCCTCCGTGGTCTGGAACAGGATGCGGTCACCGAACAGTTCCCGCGCGCGCCGCCGCCCCCGCCACCCTGGTGAAACGGCCACGACTTCGCCCGTCCGCGCGTCGCGCCACTCCGGCCCCAGCCAGCGCGGCTTGGTGAGAAAGATACGGTCCGAACGGCACGAACATCGCGAAGCTGCGGAACTCATTGGTCGCCCACAAGCGCCGGCCGGTGTCGAGGCTGAAGGCCAGCGCGCGGTCCTGCGACAGATGCACACCGTGTCGCCGTCCTGCAACACATAGTCATACCCCGGCCAGGTCATCGGGCAGGTCCGGCGCCAGAGCTCGCGCAGCGACGGCCGCTCGAGACACGCGACGTGATACGCGGGCCCGACGCTGACGAGACACACGGCGCGCTCTGACGCCGAAAGGTCTCTGGCCTTCAGCGCCGGACCGGCGGGTTCGCTCCTGCCAGCCCCATCGATGACGAAGAGCGGACCGGTCCAGATCGCCGCCAGGACTTTGTCTCCAGAGGGGACTGACCGCGGAATTGAACTCCTGGCCCGACGGCGCCCGCAGCGTCGTCGTGCACCTCTCCGTCGACAGTGATGACGTAGAGGGCTCCGCGCAGCCGCGGCGAACAGACGGCCGCCGGCGGTTATGCTAGCGTAGGCCCCGGATCGCCCGCAAGGCGCCTGGTCCAGAACGCCCGCCCCTGACCGGACAGACAGTAGAGGGTGCCCTCGTCGTCGAGAAAATAGAAGCGGTCCGCCAGGCGCACGGCCGGCGATCGGACGGCACTCCTGGTCTCGTAGGTCCACAGGATCCCGCGCGTGATGACGTCGAAGCCCACGACCCGCGTGTCCTCGACCACGCCGTAGCCGACGCCGACCATCACGGAGCGGTCATCGAGACGCGCCAGGATGTGGACGCCGTCCTTCGCCAGGTCCACGTCCCATCCCTTTTAGAGGCGCCTGACGGGAATTCGTGCCGGGAGTCTCCACGTTGAGCGCGCGCAACGCGTTCTCCGCGACGTCCAGGTCGGCGTCGGCCGCTCGCGCGACGAAGCACACGCGATCGTGCCGGGCCCATGGTGGCTCCTCGAGCGCCGCCACCACACCCCGGCGATCGCGGCTCGACGTCGAGGCCAGTAAAGCCTCGAGATCCGGCCGGAGAACGTCGAACGGCAGGCCCTGCAGTAACCGCAGCGCGTTCACCCTGATGAACGCCGGCTGGTATTCGGGAACCGACGCGTCGATCGCTGCGGCGAACGCGCGATCGATCGGATCGGCGACGGGAAACCGCCGCTGCTTGAACTCTCGTCGAGCAGCCACTGACGCTGCGGGCGTGCCTTGTTCCCGCGTCGTACCACGCCTGCCACTCATCCGCGTTGCGGGCGGCGTCCAGGTTGGTGATGATTCGCAGTGCCTCCTGACGCACTGAGAAACGTATCGGGCGCCGGATAGATCCGCGCGAGGCATGCGCGACCGCCTGAGTGCCTCGATCACCAACGGAATCCACGAGGCATCGCCACCGGTCTCGATGTTACCGAACTGCGCGTCGCGCTTCGTACCTTGGCGTCCGCGACGCCGCAGTTGAGGACCGCTCGTGCCTGGATTCGGCCGACACGAGGACCGGATCGGCTGGAGCCGCAGCTCACACTGACGATAGAGGAGCAGGATGGCGATGGCGCGCAGGTTCATGTGGATTCCGCGTGCCGGAGGGCAGTCAGCAGTATACGCGGCGGTGAGCTGAACTTCCCGCCTAAAGGCGGAAGCTACAGGAGTTGTGTCGGTCTCCGCCCAAAGGCGGAAGCTACAGGTGTTGAGTGGAAGCCTTCCGCCCGTAGGCGGAAGCTGCAGGTCTGGAATCGGATCTGGTGCCGGAAGCTGTGAAGCTGGAAGCTGGAAGCTGAACGCTGAAAGCTGAGCCGGAAGCCACGTTCTGCGCCAGCGCCGGCGATATGGCGTCACGAGCCCCACCTGCGCGGCCCAGACGGCGTTCTCGTGCTCGTAGTCGTCCACGATCCGGGCGATACGCCCGGGTCGTCGGCGTCGCGGCGGCCGGCAAGGTCCTCCGCGCGGGCAACGATCAGCAGTGACTGCGCCTTGATCCAGGACGGCGCGGTCCGATCGGCCGCCAGCGCGCTCGCCGCCGCGCTGGCGCCGGCCGCGTCGCCGCGCGCGAACTGCAGCGCGGCTAGCCGCGTACCGCACCTGCGGATCGTTGGGATGCTCGCGCCGGACCGGATCGTAGGCCGCGGCCGCCTTGTCCCACTTGCGCTCGGCGACGAGCCGGTTCCCGCGCGCCAGCTGCGCGGCGATCGGCCCCTCGCCGTCCGCGCTGCGCGTCGTCATCCACTTCGCAGCTCGATCGCCGCCTTGTGCTGGTCCTTCCATTGCGGCTCCGCCAGCACGCGGTTGACGTCGTCCATCGCCGCGGCGTCGCCGGCGAGCGCGCGGTAGTTGGCGCGGCGCAGCAGGAAGCGACGGCATCACCCACGCGGGCTTGGACGGCTTGCTGTCGATCGTCGCGGACAGCGACGCGGATCCCTCCTCGATGCGCCACTGCTCGATGCAGCGCCGAGGCGAGGCCGAGCTGCGGCGCGGTAGAGCGCGGCGCGAGGCTCGCGCGCGCTGCGACTCGGACGCGATCACCTTTTCATACTGCAGCCGCGGCGCCCGCGTAGTCCTCCGACCGCCGGGCCCTGAGAAGAGCTCCGCCAGCTGGAACCGCACCTCCGGATTCTCCGGATACGCGCGCGCGAGCTGCTCGCCGACGCGCACGCGCGTCCGCGGGACGTCCCTCGAACGACGCGTAGATCTCCATCAGCAGCATGCCCGCCGGGAACGAGAGGAGGCTGCCCTGCGTGTAGGCGCGCGCTCGAGCTGCTTCAGCCCTCGACCCGGTTGCCGGCCGGCAGGAACAGCAGCGGGCGAATGAGCTTCACGAACGCCGGCGCGATCTCGACGTAGTAGTTGTAGGCGCCGAGCATGAAATACGCGTCGCCGTGTTCGGGATGCCGCTTGACGTAGGCGTCGGACAAGCGCTTCGAGCGCGCGCCGTCGCGCGCCGCGCCCCACATCCCCTTGTCGTGATCGAACCGGCATGACGCGCGCAGGAAGTGGGCATTCGCCAGGTAGAACAGCGCCTCGTCGTCGGTCGCGCTGCGGTCGTAGCGCGACGCGGCGTCGGCGATGAAGGCGTCGATCTGCCTCTCGAACTCTCCTCGAGCGACCGGTTGCCCGCGACGCGATCGAAGAGCACGTGCAGGAGGCCGAACCGCGCCGGCAGCCGCCCAGGGTCTCGCCGCCACCATCCGCTCGAAGTCCTGCCGCGCCCCTCCTTGTCGCCCCGGTAGAACCGCTGATATCCGGCGAGGACATCGTCGTCCGGCGGCGAGGCCAGAAGCGGCGCCCACCACCCGGTCACCACGGCAAATCCGAGACAAATCGCGCGAGCTCGATTGGTCATGGGCGGCAGCTCAGCAAGACAAGCGCCATTTTACAAACCTGCGGCATCGAACGCGTTGGGATAGACGGTGATCTCCGGGGTGAGGTTCAGCGCTTGATCGATCGCGACGACATCGAAACGGCAGGGCCGATTGGTGATGTGGTGGCGCGCCAGATAGTCGACCGCCATCGCGGTCACTTTCTTCTTCTTGGCGTCGGTCACCGTTTCGGCGGCGCGGCCGAACTCGGCGGTCGCGCGGGCCCGACTTCGACGAAGACCAGGGTGCCCTCGTGTTCGGCGATGATGTCGATTTCGCCATGCCGGGTGCGGTAGCGGCGCTCGAGAATTGCGCACCCGCGGGCGGCTCAGCGCCGCGGCGGCCAGATTCTCGCCTGTTTCACCGAGTTCCTGTCGCTCGTCGCGTCATGGCCCGCGGTCATCGCAAGACGCGCGCCGCCGGCAATCTCGGTCAGGGACTCGTCGAAGATCCGGAGGATCGCGTCGGCCTGATCCTTCGTGATCACGAGCGGCGGCGCGAAGCGGATCGCGTTCCGTCCGGCGCCGAGGATCAGCACGCCGCGCTTGAACATCGCCTGGACGAGGGCGTTGCGCTCCTCGACGGCGCGCTCCTTCGTCTTGCGATCCCGCACCAGCTCGACGCCGATCATCAGGCCCGCGGCCGCGGACGTCGCCGATGATCGCGTGCTTGTTCTGCAGCGCGCGCAGCGCGCCCATCAGGTACTCGCCGACGGTGGCGGCGTTCTGGACGATGCTGCTCGCGCAGCAGCCTGATCGTGACGAGCGCCGCCGCGCAGGCGACGGGTTGCCGCCGAACGTGCTCGCGTGGGCGCCCGGCGGCCAGCTCATGACCTCGGCGCGCGCGCAGGTGATCCCGAGCGGCAGGCCCGAGGCGATCCCCTTGGCGATGTTGACGATGTCGCCGGTGACGCCGAAGTGCTCCGGCGGCGAACATCTTTCCCGTCCGGCCCATGCCGGACTGCACTTCGTCGAGCACCAGCATGATCCCGTGCTGCTTCGTCAGCTCGCGCAGCCCCTGCAGGAACGCCGGCGGCGGGACGACGTAGCCGCCCTCGCCCTGGATCGGCTCGACGACGATCGCCGGAGACTTCGTCGGGCGCGGTGAGGTGCACGAGGATCTGATCGCGGATGAACGAGAGCGACGCCTCGGCGCACGCGTCGGCGCTGCCGTTGAAGCGATAGGTGTCCGGATACGGCGCGTGGTAGACGCCGGCCATCAGCGGACCGAAGCCGCGGCGCTGGATCGACTTGCTCGACGTCAGCGCGAGCGCGCCGAGCGAGCGGCCGTGGAACGATCCGAGGAACGCGATCACGTTCGGGCGCTTCGTGTAGTAGCGCGACAGCTTGATCGCGGCTTCGGTCGCCTCGGTGCCCGAGTTGCCGAAGAACGTCCGCACGTCGCCGTCGATCGGCACGAGCGTCGCGAGCTCCTCCGCGAGGCGCGCCTGCGGCTCGTAGTAGAAGTCCGTCCCCGACATGTGGATGAACTTCGCCGCCTGGTCGGCGATCGCCTTGACCACCTCGGGGTGCGACACGCCGGTGGAGTTCACGGCGATCCCGGCCGCGCAGTCGAGGAAGACGTTGCCGTCGACGTCCTCGACCACGCGCCCCTCGCCGCGCGCGATGACGAGCGGATAGTCGCGCGTGTACGACGGAGACACGAACTTCGCGTCCTTGTCGATGATGGCTTTGGCCTTCGGGCCCGGGAGGGACGTCTTGATGTCGGGTACTTTCAAAATCAGCTTCCAGCTTTCAGCTTCCAGCTTCCAGCTTATTCTTCTCTTCCAGCGGGTTCCGGCGGCGGTGTCTTCGAGGAGGATGCCGCGCGCGTCGAGGTCCTTCGAATTCTATCCGCTTCCGCGAAGTTGCGCGCGGCGCGCGCGGCGCGGCGCGCCTGGATGAGCTGGTCGATCTCCTCGACCGGCACCGGCGGGCGCTCGTCTTCGGCGCGGCGCAGCGACAGCACGCCGAGCACGCGATCGAACCTGTCGAACGTGGCGCGCACCGCCACGCGCGTCGCTCGCCGTGCAGCTCGCCGGCGTCGATCGACGAGTTGAGCGCGCGGACCAGCTCGAACACGATGCCGAGCGCGCCGGCGGTGTTGAGGTCGGCGCGGATCTGCTCGGCGAACGCCGACGCCGCCTCCTGCAGCCGCGTCGCCGTGGCGCCGTTGGCGTGTCCCGCGCGGCAGCGTGTCGAGCCGCGCCAGCGAGGTCGGTGATCCGCCTGAGCGATTCTTCCGACTGCGCCAGCAGCGCCCAGGAGAACTTCAGCTGCTTGCGGTAGTGGGTGCCGAGATACAGATAGCGCAACGCCGACGGCCGGAAGCCCTGCACGACGACGTCTTCGAGGTTGTAGACGTTGCCGAGCGACTTGGACATCTTCTCGGCGTTCTGGTGCTCCTCCTCGATCATGCAGGTGCTCGACGTGCACCCAGAAGCGCGAGAACTGCCGCTTGGTCGCCCCTTCGGCCTGCGCGATCTCGTTCTCGTGGTGCGGGAAGATCAGATCGACGCCGCCGCCGTGGATGTCGATCGGCAGCTCGCCCAGCAGCTCCGCCGCCATCGCCGAGCACTCGATGTGCCAGCCGGGACGTCCGGGCGGCAGGTCCGGCTCCCACGACGGCTCCCCGGCCTTCGACGCCTTCCACAGCACGAAGTCGCGCGCGTCTTCCTTCTCATCGCTGTCGGAGTCGACCCGCGCGCCGCTCTTGATGCCGCCGTGATCGAGGCGCGCCAGCTTGCCGTACTCCGGGAAGGTCGAGATCTTGAAGTAGATCGACCCGTCGCTGGCGTAGGTGTGGCCGTTCTGCTCGAGCGCGTGGATCATGCCGGCCATCGCCGGGATGTGATCGGTGGCGCGCGGCGCAGTATTCGACGGCTCGAGGCCGAGCGCCGCCGCGTCCAGCTCGAACGCGTCGACGAACTGCTGCGTGTACTCGCGCAGCGGCCGGCCGGCCTTGATCGACTCGACGATGGTGCGGTCGTCCACGTCGGTGTAGTTGCGCACCTGCCGGACCTCGTAGCCGTTGACCTCCAGCGCGCGGCGCAGGACGTCGAGCGCGACGAAGGTGCGGAAGTTGCCGATGTGGCCGCGCGCGTAGACCGTCAGGCCGCAGGCGTGCATCCGCACGGTGTTGCCCTGCGAAGGGGTGAAGCGGTTCTTCGCGCCTGCTGAGGGTGTTGTATAGACGCACGGTTCAGTCCGGCAAGGGGCAGGTCAGCTCTCGCGTGGAGCCCGGGTTCAAGGTCACGACCAGCTCGTGGTCCCGCGTCAGCATCTCGAGCTGCACGGACGCGATCCGGGATTGGTCCCGGCGATCGTCGCGAGGGACGCCTCGATGTCCCGCGCCAGGGCGCTGGCCGCGTCCGGCGCCGCCCCGCGTGCTCGGCGAACTTTCCCGCCAGTTCGGCGGCGACCGACGGATACGGGTGCCGCCGCGGGAATCGTCAGCCGCAGATCCGCGGGCCGCGGCGACGTGGCATCCTCATGATCTCCAACCGAGGGCCGCTCGGACTCTCGACACGCATCTCGCGCGCCGCTTGCCGGCGCTCGTTCGCGTGGCTCGCCAGCCGACGCCGCTCGGCTCGCGCCATCGACAGGCGCGCAAATCATCCGGCGCTATAAGGAGATCCGTCGAGAGGCGGCGGGCGGCGCGGCAGTCGGCGTCGATCTGCGCGCGCAGCGCGTCCACGTCGGCGAACGCGCGCTCGTCGCGCAGCCGCTGGACGAACGACAGCCGCAGCGGCGCGTCGTAGAGATCCCGCGACCCGTCGCAGCAGGTGCGTCTCGACGTGAGACGCGCCGCACGTCGCCGAAGGTGGGACGCGTCCCGACATTCGTCACCGACGGGTGCTCGATCCCGCCGATCGACGCGGTCGTCGCGTAGACGCCGGCCGGCGGCAGCAGCTCGTTGGCGCTCTCCGAGGTTGGCCGTGGGAAACCCGATCTCGCGGCCGCGCGCGGCGCCGCGTGACGACGGTGCCGTCGATGAAATAGTGGTGGCCGAGCAGGGCGCCCGCCTCGTCGACGCGCCCCTCGGCGATCGAGCCGGCGGATGCCGCGTGCTGCTGACGACGAAGTCGCTTGTAGCGGACCGGCGTCGATCTTCTCGGCGCGGAACCCGTAGCGGGCGCCGAGCGTGCGCAGCACGCGAGAACGTGCCGGCCCGGTCGTGCCCGAACAGGAAGTTGGCGCCGACCCAGACCTCGACGACGTGCAGCCATTCGACCAGCACCGTCCGCACGAACGTCTCGGGATCCCACGCGCGACATCTCGCGCGTGAACCGGACGACCGCCACGCCCTGCATGCCCGCGCGGCCCAGCGCCTCGAGCCGCTGCTCCGTCGTCATCAGCAGCGCCGGCGCCTTGTCGGGCCGGACGACGCGCGGCGGATGGGGATCGAAGGTCATCGCCGCGGGCGTGCCGCCGCGTTCGCCCGCGCGCCGGCGCACGCGATCGATGATCTTCGCGTGGCCGCGGTGCAGGCCGTCGAAGTTCCCGAGCGCGAGCACGGGCTCGTGCCAGCGCAGCGGCGGGTCGTCAGGATAGTGGGCGATCACAGGAGTTGCAACACGAGGCCATCATAGGCGAGCGCCATCCCGTCCGGCAGACGAGCGTTGGTGGGCTCGTGCTGACAGATGGTGGCACATGTGGGTGAAGAAGGTCTGCCGGGCGCCGATGCGGCCGCGCCGCGTCGATCGCCTCGCCGAGCGAGAAGTGCGTCGGGTGCGGCTGCTCGCGGAGCGCGTCGATCACGACCGTGTCGAGCCCTTCGAGCAGTCCCCAGGCCTCGTCGGCGAGGCGCGTTGCAGTCCGTCAGGTAGGCGAAGCGGCCGAACCGGAAGCCGAGGATCGGGCGCGTGCCGTGCCAGCAGCGGGATCGGGCTGCACGTCGAGATCCCCGATCCGGAGAGGCCCGTCGATGCGAGACAGATCCAGCGCCGGGAGCCCGCCCCTTTCGGGGTGTCCGGTATCGAAGACGTAGTGGAACGTCTTCCGGATGTCGTCGAGCGTCCGGGCGTCGGCGTAGCAGGGCATCGGGCGCCTTCATCAGCGAGTTGAACCGCCGGACATCGTCTATCCCGAGGATGTGATCGGCGTGGCCGTGCGTGAACAGGATCGCGTCGACGCGCGCGGATGTCGTGGCGGAGCGCCTGGACGCGGAGGTCCGGGCCGGCGTCGACCAGCACCGCGCGCGCCGCCCGCCTCGACGTAGATGGACGGCCGGAGCCGGTTGTCGCGCGGATCGGATGAGCGGCAGGTGGCGCAGTCGCAGCGCGATCATCGGCACGCCGTGCGAGGTGCCGGTGCCGAGGAAGGTGACTTTCACGCCTACGGTTCGAGGATGATGCGCTTCTGACCGCCCTGCGGCTTCGACGAACCGCATCCGCAGGTCGTACAACAGGCTGTCCAGGAGCTTGGCTCTCCTCAGAGGAGAGGTTGCCGGCCGGTTTTCTCCTGGAGCATCCCGATCATCTCGATCAGGTGGCCCGCGCCGACCGAGGTTCGGCTCGATCGCGCTGGCCGCTGGCGGGATCGGGGATGTCCGCCGAACTGCACCGCGGCCATGGTGGCCAGCCAGAAGAGAAAATCAGAAAACGTGCGGCGGACTCTTCTTGGTTCTCCACCTCGCGATGCTAGCATACCGGCTTCATGTCTTCCGACGCCGGTTCCGCCTTCCAGACTGCTCGTCGACATCATGGCGCGGCTGCGCGGGCCGCAGGGCTGCCCGTGGGACCGCGAGCAGACGCTCGAGTCGCTGCGCGGATTCGTCCTCGAGGAAACGCACGAAGTCCTCGACGCGATCGACCGCGGCGACACTCGAGCGCGCTGCGCGGGGAGATCGGGGACCTGATCTTCGAGGGAGTGTTCCTCGCCCAGATCGCGCCGGACGAGGGGCATTTCACCGTCGCCGATTCGCTGAAGGCGATCGCCGAGAAACTCGTCCGACGCCATCCGCACATCTTCGATCCCTCCGGCCGGCCGCTCGACACGCCGGGCGAAGTGCACCAGCAGTGGGAGCAGATCAAGGCGAAGGAACAGGCCGACGCCGGGGAGCGCCGCTCCGTGCTGAGCGGCGTGCCGAAGGCTCTGCCCTCGCTCCTGCGCGCGCACGAGATCGGCACGCGCGTCGCGGCGGTCGGCTTCGAGTGGGCCAGGACCGGCCGACGTCGTGGACAAGATCGAGGAGGAAGTCGCGGAGCTGCGCGCCGCCGTCTCGTCAGAGGGAGTCGCCCGCACCGAGGAAGAGATGGGGGACCTGCTCTTCTCGATCGCCAACCTCGCCCGGCGCGCTGGGGATTGACTCCGAGTCCGCGCTGCGCAAGGCGAACGAGAAGTTCACGAAACGCTTCACGGAAGTCGAGGAGCGCCTCCACGCCAAGGGCCGCTCGGTGCACGAGGCCAGCTTGAAGAGATGGAAGCTGAGTGGGCGCTCGTCAAACAGGCGCCTCACACACCATAGCTGCACGCGCCGACGGCTTACCACGAAGGTCACAAAGGTCACGAAGGTCACAAAGACAATCATCTGGCGACCCTCTTGATCCCGCCGTCCTTCAGAATGTCCACATTGAAGTTGATCACGAACCCGAGGCGCAGGTTCGTTGCTTTCAGATAGGAGACAACCTGCCGCTTATGGACGGTCTTTCACTCTGAGCCACCTTCACCTCCACGATGACAACTCCACTCGACGAGCAGATCGATCGGTGCCCAGGGATCTCCCATTGTCGAATGGCACGCTGACGCTCTTCTCGCACTCGAATGAAAGGCCAACCGAGTCGAGTTCGAGGCTGAGCGCTCGGTGGTAGATCGGTTCCTTGAACCCAGGCCCCAGGATTCGTGTGCACGGTGATGGCGCAGCCAATGACCCGCTGGCCGACTTGTTCGATCTCTTCCGGGATCGGCTCCGATTTGCCGCTGACTCATACCAAACTCCTTTGTGACCTTGTGACCTTCGTGACCTTAGTGATCTTGTGATTGGCCGTCGGCCGTGAGGGCCGGCTGCGTGGCTGGCAGATTTGGTCGTCGGCGCGTTTAGAACTCGGCACGTGCCGCCCCAAGTCCAAATCACCACTCTGGCCTTCCATCGGTATCCACCACCACTGCCCCATCGTCGGCGGTGCTGAACACCGCGGCGCCGGCGGCCTTGTAGCGCTCGACCACCACCGGCGCGGGATGGCCGAACGGGTTCCGGCGGCCGGCGCTGAAGATGACGGCGGCGGGATGCGTCGCGTCGACGAAGGCGCTGCGAGCTGCCGCCGGCGCTGCCATGGTGCGGCGCCTTGACGATGACGAGCGGCGCAGGGACGAGAGGCGCCGGACGACATCGGGCTCGACGGCGCGCGTGATGTCTCCCGGCAGGATGAACGCGACGTTGCCGATCCGGACCTCGAGCACGATCGAGTCGTCGTTGCGGACCTTCTGCCGCTCCCAGTCGGGGTCCGGCGGATTGAGGACGGTCAGCGTCGCGGCGCCCGCCGTCAGGGTCTGCGCCGGCGCGCGTCTCGATCCACGGATGCCGAAGCGCGCCGCGGCGGCGCGCAGGTTCTGGAGCGGCTCGTGGCGCGGCACGGGGACGCCGTCCCAGACTTCGAGCGGCGACAGCGCGCGGAGGATCGCCGGCGCCGCCGCCGACGTGATCGGGATCGCCATGCGTCAGCACCAGCGCGCCCAGCTTCCGCACGCCGAACGCCCACGACTGCCGGCAGCGTCACGCGCCGGCCGAGATCGAACGTCGTCCCCGCCACGCCGCCGGCGTCGACGACGGACGGGACGCGCCCCGCGCGGGCTGCACGAGCGTCGCGTCCCCTGGCCGACGTCGAGGAACACCCAGCGCGTCCATCCCCTGCGGCGGATCCGGGCACGCGAGCGGCGCTCGCGGAGCGCAGGCGCCCGGATGATGGTGGAGCCCGCCGAGGCAGATCGTTGCCACCGCAACCCGGCGAACGGTACTGGCGCCATCGGCCCGGCTTCGCCAGGACCGCCCATAACCCACCCCATCCCGCATACCAGAGAGCGATCAGCCACATCGCCGGCGGCGGCACGTCGAGCACCAGCCAGGGCGCGAGGTCGACGAGCGACGCGGAGCGGATCAATGCCGACGTCCCCGCGTGCGCGATCCAGCCGCAGGCGCGGGCGGCGCCGTCCGACACGAAGGCGAGCGCGACCGCCGCGAGCCCCGCCACCTGAATGATCGACATCAGGGGAATCGCGGCGAAATTCAGGAGGAGACCCGCCACGCTCACCCGGCCGAACAGCCGCGCCCCGATCGGCGCCAGCGCGATCTCCGCGCAGATCGTCGCCGCGCAGAGCGCGGCCGCCGCCGACATCAACCACCGAGCCGTCGCGCGGACCGCCCGGCGCCGCGCTCCCGTGTGCGGGCGGGCGTCAGCCGTGAGGCGGTCGTCACGATCGCGGCCGTGGCGCCGAAGGACAGCACGAAGCCGGCGTCGAGGACGGTGAGCGGCGCGCTGACCGGCGGCGCACGCGCCGGCCACCGCGAGCGCGTTGAGCGCCGTGCCGCGGTGGTCGAGGGCGCGCGCCGCGAGGTAGACCATGCCCGCGAGCGTGGCGCGGAGCACCGACGGCGCCAGACCCGCCGCATAGCCGTAGAAGGCGAGCAGCGCGATCGACGCGGCCGCCGTCGCGCGGCCGGGCAGACGGGCGGCGCGCCCCGCCGCCACCAGAAGCGCGGTGAGCAGCGCGATGTTGCCGCCCGAGATCGCGATGACGTGGTAGGTCCCCGCCTCCTGCAACCGGCGCTCGTCCTCGGCCTCGAGTCCGCTGCGATCGCCGATGAGGATCGCCGTGACGACGCCGGCGGACCGCGGGCTCCATGGCGCGACGGCGGCGTCCGTGCTCCGGCGCACCCAGGCCCGCAGCGCGGCGGCTCCTTCGGCCAGCCACGAGCCGCGGGCCACGATCGCCGTCAGCGCCGCGCTCTTGACCGATCCGAGCAGGACGATCCCCTGCCGCGCCAGCCGCGCTCGATCGCCGGGGACGCCAGGATCGCGATAGTCGAGCGGCTCGCGCAGCAACACGGTCATCGCGACCGTCCGCCCCGCGCGCCACTCCCGCGCGCGTCCGGCGGCGAGCGCGCCCACGATCGTCACGCGGACGCCGCCGTCGACCGGCCGTCCGTCGGCCGTGACGGCGTCCACGGTGACGGCGAGCCCGCCCGCCCCTGCCCCCGGTTGAAGGGCCTGCCCCGAGCCTGGCCGAGGGGTCGCATCCTCCCGCAGCACGGCCTCGAGCCGCACCGGATCGTTGCGCGCGGACGACTCGTGGAACCAGACGAGGAGTGAAGGGTCCGCCGCCGCCGTGGTTCGCGCGCGCGCCCAGCGCCACGCCCGCCGCGAGGCACTCCGGTCACCGTCGCGGCGACAACGACGGCGCGACGCCCGCGCCAGAGGCCAGCGGCCGCCGCCAGCCACGCGAGCGCGAGAACGATCAGTCCCGCGCGCGATCCCGTTCCGGCGAGCGCGCCCGCCACGACGCCCGCGACGAGCGGGATCGCGACGAGCAGAGCCGGCGCTGACATGCAATCCAGGGACGCGCATTTCAGGCCGGATTCCGAACAGGCGATCAAGATCGAGACATCGAGATCGCAGAAACCGCGGGCTCTCAGCCGCGCGTCGTATCGCAGAAAACGGCCAACGGCCTTCAGCACGAAGGCACAAAGACTCGAAGGCACTAAGCCTCTTCGTCATCTTTGGTGACGCGCACTTCTTCCATTCTCGATTCCTGTAGTTTCCGCCTTTAGGCGGAATCGCCTACTCGAATGAACCGCTCGTGGTCGTGCACCGTTGCCACAGGCGCTGACGGTAAGCGAGCGCTCACGTGGTTCCGCCTAAAGGCGGAAACTACAGAGATCACCCGAGGTCACGAAGATCACGAAGCTCTATTTGAAAAGAATTCTTTGTGACCTTCGTGAACTTCGTGATCTTTGTGAGCGGCCGTCGGCCGTGAGGGCGTATCTTCCGCCTGCCTTCGACTCGCTTCGCTCGCTCAGGCCAGGAAAGGCGGAAGCCACAAGATTGGTGTGAGAAAGCCGGAAGCCGGAAGCCGGGAGCGGGAAGCTTTACGCTAACAGCGCGTTGACCGCGTCGAGGTCGGGGACGCTCGCCATCGCGCCGCGGCGCGTGCAGCTCACGGCGGCGGCGGCGCAGGCGAAGCGGAGGATCCCTTCCGGCCCGTCGCCGCGGAGGAGCGCGTAGATGAAGCCGGCGCGGAAGACGTCGCCGGCGCCGGTCGTGTCGATCACGTCCACGGGAACGCCGGCTGGCGAATGAAGCGATCGCCGGCGAGCACCAGCGCGCCGCGCACTCCCAGCGTGACCACCAGCATCCCGGCATGGCGCTGCCGCAGGATCCCCAGCGCGACCTCGAGGTTGCGCTCGCCGGTCAGGTCCCCGGCACGTGCTCCGCGAAGATCGGAATCGTGACGGCGTCAGGATGGCCGGCGTCTTCGGCCGCGCCGCCTCGATGTCGCTCGTGACCGGCACCCCGGCCGCAATCCCCGCCTTGCCCGCCGCAATCGCCGCGTCCGGGTCCACGTCGTCCACGTGCACGAGGCGCGCCGAGGACGCGAGATCGGCGGGCAGGTCCGCGGGCCTCAGGACCATTTCCGCCGGCCGGTCCCACAGGACGATCCGCTCCCCTTGTCCCGAGCCGCGCTGCAGTCCGTGCGTCGTCAGGCCTTCGGCCACCAGGATCACCGCGAACGGATTCGCGGCCGGCCGCTGGATGGCTCGGGCCACATCGACCCCGCGCGACGCCAGCGCGTCGCGCATGAAGTCGCCGTTGTGGTCGCTCGACATCGTCCCGACGTACGACGTCCGCAGGCCGAGCGCGGCGCACGCCGAGCGCCGTGGCGATCTGGCCGCCCGGCGACCGCTCGTGGCCGCTGATGCGCAGCTTCGACAGCGGGCCGTCCGGCACCGGGTATTCGGGCAGCCGGTACACGAAGTCGATCGAATTCGCGCCGACCCCGACGACGTCGTAGCGAGGCTGGGGCAGTCATGGGATCAGGGATCAGGGATCGGGGATCGGGCATCAGGGATTGAGGACCTTGGGCTGGAGCCGCTCGACGTCGGCGTGACATCTCTGCAGGGAGCGGACGGTCAGACCCTCGGTGGCCAGCGATCGGATCGCGTAGACGGCGGCGGCGGCGCCGGTCAGCGTGGTGATGCACGGGACCTGCTGCATCATCGCCGTCCGCCGGACGAACTTGTCGTCGAAGAACGACTCGCGGCCGAGCGGCGTGTTGATGACCAGCTGGATGTTGTGGTTGACGAGCTCGTCGCCGACGTGGGGCCGGCCCTCGTTGACCTTGAACACGATCTCGGCGTCGATGCCGTGCGCGCGGAGATAGTTCGCGGTGCCGCGCGAGGCCAGCAGCGAGAAGCCCAGCCCCTGCAGATCGCGCGCGATCTGCACGACCGCCGGCTTGTCGTGGTTGTTGACGCTGATGTAGGCCGCCCCTCGACGGGCAGCTTCACGCCGGCGGACAGCTGCGCCTTGGCGAAGGCGGCGCCGAAGCTGTCGGCGCCGCCCATGACCTCGCCGGTCGACTTCATCTCGGGGCCGAGGATCGTATCGACGCCCGGGAAGCGCACGAACGGGAACACCGGCGTCTTCACGAAGACACCCGGAGACCTGCAGGTCCTCGGTCAATCCGAGCTGACGCGAGGGTCTTCCCCACCATGATCCGCGCCGCCACCTTCGCCAGCGGCACGCCCGTCGCCTTCGACAGATACGGCACCGTCCGGGACGCGCGCGGGTTCACTTCGAGGACGTAGATCGTCTCGCCCTGGATCGCGAACTGCGTGTTCATCAGGCCGATGACGTTCAGCGCCTTCGCGATCCGCCGCGTGTAGTCGCGAATCTGATCGAGATGCCGCTCCGCGACGCGTACGGCGGCACGACGCAGGAGCTGTCGCCGGAGTGGATGCCGGCCTCTTCGATGTGCTCCATGATGCCGCCGATGACCACCGCCCCGGTCGAATCGGCGACGCAATCGACGTCGAGCTCGACGGCGTCCTCGAGGAACTTGTCGATGAGCACCGGCCGGTCGGGCGACGCCTGGACGGCCGGTCGTCATGTAGCGGTCGAGCGCGGCCATGTCGTAGACGATGGCCATCGCGCGGCCGCCGAGGACGCATGAGGGCCGGACGACGAGCGGGAACCCGATCTTCAGCGCGGCCGCGCGCGCCTTCCTCGAGGGAGGTGGCGATGCCGCTCGGCGCCTGCGGGATGCCGAGATCCCACAGGAGCTGCGAGAACCGCTCGCGATCCTCCGCCAGGTCGATCGAATCCGGCGACGTGCCGAGGATCTTCACGCCCGCTTCCTGCAGCGGGAGCGCCAGCTTGAGCGGCGTCTGGCCGCCGTACTGACCACGACCGAGACCTCGCCGCCCGCCTCCCGCTCGCGCTCGATGATCGCGAACACGTCCTCGAAGGTCAGCGGCTCGAAGTAGAGGCGGTCGACGGTGTCGTAGTCGGTGGAGACGGTCTCCGGGTTGCAGTTGATCATCACCGTCTCGAACCCGTCGTCGCGCAAGGCGAACGCGGCGTGCACGCAGCAGTAGTCGAACTCGATGCCCTGCCCGATGCGGTTCGGGCCGCTGCCGAGGATGATCACCTTCTGCCGCGGCGTCGGATCGGCCTCGCACTCCTTCTCGTAGGTGCCGTAGAGATAGGGCGTGAACGACTCGAACTCCGCCGCGCACGTGTCGATGCGCTTGTAGGCGACCTGCAGGCCCTGCTCGAGGCGCGCCGCGCGGCACGGCCTCCTCGTCGGACGCCGAGCATGTTGCCGATCTGCCAGTCGCCGAAGCCGGCCCGTTTGAGCGAGCGCATCAGGTCGGGCGAAATCCCGCGCAGCCCGACCAGCGCCGCCTGCTGCTTGAGCTCGACGAGCTGCCTGAACTGGGTCAGGAACCACGGGTCGATGTTCGTGAGCCGGTGGATTTCCTCGAGCGCCCAGCCGCGCTCGAGCGCGCGTGAAGATCGCCCACATCCGCTGGTCGTTCGGCACGGCCAGCGACCGCTGCAGCGCGCGTGTCGTCGTCGCCGTCGCCGTCGACGCGTCGCGGTCGCGCTGATGCGGCCGCCGCTCTTCGCGAACAGCATGTTGCCGCGCCCGAGCTCGAGCGAGCGGAACGCCTTCATGAAGGCTTCCTTGAAGGTGCGGCCGATCGCCATCACCTCGCCCACCGACTTCATCTGCGTCGTCAGCGTCCGATCGGCGCGCGGGAACTTCTCGAACGCCCAGCGCGGCACCTTGACGACGATGTAGTCGATCGTCGGCTCGAAGGACGCCGGCGTGAGGCGCGTGATGTCGTTGGGGATCTCGTCGAGCGTGTAGCCGAGCGCCAGCTTGGCGGCGATCTTGGCGATCGGGAAGCCGGTCGCCTTCGACGCCGAGCGCGGACGAGCGCGACACGCGCGGGTTCATCTCGATGACGACGATCCGGCCGTCGTCCGGGTTGATGGCGAACTGGATGTTGGACCCGCCGGTCTCGACGCCGACGCGGCGGATGATGCGGCGCCCGATGTCGCGCATCCGCTGGTATTCCTTGTCGGTGAGCGTCAGCGCCGGCGCGACGGTGATGCTGTCGCCGGTGTGCACGCCCATCGGGTCGATGTTCTCGATCGAGCAGATGACGACGAAGTTGTCGGCCCGGTCGCGCATGACCTCGAGCTCGAACTCCTTCCAGCCGATGACCGACTCCTCGAGCAGGACCTCGTGGACCGGGCTGAGGCTCAGGCCGCGCTGCGCGAGCTCGCGGAACTCCTCGATGTTGTAGGCGATGCCGCGCGCCGACGCCGCCGAGGGTGAACGACGGGCGGATGATGATCGGGAAGCCGATCGGCTCGATCGCCTCGAACGCCTCGGCCATCGACCGGACGTAGCGGCTGTCGGGCACGGCGATGCCGATTTCGCGCATCGCGTCGCGGAACAGCAGCCGGTCCTCGGCGACCTTGATCGCGTCGACCGACGCGCCGATCAGCTCGACGCCGTGCTTCTGCAGGATGCCCTTCTCCCAGCAGCTCCACCGCGAGGTTCAGCGCCGTCTGGCCGCCGACGGTCGGCAGCACCGCGTCGGGCTTCTCGCGCACGATGATCGCTTCGAGCACTTCGACCGTGAGCGGCTCGACGTAGGTCCGGTCGGCGATCTCCGGGTCGGTCATGATCGTCGCCGGGTTGCTGTTGACCAGCACGACCTCGGAGCCCTTCCGCCTTGAGCGCCTTGCAGGCCTGCGTGCCGGAGTAGTCGAACTCGCACCCCTGCCCGATCACGATCGGGCCGGAGCCGATGACGAGAATCCTCTTGAGATCAGTCCGCTTCGGGCATCGATTACGCGCGCCGTTCCATTTCTTCGACGAATTGCTTGAACAGGTAGTCCGCGTCGTGCGGGCCTGGGCGACGCCTCGGGATGGGTACTGCACGCAGAAGACCGGCTTGGTCTCGTGCCGCAGCCCCTCGACCGTGCCGATCGTAGAGATTGACGTGCGTGACCTTCACGTCCGACGGGAGCGACTCCGGATCGACGGCGAAGCCGTGGTTCTGCGACGTGATCTCGACCTTGCCGGTCGCGAGATCCTTCACCGGGTGGTTGCCGCCGCGGTGGCCGAACTTCAGCTTGTAGGTCGTCGCCGCCCATCGCGAGCGACAGGACCTGATGGCCGAGGCAGATGCCGAAGACCGGCACGTCGGACTCGACCAGCTTGCTTCGCGTTCGAGATCGCGCATGACAGGCACGGCGGGATCGCCCGGTCCGTTGCTCAGAAAGATGCCGTCCGGCCCGGCGCCGATCAGCTCCGACGCCGGGCGCGGTCGCCGGGAAGACCCGCACGTCGCAGCCGTAGGCGGTGAAGCGCCGCAGGATGTTCCACTTCATCCCGAAGTCGTACGCCGCGATGCGCAGGTTGCGCCGCGTCTTGCGCTGGACTGGCGGCGCGAACTCCCGTCCATTCGCCGTCAGCGGCGTCGCCGGCGTCCAGTCGAACGCGCTGCTCGCACGTGACGCCGAGCACGAGGTCGGAGCCTTCCATCGACGGCAGCCCCTGCGCCCGGTCGACCAGCTCGCGCGGGTCGACGTCGCCGGTGGCGATGATGCCGCGCATGACGCCGGCCGAGCGCAGCACCCGCACCAGCGCGCGCGTGTCGATGTTCGAGATGGCGACGATGCCGTTCTCGATCAGGTAGTCGCGGAGCGTGCTGTCGGAGCGCCAGTTGCTGGCGATCGGGCGATTCCTCGCGGACGACGAAGCCGGCCACCTGCGTGCCGCGCGACTCGGTGTCCTCGGCGGAGGTGCCGTAGTTGCCCATCTCGGGCGCCGTCATCGTGACGATCTGCCCGGCATACGAGGGATCGGTCAGGATTTCCTGGTAGCCGCCCATGCTCGGTGTTGAAGACGACCTCGCCGCCCGTTTCACCGGGAGCTCCCGCCGCGTCCCCCTCGTACCAGATCCCGTTTTCCAGCGCCAGTGTTGCTTTCATCTTCTATGCGTTGATCCTCGAGCGAGCCGGTCACGCGTTCCATTTGTCCCGGCGGTGACGCGGCGTCGCCGTCATCCACGACTTCTTCCCGGTCATCTCGATCCGGACGACGTGCGGGCCGGTCGCCACGTCCGTCAGGGTGAGCGGCGTCTGCCCCATGGTCTTGCCGTCGACAATGACGGTCGCGCCGCGCGGCCGCGAGTCCACGTAGAGCGAACCGGTGGTGACGACGGGCTGCGCCGGGGCCGGTCGGGGGTTCAGCCGGACGCGGAGGCACGGCAGGCTCCGGCGTGCTCGGGCGAAGGCTGGCCCCGCCGCGCGCCTTCGCCTCCAGGCGCGCGTCGATCGTGCGCGACGCGTCCTGCGGCGTCAGCGTCACTTCCTCGCGCGCGACGTTGGTAGCCGTCCTGCACGACGCGCACGACGTAGCTTGCCGAACGGCACCGCGTCGAGCGTCAGCGGCGTGCGGCCGCGCCATTGCCCGTTGAGCGTCACCGCCGCCCGCGACGGCGAGGACCGGACGACGAGGTGCCCCGCAATGCGGGCCGGGCCGGCTGCCCCGAGTCTGGTCGGTGACCGGCTGCGCCGGTGTGGCCTGCCCGAGTTCGGTGCAGGCGCCTGCCCGAGCCGGTCGAGGGCCTGCCGAGCCTGGTTGAAGCGCCGGCGCAACGGTGCAGGCTCGACCGCGAGCGGAACCGGCGCCGGCGTCACTTTCTGCTCGCTGTGCTGACCCGGCCGGTCGGGCGTCGCAGGACCGGCCGGAATTCGTCCAGGCTTCTCCGCCGTCGCGACGCCCTTCGGGGCCGGCGCGGACGGCGCGGCTGCGGCGGCCGCCGGCGGCGGCGTCGCGCGCCGGCGCCTGGCGATTGCCGCGGACGAAATAGCCCAGGGCGAACGCGCCGAGGAGCCCGGGGACCACGCACGACGGCAAACGGCAGGATCGCCGGAGCGCGACCGCTCCGGCGGCTCGAGATAGGCCGGAGGATCCGGTTCCGGGATCGGGGTCGGCGCCCGCGAACATCGGCTTCTCCGCAGCGTACCTGGACGGGTCCAGCACGAGATCGTCAGAGCCGCCGCGGCTTTCTCCGCCGCTGCTGCTCCTCTTCAACTTCGGGGAGGAAGTCCTCCTCCTCCACGAAGTCTTCGGCAAAACGCTCGGTCGCGACGCCGGCTCCCACATCGAGCGTATCGTCGTCGTGCTCGTCGCCGGCGTCCTCGCGCGTCCTCGTCCTCGTCGAAGAGCGTCGGCTCGGCCGCATCCGCGATCGCGGCGTCCGCCAGCGGCTCATGCACGGAGTCCAGCGCCTCTTCGACCTCGAACTCACCCGGCGTCGCGTCGTCAGCCGGGCTCTTCGGTCGTGAGCTCCGCGGCGACCGCCGGGACGACGGCTCAGGGGCAGTGGACTCCGCCGCGGTCGACACGGGGACCGCCGCGATGGCGGCAACCTCGGTCAGCGCGTTCGCTTCGACCTCCCCGCGCGCCGCCGACTCGAGGGCCGCGGCGAATGCCAGGAGCGGTGCCGTAGCGCCGCGCGGGATCGTCGTCCAGCGCGCGCGCCAGCACGGCGTGGAGCGCGGCGCTGTGTTCCCCTTCGGGCAGCGCGCCGGCCTGCGCGCCGGTCCCCGCGGGACGGCGCGCCGTCAGCAGCTCGAACGTGATCGCCGCCAGCGAGAAGACGTCCGCCGGCGTGCCCCATGCGGCCCCATCGATCCGTTCGGGCGCGGTGTAGGGACGCCGGATCGGCGCGCGGATGCCGACCTCTTCGAGCGCCTCGACCACGCCGAAACCGGTGGCGCGGGCCTCGTCGGGCGTGACAAAAATGTCGCGCGGGTGGAGCCCGCCATGCCCGACGCCCGCGGCCCGCGCGAAATCAATCGCGCCGGCGAGCTGGGTGATGAACGGGAGCGCCTTGTCGATCGGCGCCGGCGCGTAATGGCGCATCGCGACGTCCAGCGACTCGGCCGCCACGCTACCTCAGCCCGATACGCGACCGTCCCCTCGATGCCGGACGCGATGGGCTCGACGATGGACGGATGGAAGAGGAGGACTGCGTGGCCCGGCTCCAGCGCGTCCGCGAGCACCTGGGCCTGTTCGGGGATGATGTCGAGCCGGAACACCTTGACGGCCACCAGGCGATCGCGCGTGGGCTCATAGGTGCGGAAAACGGGACCAAGAGTGCCAATACCAATCTGATGCAGCACCCGGAAGGGGCCGAATGCTGGCGGCGGCGAGACAGCGCTTGGGTCCCTCTGGTCAGCGACGGCAACTCCTCGGGCGGATCGCGCAGAATGTAACACGAATTGCGTGGATCCTCGGCGCTTTCGCGCGCGTCACAAGCGAGGTGCCATCATGCGCGTCCTTGACAGCTTCGAACGGCTCTGAGAGATGCGAGTTCGTGTCTGCCGAGCCGTCCTCGTCCAGCGGTCACTAGCTGACCTCCTGGCCGCTTGAAAGCGACGGGCCTCGACGTCCGCGGCTTCCCGTGGATTCGCCCCCTGGCGGGGACTACGTCTACAACTTCAAGCAGGTCGAAGGGCTGTACGCCGGCGAATCCGATGGAGCCGGAGGCGTGGCGCGAGGCGGTCGCGCGCGCGCAGCGGAAGAGCCGCGACCGGCAGACCATCGTCTCGGTCCTCCAGGCGCAGCAGGATCAGCGGAGGCGCCTCGCCGGCGGCGCGAGCCGCGGCAGCTCGACTGGCCGACCCCGCGTCGGTGCGCCGTCGTCACCGGTCAGCAGGCCGGCGTGTTCGGCGGACCGCTCTACACGCTCCTCAAGGCGCTGACGGCGATCCAGCTCCGCGCGCCGCACCGAGCGCGACCTCGGCGTGCCCGTCGTCCCCATATTCTGGGTCGAGGCCGAGGATCACGACTGGAGGAGATCAAAGAGCTGCAGACGGTGCTCGACGCCGAGTTCCAGCCGCGGCACCGTGACGCTGGCGGATCTCGAGGGAGCCGGCGAGCTGCCGATCGCGGCAGCTCGAACCTGGACTCCGGCGTCGAGCAGACGATCGACGGGCGTGGCCTCCGTCCTCCAACAGACCGAACACACGCACACATCATCGCCGGCCGCATCTGCCGCGCTGGAAGCCCGGGACGGGCATGGCGCGGGCGTTCGCGACAACCTGGATCGAG
>ERZ1370068.537-contig-10489_pt1 | contig 25629 bp, 32 predicted proteins | sample MGYA00561227_ERZ1370068 | MGnify/ENA primary metagenome ERZ1370068 (study PRJEB38410, sample SAMEA6850437) | metagenome | study: Metagenomic assessment of the ecological functions of the soil: analysis of the soil microbiota associated with the...
CTGGCGGCCCTGCCGCTCTTCGCCTGCGAGCCGCCGACGGTGGCCGAGGAGGCGCGACCGCCTGACCGTTCCGAGCGTCGAGGTGCTCGTCGTTCCGACGACCCTCGCGCAGGTCAGCGCGTCGGTCAAGGGATACCTGCGCGACGGCTGCGAGGTCCCGGGCGCGACCACGCAGAGCCGGTCGGGCAGCACGATCACGGTGACCATCGCGACCGACTGGGACAACCGGACCGAGCGCGTCTGCCTCCAGGTGATCTCGCCCGTCCAGCAGGAGGTGCCCCGGAGGGCACCTTCACCAGCGGGACCTACGTGCTGCGCGTGAACGGCGTGGAGACCACCTTCCGGATCGAGTGACCCGCTCGGGTGCTGGAGTGGACCCCGGGCGCCTCGTGCCCGGTGCGCGCCACGTAGTCGACGTACGAGCCGGGATAGAGATGCGGCTCCGGCTCGGTGCCGCTCTCGCCTCCCAGCTCCAGCACGCGGTTGCTGAGCCCGCGCAGGAACGTGCGGTCGTGCGAGACGAAGAGCATCGTGCCCTCGAACATCGCGCAGCGCCTCGACCAGCATCTCCTTGGTGGCCAGGTCGAGGTGGTTGGTCGGCTCGTCGAGCACCAGGAAGTTCGGCGGGTCGAAGAGCATGCGCGCCATGCACCAGGCGCGACCGCTCGCCGCCCGAGAGCGACGCGGACCTTCTTCTCGACGTCGTCGCCCGAGAACTGGAAGGCGCCCAGCGAGGCTGCGCAGCGCGCCGACGCTCTCCTGCGGGAAGTCCTTCTGCATCTGCTCCCAGACCGTCAGGTCGGGGTCGAGCAGGTCGAGCGACTGCCTGCGCGAAGTAGCCGAGCTTGAGGCTCGCGCCCAGCCGGACGCGACCCGGCGTCCGGGGCCAGCACGCCCGCCACCATCTTCAGCAAGCGTCGTCTTGCCCGCGCCGTTCTGGCCCATCACGCACCAGCGCTCGCCGCGGCCGGATCATCAGGCTCAGCCTGTCGTGGACGACGCGCCGGCCGTAGGCCTTGGTCACGCCGTCGCAGGACCGCCACCTCGTCGCCCGAGCGCGGCGGCCGCCGGAAGTCGAAGCGCACCACCTGGCGCTTCTTCGGGCAGCTCGATCTTCTCGATCTTGTCCAGCGCCTTGACGCGGCTCTGCACCTGCGCGGCCTTGGCCGCGTGGGCCGAGAAGCGCTCGATGAAGCGCTGCTCCTTCGCGAGCATGGCCTGCTGCCGCGCGTAGGCCGCCTCGCGGTTCGCCTCGCGGATCGGCGCGCTCGCGCTCGTAGAAGTCGTAGTTGCCCGAGTAGATCGTGATCTCGCCGCCGTCGATCTCGGCGATCTTGCGTGACCATGCCGGTTCATGAACTCGCGGTCGTGCGAGCGTCATGAGGAGCGCGCCCGGGCAGCGACTTGAGGAACGACCTCGAGCCAGAGGATCGACTCGATGTCGAGGTGGTTCGTCGGCTCGTCCATGAGCAGGACGTCGGGCCGGCCCAGCAGCACGCGCGCCATGGCCACGCGCATCTTCCAGCCGCCCGAGAGCGCGCCCACGTCGCCGTCGATGCGCTCGTCGTCGAAGCCGAGGCCGTGCAGCACCTCGCGCGCCTGCGCCTCCGAGCGCATAGCCGCCCAGGTGGTCGTACTCCTCCTGCACCTCGCCGAAGCGGGCCGAGGATCCGTGTCCATCTCGTCCGCGCGCGTCCGGGTCGCGACATCGCGTGCTGGAGGTCCTCGAGCTCGTGGTGCAGGTCGCCGAGCGCGGCCGCTGCCCGCGATCGCTTCGTCCAGCACCGAGCGGCCCGACATCTCCTCGACGTCCTGCCGGAAGTAGCCGATCGGTGAGCTTGCTTGGGGACCGAGACCTCGCCCTCGTCGGGCGCCTCTTCGCCCACGATCATGCGGAAGAGCGTCGTCTTGCCGGCGCCGTTCGGGCCGACGAGGCCGACCTTCTCGCCCGGGTTGAGCTGGAACGAGGCGTCGACGAAGAGGACCTGGCGGCCGTACTGCTTGCTGATGCGCGCGAACGAGATCATGGCAAAGGGCCGAGGCTAGCACGGCGTAGACTGCCTGCGAAATGAACCAGGGCTTCGAGTACCGCGAGCGGATCGACCGACGCGGACGGCGAGGCCGTGCTTGGCCTACCTGGCGCGCCGCTACCGGCACTCCGACGCGTCGCTGTGGCGCGCGCGCCTGTCGAGCGGCGAGGTCAGCCTCGACGCGCGCATCGGCGGGAGCGGACGACCGGCTGCGCGCCGGCGATGTCGCTGGGTCTGGCGCCGCCCGCCCTGGGAGGAGCCGGCGGCCCCGCTCGCCTGGGCCGTGCTCCACCGCGACGACCACCCGCTGGGCCGTCGCGAAGCCGCGCGTGGCCTGCCGACGGTGCCGAACGGCGGCTTCCCCACGCACACGCTGCTCCACCCGTTCGCCGCGCCTCATCCGCACGCCGTGCCTCTTCATCGGCTGGGCCGCGGCACGTCGGGGCTGGTCCTTGCCCGCGCTGACGCCGCTCGCGCGTCGGGCCGTGTCGGCCGCCGGGCGGACGGCGCGCGTGGAAAAGGTCTACCGCGCGCTCGCCGTCGGCGTGCCCGCGCGGTCCGCGCTCACGATCGACGCGCCCATCGGTCCCGTGGCGCACCCGCGGCTCGGGTCCGTCCACGCCGCGCTGCCGGCCGGCAAGCCCGCGGTCTCGCACGTCCGCGTGCTCGAACCGCGCGCGGGCACGTCGCTGCTCGAGGTCTCGATCGAGACCGGGAGGCCGCACCAGATCCGGATCCACCTCGCGTGGGCGGGACACCCGCTGGTCGGCGATCCCGTGTACGGCCCCGAGGCTGCCGCTGCCCGATCCCGGCCTGCCCGGCGATCCCGGTTACCGCCTGCACGCGCACCGCCTGTCCCTCGCGCACCCCGCCACGGGCCAGCCGCTGCACTCGAGGTGCGCGCCGCCGGACCTGTTGGCGGCCACGAGCCGATAGGCGCGCGATCAGTCGGTCGAGACGGGAGTCCGGCTCTTCGCCGTGGTCAGCGCGTGGGTAGCAGGGCCCGCTCGCCGCGTGGTGATTGAATCGCGCGGTTCATAGTTCACTGAGGCTCGCGAAAGTCTTCCGCTTTCGCTCGCCCGCCAGATGGCACGTCGCGCACCGCTCGCACGGCCTGCCACGCGGCTCCCGGCTCCCTGCTACCGGCCCACGCGCTTCATCGCGGTGGCTCGGCCGTTCCGGATCGATCGGGCTGGCGAACGGACGCTCGAACCCGCGCGCGGATTCGAACCATGCGCAGACGGATGGCGGCGAGGCTGCCACGGGGGTGAGCGCAGGCAAGCGACCGTTCCTCAGCCTACTTCGCGGGCACCCACGGTTGCAGGTCGCGCGTCGGCGATGGGCCGATCATCCGCTCATGAACGCGGCGCGTAGTAGCCGATCTTGTGGCGGATCTGGAGGTCGTCGCGGGTCGGGGGCGCGCACCACGATGCGGCGCCACTTGCCGTCGCGCCGCGAGTTGCGACGACACGTAGCCCAGGCTGTACTGGCGTGCGCAGCTCCTCGGCGATGCGGTCGTAGACCGTGTCGAGCTCCGAGAGCGAGTTCGGGGAAGTGGACCTGGCCGCCCGTCTCCTGGGACAGCGCCGTCGAGCAGGTGCACGGCCTGGCTGAACTGCTGGCCGGTTGCGCTCCGGCACGCGGCTGGGCCGCAGGCTGATCGAGTAGATCGCGATCTCGGTCTTGCGCGCCAGCTCCAGGACCTGCTCGTCGGTCACGAGCGACGCGGTGTCCTCGCCGTCCGAGAGCAGCACGATCGCGCGCCGCCGCAGCTCGCCGGCCTTCTTCTGCTTGTCCAGGTCCTTGAGCGCGACGTAGAGGCGCGTTGTGCAGCGCGGTGGGGCCGGACGCCTCGGTGCTGCTTGATGGCGGCCTCCAGCTTCTGCGTGGTCGGCGCGTGAACTCCTGCAGCACGGTGGTGCGGTCGTTGAACTGCATCACCTGCGAGCTGTCCTGCGGCCGCAGCGTCTTCACGAAGCGGATGGCCGGCCTGCTGCGCCTGGCGTCAGCTTCTCGTCCATGGAGGCCGAGGTGTCGATCACCAGCACCATCGAGATGGGGATGTCCTCGTGCCGTGAAGATCGACAGGTTCCTGCTTGATGCCGTCCTCGTAGACCGCGAAGTCGTCGTGCTGCGAGGTCCGTCACGTAGCGGCTCCGGCTGTCGGTCACCGACACCGTCAGGTTGATGACCTCGATCTCGACGCCGAACGTGGGCGTGCGGGACGTGGGGTCGGAGCCTGCGCGCCCGCCCCAGCGGAAGCGTCGACGAGCAGGATCAAGCGCAGGAAGCTGGCGCATCTTGGGCCCCTGTCGGAGGACTGGTCACTTGGGCCGAGCGGCGTCCACTGCGTACTCTTCACACCCGGCTCGCGCCACCTGCACGTCCAGCTTGTCGTCCTTGCCCGACGACGCGTACGTCAAGCGGTAGCGGGCCGTGAGCTCCGGCATCATCTTGTCGAGCGCGGTGCGCGCGCCCAGCGCGGAGAGGATGCGCTCGTGGCGGCCGGCCGAGCGGCGCGCCAGCTCCGGACAGCACGTAGTCGTAGTCCACGCGGCTGATCTGCTCGCTGCCGGCCTGCACGTCGGTGTCGCCCGCCTCGTCGAACTGGATGGCCACGGAACTGCACGCCGGTCTCCATGGCCTCGCCGACGACGCGCCGGCGGTCGCGGAGGAGAAGCCGATGCCGGTGCCGGTCAGGGCCAGCACCACCGGCCGGCGCTCCTCACGTTTCTTCAGGTCACGCGCCGCCTCGACCAGCGCGTCCAGCACGCGCGTTGCCGCCGGTCGGGATCACCTGCCGCAGGATCGCGCTCGGCCACCGCCGGGTCGTCGCCGTAGTCGACGGCCTTGGTGGGCCGGTCGCCGGTGGTCCACACCACGAACTGGGTCCCCTCGGGCAGGTGGCCGAGGAATTGCACGACCGGCTCCAGCACGTTCAGCCGGTACAGCGACGCCATCGGCTGGCTGGTGTCCACCACCAGCGCGAGGTCGAGGGGCCGCTGGTCGCGCCTCGAAGCGCTTGGCGGGGATGGCGACGCCGTTCTCGACCACCGCGACTCCTGTCGGTGCCGAGGCCGAGCACCGGAGCGCCCGTCTCGTCGACTCGCGGTGACGGACAATGTCCGATCGACCGGTGCTCCGCCCGCCTGCAGCAGCGCCAGCACCATCAGGCCGCTTCCCAGCGTCATGGTCTCGCCTCGCCCCTAAGCCGACTATCATCACTATAGGTGTCCGCTTCGATACGCGTCAACGCCGGAGGGTGATGGATTGGCCCGTCCCGCCGCGCCGTCGTCGTCACCGTGAGCGACTCGCCGCCGCGGGGACGCGCGAGGACCGCTCGGGCGCGGAAGCGGTGCGTCTGCTGGAGGCCCAGGGGCTGGCGGTCGAGGGCCCCTGGTCGTGCCTGACGAGCGGGCGCGCATCGCCGCCCTGCTGCGCGAGGCGGCCCCGCGCGCCGCGCTGGTCGTCACCACCGGCGGCACCGGCCTGTCGCCGCGCGACGTCACGCCCGAGGCGACACGCGACGTCATCGACCGCGAGGCGCCCGAATCGCCGAGCCGCTGCGCGCGCGCGCGGCCTCGCGAAGACGCCCCTGGCGCCGCTGTCCAGGGGCGTCGCCGGGCTGGTCGGCCCCCGCCTGGTCGTGAATCTCCCCGGAAGCCCCGCGGGCGTTCGCGACGGCCTCGAGGCCCTCGCACCCCTGCTGTCGCACGCGCTCGACATCGCCGGCGGCAAGACGAACCACGGATAACGGAGCCACAGAGGTCACAGAGAGCACAGAGAACAGCCACTGTTCTGGGCCACGCATCACGTTGACGCCGTGTCTCAAGCGCCGTTGCTTTCGATTCCCTCAGCGTCCTCCGTGTGCTCTGTGGCTCGGTTTGCCGTGGCGGTCGATCGCTCGGCGTCTTGACGGCTCGCTGGGTTCCCGATAGATTCCGTCCGCACTCCCATGCCCTCGGATCGCGGATGAACGGGCTGCTCTTCCTCATCCCGCTGCTCCCACTCCTCGGCTTCCTCTTCAACTTCACGGTCGGCGTGCGCGTCCTGGGTCCCCAGGACGGGCACGGTCACGGGCACGACGCTCACGGGCACCACGAGCCGCCCTCGTTCGTGATCGGCCTGGTAGCCTGCGGCACGGTCCTGCTCTCGTTCCTGGTCGCGCTCTTCGCCGTCCTGGCCGCGCACGGCGCGACGGAGGGCACGATCGTCCAGACGCTGTGGACGTGGATCCCCGGCGGGGCGACGCAGCTCAACACCGGCGCCGCGCCGTTCCAGGTGGACTGGGCCTACCAGGTCGACCCGCTGTCGTCCGTGATGGTGCTGGTGGTGACGTTCGTGGGCCTGCTCATCCACGTCTACTCGTCGCGCCTGCCCGGCCTGGGCGACGGGTACATGGCCCACGATCCCGGCTACGCGCGGTTCATGTCGTACCTGAACCTCTTCATGTTCGCGATGCTCACCCTGGTGCTGGGGGCCAACTACCTGGTCCTCTTCATCGGGTGGGAGGGCGTGGGCTCTGCTCGTACCTGCTGATCGGCTTCTGGTTCGAGAAGCAGAGCGCCTCCGACGCGGGCAAGAAGGCGTTCATCGTCAACCGCATCGGCGACGCGGGCTTCGTGCTGGGCATGTTCCTGATCTTCACGACCTTCGGCACGCGTGGACTTCCGCGCGCGTGGCCGCGCAGGCCGCCGCACATGCCGGTGGAGTGGGCCTGGGGCGGCGCGCTCACCATGATCGGCCTGTTCCTGTTCGTGGGCGCCACCGGCAAGAGCGCGCAGCTCCCGCTCTACGTCTGGCTGCCCGACGCCATGGAGGGCCCGACGCCCGTGTCCGCGCTGATCCACGCGGCCACCATGGTGACCGCGGGCGTGTACATGGTCGCGCGCTCGTCCGCCATCTACGCGCACGCGCCCAAGCGCGCTGGCTGGTGGTCGCGGTGGTCGGCATGCACCACCGCGCTGTTCGCGGCCTCCGATCGGCCTCGTGCAGAACGACATCAAGCGCGTGCTGGCCTACTCGACCGTGAGCCAGCTCGGCTACATGTTCGCTGGCCTGCGGCGTCGGCGCCTTCGCGGCGCGGCGTGTTCCACCTGATGACGCACGCCTTCTTCAAGGCGCTCCTGTTCCTCGGCTCCGGCTCCGTGATCCACGGCATGTCGGGCGAGCAGGACATGCGCAAGATGGGCGGGCTCCGGAAGCAGATGCCGGTCGACGCACCGCACGATGCTGATCGGCTGCCTCGCGATCGCCGGCGTGCCCGGCCTGGCCGGCTTCTTCTCGAAGGACGAGATCCTGTGGTCGGCCTTCCGCATCGGCGAGGCTACGGGCGCTGGGTGTGGACGCTCGGCTTCGTGATCGGCCGCCCTGACCGCGTTCTACATGTTCCGCCTGTACCACATGACGTTCCACGGCGAGTTCCGCGGGACCGAGGAGCAGGCGCACCACCTGCACGAGTCGCCGCGGGCCGATGACGGTGCCGCTGATGGTCCTGGCCGTCGGCGCGGTGCTGCGCGGGCTACCTCGGCATCCCGGCCGTGCTGGGCCATACCGCTCGCACCCGCCCAACCTGTTCGAAGGCTTCCTGCACCCGGTCCTCGCGAACGCGCACCATGCGCTGGAGCAGGTGTTCCCGGATCCGCTGGCCGACGAAGGCACCGAATGGGCGCTCATGGCGCGAGCGTGGCGGTGGCCCTCGCCGGCATCTTCCTGGCCCGCTACCCTGTACAAGTCGCGGCCGGAGCTGTCGGACCGCCGTGGCGGAGGCGCGTCGCACGCCTCCATCGGCTGCTCTCGAACAAGTACTACGTGGACGAGATCTACGGCGCGCTCGTTCGTGCGTGGCGTCGCGCTGGGCGGCGGCTCGCGCTGCTGCACACGGTGGACCGGCTGGTGGTGGACGGCGGCGACGGCGAGGTGCGGCCTGGCGCGGGCGTCAACGGCCTGGCCTGGCTGCACCCGCGACGTGGTCGCCATGTTCTCGAACGCCTGGGACCGCTACGTGGTGGACGATGCTGGTGAACGCCGCGGGCGTGGTGCTCGACAACCTCAGCTACCTCTTCCGGTCCGTGCAGAACGGGCCTGTGCAGCACTACGCGCTGCCGCCATGATCATCGGCCTGTTCTTCCTGATCTCGCCGGGCGCTGGTCCCTGCGGCCTGTACTAGGGAGCGACGATGGATTTCTTCCGGGACCACATCCTCTCGATCATCACGTACACGCCGCTCCTGGGCGCGCTCGTCCTGCTGCTGCCCCTCGTTCAAGGGCCAGTGACGACGCGCGTCCGCTGGTTCGCGAACGGCGTGCGCCCTCGTCGGCTTCCTGGTCAGCCTGCCGCTGTGGTTCTGGTTCGACCGCGGGGCGGCCGGCTTCCAGTTCGAGGAGAAGGCGGCGCCTGGATCCCCAGCATCGGCGTCTCGTACCACTTCGGGATCGACGGCGTGAGCGCGCTGCTCATCCTGCTGACGACGCTGCTGGGCTTCATCGCCATCCTGTCGTCGTGGACGGCGGTGACCGACCGCGTGCGGCAGTACTACGTGTTCCTGCTGCTGCTGCAGACGGGCATGCTGGGCGTCTTCTGCGCGCTCGACATGTTCCTGTTCTACGTGTTCTGGGAAGTGATGCTGGTGCCGATGTACTTCCTGATCGGCATCTGGGGAGGGGCGCGCCGGCTGTACGCGCGCCATCAAGTTCTTCCTCTACACCCTGGTCGGCTCGGTGGTGATGCTGCTCGGGATCCTGGTCGTGTACTTCCAGACGCGCACGATCCCGGGCCTGGAGGCGACGGGCACGTTCGACCTCACCACGCTGGCTGACCATGGGCCTGCCCGCCAACCTGCAGTTCTGGGTGTTCCTCGCGTTCTTCCTGGGGTTCGCGATCAAGGTCCCCATGTTCCCGTTCCACACCTGGCTGCCCGACGCGCACGTCGAGGCGCCCACCGCGGGCTCGGTCATCCTGGCCGGCGTCCTCCTGAAGATGGGCACCTACGGCTTCGTGCGCGTTCTCGCTGCCGCTGCTGCCGGCCGCGCTGGGCCAGCAGATGAACCTGCCTCGTGTGGCACCCGACGATCCTCCAGTTCATGGCGACGCTGGCCATCATCGGCATCGTCTACGCCGGGCTGGTGACGCTGGTGCAGACGGACATGAAGAAGCTGATCGCGTACTCATCGGTCAGCCACCTCGGCTTCTGCATGCTCGGCATGTTCGCGCTCGAACCCGCTGGGCCTCGAGGGCAGCGTGCTGCAGATGATCAACCACGGCCTCTCGACGGGCGGGCTGTTCCTCGATCGTCGGGCTCATCTACGAGCGGCCGGCACACCAAGGCCATCGCCGAGTTCGGCGGGCTGGCCCAGCGTCATGCCCGTCTACGCGACGCTGACGCTGATCATCTTCCTGGCCTCGATGGGCCTGCCGCTGCTCAACGGCTTCATCGGCGAGCTGATGATCCTGCAGGGCGCGTTCTCGGCCAACCGCGTGTGGGCCTACTGGGCGGTGCTCGGGCATCGTGCTGGGAGCGGCCTACCTGCTCTGGCTCTATCAGCGCGTCTTCTGGGGCAAGGTCACGAACGAGGAGAACCTGCACCTCGACGACCTGAACCGCCGCGAGCTGGCGACGCTCGTCCCGCTGATCGTGCCTGTGCTTCTGGATCGGCATCTATCCCAAGCCGTTCCTGGCGTTCCTGCACGGCCCCATGGCGCGCCTGGCCGAGGTCGTCCAGCCCGGGCGCTTCTCGGCCGGAGTGGCCGTGGCCTCGCAGGCGACGCACGACACGGCTCCCGCGCACGCCGCCGAGCTGGCGCCACCGTCCACGATGCTGAGCGAGCCCCAGGTCGCGCCCGAAGGCAAGGCGCCCGCGCCCCAGCACTGACGGCCTCTTTCGGGCCAGGGGTGCCCCGCCGGGGCACCCTCTGCCGATAGAATGGCGTCATAGGAGACGCCAAGCGAGCCTGGCGAAGGCCGAGCCGTCCCCAGCACGCGCATCTCCATCCCGCTGGTGGCCTGCCTGCTGCTGGTCCTGGTCCTGGCGTTCCTCGTCTTTCGGTTCTTCCTCGCTGATCGTTCACCATCGCCAGCTCGCTGGCCCTGCTGATGGCGCCCTGCGCAGCGCCGCTCACGCGGCGGCTGTGGGGGATGCGCTCGCTCTCGGCCGGCCTGCTGGTGCTGGTGGTGGTGATGGCGCTGCTGCTGCCGGCGCTCAGCTACGCGACCATCATCGCGCAGCAGGCGACCGGCGCCGTCGATTTCCTGAGGCCCCACCTGGAGCCGGCGGCGTTCGACCGCTTCTGGCGCGAGACGCCGCCCAGCCGATACCCGCTGCTGATGGCCTGGGTCCGCCGCGCCACTGGCGGCACGGCCATCTCGACCGCGTCCGCCGCCCCTGTCGGCCTCACGGCCTCGGCCAACCATCTCGCGCAGTCGTTCCTGGCGGGCTCGCCAACGTGCTGCTGGACTTCGGCATCTTCGTGCTGATGCTGTTCTTCCTCCCTGCGCGACGGCGCCGAGATCCGCGAGGCCGTGCGCGGGATCTCGCCGCTCACGCGCGGCCAGGAGCTGGACATCGTCGACCACCTCACGCGCACGGTGAAGGGGATCCTGCAGTCGCTGGTGCTGGTCCCGCTCGCGCAGGGCGTGGTGGCGCTCGGCGGCTTCTGGGCCTTCGGCGTTCCTTCTCCGCCGCTGTGGAGCCTGATGGTCGTCTTCGCGGCGCTCATCCCCATCGTGGGCTCGCCGCTGGCCTGGGTGCCGGCCGCCCTCTACCTGATGTACCAGGGATCCGTCGCCGAAGGGCATGGGCCTGCTCCTGTTCGGCACGGTGCTCATCAGCGGCGTCGACAACGTGGTCAAGCCGCTCATCCTGAAGGGCGCGGCCCAGATCCACATGCTGCTCGCGTTCCTCTCCATCCTGGGGGCGTGTTCGCGTTCGGGCCCAAGGGCCTGATCGTGGGGCCGGTCGTGCTCTCGCTCGTGCTCCCGCGTACCGCATCTACCGCTACGACGTGCTGCGCTGGAGGAAGGCCCCTGAGGGCTCCACCGCCGTTGAACCCGCGGCGCCTCGCGCCGTAAGTGCCTGATGATGGGCATGTTACTGGTTACCCTGCGCCCGGCGGGCCGTGCTTGCCTGCCTTGGCCGCCCATGCTAATCTTCGCGGCCGTCGCAGCCAGCCGAGCGTGACCCCGCAAGACAGCAACGGGCCGGGAAGGGTTGGGAGCGCGCGGTGCGCGAGGCCGGACCCTATCTGGCCATGGGCACGTCACTGGCGGTGACGGTGTTGCTGGGCCTGGGAATCGGATACTGGCTGGACGGAAGTTCCGGCACGAAGCCGGTCTTCTTCCTCGTCGGCGCGGGTTGGGGTTGGTCGCGGCGGGATACCAGTTCTTCAAGACCGTCGCGCGCCCGCGATGAGCTTTGGTCGCTACGCTGCGCTGGTGATCGGCGTGGTCACGGTTTCCCGAGCGGTCGTCTGGATGTCTCTTCCGCGGGCACCTCGCGTCGGAGGCGCTCCAGGGGATGGTGGTGGGGGCGGGTCTGGCGGCTCCTAACACGCTGGCCGCGTACGCGCTCGTGCTGTGGCGCAGCGGCGCTCGACGAACACGTTCATGGGCGCGGTGCTCGGAGGGATGGTCGGACGCATGGGGCTGATGCTGGCGGCGGTGGTGGCGGCCGTGATGGGCCTGGGCCTTCCCAAGGTCCCGCTGGCGATCTCGCTGCTCGCGTACTTCGTGCTCTTCCTCGTCTTCAGATCTCCGTCCTGCAGAAGCAGCGGCCCGGCGCCGTGGGGAGCGCTCGATGACGGGCGGCCTGCTGCTCGCGGATCCTGCTGGCCGCGCGGCCAGGGCAGGAGGTCTCGCGCCGCGCACCCGGCGCCCGCTCACGAGGGCGCGCCCGTCGCGACCGCGGAGCCGGCAGCCGGGCACGGCGCCCCGCCGGGAGCAGGCGCAGCGCCGGCGGCGGAGCACGGGTAGCGCCGCGGCCGGGCACGAACGGCGAGCGTCGGCGGGGAAGCCGGCGAGCCACGAAGGGAAGAGGCTCACGGGCCGGCCGAGATCCTCATGCACCACGTGCTGACCAGGAGTTCTTCGGCTTCCCGTCCAAGCACATCGCCTCACTTCATGCTGGCCGCCCTGGCCGTGCTGGTGGTGGTGCGCATCGCCATGAAGGGCTACCGCGACGGCGTGCCCTCGGGGCTCGACCCGCGGTCGAGGCGATGGTCCTCTCGTGGCGCGACGACATCGCCGAGGCCAACATCGGCCACGACGGCGCAAGTACGTGCCGCTGTTCGCTGAGCTTCTTCTTCTTCATCCTGATCGCGGCCCCTGCTGGGCCTCACGCCGTTCGCGGCGACCTCCACCGGCAACCTCGAGCGTGACCCTGGCGCTCGCCTTCATCTCGTTCCTGGCCCAGCAGTGGGCCGGCATCTCGAAGTACGGCGTCGTGAACCACTTCACCGGCCTGGTGCCGCCCGGCCTGCGCCTGGCTGCTGCGCGATCATCTGATCCCCGTCGAGATCATCAGCATGTTCACGAAGCCGTTCGCGCTCATGATCCGGCTCTTCGCGAACATGCTGGCGGGCCACATGGTCATCACCACGCTGCTGCTGCTGATGCCCGCTGATGGCGGTCAGCCAGCTCGGCGCTTCGGGCATCGCCATGATGCCCGTGTCGCTGGGCCTGTCGCTCGTTCATCATGATGCTCGAGGTCCTGGTGGCCTTCATCCAGGCCTACATCTTCACCCTGCTCACATCCATCTTCATCGGGATGTACGCGCATCCCGCGCACTAGGCCGCACGACGAGAAGCGTCTCAAGGAGAGACGACCGACTATGCCCACTGACCCCAAGGCCATCGCGTACTTCGCCGCCGGCATCGGGGCCGGACCTGACCATCATCGGCGGCGCCGCCGGCATCGGCCGCCTGGCCGCCGCCGCCATGGAGGGCATCGCCGCGCCAGCCCAACGCCGCGGGCGACATCCGCGGCGCCATGATCGTGGCCGCCGGCCTGATCGAAGGCGTGACGTTCTTCTCCCTGATCGTCACCATCCTCCTCGCGCTCAAGTAGCCATGACCCTGGCAGCGATCACGCGCCGCCGCGCTGGCGGCGGCCGCGAGCAGGGCGGGTTGACCGACATCAACCTGATGCTGTCCCTGCTCACGGTGGTGCTGTTCGCGATCTTCGCGTTCGTGCTCACCAAGTTCGGGCTGGAAGCCGCTGCTCGAGCTGATCGAGGAGCGCGAGCGCAACATCCGGCAGTCGGTGGATGGCGCGCAGAAGGCCAACGCCGAGGCCCAGGCGCTCCTGGTCCAGCACAAGGAGTCGCTCCGCGAGGCCGGCCAGCAGCGCGAGGACCATCATCAAGCGCGCGCTGGCCGAGGACGCCGAGCACACCGGCGCCGACCTGATGGCCCAGGCCAAGGCGGAGGCGGAGAAGCAGCTGCAGAAGGCGCGGGAGCAGATCCAGCGCGAGAAGCAGATCGCCATCCAGGAGATCCGGGGCCAGATCGCCGACCCGGCGATGGGCGCCGCGGCCAGGATCGTCGAGTCCTCGCTCACCCCGGACGCCCAGCGCAAGCTGGTCGACGAGTTCATCGAGGGCCTGCCCGGCAAACACTAGGCCCGACGAGCACGAGCACGAAACCGTGCTCGTGCTCGTGAACGCTCCCGTGCCCGTCCGTCTCGTCCGTTCCCGTCCGTGGCCCCTTCGAGCCCGCCCCTACTCGCCTCCGCCGAAGATGTTCCCCAGTGTCGCGCAGGCGTGCCGCCGACGCCGGCCACGCCGCCCGAGCCCTCGCGGGTGGTGCCCACGATGCGCCCGGCCAGGCGCGAGAAGGGGAGCGTCTGGCAGGATGGTTCTGCCGGGGCCCTGCAGGACCGCCAGGAACAGCCCCTCGCCCCCGAACATGCGCGTTCTTGAACCCGCCCACGAAGCGGATGTCGTACTGACCGTGCCGTCCTCGAACGCGACGATGCAGCCGGTGTCCACGTTCAGCGTCTGCCCCGGGTGCACGCTCGAACTCGACGAAGTTGCCGCCCGCCGTGGATGAAGACCGTCCCGTCGCCGGAGAGGCGTCTGCAGGATGAAGCCCTCGCCGCCGAAGAGCCCGGCCCCGAAGCGCTTCGTGAAGGCCACGTCGATCTGCACGCCCTGGGTCGCGCACAGGAACGAGTCGCGCTGGCACAGCCAGCTGCGCCCGGGATCGAGGTCGAGCTGCTCGCGAGCTTGCCGGGGTAGGGCGCGGCGAACGCGACCCGCCCTGGCCCCGGCTGCGGAAGCGCGTCATGAACAGGCTCGCCCACCACCATGCGCTTGAGGCCGCCCCACAGCCCGCCCTTCATGCTGCTGTCCATCTCCACGTCGCCCGCCATGTAGAGCATGGCGCCGGGCTCGGCCTGGATCTCCTCGCCGGGCTTGAGCGGCACCACCACCGCCTGCATGACGTCGCCCACCACGTGGAACCCGACGGCTCTCGAGGCCGCGGCCGGAGCCGCGGCCGGCGTTCCGCAGGACGCGCAGAAGCGCGCCCCGCCGGCAAGGCGTTCCCACACTGCGTGCAGTTCATGTCTCGTTCGCTCTCGTGTGTCGGCCGCGCTCGTGCGCGCGGCCTGGTTCCTAGAGTCTATCGCCGTGCTAGCATCCGCTGATTCAAGAACGGGCGCGGCGGCCGTGAAGTTCCGCGCCCTGGAGGAGCCTGAGATGTCCGAGATCGGCGACGTTCCTGCAGGGACTGGCCCAGCGCTTCAACAAGGATAAGGTCAAGGCGCCGCGCACGTTCTACTTCTCGCTGGGGGACGAGGGAGAAGTGGACGGTCGCCCTCACTCCCGAGGAGTGCAAGGTGACCTCGGGCAAGCCCGAGAAGGACGCCGACTGCTTCTTCAAGGCCAGCGAGGAGATGTTCCTGAACGTCTGAACGGCAAGCACACGCCGGGCCCCTCCGACTTCCTGATGGGCCGCATCAAGAGCAACAACCTGATGCTCCTGAAGGAGTTCGTGGAGGCGTTCAAGAAGGCCTGACCGCCCTTCAGCCCTCCCGGCGGACCGTGCTCCGCTGCATCTTCGAGAGCGCCTGGAGATAGCGCACGAGGCGCTGCCTCGTCCTCTCGCTCAGCCGGCCTCCTCGGCTCCCTTCTGCTGCGCCTCCCGGGCGCGCTCCATCACCTCGCGCATGGCCTTCGCGCGGGTGGCCGGATCGCCCAGCACCAGCGCGGTGACCTGACGTACGCCTGCAGTTCCTCGTCGGTCAGCTCAGGGAACTCCGTGCGCAGACGCCCGACGTCCACCGGCAACGGTGATCGCCGCGCGCCGCGCGCCCGCTCACCGCTTCATCGTCATCGGTCGCGCAGCGCCAGGTCCTTCGCCTTCCCGCCGAAGAGCGCGGGCAGGTCCACGGGTGCTTGGGGTCGCCGATCCCGATCTCCTTCTGGTCGCCGACCACCAGCGACGCATCATCTTCTCGGGCACCAGGTGCGTCTGGGCCACGCGCTGCACGTCGGCGGCGGTGACGGCGCTGGATGCGGTCGCGGTAGGTCTGCCAGTACGCCGGGTCGCGGCTGCGTGTACTCGTCGCGCGCGAAGACGCCGACGGTCTGGGCCTTCGAGCGCGAACTGGCTCGGGAAGGTCTGGCGATCAGGTTGTTCTTGATGGTCGTCGAGCTCCTCGTCGGTGACCGGCGTCTCGCGCATCTTCTGATCTCCTCGCAGCACCAGCTGCGGCCGCGTAGGCGACGGTGCGGCTCTTCGACTGGAAGGCCGCGCGGAAGCGTCCCGGGTAGCAGACGCCCGAGGCAGAGCGCCGGAGCCCGCCGAGTAGGCGAGGCCCTCGTTCGGAGCGCACCGTCCTGGTGATGCGCGAGGTGAACCCGCTGCCGCCCAGGATCTCGTTCATCACCTCGAGCGCGTACGCGTCGGGGTGATCGCGCTTGACCGTCGGCAGGCCGATCGACGACGCGGCCCTGGTTGACCTCCTTCTGGATGCGGTAGAGCCCGGGAGCGGCGGGTCGATGATGTCGCCCGGCGGCGGCGGCACCAGCGTGCGCGTGCTCGGGCCAGCTCGGCGAACGCGGCCTCCAGCTTCCGGATCATGTCGGCCTCGTGAACGCGCCCGACACGGCCGCGATCATGTTCGCGGCTGGAAGTAGCTGCCGGTGGAAGCCCGACCATGTCGTCGCGGGTGATCGACTTGACCGACGCCTCGGTGCGTGAAGCGGTTGGTGAAGTGCTGCTCGCCGTAGAGCAGCACGCTCCACTCGCGCGCGCTCGATGTCCGCCGAGTCGTCGTTGCGCTTCTTCATCTCCTGGAGCGTCTGCTCCCTGGCCAGCGCGCAGCCGGTCCTCCTGGAAGCGCGGCGCAGCGCAGCATCTCCACGAACACCGCGAGCGCCTCGTCGAGGTTGTCGGCCGAGGCAGTTGAGGCTGACGCCGAGCCGGCGGTGTCGCCGATGCCGGTCGAGACCTGCGCGGCCAGGAAGTCGAGCCGCTCGTCGAGCTGCTCCGGCGCTGAGGCTCTTCGTGCCGCCGCGGCGGATCTGCGAGCCGGTGAAGCGCGGCCAGGCCCTCCTTGCCCTGCGGGCTCGAGGTAGCCGCCCGTCGCGCACGCGTGAGCGACAGGTTGACGAGCGGGCAGCGTCTTGTCCTCCGGCGATGAAGACCACCATGCCGTTCTTCAGGACCGCGCGGTAGTCCTGCGCCCGCGGCGGCGCGTACGCTGATGCGGCTGGAACGTGAGCTTGTCGGGATTGGTCCGGTATGGGCTGGGCGCACGGCGGCACGCCGAGGACGCGACCAGCAGGACGGCGAGGCCGTGGTCTGCTCATGGCGCTCACTTCTTTCCGCCTCGAGGGCGCGCCAGCCGCTCCTGGGCGCGTCTTCAGGATCAGGTCCAGAGCGCCGGCTTCATCTCCGGCGGCGCCTGGCCGCGCCATCGCCTGCAGCTGCGCGATGCCCTCGCGGCAGCTTGGCGGGGTCGCGTCTCGGCCTCGATCTGCTGCAGCGCTCTGCGTCGCCATGGCCTGGCGCTCGCGGCGGGCAGCGCGGCGAGCTCGGGGTCGTCCGGGCGCGCCGCGCCTCTCCTTGCGCAGGAAGATGCCGACCGTGCGCGTCTCCTGCGTGAGGTGCTCCTGGCCACGCGCTGGAGGTCGGCCGCGGTCACCGCGTCCACCTCGTCCGGCGTAGGTGTTGATGTAGCTGCCAGTCGCCGAGCGCCGTCGTAGATCAGGAGCTGGAACATGATGAACGTCGGCGAGGACCAGCCGCCGGTAGGCGTTGGCCTTCGCCTGGTTCTTCACCTTCTGCAACTCGTCGGCCGGCACGGGCTCCTTCTGGAGCCTGTCGATCTCCTCGTAGACCGCGTGCCTCGACGGCCTGCGGGCTCCTTGCCGTCCTTCACCACGCACCTCGACCTCGAACGATGCCGTCGTACTTCTTGAGGTCGACGCGAGGCCGCCGACCTCGTTGGCGACCTGCCGCGCCCGAGCACCAGCCCCTTGTAGAGCGGCCGGTGCGGCCCGAGAGGACGTCGGTCAGCAGGTCGAGGGCCGTGCGCGTCCTTGTGCACGAAGGGCACGCCGTGCCACCAGATGCGCACGGTGGGCGAGGTCTCCGCCTCCGCGCGTTAAGCGCTTCTCGGCGAGCTGCTGCGGCTCGAGCGTCACCACCGGCGGCGGATCCGTCTTGCCGCGCGGGATGCGGCCGAAGTAGCGCTCGAGCAGCGGCTTGACCTCGGCGGCCTTGAAGTCGCCCACCAGCACGCCGGTCAGGTTGTTGGGCGCGTAGTAGGTCGCGAAGTAGTCCTTGGCCTGGGCGAGCGTGTAGCTGGGGATGTCCGAGGCCCAGCCCACCACCGGCCATCTGTAGGGAGTGCGCCTCCCAGAAGATGGCGTTGAACGCCTCGTCGAACTTGCCGAGCGGCGTCGACTCCGTGCGCAGCCGGCGCTCCTCGAAGACCACGTCGCGCTCGGAGTAGAACTCGCGGAACACCGGGTTCAGCAGGCGGTCGGACTCCAGCCAGGCCCACAGCTCGAGGCGGTTGCTGGGCAGGCGCAGGAAGTAGAGCGGTCCAGTCCTCGGTGGTGCAGGCGTTCAGGAACTCGCCGCCGTTCCTCGTGTAGATCTGGTCCATGCTGGTCCTTGATGATGGTCTCGCGCTGCTTGCTGACCAGCTCGTCGAACTGCTTGTCCAGCTCGCTGGTAGCGTCTCGGTCTGGTTCTCCGGCTTCGCGAGGTCGTCGATCTCGCCCGCGCGCAGCTTCGCGCGCATCACCTCGAGCTCGGCGCGCATCTGCTCGCGCACCTTCTCCTGCTCGTCGATGATGCTTGCAGGTCCGCCTCGATGTCCTTGGTGCCGATGACGTGGCGTCCCCTTGAACATCATGTGCTCGAAGAAGTGGCTGATGCCGGTGATGCCGGGCCGCTCGTTCACCGAGCCCACGCGCGCCATCCAGCCCGCGGCCACCGTGGGCGACTCGTGGTGCTCGAAGAGCAGCCAGCTGCATGCCGTTGGCGAGCGTCAGCTCCTGCACGTCGATCTGCGGCTTCTCGGCGGCGGCCGCGGGCAGCGCGGCCAGCAGCAGGAGCCAGGAGCACGAGGCGTCGGGTCCGTTCATGGCTTTGAACCTCGATTGAGCGCGCGTCGAGTACCGCAGCGTATCAGCCTCGGCTCGCACCTCAAACGCCCAGGTGCGTGAGCCCCAGGTCGGTCAGGTAGAAGAGGGCGACGCCCAGGAAGACCACGAGGGCCATGCGCGATCCCGCGCTCCTCGTTCACCTCGGGGATGAGGTCGCTGGCGGCGACGTAGAGCGTGACGCCGGTCGAGATCGGCAGCGCGTAGGCCACGCGCCCAGCGAACCAGTTCATGCCGATGACGCCGGGCCAGGGCCGCCGCCAGCACGAACGACGATGAGGAGCGCCCGCGCTTGCCCCGGCCCGAGGCGCCAGCGCGATCGACGCCACCGTGAAGCCCTCCGGCACCTTGTGCAGCGCCACCGCGAAGAAGATGCAGCAGGCCCAGCGGGACCGAGACCAGGAAGCCAGAGGCGATCGACACGCCGTCGAAGAAGGTGTGGATCGAGAGCCCGACCAGGGCCGAACGCCCACAGCGGGGTTCATCATCACGTCGCCGTGGCACCTCCTCGCCGAAGTGGAAGTGCGGCGCGATCGTGTGCTCGAAGAAGTGCACGACGAAATAGCCGCCCAGGATCAGGAGCGGCGCGTGGGGCGAGAGGGAGCAGCGACTCCGGCAGCATGCGCAGGAACGTGCGCGGCCAGCATGAAGCCCGCGCCCAGGGCCGCAGGAAGTACTTGAGGATACAGCTCGTTCCAGATGTTTGCGCGGCGATGACGACCACGGCCGCCGATCACGTTGCGGCGGCCGCGGCGGCGGCGCCCAGCAGCAGGCTCCAGGCGAGTGGGGAGTGGGCCATGAAGGGGTCGGGAAGCGTGGGACGATAGCACCGTTTGACGCCCGCTGCACGCGGTTTGATAATCTGTCGTTTCCGTGGGACTACGGCGTATCGCCGTGTGGGCGATGATCTTCGCAGGCGCAGGACACGCGAGCCGGGCTGGGGCGCGCAGGAACCCTGTGCCCCCGCTGGCGCCGACGGATCCGGTCCTTTCCGGATGCAGCCTCCGGCCCTCGGGCGCGCTGCCGGAGGTCGGCCCCGCCCCCGGCGCCGCCACGCTGAGCCTCGCGCAGGCGGTCCAGAGCGCCCTCGCCAGGGAACTTCACGCTCCTCGACCTCCGGCGAGACCGATCCAGTCGGCCCCGCCTGCGCTACGGCGCGGCGATCGCGCAGTTCTACCCGCAGGCTCACTCCCCGCTACGCGCGCGGGGAGGGCGAGCAGAGCTTCACCCTGGATGCCAGCCAGCGGCTTCCTGGACCGGCGGGTCCGTCACCGCCACCGGCAACCTCCGCACGCGGCCGGACGAGGTCTCCCGGCGCCGCGCAGCGCGGACTCGGGCTGATCTCTGACCCAGCCGCTGCTGCGGGGGCCGGGCCCAGCTGGACGCTTCTTCGACCTGCGCAACACCCGTCGCGCCCAGGCGTCGTCCGAGCGCCTTCGACCTGGCGCGGCAGCAGGTCGCGGTGGATCGGCCCGCGCGTACTACTCAGGTCCTGCAGCGGCATGCTGCCTGGCCGTGTGCGCAGCAGAGCCTGACCGCAGCGACAGCCTGCGCCGCGCCTCCAGGCGCGCCTGCAAGTCGGCGCTGGTCAGCAAGCTCGACGTGTTCCGCGCGCGAGCTGCAGGCCTCGCAGACGCAGGATGCGATGGTGCGGTCGGAGGCCGCGCTGCAGGACGCGCTCGAGCAGCTTCCGCATCCTGCTGGGCCCGCTCGCCCGGCCGAGCCGGCTGGAGCCGGAGGCGACGCCGCTGCCGGACGCGGTGCCAGAACGAGACGGAGCCGCTGCCGCGATCCTGCTGAGCGCGCCCGCGACCTGCGGCTCGAGCTGCGCGAGGCGCGCGACCAGGTGGACGACGCGCAGCGCACCGGCGTCCATGGCCCGCCAGAACCTGCTTCCCCAGCTCGACCTCAACCTGGGCGTCGTGCGCTGGGCCAGGGCACGTCCTTCGGATCGGCCTTGGCGCGTGGCCGACTCGCGCGTGAACGTCTTCTCACCGCCGTCCTACCCGCTCGAGCGCTCCAGCGCAGTCGGCGAACAAGGCGGTGGCCGAGATCGAGGTAGGCTCGCGCTCGCAGCGCGATCGTGCAGCGAGCGGGAGGTGGAGATCGAGAGAGTGCGGGCCGCGGTGCGCGACCTGGACCAGCATCCGCAAGAGCGTCGGAGCTGCAGAAGACGGGCGTCGAGGTCGCGGAGCAGCAGCGCCGCGCTGGCCACCCTTCGCTACCAGCGCGGCCTGGCCAGCAACTTCGACGTGGTGGACGCGGAGGGCAGCCTGGTGCTGGCGCGGAGCGCGCTGGTGTCGCTGCTCACGCGCTACCAGGTCGCGCGCATCGAGCTGATGCGCGTCACCGGGGCCCTGGACGTGGACGCGAGTTCGGGCCCGTGGCCGCCGCGCGCCGCTCCGCAGGGCGAGGCCCGATGAGCACGCGTCACGACGGTTCCCGCGCGCGTGCGTCTCTCACGGGCAGCCTCGCGCGTGCGCGCTCGGTGTCCGCCGGTGCGGCGGATGCGCGACGCCGTCCGCGGCCCTGGCTGCGCCGCGAGGCCTGGAACCGCGAGGGCCTGCACCGGCGCTGGCCGCCGTCCGCCCGCCGGCATCCGCGACGTACCGCGGCGGTGACCCGGCCGGCGCCAGCCTCGTGGTCCTGCCGCGCCTTCCCGCTGGCGCGCCGTCCGCCGGCCGGCGTGATCACCGTCGACGTGGCGGAGGGGCCGTTCCGAGCTCACGATCGCGGAGGGCGGGCACGCTGCAGGCCCTGCGCTCGGTGACGCTACGCCTCGGCCATCCAGAGCAACCAGGCCAAGATCGTGCGCGCTGGTGCCGGAGGGCAAAGCTGCGTGCAGAAGGGCGACCTGCTGATGCTCGTTCGACGCCGCGCCGTTCGAGGAGGAGATCCGCCGCAGAACCAGGCGCTGCTGTCCCAGGCGCGAGGCCGATCTCAAAGGCGCGCGCAGGACTGAAGCTGCAGGCCGATCCAGAACCAGGAGGACGCTGGCCGCGGCGCGCCAGAAGGTCGAGCGCAGCGACCTGGAGCTGCAGGACGTGCAGGAGGGCAAGGGCCGCGCTCAAGGAGGAGGAAGCGGCGGCGGCCGTCGCGAACGCCGAGCGCGACCTCGCAGAAGGCGCAGGGCGCGCCGCGACGACCTCGAGCCGCTGCTGGCCGAGGGCTTCATCACCAAGCAGGAGCTGGAGCGCGCCGCAGCAGGCGGTGGCGCGGGCCAGGAGGACCTGGCGCTCGCGAAGCGGCGCCGCGACTCGCTCGTGCAGTTCGGCCGGCCCGCTCGAGCTGTCCCAGGCGCGCTCGGACGCGATGCTCGACGCAAGGAGAGCCTGCGCCAGCTCGAGTCGGCGCGCCGGCTACAAGCTGGAGCAGAAGCAACGCCGCCATCGCGTCCGCGGAGAGCCGCATCCAGGAGGCGGCCAGCAAGCTGTCGCTCGCCCAGCAGCAGCTCGCGCGCACCGAGGTGCGCGCCGACGTCCCCGGCATCGTGGTCTACCGCGACGTCTTCTTCGGCTCCGAGCAGCGCAAGCCGCAGGTGGGCGACCAGGTGTGGGCCAACCAGCCGCTCCTGATCCTGCCCGACATCTCGAAGATGGTCGTGGAGACGAAGGTGCGCGAGACCGACATCCACAAGATCGAGGCGCAACCAGAACGTGGCCGTGCGGGTGGAGGCCTACCCGGACCTGAAGCTGACCGGCAAGGTCACGCTGGTGGGCACGCTGGCGCAGGAGGAGCGGGACCGGCGGGGCGCGAAGTTCTTCGGCGTCACCGTGCAGGTCAACGAGTCGGAGCCTCGCCTGCGGCCGGGCATGACCGCGCCGCGTCGAGATCCAGGTCGAGGAGCGCGCGAGTCGCTCTACGTTCCGCTGGAGGCCGTGTTCGAGCGCGAGGGCCGGCACGTCTGCTACGTGGTCGGCCTGGCGCGGGCCCGCGCCGCGCGAAGTGGTGCTCGGCCCTTCAACCAGGACTTCGTGGTGATCGAGAAGGGCCTGCGCCGCGGCGAGCGCGTGGCCCTGCGCGATCCGGGGCGCCGCCGCCCGACTTCAGCGGCTCGTCGTAGGCGCGCGGCCCAGGCCCTTGGCTGCCACGCGCGTCTGTCCCACCTGCGGCGAGAAGATCCATCCATCGACGGGCGAGTGCCTCTACTGCGCCGCGGTGGCGATGGCGGCGAGCCGGCGGCTCCGATGTGCCGCCGCCCGTTCCCGCTCCCGCACCTGCTGCTTCCGCACCCGTTCCTGCCCGCCACGATCCCAGCCCCCGCTCCCGCGAATCCCGACCATGCCTTCGGCCTCCTGCTCTTCGAGGCCGAGGAGTGCCCGCGCGCGGCCAGGGCGACCGGGCGGTGGTGCTGGCCTCGCGGGCGGTGCGCGAGCGTCCGGCTAACCTGACGGCCCGCGCGCTCTACGAGCGCTCGCGCCGCGAGGTGCTGCAGGGCCGCCGCCGCGAGAAGCTGGAGGCACGGGTCGAGGAGGCTCGGGGCCTGCTAGGCAGCGGCAACCTCGACGCGGCCAACCGCATCGTGACCTCGGCGCTCAAGCTGATTCCCGACCACGCGGTGGCGCTGGGGCTGTTCGGCGCGATCATGAGCGGGCGCCTCGCCGCGGGCACCGCGGAGGCGGAAGCGGAGCGCGAGCCCGCGCGCTCGACGTCTGCAGGCGCGGCAGGCGCTGGCGGCGGCCCGGGCGGCGCTGGAAGCGGGGTGGGAGCGCCGAGCGCTGGGCGCGCTGCGTCGCTGGCTGCGCCTCGTCCCCGACGACCCGGACATGCTCGCGCTGCTGAAGGAGGTCCAGGGCGCGGGCGACCAGCTCGACCGCGAGACCGCGGAGCGGCGCGCCATGCCCCCGCAGATCCGCGCCGGCCTGGACCTCCTCGCCCGCGGCGAGACTGGACGAGAGCCTGAAGGTGCTGCGCGCCGTGCTCAAGGACGACCCTGCCAACGCGCGCGCCCAGGCCGCGATCCAGGATGTGCGCAAGCGCCTGGCTCGCGCGTGACGGCTCTCCCGCGCGTCCCGCGCCCGCGACGGCCGCCCCCGCGCCGCCGCCTGTCCCCGCTGCTGCGGCCGTTCCCGCCCCGTCACCGCTCCGGTCCGCACCGCGAGACCCGCGGCCGATGCGCTCCCCCAGACGTCCGACGACCGGCACGGGCCCGCGCACGGTCTACTCGTCGGGACCGCGGACGATCCCGGGTGAGATCCTGCTGCCGCGCACGCGCCGGCGCGCGACGCCCATGCGCTTCATCCTTATCGGAGGCGCGATCCTGTTCGCGCTGATCGCGGCGCTGTACCTGGCCGGCCGCGCGCCCGCGCCGCCCGTGCCTTCGTCGCTCCCGGCGGCCGGAAGCGTTCCGCCTGCTCCCACCACCGCCGTCGAGGACCGGGGCCCGCTCTCGCACCTCGAGCCCGAGCTGCGGCGCGGTGATCGAGGGTGCGCTCGAGAGCTACCAGCCGCGCGCTGGAGACGCAGGATGCCGCGCGGCTCGCGCAGGCCCGGCCGGACCTCACGGCCGCCGAGCGCGAGCACATGCTCGCGCGCTTCGCGGGCGCTTTGAACGTCGGCATCGACCTGCGGGTCCTGGACGCGCCAGGTCACGCCGGCGGAGGCCGTCGTGCCGGTCCTGCGCACCGAGGTGGTGGTGGGCGGCAAGGGCGGCGAGAGCGCGCCCGTGGAGGAGACGCTCCGCTTCGAGCGTCGGCCGGAGGGCTGGGTCCTGGGTGCCAGGCGCCGCTGAGGGCCGCCGCCCCCCTGGTGCGGCTGGAGGGCGTGGGCAAGGGCCTATCCGCGCGGCGCCAGCGAGGTGCGCGCGCTGGAAGGCGTCACGCTGGAGATCGCGCCCGGCGAGCTGCTCGCGGTGATGGGCGCTTCCGGGTCGGGCAAGTCCACGCTGCTCGCCATCCTGGGCTGCCTCGACCGGCCCACGTCCGGCGAGTACCTGCTGGAGGGCCGGCGGGTCACCGACCTGACGGACGCGGCCCTCTCGCACGTGCGCAACCGCACGATCGGGTTCGTGTTCCAGTCGTTCCACCTGATCCCGCAGCTGACGGTGCTGGAGAACGTCGAGACCTCCGCTTCTCTTACGGCGACGTGCCGCCCGCCGGAGTGGCGCGCGCGCGCGCGGCACGGTGCCTGGAGCGCGTGGGCCTCGCGCAGCGCGCCGACCATCGCCCCGCCGAGCTCTCGGGCGGCGAGGCCCAGCGAGCCGCCATCGCGCGCGCGCTGGTCACCGAGCCGCGCCTGCTGCTGGCGGACGAACCGACAGGCAACCTCGACTCCGCGACCGGCGAGGAGATCGCGGACCTCATCACGAGCCTGCCGGACGACGGCCGGACGGTCGTGCTGGTCACGCACAACGAGGCGCTGGCCGCGCGCGCCCGCCGCCTGGTGCGGCTCAGGGACGGCCGCGTCGTGGGCGACGATCCCGTGCCCGCCGCTGCGCGCGCCCGCCCGCACCGGTCGGCCGATGCCTCGGGAGGGCGCTGACGATGGCTCCCGGCGTGCTCCTGCGTCTCGGCCTCCGCGGCCTGCTGCTCCACAAGCTGCGCTCGACCCTCTCCATCCTGGGCGTCGTGTTCGGCGTGGCCGCGGTGACCGCGATGTCGTCGGTGGGCGAGGGCGCGCGGCGGGAGGCGATCGCGCAGATCGGCGCGCTCGGAGTGGACACGATCACCCTGCGCGCGCGCCCGGCCGCGCCCGGCAGCGATCCCGGTCCCGGCCTGAGCCTGCGCGACGCGGACTCCGTCGCGCGCGTGGTGCCGGACCTGCGCGCGGTGGCGCCGGTGCGCGTGGCGACGCTGGCCCGCGTCCGCGGGCAGCCGGCAGGTGGACGCGACCGTCGTGGGCACCACGCCCGCCTATCGCGACGCGTCGCGGCTGGCGCTCGCGCGGGCGGACGGTTCGTGCGCGACCTGGACGTCATCGACCGGAAGCGCGTGGCCGTGCTGGGCGCGGGCATCGAGCAATACGTAACTGGAACGAAGTACAG
>ERZ1370068.6114-contig-5115_pt1 | contig 25628 bp, 43 predicted proteins | sample MGYA00561227_ERZ1370068 | MGnify/ENA primary metagenome ERZ1370068 (study PRJEB38410, sample SAMEA6850437) | metagenome | study: Metagenomic assessment of the ecological functions of the soil: analysis of the soil microbiota associated with the...
TTGTACTTTCCAGCAGTTACGTATTTTGCAGCATTTTTCTCCGGAACAATGCTGTCTGGAAGAAGAACCCAGCATATCAGAAGGAGTTGCCCAATGCCCTTCTTTTTTGATGTTGAGCAAGCAAAACACGATATCAGGATTTGTTTGCGACGGCGATCAGATGCGCATAAGCGGCATGATTGCCACCGCCGCGTTTCACTTTATCAGGCCGGAGGTCCTGGCGCCACATCTGCTATAATCAGCGAAGACATGCCGAGAGATCGGCAACGCGTGCCTGTCTGTTTCAAGCCGTCGCACGACAATCCAGCGACCGGACGGAGCCGCTAGAGTCGGCGCTTAGCGCGGTGACGCAATCGTGCCACGTCAAGCCGGAGTTCGTTCCAGCAAGCTCCAGCCCGATTGCCGACGTTTTCGAAAGATCATCGAAAAGGATGCACATTACGGCAGGTGCGACCATGTTGTGCGTCGCGGGCAAAAATGGAGATTTGCGCCCATCCGCGGCGTGGCGGTCGCGTCATCGAAATCGTCGCCGACGATGGAATACCACGGCATTGTCCGGTGCCTACGCTTCTTCGACAGCACCCAGCTCGACCGAAGATGCCCTGACACGAACGCCCAGCGTGGTATCATATTTGCGCAGACTGGCGAAATCTCACCTAGATCGCGGAATCATATGTCCACAGCAGAACAACCGTCGCCACGGCTTTCCTGCGGGCTGGAACCAAAAATGATGAACTAGGAGTTGGCGACGGCATTTCAAAAAGATCCGATCGATTTGGCTTGCACCGTTTGGCCCGCTCAGAGCACATGGTCCTTGTCGATTCGACCATCGGCAGACCACGCCGACATGACGTGACCGATCTTTGCGTTCCACGGGCCGAACGTTCTTATCCACTGATTCTTGAACGTGCGTCGACGGCCCGAGCCATTCACTTCGCGAGATGATTGCCAACGGCTTTCCATCTGCAGGTAGTCTGGCGTCCCTCCCAGGCGGGCGACTCTATCACCTATGCGCCCGCCGCCGATTCACTCACGGTGGCGATGAACCAAAGGAGCAGCACTCAGCAGGGGCACGCTGGCGAGGCGTTAATGTCCACGGTGCATCAGTGGGCTGAGTTACACACGCGCGAACCATGTTTGGGACCGATGACGCTGTACCACTCAAACTGGCAGTTGGAGGCCGGAAGATAGCCACTGATCGACGCCCCGCCGCGTTTCGTTCACCGGCGCGCCTTGCGGATCATCTTGCTCGCGTCCACGCAGCGGCCCGCCCTGGGAGCTTGTGCCTCGTCCACGGCGAAGTAGATGCAACCTCGGCATGAGACAGTCGATTAGCGTCGGCGGTTTTGTCCGCTTTGCGCGTCGCGGGGCTCTCCGATTGGAGGCGGGGCGACGTCTCTCGATCACCGGTGAATAAGGGTGGGGCGGTGATAGGGACCATGGGGACCACAGCCATTACAAACTTAGTCAATATTATACATTCAAAAATTCCCACGGTGTTGTTAATGAAAGATTAGGACGCTGCCAGAATACAAGTCGGGACACAATTGCCGGATAGGATCACGGCCGATGGGCGATTCACCCAGCCGTCCACGCCAATGGCTCACGACCGATGCCGCTTTGCCGCTCGGACATGGCGGCCGTGCATAGACGAAACGATCAGCAAGATGGGGCGATCCGCGGCGACGGGGCGAGCCACGGGTTTTTCTTCGCGATCCAGCGCCGTTCGAGCCGTGAGCTTTCCAACGATCTTAGCTTTTGCGATCGCCGCAAAGGTACGCTCGCTTGCTTCGGCGCGCGACGAAAAACGGATCATCACGGTGTCTCGATTGAGCGTAAGCAGTTGCGGCGCGCGGTCAGGGCAGTTCAACTGCACGCCATCACGGACCTTGCCTGCACGCTCTCGAAAACTGTGTAGCCCAGGCACTGATGTGACCTTTTGTCATCCGCCAGGAAGCGCAACTTCTCCGTATCGCGCGGTGGGAGGCCTCATCCTGGAATGAGCCGAGGCCGCAAGTCCAACTACGCAGGTCTTCAGCACGGTTGAGCCTATAAGTATGCGCAAGGGAGTTAATCGGCCGTTCTGTGCAGTTGTGAACAGACGAGGCCACGCTAACTGGGAGAGCGGCCTGAATGCCTGATCTGACTCTCTCGCAAGTTACTTTCAAGGAGCTGCGGAGGACTTGTGACGAGCGTTTACGGCTCCCTCAGCCTAGCCACAAGACGGTGACATGCGGATCATTCCTTGCGGTCGATCAGCGGTGCACGCGTGCTGCACGAGCGCATGAAGTTGCAGGACTTTGCGAGCGCGCCGTGGTGCTTGCCGCGCCGCGGCGTCGAGCTGGCGCGTCCGGATGATCATCACATCGGCGACGCGTTGAGCTGTTCGCCTCTCTGAGCTTGACGTCGACGACGGCGCAAGCACCCCCGCCATGGCCTCGGCGTACGACATCTGCGTGCGGTCGCGTTTGCCGAAGCTATGAAGATCGATCTCGTCGGCCTCAGATCAGGACCGAGTCGGGAACGGTATTGCCTCCAGTCCCCAAAGCGGCGCTGACGACCGCCATTGTGCGGCACCGGGCCAGGTCAACCACCCGGAGTTGTTGCGGGGATTCGCCCGCCGTGAGCATGGCGGGCTGGATCGTGCCACGGCCTATGTGCGACCGACTACTTTGCATGGGGTTGTTTCGCGACTTTGTGTCCAGGCGCCTAGCGGTGGCGAAACGCTCTCAGCCTGCGCCGAAGCCGCGATCGCGATCTGGTAGGTCAGCGAGGCTCGCCAGCATAGGCCAGCGCCAGCATGTAGAAGAAGGTCACCGCCATCCACTTCCAGCTGCCGGTCTCGCGGCGGATCACCGCGAGCGTCGAGGCGCATTGCGGGGCGAAGATGTACCAGGCGAGCAGCGACAGCGCGGTCGCAAGGCTCCATTTGGTCGGCGAGCATCTGGCCGATCTGCTCGGCCGCTTCCTTGCCGCCCTCGATGGCAGTAGACCGTGCCGAGCGCTGCGACCGCGACCTCGCGCGCCGCCATGCCTGGGATCAGCGCCACCGCGATCTGCCAGTTGAAGCCGAGCGGCGCCAGCAGCGGCTCGCAGCGCCTTGCCGATCACGGCGGCGAGGCTGTAGTCGATCGCGGGCCCGTGGCGCCCGCGCGGCGGCTGCGGGAACGAGGCCAGGAACCAGATCCAGCACCATCATCGAGAAGATCGTGGTGCCGGCGCGCTGCAGGAACATCATGGCGCGGCGTATAGACGCCGATCGCGATGCTGCTTGAGCGCGCGGCAGTCTTGTAGTCCGGCAGTTCCAGCATGAAGCGGCGCCGGCGCGTAGTCGCGCAGCATGAAGAATTTGATCAGCGAACGACATGCCAGAGCGCGCTGGCGATGCCGGCCGGCGTAGAGGCCGAACATCACCAGCCCGCGCAGATTGACGCAGCCCCAGACCTCGCTCGTCGGGGATGAAGGCGGAGATGATCAGCGTATAGACCGGGATGCGCGCCGAGCAGGTCATCAGCGGCGCGATCAGGATCGTGGTCAGCCGGTCGCGGCGGTTGTCGATCACGCGCGTCGCCATGATGCCGGGGATGGCGCAGGCAAAGCTCGACAGCAGCGGAATGAAGGCGCGGCCGTGCAGGCCGGCGCCGCCCATGATGCGGTCCATCAGGAACGCGGCGCGCGCCATGTAGCCGAAATCTTCCAGCAGCAGGATGAACAGGAAGATGATGACGATCTGCGGCAGGAACACGATCGACGCTGCCGACGCCGGAGATCACGCCGTTCTGCAGAAAGCTCTGCAGCAGGCCCGCCGGCAGCGTGTCATGCACCAGCTGCCCGAGCGCGCCGAAAGCCGGACGACAGCAGCTCCATCAGCGGCTGCGCCCAGGCGAACACCGCCTGGAACATCACGAACAGGATCAGCGCCAGGATCGCGAGCCCGGCCACCGGATGCAGCACCACGGCGTCGATCCGCGCCGTCCAGGTGTCGGGCCTGTGCCGGCAGGCTGACGCTCGCGCGCGATGATGCGGTCGGCCTCGCGCTGGGTGGCGCGCAGCTGCGCCGACCGTGAGCGGCTGCCAGAGATTTTGCCGCGATGGCATCGACGCCTGCGCCGCGATCTCGTCGGTCCGCCGCAGCAGCTCGGCGGTGCCGCCCTTGCGCACCGCGATCGATGTCACGACGGGAACGCCGAGCGCTGCGGAGAGCCGCGCGACATCGACGCGTGACGCCGCGGCGCGTCGCGATGTCGAACATGTTGAGCACCAGCATCAGCGGCCGGCCGGTGCGCTTGAGCTCGAGCACCAGGCGGATGGTCAGCCGCAGATTGGTGGCATCGGCCACGCAGAGCACGAGATCGGGCAGCGGTCTCGCCCGGCGGTGCGGCCGAGCACCATGTCGCGCGGTGATCTCCTCGTCGGGGCTGCGGCCGCGCAGCGAATAGGTGCCGGGCAGGTCGACCACCGAGACCTGGCGCCCGAGCGGCGTGACGAAAGACGCCTTCCTTGCGCTCGACAGTGACGCCCGGATAGTTCGCGACCTTCTGCCGGCTGCCGGTCAGCGCGTTGAACAGCGACGGTCTTGCCGCTGTTCGGCGTGCCGACCAGAGCGAGATGCATCAGCGGGGCTTCCATGAGCGCGCGTTCGGCCGGTCAGGCGACGATGATGGCCATCGCCTCGCGCCGCGGCGCAGCGCGATGGTGACGTTCTCGACGCGCACGGCGATCGGATCGCGGCCGACGACGCCCTCATGCAGCACCTCGACGCGGGCGCCCTCGACAAAGCCGAGTTCGATCAGCCGGCTTTCGAGTTCCGCCGCCGACAGCGCCGAACCGGCCTCGTCGGCCGCAATGCGCGTATGATCGTGCCAGATAGCCGCGTTTGGCCTCGCCCAGCGGCAATTGCGCTTGCGTATCGATCGTCTCGGTCATGACCTGTCATTTCAATCAGAGCCAGCAGGTCAAGGCGCGGCGCCCGCAAGCTTAGAGCGATTGTCAAACGCTGCGCAGGACGCCGGGAATATTTTCGGAATTTCACCGGCGACGCGGGGTTTTGGGCTGCAACTGGGGCAACGCTCACAGCACGGATGCGACGCATGAACAGATCCGGTGCTCAGCTGGTGATCGCCCGGCGCGCTTTCGCTGGCGCTGCCGCCGTCGCCGGCAGGGATTTCTGCCTGTGCCGCCGGCGGCGGAGGTGGTGGCGATGCGTCGGGCGTGATGTCCGGTGCGGCTCGCCGCCGCCACCAATACCCAGAGCGACGCACCACCAAGCGCACTCAGAAGGCCAAGAAGCCGGCAAGCAGTCGTTGCTGGACGAACCCGGCCTTTCCAGTCCGGCATATCGCTCGGCCTATGCGCACGATCTACGAGCGGCACGATTACGCCGGCGACCATCGCAGTTCTCCAGGCGCTTGGTCACGACGATGTTGCCAACGTCGCCAATCTGATCGGCTTACTCATACCGCAAGCTCGGCGACTACAAGCGTCGTCGCAAGCGCTGGTACGAGCGCGCTGAAGTCCGATCCGAACCACGTGCTGACCTGGCAATGTTACAGGCTCTGGCAGATCGAGCAGGGCAACCGGGAGCAGGCGCAGTATCACCTGACGCCGGATCGCGCAGATCTGCGGCAGACCTGCGATGCATCATCGCTCGCTGAGCGCCTTAGCTGCGCAAGCGCCGGGCACCGGACTGGTTTACTGGCGGAGACGCTTACGGAAGTGCGCAGACTGCGGCCGGCGCACGCAGCTGCGTCCGCGCGGGTCTACTGCGCGCCGTCGGTCAGCCGCTGATATGGCTTAAGTCGAACTCAGGCCTGCGGCCGCGCCTCCGCGCTGCCGCTCGGGCTGCCGTCACTGGCCGCGCGTGCGCGGAAGTGATCGAGCACGAACAGGCGGATCGCCGACGACAGATTGCCCTGCTGGCGGTTGCTGTCGATCTCGCCGACCAGTTCGGACAGCGTCATGTCGCGCAGCTCGGAAATCTCCTTCATGCCGTTCCAGAACGCCTCTTCGAGGCTGACGCTGGTCTTGTGGCCGGCGACCACGATCGAGCGTTTGACGACAGGCGACTTCATGACGCGTCTCCGTCGTCGAGCCGGTGTTGGTCCAGCAGCTTCGTGCGCGCGATCGCTCGCGCTGTTCGTCTCCGGCGCACGTTCAGATTTAGCTGCGGCCAGAATCGCGCGCGATTGGCGTCGGCCTGCTTCGCCGCTGATTGTTTCTCGGTGCGCTTTCTGAATCGTTTCAGATTGACGACATCCGCCATGCGCCCGTCTCCATCATCCGAAGACCGCAAAGCAAAGTGGCGACATGCGTCACGCGCGAGCAAATTCGGCTCGATAGCCATCCAGAGATCCCCGTGTTCGCCGTCTGATAGCACCAAAAATCGAATTTCGCTCTGCGAAAACGAGATATCTAATGGTGCGTGTACCATGCGCAGATGCGCGCGACGGCGATAGGCGATCGGCGCTCTCCTTCTTTAGGTGTTATGGATCTATAATCATACACAGCAGCCCGTGTCCAGCGTTTCACGATGCACGGTCGCATTCATAGCCAGGGTGTGTCATTTTTGTCCGGCTGCACCAGGCGGTCGAATTCGCTGCCGATACAAAGCCAAGCCGCACAGCCTCTTCCTTTCAATGTCGTGCCGCGCGCGTGAGCCGACTTCGCGACCTTCGCGGCGTTGTCGTAGCCGATCTTCGGCGCGAGCGCGGTCACCAGCATCAGCGAACGCTGCATCAGATCGCGGATGCGCTTTTCGTCGGCGCGTATGCCGCTCGACGCAATGCTCGGTGAACGAGCGCGCGACGTCGGCACAGCAGTTAGATGGAATGCATCATGCAATATGCCAGCACCGGCTTGTAGACGTTCAGCTCGAAATGGCCCTGGCTGCCCGCGACCGTGATCGGCGGTGTGGTTGCCGAACACCTGGCAGCACACCATGGTCATCGCTTCGCACTGGGTCGGGTTGACCTTGCCCGGCATGATCGAGGAGCCCGGCTCGTTCTCCGGCAGGATCAGTTCGCCGAGGCCGGAGCGCGGGCCCGAGCCCAGCAGGCGAATGTCGTTGGCGATCTTGAACAGGCCGGTCGCCACCGAATTGATCGCGCCGTGCACGAAGCACGTAGGCGTCGTTGGCGGCCAGCGCCTCGAACTTGTTGGCGGCGCTGGTGAAGGGCAGCTTGGTGATCTTTGCGACGTGCCTGGCGAACAGCCTTCGGCGAATTTCGGTTTCGAGTTGAGGCCGGTGCCGACGGCGGTGCCGCCCTGCGCCAGCGGATATAGATCCTTCACCGCCACGCGCAGCCGCGCGATGCCGCTTCTCGACCTGCGCGGCGTAGCCGGAAAATTCCTGGCCGAGCGTCAGCGGCGTCGCGTCCTGGGTATGGGTGCGGCCGATCTTGACGATTTTGGCGAACGCCTTTTCCTTTTTGCGCAACGCGCGATGCAGTTCGCTGAGCGCCGGAATCAGGATCGGCGACGATGCCTGTGCGCCGCCGCGATGTGCATCGCGGTCGGGAACGAGTCGTTCGACGACTGGCTCATGTTGACGTGATCGTTGGGATGAACCGGCTCCTTGGCGCCGAGCTCGCCGCCGAGCAGTCTCGTTGGCGCGGTTGGCGATCACCTCGTTGAGGTTCATGTTGGTCTGCGTGCCGGAGCCGGTCTGCCAGACCACCAGCGGGAAAGTGATCGTCGAGCTTGCCGTCGATCACCTCGCGCGCGGCGCGGACGATGGCGCCGGCGCGGCGCTGCGTCGAGCAGGCCGAGTTCGCGGTTGGTCTCGCGCCGCCGCCAGCTTGACGATGCCGAGCGCGCGGACGATCGGCATCGGCATGCGGTCCTGGCCGATGCGGAAATTCTGCCGCGAGCGTTCGGTCTGCGCGCCCCAATAGCGATCGGCGGGAACCTCGATCGGACCGAAGCTGTCGGTCTCGCGTGCGGGTGGAAGTGTGATCGCGATGATGTTGCTGATCGAGCCATGAACGATCGTCCGTTACGCGCTGATTGAGGGAGCCGGACATGTCTACGCGCGACTACGCGTCGAGATCTCTCGCGCGCGGATTATTTCTTGCGGAAGCGATCCAGCCGCACCACTTCGGCGCCTTCGCTCGGCTTCGCCGGCTCGTCCGCTTCTCTCGGCAGCCGGCGTCGGCGCCGGCAGCGGCTGGAGCGGGCGGAGCACGCCGGCAAGGTTTGCCGCCGGCGCTTCGGCCGCGGCATCGGACGGCTCGAACTGCAGGCCGAATTGCACCGACGGATCGAAGAAACTCTTGATCGCGGCGAACGGGACCACCAGCCGCTCGGGATGCCGCCGAACGACAGGCCGACCTCAAAACGATCTTCGGTCACCACCAGATCCCAGAACTGATGCTGCAGGATGATCGTCATCTCTTCCGGATATTGCGCGCAGCAGCCGCGGCGACAGCTTCACGCCGTCGGCGCGTGGACAGGAAGGTGATGAAGAAATGGTGCTCGCCGGGCAAGCCGTGCTCGGCGGCGTCGCTCAGCACGCGGCGCAGCACGCCGCGCAGCGCGTCGCGCGCCAGCACGTCGTATCGGATGTGATCGGTCGCCATTATCGGTCCTGTCGCATTCGATGCTGGTCGGCGGATCGGCTCTGCCGGTCGCCCGACCTCGCCTTTCTGGTACATGCTACCCCGGCAGGCGGGCCGAGGTCAGCAGGCGCTGTCGGCGGAATTTGCGGCGCAATAACGCCTGCCGAAAGGCAAAGGTCAAATGAAAGTGGAGGCTTCTGTTGCCAGGTGCCTCCGAACCCCGCCTGACGGAGCTTAACCCGCTCAGGACTTTAGAGTTGGTCTTTCAAACTGCGTTACGCAGCCTGAGCAACCGGAGCATAGTTGTCGTTTGCAACTATTGCATAGCCCGATAACGGCGGAACCATACCGAGAAAAAACACGCCCTTTACGCCCTCGTCGATCCTGTTTCGCCCCCGCCGAAGCCCGCCGATCCCGTATCGGCTGGGCTTTGGTGGAGGCGCCGGGTACTGCCCCGGGTCCGAATGGTTTATTGCGACGGCCATTTATTTCCATAGCCGGCGAACCGGCACCTCAATATAGGGTGCAAAGAGTTGAGAAAAACAGAGCCGTGGCGGAGCACTTCCGGCGATGGAACGAGGTGGAACACAGCGCGAAATAGATTGGCCCCGCCGGGCGACGTTCTAGATCTTCAGATCATGCCTCCGGATTCTGCCGCCGGCTGCCGTTCCGGCGCCGGATACTCCTGCATCAGCCCGCCCAGCAGCCCGGCCTCGCCGAGCTGTTCGTTGGCGTTCGCCAAAATGTCGCTCGCGGGCTTTGGCGGCGTGCTGGTACTGGGCGCGGCGCGGCATCGTCGATCAGCACCGCTGGATGACGGCGGACGAGTTCAACGAGACCTTCGCGCTGTGCCATTTCCTGCCCGGTCCGAACATCGTCAACCTGTCGGTGGTGTTCGGATCGCGCTTTCGCGGGATTCGCCGGCGGCGTCGCGGCTTTCGCCGGGCTGGTCGGTCCGCCCATGGTACATCGCTGACCATTCTGGCGGCGCTTTATGCGCGCTTCGGCGAAATCGACGCGTTGCGGCGCGATTCTGGCCGGCGTGTCCTGCGCGGCAGTGGGTCTGCTGCTAGCGGCCGTTTTCCGGATGATGATGCCGCTGATCAAACGGCGCGATGCTGATCGGCACTTGTCATCCTGGCTGCGGTGTTCGTCGCCATCGGGCTAGCTGCGGCTGCCGTTGCAGGCGGTGCTGCTGGTGGCGATCCGGCTCAGCATTGCCATCACCCTTGTCATGCGCCGGCGAGCCGACGGCATGAATTCCGACGCCAACCCGATTTGGACGCTTGGTCTGGACGTTCGGCTTGATGTCGCTGTTTGCGGTCGGTGGCGCCAATGCCGCCGATTCCCCGAAATGCACCGCGTCGCGGTCGATGTTCAGCACTGGATGACCGACAAGCAATTCGCCGACGTCTTCGCGATTTCCACAGCTTTCGCCGGGGCCGAACGTGCTGATCGTGACCTGATCGGCTATTCCGTCGCCGAGCGTTGCCGGCGCGCCTGGCGGCGACCGCTGGCGATGTGCGGCCCGACCGCCGATCCTTGCCTATTATGTGAGCCGTCTGTCTGCAGCGGTCGAGCCATTCGCGCTGGCCCGCGATCATTCAGGCGGCGCTGGTTCCGCTTTCAATCAGGCTTGATGGGCGCCAGCGGCCTGATTCTGGCGCAGACCTCGGACCGGACCTGGGTCGGCCGCCCTGGTCACCGCCGTCGCAGCGGTGCTTGGCCTTTGCCACGCGGCTCAATCCGCTCTGGATGTTGACTGGCCGGGGGCATGCTTGGGTTTCTGCTGGCGTTATCTGACGAAAATCGCTAGGCAAGGCTGGGGGCGGGGCTGACGATTCCAGCCGATAAAAGAAAGATAGGCCGAAGTCCGGCCACGGAGGAGCAATTGCATGGCCGAGGACGCATGGCGCCACACAGCAGTCAACCGTACGTAACAATCGCGGCGCCGTCGGCGTTTCCGTGCTGGCGCTGTGCGCCGCAGTTCGTGAACTGTCTGCAGTCGTTCGGGACGATCTCTGGACTGGGCAGCGGGCCGCGGTCCGGCGCAGGCAGCTGCTCTGGCTCACGGCGTCACCGCGCTGTTGTCCGCCGCCTCCGGGCGCCGTTCTTCGGCGCGAACGCCAACCAGGCGTTCTCAGTCGGATGTGCTGCTCGGCGCTGCATCTGATCTCCCTATCCGCTGTTCGCCGTCGCGGTCGTGACGCTCTTTGCTCGAAGGTCAAGTCGCCGCAGGACTATATAGGCGGCGTCGCGCTGATGGCGCTGGCGCTGTTCGCGCTTGTGGGCGTCGAGCGACCTGCAGGGCATGCGCGGATTTTCGTTCGGCGCCGGGACCGCGCCGCGGCATGTTCGGCGGTCCTGCTGCTGGCGCTCGGCCGCCGCGATCGCGCTGGTCGGGCTTGTCGACCGAGGGCGCGGCATCTTGCCGACTATTCTGGCGCGGGCCGCTGTTCGTCTCTGCTGGCGATCGTGTTCGTTTGCGCTGGCGATCCGGCCGCTGGGCCTGCGTGGTCTCGGCATTCGCGAGCTTCATGATCGCGCGCGCTGGGCACGCATGGAGACGCGGTGGATCGGAGGCGCATCATTGTCGGCACTTGCCTGACGGTCAGCTGCGCGTCTGCTTTTCCCTTATGTGCTGGGGCTGCCGATGCCGCTGTTCCCGCGTTTCCTGGTCCAGTGAGGGCGTAATGGCCGATCTTTTTTCCAACCTCGCGCCTCGGATTTCGGCCGTCGCGTTCATCGCCGATCAACCTTCTGCTGTGCCTGATCGGCGCTCTGGTCGGCACGCTGGTCGGCGTGCTGCCGGGCATCGGCACCGTCGCCACCGTCGCGATGCTGCTGCCGATCACCTTCGGCCTGCCGCCGGTCGGCGCGCTGATCATGCTCGCCGGCATCTATTACGGCGCGCAATATGGCGGCTCGACCACGTCGATCCTGGTCAATATTCCGGGCGAGGCGACCTCGGTGGTCACTGCGCTCGACGGCCATCAGATGGCGCAAGCAGGGCCGCGCCGGTCCGGCGCTCGCGATCGCCGCGATCGGCTCGTTCTTCGCCGGCTGCGTCGTCGACCGTGCTGGTCGCGGCGCTCGGCGCGCCGCTGACCAAGCTCGCGCTGGCTGTTCGGGCCCGGCCGAATATTTCTCGCTGATGGTGCTCGGCCTGATCTTCGCGGTGGTGCTGGCCAAAGGCTCGGTGCTCGAAGGCGATCGCGATGATCGTGACCGGGCTGCTGCTGTCGATGGTCGGCTCCGACATCGAGACCGGCGCCGTCGCGCATGGCCTTCAACATCCCCGAGCTGGCCGACGGCCTCGGCTTCGCCACCGTCGCGATGGGCGTGTTCGGCTTTGCGGAAATCATCCGCAACCTCGAGCTGGCGCCGAGATGAGCCGCGATCTCGTGCAGCAGAAGATCACCGGGCTGATGCCGACCAAGAAGGACCTGATCGATTCCGTCCGGCGCGATCGTGCGCGGCACGATCCTCGGATCGATCCTCGGCATCCTGCCGGGCGGCGGCGCGCGTGATCGCGTCGTTCGCGGCCTATACGTTCGAGAAGAAGCATCGCGAAGGATCCGTCGCGGTTCGGCCGCGGCGCGATCGAAGGCGTGGCGGCGCCGGAAAGCGCCAACAACGCGGCGGCGCAGACCTCGTTCATTCCGCTGCTCACGCTCGGCATCCCGCCGAACGCCGTGATGGCGCTGATGGTCGGCGCCATGACCATCCACGGCATCGTGCCGGGCCCGCAGGTGATGACAGAAGCAGCCCGAACTGTTCTGGGGCATGATCGCCTCGATGTGGATCGGCAATCTGATGCTGATCATCATCAACCTGCCGCTGGTCGGGCATCTGGGTGCGCGCTGCTGCGCGTGCCGTACCGGCTGATGTTCCCCTCGATCGTGATCTTCTGCTGCGATCGGCATCTACTCGATCAACAACGCGCCGACCGACGTCGTCATCGCCGGCGGCGTTCGGCCTGGTCGGCTACTGGCTGATCAAGCACGATTTCGAGCCGGCGCCGCTGCTGCTCGGCATGGTGCTCGGTCCGCTGATGGAGGAGAACCTGCGCCGGGCGCTGCTGATCGCGCGCGGCGACTGGACGGTGTTCGTCACCCGGCCGCTTTCGGCGGTGCTGCTGGCGATGGCGGCCGCTGCTGCTGGTGCTGGCGGTGCTGCCGTCGCTGCGCAAGAAGCGCGACGAGGTGTTCGTGGAGATCCGAGAAGGCTGAAGCGGCGGCCGATAGTTCGACTGATGAATTCAAGGGCGGGAACGCAGGTTCCGCCCTTGTGCGTTTGCGGCCGGATCATCATTTTTCCGGGTATAATCGCAGCCAGCGGCCGAATCGGCGCTGTCGATTGGCCGGCTCCGGCCGCTAAATTCGCCTTGCCTTGAGAAGGCCCGATACACCGACGCCATGAACCAGTACCACGATCTGCTCGAACGCATCCTCGCCGACGGCGCGGAAAAGCACGACCGCACCGGCACCGGCACGCTGTCGATCTTCGGCCATCAGATGCGCTTCAATCTGGCCGCCGGCTTTCCGATGCTGACCACCAAGCGGCTGCCGCTGAAGGCGATCGTGCACGAATTGCTGTGGTTTCTCGCCGGCGACACCAACATCAAATATCTCAAGGACAACGGCGTTTCGATCTGGGACGAATGGGCCGACGCCAATGGCGATCTCGGCCCGGTCTACGGCTCGCAGTGGCGATCCTGGCCGGCGCCGGACGGACGCAGCATCGACCAGATCTCCAACGTCATCGACATGATCAGGCGCAACCCGGATCTCGCGGCGCCTGATCGTGCAGCGCGTGGAATCCGGCCGACGTCGACAAGATGGCGCTGCCGCCCTGTCACTGCCTGTTCCAGTTCTACGTCGCCAGGCGGCAAATTGTCGTGCCAGCTCTATCAGCGCTCGGCCGACGTGTTTCCTCGGCGTGCCCTTCAACATCGCCTCCTATGCGCTGCTGACGATGATGGTGGCGCAGGTGACGGGCTTGAAGCCCGGCGACTTCGTGCACTCGCTCGGCGACGCGCATCTCTATTCCAACCATCTCGAGCAGGCGCGGCTGCAACTGACGCGTCCGACGCGGCCGCTGCCGGTCATGAAGATCAATCCTGATGTGAAGGACATCTTCGCGTTCCGCTACGAGGACTTTCGTGCTCGAAGGCTACGACCCGCACCCGCACATCAAGGCCCAGGTGGCTGTATGAGTCGCGGTGTGAGCGATTGAATGTCCCTCACCATCCGCCGCGCGCGTCCCGATGAAGCGGGACTTGTCCTGTCCTTTGTTCGCGAACTCGCCGAGTACGAGAAGCTGCTCCACGAAGTCGAGGCCACCGAAGCCGATATCGACGCGGCGCTGTTCGGCAGCAATCCGCGGCTGTTTTGCGAGATCGCGGAGTGGGACGGCGAGCCGGCCGGCTTCGCGGTCTGGTTCATCAATTTTTCAACCTTCAGCGGCCGGTCCGGCATCTATCTGGAAGACCTGTTCGTCCGCCCGGCGCAGCGCGGCAAGGGCATCGGCAAGGCGCTGCTGGCGCATCTCGCCAGAGCAGTGCGTGGCGAACGGCTGGTCGCGATTGCAATGGGCGGTGCTGGACTGGAATACGCCGTCGATCGAATTCTACAAATCGCTCGGCGCAGTCCTGATGGACGAGTGGACGGTGTGCCGGGTCAGCGGTCCGGCGCTGACGGCGCTGGCGCAGGGGGCGCGCTGATGGAGGTCGTTCTCATCGTCGCGGTCGCCGAGAACGGCGTGATCGGCGCCGGCGGCGCCATGCCGTGGCGGCTGAAATCCGACATGGCAGCGCTTCAAGGCGCTGACGCTGGGCAAGCCGGTGGTGATGGGTCGCAAGACCTTCGTCTCGATCGGCCGGCCGCTGCCCGGACGCACCAATATCGTGGTGACGCGCGATGCCGCATTTTCGCGCGGCCGGCGCCGTGGTCACGACATTCCTTCGACGATGCCCGCGCGATCGCCACTGGCGACGCGCTGCGACGTTTCGCCACTGAGATCGCCGATGATCGGCGGCGCGCGAAATCTATGCGCAGTGGATGGACGTGCGCCGACCGGCTGGAAATCACCGGAAGTGCATGCCCAGCCCGGACGGCGATACGCGTTTCGCCGCAATCGATGCGGCGGACTGGGAAGAGGTGTGCGCGCGTGAGGAATCCGGCCGGTCCCGGGCGACAGCGCCGACTTTTCCTATGTGACATATCGCCGGCGCAAGCGCGTAGCCGTCGCATTAACCGCGCTGAACCAATGTTTGCATTGACAATTATCGGCCCTCAGGCATAGCTGCGTGCCGAGCCATGAAGCTTGCGTTGTAAGCGCCGGAGCGGTCCCCTATAAAGCCGGGCGGATATGCGAAGGCCGGGCATGCCTAACTGGCGGACCCGGGCGCCCGCGGAGGAGATCGTTGATGCCGTGGAAGAATCAAGGCGGGGCCCGTGGGGCTCGGGTCCGAAGGGACCGTGGGGCTCAGGTCCGCAATCGGTCGGGCCACGGCCGCCGGATCTTGAGGACCTTCTGCGCCGCGGTCAGGACCGGCTGCAGCAGCTGCTGCCCGGCGGTCATTTCAGCGGCATGGGCATCGCGCTGGTCCTGATCGGCGCGCTGGCGATCTGGGGCCTGTCCGGCTTCTTCCGCGTCCAGTCGGAAGAGCTCGGCGTCGTGCTGCGCTTCGGCAAGCATGTGCGCACCGTGCAGCCGGGCCTGAACTATCATCTGCCGTATCCGATCGAGACCGTGCTGCTGCCGAAGGCGCTGCGCGTCTCCACCATCTCGATCGGCATGACGCTGATCGACGATCCGGCGCGGCGCGGCCGCACCATGCGCGACGTGCCGGAAGAAAGCCTGATGCTGACCGGCGACGAGAACATCGTCGACGTCGATTTCACCGTGCTGTGGCGGATCAAGCCCGACGGCGTCGGCAATTTTCTCTTCAACATCCAGAACCCCGAAGGCACCGTGAAGGCGGTGGCCGAAAGCGCGATGCGCGAGGTGATCGGCCGCTCCAACATCCAGCCGATCCTCACCGGCGCCCGCACCACCACCGAAGCAGGCGTGCAGGAATTGATGCAGAAGACGCTCGACAGCTACGGCTCGGGCGTCCTGGTGCACGCAGGTGCAGATGCAGAAGGTCGATCCGCCGGCGCAGGTGATCGATGCGTTCCGCGACGTGCAGGCGGCGCGCGCCGATCTCGAGCGCTTGCAGAACGAGGCGCAGACCTATGCCAACCGCGTCGTTCCCGACGCCCGCGGCCGCGCCGCGCAGATCCTGCAGGTCGCCGAAGGCTACCAGCAGCAGGCGGTCGCCGAGGCCAAGGGCCAGAGCGCGCGCTTCCTGAAAGTCTATGACGAATACAAGAAGGCGCCCGACGTGACCCGGCAGCGCATCTATCTGGAGACGATGGAGCGCATCCTCGGCGGTTCCGAGAAGCTGGTCTATGACGGCGGCGGCTCGTCCGGCGCAGAGCATCGTGCCGTATCTGCCGCTCAGCGAGTTGACGCCGCGGCGTCCGCCAGCCGCGCCCACGACGGGCCAGCCGCAGCAGCCGAGCGGAGGCACGCGATGAGGTCCCCGTCACAGGCATTGCCGCCCTGATCGTGCTGTTTGTCGTCATCATCGTCGGCTACAGCTCGGTCTTCACCGTTGCGCAGACCGAGCAGGTGCTGGTGGTGCGGCTCGGCGAGCCGGTCCGCGTCGTCACCGAGCCGGGCCTGAACTTCAAGGCGCCGCTTCATCGACAGCGTGATCTCGATCGACAAGCGCATCCTCGATCTGGAAAATCCGTCGCAGGAAGTGATCGCCTCCGACCAGAAGCGGCTGGTGGTCGACGCCTTCGCCCGCTACCGCATCAAGAACGCGCTGCGCTTCTATCAGAGCATCGGCATCGATCCAGGCCGCCAACATCCAGCTGACCACGCTGTTGAACGCGTCGCTGCGCCGGGTGCTCGGCGAGGTCACCTTCATCACGGTGGTGCGTGACGAGCGCGAAGCGCTGATGGCGCGGATCCGCGAGCAGCTCGACAAGGAAGCCGACGGCTACGGCATCGAGGTGGTCGATGTGCGGATCCGCCGCGCCGATCTGCCGGAGCAGAACAGCCAGGCGGTCTACCAGCGCATGCAGACCGAGCGGCAGCGCGAGGCCGCCGAATTCCGCGCCCAGGGCGGCCAGAAGGCGCAGGAGATCAGGTCCAAGGCCGATCGCGAGGCGACCGTCATCGTCGCCGAAGCCAATTCGACCGCCGAGCAGATCCGCGGCGCCGGCGACGCCGAGCGCAACCGGCTGTTCGCCGAAGCCTATGGCAAGGATCCCGATTTCTTCGCGTTCTATCGCTCGATGACGCGCCTATGAGACCGGGCTGAAGAGCAACGACACCCGCTTCCTGCTGCGGCCGGATCCTGAGTTCTTCAGGTTCTTTGCCAATCCGTCCGGTCATCCGCCGCGGCGCGCCGCGGCGCGCCGCGGCCGAAACCGTAAGGTCCGGCACGACACACAGATCAGCCGCGAAGCGGAATACCGCTTCGCCGCACTAAGACAAAAAGTGCCGATAACGGGAGGTTGCCATCCGATGAGGTCCATAGCGTTCGCCGACTTCCTCATCGGTGTGGGAATCCTGTTTGTGCTGGAAGGCCTGATGTTTGCGGCGAGCCCGGCCTGGATGCGCCGGGCGATGAAGAGCGCGCTGGCGACGCCCGACCATATTCTGCGCGCGGTCGGCATCGGCTCGGCGGTCGCGGGTTTGATCCTGATCTGGCTGGTCCGGCGCTAGGTTCATCGTGGTCCGTGCATCCGTGAGACGCGTCCGTGCATCGGACGAATTTGGAACGCCGTGCAGTGATCAACGAAATCGTGAGCCGTCCCGGAGCCGGTTTTTCGCCGAAATGTCCGGCTCAAATGCTTGCGCCGCAGACCCTGTTCGGGCGCACTGTGGATGCTCAAATCGATCCCTCTGGAGAGAAGCTGACATGACCGGTGCCAGACCCGCCTTGAGCCGTCGCCTGCGCCTGATGGGAGCCGCGGTCTGCGCTCGGCGCCGCCAGCGTGCTTGCGTCGGCGCCGGCCTGCGCGCGAGGCCCGGACGGCATCGCCGACATCGCCGAGAAGGTGATCGACGCCGTCGTCAATATCTCGACCTCGCAGACCGTCGAAGCCAAGGGCGGGGCGGCGACCGGGGCGCGATGCCGCAATTGCCGCCGGGCTCGCCGTTCGAGGAATTCTTCGACGACTTCTTCAAGAACCGGCGTGGCCGGCGGCGGTCCCAAGGGCGGCGACAAGAGCGGCGATCTGCAGCCGCGCAAGACCAACTCGCTCGGCTCCGGTTTCATCGTCGACACTGCCGGCATCGTCGTCACCAACAATCACGTCATCGCCGACGCCGACGAGATCAACGTCATCATGAACGACGGCACCAAGATCAAGGCCGAACTGGTCGGCGTCGACAAGAAGACCGATCTCGCGGTGCTGAAGTTCAAGCCGGTGAAGCCGCTGGTCGCGGTGAAGTTCGGCGATCCTGACAAGCTGCGGCTCGGCGAATGGGTGATCGCGATCGGCAATCCGTTCAGCCTCGGCGGCTCGGTCACCGCCGGCATCGTCTCGGCGCGCAACCGCGACATCAGCCAGGGCCCGTATGACAGCTACATCCAGACCGACGCCTCCATCAACCGCGGCAATTCCGGCGGTCCGCTGTTCAACCTCGAAGGCGAAGTGGTCGGCGTCAACACGCTGATCATCTCGCCGACCGGCGGCTCGATCGGCCTCGGCTTCGCGGTGCCGTCGAAGACGGTCGCCGGCGTGGTCGATCAGCTCCGGCAGTTCGGCGAACTGCGCCGCGGCTGGCTCGGCGTCCGCATCCAGCAGGTCACCGACGAGATCGCCGAAAGCCTCAACATCAAGCCCGCGCGCGGCGCGCTGGTCGCCGGCGTCGACGACAAAGGGCCCGGCCAAGCCTGCCGGCATCGAGCCCGGCGACGTCGTGGTCAAATTCGACGGCAAGGACGTCAAGGATCCGAAGGACCTGTCGCGCGTGGTGGCCGACACCGCGGTCGGCAAGGAAGTCGACGTCGTCGATCATCCGCAAGGGCGCAGAGGAAACCAAGAAGGTCACGCTCGGCCGCCTCGAGGATACCGACAAGGCGCAGCAGGCCACCGCCAAGACCAAGGACGAGCCGCGCCGAGAAGCCGGTGACGCAAAAGGCGCTCGGCCTCGATCTCGCCGACGCTGAGCAAGGATCTGCGCACCAAGTACAAGATCAAGGACAGCGTCAAGGGCGTCATCATCACCGGCGTCGACGGCACCTCGGACGCCGCCGAGAAGCGGCTGTCGCGCCGGCGACGTCATCGTCGAGGTGGCGCAGGAAGCGGTGAGCAACGCCGCCGACATCAAGAAGCGCGTCGACCAGTTGAAGAAGGACGGCAAGAAGTCGATCCTGCTGCTGGTCTCCAACGGCGATGGCGAATTGCGCTTCGTGGCGCTGAGCGTGCAGTAGGCACGCCTCGTCGTACCGGATGCGCCGGATCCAAGTCCGGGCATGACGACTGAGAGCATGTCGAGGACTATCCGTCGACAAACTCACTCCCGCCGATAGCCCTGCGCATAGAGCAGCGCGGTGAGATCGCCGTGGTCGATCCGGGCCGCGGCGGCAGCCGCGACCGCCGGCTTGGCGTGGTAGGCGACGCCGAGCCCGGCGGCCTCGATCATGCCGAGATCGTTGGCGCCGTCGCCCGCCACCAGCGTGTCGATCTCGTCGAGATCGAAGGACTCGCGCAGCTCGATCAGCGTCGCGAGCTTGGCGGCGCGGCCAGGATCGGCTCTGCGACCTCGCCGGTCAATTTGCCGTCGTGAACCTATGCAACTCATTGGCGCGGTTTTCCTGAATCCGATCCTCGCGGCCACCGCGTTGGTGAACAGCGTGAAGCCGCCCGGAGATCAGGCAGGTATAGGCGCCGTGGGCGCGCATGGTCATGACCAGCTCGCGGCCGCCCGGCGTCGCCGTGATGCGTTCTTTCAGGACTTCGTCGACCACGCTGACCGGCATGTCCTTCAGCAGCGCGACGCGCTCGCGCAGCGCCGGCTCGAACTCGATCTCGCCGCGCATCGCGCGTTCGGTGATGTCTGGCGACATGCGCCTTCAGGCCGGCGAAATCGGCCAGCTCGTCGATGCATTCCTGGCCGATCATGGTGGAATCCATGTCGGCGAGAAAGCTTCTTGCGCCTGAACGCCGCGCGGCTGCACCACAATGTCGATCGGCAGGTCGCCGCGCGCCTGGCGCAGGCGGTTCTCGATCGCCCTGATGTCATCGCTGCCGGCGAAGGGAATATCGACCGCCACTTCGTCGAACAGCCATTGCGCTGATCCGGGCGAGGGCAGGACGGCGAGCGCGCCGTCGACGATCGGTGCAATCGAGCGCGGGGTTGGCGGGATTGCAGATGAGCGTCGCGACGAGGGACATGCGAGGCGAATTCACCTGGTTGTGAACAAGGCCGTGCTTATCGCAGGGCCGACCGCCAGCGGCAAGTCGGCGCTGGCGCTCAGAGCTTGCGCGAAAGAAGCCGGCGGCGTCGTCATCAATGCCGATTCCATGCAGGTCTACCGCGATCTGCGCATCATCACGGCGCGGCCGACGCTGGATGAGGAGACGGCGCGTGCCGCATTCCGCTCTATGGCTACGTCGATGCCGCCGTGAATTTCTCCGCCGGCGCGTGGGTCGCCGATGCCGCTGCCACGCTGGCGGAGGTGCGCGACACAAAGGCGGCTGCCGATTTTCGTCGGCGGCTCCGGCCTATACTTCAAGGCGCTGACCCGCGGCCTGTCGGCGGTGCCGCCGATCCCGGCCGAGGTGCGCGAAGGCGTGCGCGCGCAGGCTCGAGCGCGACGGCGTCGAGGCGCTGCACGCCGAACTGGCGCGGCGCGATCCTCCGGCCGCCGAACGCCTGAAACCGCGCGACCGCACCCGCATCGCGCGTGCGCTCGAAGTGGTGGAGGCGACCGGCCGTTCGCTGGCCGATTGGCATCGCGAGGGGCTGCCGCCGCTGCTGCCGCCGGGCGAGTTCCGCGCGCTGTTTCCTGGCCCCAGAGCGCGATCAGCTCTATGCGCGGATCGACGCGCGATTTGATGCGATGCTGGAAGCGGGCGCGCTGCAAGAGGTCGCCGGCGCTCGCCTCGCGGAAGCTCGATCCGCAACTGCCGGCGATGAAGGCCCACTGGCGTGCCGGCGCTGATCCGGCACATTGAGGGAGAGATCACGCTCGAAGAGGCCGCCGAAATCGGCCGCGCCGATACCCGTCACTACGCAAAGCGGCAGTTCACCTGGTTTCGGCACCAATTGCCGGAATTCGAATGGGTGAAGCCGGAAGCGGCGAGGGATGGGTGGACGCGGTCATTCCGGGCTGGTCCGAGGGACCTGGTCCGTGAGTCCCGGGCTCTTCGCTTCACGCCCCGGAATGACTGCCGGGTGAACGCGAACAGCAATTTCGCACTCGCCGAATGCCCGGAACCCCGCTAAACTGCCAAAACTACGCTTTGTTGCCGCCCTCGCTTGACTTCCGAGGGTCAGCAGATATAAGTCGCGCAACCTTTGGGAAGTCCGAGCCATCAGATGTGTAATATTATTACCAAACTGCTTATCGTAGTCGTACCCAGGCACACGCCGGGGATGGCTGGCGGCCATCCAAATGCAGGCGGTGTGCATGGGGCCTCTCGAGCCCTTTTTTATTTCCCAAAGCTGAACCTCGAAAAAGTCGCGCAAAACAGCGCATCCGGAGCTAGCCATGACCGACAACAGCCACGATCCGAACCAGATGACGGGAGCCGCGATGATCGTCGCGCGCGCTGATCGATCATGGCGTGCAGCACATCTTTGGCTATCCGGGCGGCGCGGTGCTTCCGATCTATGACGAGATTTTCCAGCAGAGCGAGGTCGAGCACATCCTGGTGCGGCACGAGCAGGGCGCCGGCCACGCCGCCGAGGGCTATGCGCGCTCGACCGGCAAGCCGGGCGTGGTGCTGGTGACCTCAGGTCCCGGCGCCACCCAACATGGTGACGCCGCTGACGGATGCGCTGATGGATTCCATTCCGCTGGTCTGCATCACCGGGCAGGTGCCGACGCATCTGATCGGCAACGACGCCTTCCAGGAATGCGACACCGGTCGGCATCACCCGGCCCTCTACCAGCACAACTGGCTGGTGCGCGATGTCAACGATCTCGCCAAAGTGCTGCGCATGAGGCGTTCATGTCGCGACCTCGGGACGTCCCGGTCCGGTGCTGGTCGACGTGCCCAAGGACGTCCAATTCGCGGTCGGCACCTACCATCCGCCCGCGCAAGTCCGACGTGCATGTCTCACTACAGCCCGCGGGTGAAGGGGACGCAATGCAGATCCGCAAAGCCGTGGCGCTGCTGGCTTCCGCCAAGCGCCCGGTGATCTATAGCTGGCGGCGGCGTCATCAATTCGGGTCCCGAGGCATCAAAGCTGCTGCGCGAACTGGTCGAAGCCACCGGCTTTCCGATCACCTCGACCCTGATGGGACTGGGCGCCTATCCGGCATCGGGCAAGAACTGGCTCGGCATGCTCGGCATGCACGGCACTTACGAAGCCAACATGGCGATGCATGATTGCGACGTGATGCTGTGCGTCGGCGCGCGGTTCGACGACCGCATCACCGGACGCGCTCGACGCGTTCTCGCCGGGCTCGAAGAAGATCCACATCGACATCGATCCGTCCTCGATCAACAAGAACATCCGCGCTGACGTGCCAGATCATCGGCGACGCCGGCAATGTGCTCGGACGATTTGCTGCAGGTGTTCAAGGCGGAGGCGAGGGGCCCGACATCAAGGCGTGGTGGCGGGAGATCGCCGTGTGGCGCGCGCAGTAACTCGCTGTCCTACAAGAAGAACAGCGATATCATCCTGCCGCAATACGCGATCGAGAGCGCCTGTTCAGAGGCGACCCGCGGCCGCGACACCTACATCACCACCGAAGTCGGCCAGCACCAGATGTGGGCGGCGCAGTTCTTCCGGCTTCGAGGAGCCGCAACCGCTGGATGACCTCCGGGCGGCCTGGGCACCATGGGCTATGGCCTGCCGGCGGCGCTCGGCGTGCAGGTCGCGCATCCGGACAGCGCTCGTCATCGACATCGCCGGCGACGCCTCGGTGCAGATGACGATGCAGGAGATGTCGACGGCGGTTCAGTACGACCTGCCGATCAAGATCTTCATCCTGAACAACCAGTACATGGGCATGGTGCGGCAGTGGCAGCAGCTGCTGCACGGCAACCGGCTGTCGCATTCCTACTCGGAAGCGCTGCCGGATTTCGTCAAGCTCGCGGACGCGTTCGGCTGCGCTCGGCCTGCGGGCGATCAAGCCCGGCGATCTCGACGGCGCGATCAAGGAGATGATCTCGATCAAGCGCCCGGTGCTGTTCGATTGCCGCGTCGCGGCGCTGGAAAACTGCTTCCCGATGATCCCGTCCGGCAAGGCGCACACAACGAAATGCTGTTGCCGGTGGAAGCCAGCCGACGAAGCCACCGCATCGGCCTTCGCCGGCGGCAAGGGCACTGGTGTGAGGTGGGACGGTCAGATGTCTTGATCTCCGCGGAGCTCGAACGTGCTGCAGCAGAAGTGATGGGCCACGCGGTGCCGCCGACGCCGGCGCATGCGCCTGGCCGCTGCTGGCTCGAGCGGCTCGGCGCCTACCGTCGTGGTCAAGCACGAGAACCACACGCCGATCGGCGCCTTCAAGGTGCGCGGCGGGCTGGTTTGATCTCGACCGCCTGAAGCGCGAGCGGCCTAATACGCCGGGATCATTTCCCGGCGACGCGCGGCAATCACGGCCGAGTCTTGCGTTTGCAGCGAGCCAGTCTCGAGGTGCCGGCGGTAATCTGTGTGCCGCGCACGGCAATTCGGTCGGAAGAACCGGGCGATGCGGACGTTTGGTGCCGAACTGGTCGAGCACGGCGAGGATTTCCGAGGCGGCGCAGGACGAGGCGGTTCGCCGCGCCCAGTTCGCCGGCTCCATGCGTGCCGGTCGATTCCACCCGGATCTGGTGCTTGGGGTCGCGACCTACGCGCTCGAGCTGTTCAGGACGGCGCCGGACCTCGACGTGCTCTACGTGCCGATCGGGCAGGGCTCCGGCATTTGCGGCTGCATCCTGGCGCGCGATCTGCTGGGCCTGAAGGCGGAAATCGTCGGTGTGCGATCCACGGGGGCGCCGTCCCACGCGCTGTCGTTCGCGGCGGGCGCGGTCGTGTCACCACCGAAGACCAGCAACACGCTGGCCGACGGCGTGGCGACCCGCATTCCCGTTGCCGAGGCGGTTGCCATCATCCGCAAGGGCGCTTCGCGCATCGCGCAGGTCACTGACGATGATGAGGTTGCAGCGGCGATCCGCGCCTACTGGACCGACACGCACAACCTCGCCGAAGGCGCCGGCGCCGCCGCGCTTGCGGCGCCCTGCGGGAAAGAGATAAACTGAAGGGCAAGCGCGTCGGCCTGGTTCTGAGCGGCGGCAATATCGGTTTCGATCTGTTTCGAAGCTGGGTGATGCCGGAAACCGCCGTCGCGGACAGGGTGGCGGTGTGATGACCGAGGAGGCCGTCATGGCCGGGCTTGTCCCGGCCGAAGTCAACGTCTTCCTGCTCGCGGGGACTTTGAGACGTGGATGCCAGGACAAGCCCGGGCGTGACGGTTGAGAAATCGACAGGGACCTAGAATGAACCAGCCCGCATCCGCCTATTCTCCTCGAAGAGCCGCCACGACCCAGGCGAGGCCGCATACCCTCGTCGGTGCCTTGTGCAGAACGAGGCCGGGCGGTGCTCGCGCGTGTGATCGGGCTGTTTTCCGGCCGCGGCTACAACATCGAAAGCCTCACGGTTTCCGAGACCGAGAGCCAGAAACACCTTTCCCGCATCACCATCGTCACCACGGGCACGCCCGATGGTGATCGAGCAGATCAAACACCAGCTCGACCGCATGGTCCCGGTCTACCGCGTCGTCGACATGACGCTGACCGGCCGCTCGATCGAGCGCGAAGCTTGCGATGGTGAAGATTGCGGGGCCACCGGCGACAATCGCGTCGAGGCGCTGCGGCTGGCGGATGCGTTCCGCGCCCGCGTGATCGACGCCACGACCGAGAGCTTTGTGTTCGAGATCACAGGCAATTCCGCCAAGATCAATCAATTTATCGGACTGGTCGCCCGATCAGCCTTGTCAGAGGTGTCGCGCACCGGTGTTGCGGCACATCAGGCGCGGGCCTGAAGGGATGTGATCCATGTTGGCGCGCGACTGGTATTACAATCAACGGCGGCGGCTCGGGCTCGATACCGCGGTCGCCTCGATCTCTACGACCGGCATGACGACAACGGACCTCCGAGCGCCGCGCCGCTATTGAGCATGCTCGGTGTCAAGCCCGGGCTGGCGGGTCGCCGATATCGGCTGCGGCAACGGCGTGATGGCCACCGAGGCGGCGCTGATGGGCGCCGGGGTCGACGCAATCGATATCTCGCCAGCGATGCTGGCCCTGGCCGACATCTACGCGCGGGACCGGAAGGCGACGATCCGCACCCAGTCGGCAGGACTGTTGAGCTTCGCCTACCAGCCAAATTCGTACGACCTGATCGTCAGCGAGTTCACGCGCTACCATGCCATCTGCCGGATTTCTGCGAGGCGGTGGCGCTGTCGCGGATCTACAATGCACTGAAACAGCCGGCGACTATTTCTGCTTGCGCGATATCGTCTTCGTCAGCATGCCCGACGGTGTCGAGGCGCGACGTCGGGCATGGGCGGATTTTCCATCAAGAACCACGATTTCGAGGCGCGACAGCGTGGTCCACCCACATGCGCGACGAATACTCGACCTCCGGCTGGGTGATCGAGCGGATGCTGACCGATGTCGGCTTCACGCGCTTGTCTCGGTCGATTATCACGCTGCCACGCTGCGCGGTACCTATCTTTTTTGCGCAAGCGCAAGTCGGACCAACAGAGCTAAGAAAAAGACAATGAAGCCCGGCCGACGTCTGCATCGCCGTCATGGTCGCGGTGATCTGGGGACTTGCGT
>ERZ1370068.7926-contig-6815_pt1 | contig 25628 bp, 47 predicted proteins | sample MGYA00561227_ERZ1370068 | MGnify/ENA primary metagenome ERZ1370068 (study PRJEB38410, sample SAMEA6850437) | metagenome | study: Metagenomic assessment of the ecological functions of the soil: analysis of the soil microbiota associated with the...
TTATTACGTATTGCTAAGATCAGGCGCTCGCGCCGGATGTTTTCAAGCGCCCATGTTCGTTCCGCCGGATTGAAGAGTCGTTCGTCTCGAGATCGTAGCGATCAGTCATGCCGGCGATGTAGTCGGCGACGGCACGAGCGCTTGCCCGCTTCACCGGCCGTCTCGAGCCCCTTCGCGGCATTCGCGCAGTGTTCCGGCGGCATCAGATTCATGTCACCGACGAACGCGCCGAACAGCTCACGTACCGCGCGCCGCGCCTTGGACGTCATGCGCTGCACCTGCGGGTGCCGATAGACATGCTCACGCAGGAAGCTCTTGAGCTCCACCTGGCGCGTGCGCGCCTCGGTGCTGAAGCCGATAAGCGGCCGGCCGGCGCGCGGACCTCATCAATGGTCGTCGGCGCCGTCGACTCGATGGCAATACGGCTGGTGGTGATAACGTCGTTCACCACATAGTCGATCATGCCCCGAACGACTTCGTGCACGAGTCGCCTCGCCACTGAGATCGGGATAGCGTGCGATCACCTGCTGCGTGCTGCTCGCCGAAGAGTTGCGTCTGCAACAGTTGCTCGACAGTGATGAGCCCGGCGCGCACGCCATCGTCCATATCGTGATTGTTGTAGGCCATCTCGTCGGCGAGGTTGGCAAGCTGTGCCTCGAGTCCTGGCTGCTCGCGGCGCAGAAAGCGCTCGCCCGATCTCGCCAGCAGTCGCGCGTTCGACTGGGAGCAGTGCTTGAGAATGCCTTCGCGGCATTCGAAAGTGAGGTTGAGGCCGCGGAAAGCGCGCGTAGCGTTCCTCGAGTCTCGTCCGACGACGCGCAGCGACTGCAGGTTGTGCTCGAACCCGCCGTACTCGCGCATGCACTCGTTGAGCGCGTCCTGGCCGGCATGGCCGAACGGGCGTGTGCCCGAGATCGTGCGCCAGGCAGATCGCCTCACGTCAGCGTCTCGTTGAGCTGAGCAGCGCGCGCAATCGTGCGTCCGATCTGCGCCACTTCGAGCGAATGCGTGATGCGCGTGCGATACAGGTCGCCTTCGTGATTGACGAATACCTGCGTCTTGTAGACCAGCCGGCGAAACGCGGTGGAATGAATGATGCGATCGCGGTCGCGCTGGAATTCGCTGCGGAACCGCGGCGGGGTCTCGTGATGGACGCCGGCCGCGCGATCGCGAGGGGTGCGCCGCGTAGGGCGCGAGGGTCACTTCTTCGTCGCTAGCGTCAGGGGTCACTGTCCGCAGAAACTCCGCAGGTGTCGCGCAGCTCTTCCGCCCCGAATTCCGCGCTGACGCGCGCCGCGCCGAGCCTGGGCAGCAATACCAGCCGCAGGCGGCCGTCCGCTGACTTTCTTGTCGAGCTGCATGAACTCGAGCATCTGCCCTACATCGAGGCCGAGCGCCGAGGTTGGCAGGCCGGCGCGTTCCAGCAGCGATCGCACGCGTTGCACATCCGCACCATCCAGCCATCCGCAGCCGCGCCGACAGCGCGGCAGCCATCAACAGGCCGGCGCCGACGGCCTCGCCGTGCAGCCAGGTGCGATAGGCGGTCGGCAGATTCGATCGCGTGCCCGAAAGTGTGTCCCAGATTGAGCAGGCGCTCGCTCGCCTTGCTTCGCGCTCGTCGGCGGCAACGATATCCGGCCTTGATTTCGCAGGAGCGTCGGATCGCGTGCTCGAGCGCTGCAGGCGTCACAAGCAAGCAACTTGTCGAGGTAAGCCTCGATCCACTCGCAGAAATCGGAGGTCCTCGATCGAGCCCGTACTTGATGACCTCGGCAAGGCCGGCGCGCAGCTCGCGCGCGGCAGCGTGCGCAGCGTAGCGGTGTCCGTCAGAACGCGCAACAGGCTGATGGAATGCGCCGATGAGATTCTTGCCGGCGGAATGATTGATTCCGCGTCTTGCCACCGACAGCGGAATCGACCTGCGCGAGCAGGTCGTCGGCACCTGCAGGCAGGCGATGCCGCGCTGGTAGCAGGCTGCCGCAAACCCGGCGACGTCACCCACGACGCCGCCGCCCAGGGCTACGATTGCGCCGTCCCGATGCAGCCGCGCGGCCGCAAGCGCATCGAAGATGGTGTTGAGTGTCTGGAAATTCTTGAACTCCTCGCCGTCCGGCAAGCAGTGAACGGCAATGATGTCGCTCACCGAGCCCCCGGATGAGCTGCGGCGATGTGCAGTCGCGCCAGGGTGTCGTTGGTGACGACCAGAATGTTCCGGTGCACGAGCAGCCGGTCCAGGAGCGCGTGGTCCGGCGAGCAGCCCCTCGCCGATGACGATCGGGTAGCTGCGGGTCCCAAGATCGATGTCGAGTTGCCGCACCAGTAGCCTGGGGTGAACGGGCAGGCTGCCGTGGCCCGCCCCGGCGTTCGCGGCGCGCAGTATAAAGGCGTTGTACGCGAAGTGCAGTGCCGAAGCGTCGACCCGTGCTAGAGACGCGAGCGGAGCGGGCCGCTCACTCAGAATCTCTGCACGTCCTCTGCCACGGACTGAACGCGCCGTCCGTCCGTAGAGACCGTGATGTCGGCAATCTCAACGTACAGGGGCTCCCGCTCCTGCATCAGCTCATCGAGGCGCGCCTGCGGGTCAGTATTGAGCAGCAGGGGCCGGTGGCCGGCCCTGTCGCGTGCGCTCCATCTGCTGGCGCACCGAAGTCTGCAGGTAGACCACGCAACCGCGCGCGGCGAGGGCCTGGCGGTTGTCCGGTCGCAGAACCGCCCCACCGCCGGTGGCGAGCACGATGGGCTCCAGCTGGGTGAGCTGCTCGATCGACCTCGTGCTCGCGCGGCGCGAAAACCGCCTTCTGCCTTCCTTCTCGAAGATGAACGCTATATCGACGCCGGTGCGGGCCTCGATTTCGGAGTCGCTGTCGTGGAAGGGAAACTTCAGAGCGCGGGCCAGGTGCCTGCCGACGGCGGTCTTGCCCGAGCCCATCGGTCCGATGAGGAAAATGTTGCGTTTCGTGAGCATGCAGTAGCACGCGGCCGCTGAGTGAAGCGGCCGCGTATTATCCTCAGCTTCCGACGCGCTGGCGTCAGTAGAGGTTTGCGCCCTCGCGCAGGATCCGCGGCGTAATGAAGATCAGAGCTCGTCCTTGTTCTCGGTCTTGCTCTTGTCTCTGAACAGCATGGCCAAGGCCCGGATGTCACCCAGCCAACGGCACCTTGTTTTCGGTCTCGCGGAACTCGGTCTCCATGATGCCGCCGAGCACCACCGTCTGACCATCGTTGACCAGGACCTGGGTGACGATTTCGCGCGTGTCGATGGAGGGCACGTTGACGCCGAACGAGGTCGACGATCACCTGGCCCACGCTGTCCTTGCTGACGGTGAGATCCATGATGATGCGGTTGTCCGGCGTGATCTGCGGGGTGACCTTCAATGACGAGCACCGCCTTCTTGAACTGAATGGTGGTCGCACCGCTCGAGGAAGCTTCCTGGTACGGAATCTCCGTGCCCTGCTCGATGACCGCTTCGCGCTGGTTCGCCGTCATCACGCGCGGCGCGGAGATGATCTGGCCGCGTCCTTCGGCCTGTGCCGCCGACAGCTCCAGATCCACTATGAAGTCCGAGTCGAGCAGCGTAAGCGCGATTCGGCCCGCTGGGTTGCGCCACCGGCAGATTGACCATGTAGCGGTCGTTGACGTTCGGCAGGCTGATGGCCGGCGGCGTACCGCCCGGCGCGTTGTTGTTGTTCGGCTGCAGGACGATGTCAGTCGTCCTCGCGGCCGACACCGCTGCTGGAAACAACTCCCGCCGAGTTCGTGCCACCGAACCCGAGGCTCTGCTGATCGCCGATCGCGGTCGCGCCGAAACGCACGCCGAGATTGCGCGAGAAGTCATCGTTGGCTGACGACGATGCGCGCCTCGATCAGCACCTGGCGGATCGGAATGTCCAGCGTCGACACCAGGCGGCGAATGTCTGCGAGACGATCCGCCGTGTCCTGCAACCAGCAGGGTGTTGGTGCGTTCGTCGATGCCGACGTTGCCGCGCGCGGACAGCAGCGAATTGTTGCCGCCTGAGGACTTGATCAGTCCGGCGAGATCCTGCCGCCTTGGCATAGTTGACCTGCAGGTATTCGGTGCGCAGCGGAGCGAAGTTCCTGCAGATCCTTGCGGGCCGCAAGCTCCGCCTTTTCACGCGCGGCGAGTTCCTCGGTCGGCGCCACGATGATCACGTTGTCGTCGCGACGCTTGTCGAGGCCCTTGGTGCGCAGAACGATGTCGAGCGCCTGGTCCCAGGGCACGTTCTGCAGGCGCAGGGTGACGTTGCCCTGCACCGAGTCGCTGACCACGATGTTCTGGCCCGCTGGTATCCGCCAGCAGCTGCAGCACGGCGCGCGTTTCGATGTCCTGGAAGTTGAGCGTCAGCCGCTCACCGGTGTAGTCCTTCTTCTCCTGGGCGGATGCCGTGGAGCGAACGCGCCGGCTTGACCTCGATCGCGTACTGATTGTCCGTCTGGTAGGCGAGCTGCTCGAAATCACCCGTCGCGGAGATCACCAGGCGCGAGCCGTCGCTGACCTTGAGGGCATCTACGTTCTGGACCGGCGTGGCGAAGTCGGTGACATCAAAGCGCTGCATCAGACTCCGTGGGCAACGATCGCGCCGGCGAAATCCACCACGATCTGCGTGCCTTGCTGGCGCAGGTTGACTGGAGTGTGCGGATCGCTCAGATCCACGATGACCCGGCCGGCACCGTCGGGCGCGCGGCGAAAATCGATGTTGCGAATGCTGCGCGGACCACTCGCCGCGGCACTGCGGCTCGGGGCTGCACCACCGCCGACGCAGCCGGTGCGGCTGCCGCAGCGGCCTGCTGCGCGCCACCGACCATGACCACGATGTTGTTGCCCTCGACTCGCGTTTGATACGGCATCAGCGTATCGAGATTGAGCACCAGGCGCGTGCGCCCGCCCGCCTCGGCCGCGAGGATCGTGTCGACACCGCCCGACTTGACGTCGATGCGCCGGTTCTGCAACGCCAGGCCTGTATTGGGCAGGTCCAGGGCGATGCGCGCCGGGCGGTCGATCGGTGAAGCTGAGAGGCTCGGGTGCGGGCCCGTTCAGGCGCAGCCTGAGCTGCAGCTGCTGACCCGGCAGGGTCTGGACGTCGATCGCCTGCAGCTTCAGCCCTCAGCGGGCTGTGCGGCCGCGAGACCAGGCAGCGCAGCGATGGTCGCGAACGCAGGCCACCAAGGCGGCGCCGAGTCCGTTGCGAATACCTGCTCCCAGAGCGAGCCAAAGCCGATTCATCCCACTCATTTGCTTGTGCTCCCTTACAGATCAGTCTTTCAGGCCCAAGGCAGCCGGCCGCTCCATGTAGCCGCCCATGCCGTCCGGAACGATCTCAACTAACGCTAATCTTGGCGTCGGATATCGAAACGATCTTGCCGTCGTTCTGACCGACGTACTGACCAGGCAGAACGCGATGCACCAAACCATCTTTGGTCTGCACCAGGCCGAACTGCCGGCCCTCGAGCTTCAGGGTGCCTACCATCTTCAGCGTGTCGAGCGAGAACTGCTCGAGGAACTCACGATTGCGCTTGGTATCGGGACGCACGCCGACGCCCGCGGCAACTGGTGCCGCCGGCGGCGAACGGCGAACGCAGGTCGGCGTCGCTGTACGCGTAGGTTTCGTACGGCTTCGACTTCCGGCAGCGGCTCGATGCGCCCGCCCGGACGCTGCTTGACCTCGGCGAGCCAGCGCTGCAGGTCATCCTGGCCGCTCGAGCATCCGCCGAGCAGCGCCACGCCCACCAGTGGCCAGGACCGACAGTGCGCCTTTCATGATCAGGTCACGCATACGGCTCTCTTGCGTCTCCGAGTGCTGCCGTGCTCATGTCTTCTTGCCCGCCGCGTTGCGCGGCCTTGGCCGCATCACCCTTGTCCTCGTCCTCTTCGAGGTAGCGGTAGGTCTTGGCGGTGACGTCGAGCACCAGCTGGTCGAGAGAGTCCTTGCTCTCCGGCTTGATCTCGATGTCGTGCAACGTGACGATGCGCGGCAGCGCGGCGATGCCGCTCACGAAATTGCCGAGCTGGTGATAGCTGCCGGTCAGGCGGATCTTGATCGGCAGCTCGGCATAGAAATCTCTGCGCACTTCGCCCTGCCGGCTGGAACAGCTTCTCCTGCAGGCCCGCGGCCAGGCCGGTCTGCGAAATATCGACCAGCAGGCTCGGCACTTCGGTCTTGCCGGGAGCTGGCGCAGCATGGCGCCGAACGAGCGCTCCATGTCCTTGAGCTGCTCCTTGTACGCTTCGAGGTTGGCGGCCTTGCGCTGCTTCTGTTCGAAGGTCTGGTCGCAGCTCCTGCTCTTCCTGCTGTGCACGCAGCAGCTCGGGCCGCTGGTTCTGCCACACGAAGTAGTAGGCCGCAAACAGCGCGACCACCAGGAAAACGACGCCGATGAGGCGCGCAACGAAACGCGCCCGGCCAGCGGCCGCGCGTCACGCGGGTCGAGGTTGCGGAGTTCTTCGAGAAGGTTCATTGGCGTGCTCCTGCCGCGGCGCTCGCTTTGGCGGCACCTGTCTGGCTGGCGTCATCCGGCGACGCCGACCTGGTCGGCGAACAGCGTGAACTCGACCGCCGAGCGCCGCATGCTCTTGCGTCTCGACCGATCTCGAGCTCGGGCTTGTCCAGCCACTCGGAGCCGTCGATGTTGCGCATGAAGGAGGACACGCGCGTGCTGGACTGCGCCATGCCCTTGAGCTCGAGGCGCTTGTCGGACTGCTTCACGGACGGTGAGGTAGACGCCTCGTCGGGGAGCGTCCGCACCAGCTGATCGAACACGATGCACGATCTCGGGACGCGAGCGCTGCAGCTTCTCGATGATGTCCATGCGCGCGATGCAGCCGCTGCTTCTGCTGCCTCGAGGCCGTTGATCTCCTCGATCTGCTTGTCGAGCTCTGTCGATCTCGTCCTTGCAGCTAGCTGGTTCGCGCGTCCTGCTGGTCGATCATCGAGTCGCACATCAGGTAGCGCGCACGCAGGCAGTGCGGCGCACGGCGGCGGCGCCACCGCAGCGCCGATCGCAGCGATGAACTTCGCGCTTGCGCTCTTTGCGCTTGCTCTCGGCGCGCCACGGCAGTAGGTTTATTCGCGGCATGTCAGTCGAAGCTCCGCAGTGCGAGGCCACAGGCCGTGAGCAGCGCGGTGGCGTCACGCTGCCACCGCCTGCGCCTTGGCGCGGGACGAAAGTTTCATCTGACCGAGCGGATCGCCCTTCTCGGCGGAGATACCCACGCGGCTCGAGATCACGTCGGCCACGCCGGAGATGCTGGCGCAGCCGCCGCAGATCAGGATCTTCTCCGGCTGATCGCGACCGGAGCCGGAAGCGAGGTAGAACTGCAGCGAGCGGCTGACCTGCTGCGTCATGTCGTCGATGAACGGATCGAGCACTTCGGCCTGGAAGTTGCCCGGCAAGCCGCCTTCTTTCTTGGCGCGGCCGGCTTCTTCCATCGAGAGGCCGTAGGTGCGCATGATTTCTTCGGTGAGCTGCTGGCCGCCGAAGGCGAAGTCGCGCGTGTAAACGACCTTCGAGATTGCGCAGCACGCTGAACGTGGTGCTGCTCGCGCCGAAATCGACGACCGCGATCGTGCGATCGATGCCGCCGTCGGGCATCTGGTGCGTCATGAGCTTGCAGGCGTTCTCGAGCGCGAAGGCTTCGACGTCGACGATCTTGGCGGTGAGACCCGCGGCGTTGACCGCCGGCCTGGCGCTGCTCGACGTTCTCGGTGCGCGTCGCGACCAGCAGCACGTCGATTGGTCTCGGGATCCTTCTCCGACGGGCCTAACACTTCGAAGTCGTAGCTGACTTCGTCCATCGGGAACGGAATGTACTGGTCGGCCTGCATCTCGACCTGCGGCTTCGAGATCGCGCTCGCGCAGAGCTGCGCGGCATCTGGATGACCTTGGTGATCGCGGCATCGCCGGAGATCGCGATCGCGACTTCACTTGGCGCCGGCGCCGGAACGCTTCACCGCGCGCCGTATGGCTTCGCCAACAGCATCCGGCATCGACGATCGCCTTTCGTTGATCGCGTTGTGCGGAGTCGGCTCGCGGCGTACGACTCAACGCGGTGCTGCCCACCGCTCATCGCTGAGCTCGATGAGCTTCACCGAGGAGGTCGTTATGTCGAGTCCCAGGTAGCGGGCGATACTCGACCAGACAGCACGGCAATTTTCCCTTGTTGATTCAGCGTACCATGTGGCCAAACGCAACTCCGGGAGCGCAAAAGCGGGCAACAGTATATAACAGTGAACTCGTTAAATCGGAGCGTGGACTCACGGATTCACACAATGACCGCGCAATCGCGATTCCGCGACGCCGGTCGATGCTCCGACAACCGTCGCAGCACCGGCATCAGCAAACGCAACATACTTAACTTATCGGCCCTGCGTCCTGAAGGCGCAAAGCCGCAGCGGCACGGGATGTGGCGGCGGAACGTCTCGAGCCAGCCGGAACGAATGCTTCGGTGAATTGGCCGAAGAATCGGTGACTTTTTCGTCCGGCTTTCACGTTATCGTCAGTCAGATCCCGTTGACCGGTGGCTCTTGCGTCTCCGCCTTTCGGTGAGTCAGCCCCTGATCTCAACGGTAATATGCATAACTGTCCTCGCTAAAGCAAGGAACTTAGGGTTCCTTCCTGTGAATCAACGTTACCTCCGCAGCGCCTTCTCGCCGTCGTTCGCCACTCTGCTGCTGACGACTGCGGCTCTGGCTATGCGGCGCTCTGCAGCTACGTGTTCCTGGTCCCCGGCGATACCGGACGTCGGGACCCTGCGCGACGTGCGATTGCAGGTGCCCCTCAGGGTGTTCACGTCGCGACGGCCGCCTGATCGCCCAGATCGGCGAGCAACGGCGCATACCCGGCCTCGTACGAAGACATCCCGCTGCTGAGTCCAGCAGGCCTTCCTGGCTGCCGAGGATGATCGCTTCTTCAAGCATCACGGCGTCGATTACGCCGGGCTGCTGCGGGCGACCTTCGTCATCTGTTTCCGGCGCAGCCGAGCCAGGGCGGCGGCACCATCACCATGCAGGCCGCGCGCAACATGTTCCTGACGCCGGACACGACCGCTTCGACCGCAAGCTGCAAGAGATCTTCCTGTCCCTTCGCATCGGAGCACGAGTTCACCAAGCCGTGAGATCCTGACTCTGTATCTGAACAAGATCTTCCTCGGGCAGCGCGCGTACGGCGTGTCGGCCGCGGCCGAGGTGTACTTCGGGAAGTCGCCTCGACAAATTGACGCTCGCTGAGACGGCAACCATCGCCGGACTGCCGCGCGCACCGTCCCGTGACAATCCGGTCGCGAACGCGGAGCGTGCGAAGCTGCGTCGCCTGTACGTCTTGCGGCGCATGCTCGAAGTCGGGCAGATCGATCGCAACGAGTACGAAGCGGCGAGCGCGGCAACCCATGGAATCCGTGCTCCATGGACCGGCCACCGAAGTGGAAGGCGCCCTACGTCGCGGAAATGGCGCGTGCGGATCTCTTCAACCGGCTGGGCGAGGACACTTACACGGCGGGCTTTCGTGTCTTCACGACCATCGACAGTCGTCTGCAGCAGGCGGCGAATTCCGCATTACGCCTGGGTCTGATCGAATACGACCGGCGGCACGGATATCGCGGACCGATCGCGCGCGTGCCGATCGTCCCCGGCAAGCCGCCCGCTGAGTTGCTGACGACGCTGGAAGAGCATGCCGCCATCAACGTGCTGCAACCTGCTCTGGTCGTAGATCGTTGCACGAGCGCGCGGCGCGTGTCGTGCTCAAGGATGGACGCTCGGCACAGATCGATTGGCCGGAATCGCCTGGGCACGCGCCGCGGCAGACAGTGGCGTCGGCCCGGAGCCGAAGCGTGCGAGCGATGTACTCCGCGGTCGGCGACATCGTGTATGTCATCCGCACCGGCAACACCGCCCAGCTCGCCCAGCTGCCCGCGGCACAGGGCGCGCTGGTGGCGGAGGATCCGCGGCGACGGTGCCATCGTGGCGCTCGATGGCGGCTTCGATTTCTTTGTCAGCAAGTTCAACCGTGTGATGCAGGCGAGGCGGCAACCCGGGTCGGCCTTCAAACCGTTTATCTATTCCGCAGCGCTGGAAAACGGCTTCACTCCGTCCTCGATCGTCATCATGGATGCGCCGGTCGTCCTCGAAGACACCGCTGCCGAAGATACCTGGCGACCGGAAAACCAGCACGGGCGAGTTCTACGGGCCTACCCGCCTGCGCGAGGCACTGGTCCGCTCACGAAATCTCGTCTCCGTGTGGTTGATGCGCGCAATGGGTATTGCTTACACGATGGACTACCTGCAGCGCTTCGGCTTTCAGCGCGCGGCCCTGCCCGACGATTTGACCCTGGCCCTGGGAGCCTTCAGCTCACGCCAGCCGAGCTCGCGGCGGGATTCGCGACCTTCGCGAACGGCGGGTTCCACGTGCAGCCGTACTATCTGGAGCGCATCGAAGATGCCTACGGCAAAGCGCTCTTTGACGCCGCGCGCGGCGATGGCTTGCAGTGATTGCGCCATCGAGGCGGCCCAGCTACGACTGCCGAGCGGTGGTAGCGCAGAGGCGCTTGAGATCGCCGATGCGATTCGCGGCGGGCGCGGCAAACTGCCGACAGCGCAGGTCGCGCCGCGCGCCATCAGCAGTCAGAACGCGTATCTGCTGACTGGACATGATGCGAGACGTGATCCGTCGCGGCACCGGGCGGCGCGCGCTCGCTCTGGGGCGCGATGACCTTGCGGGTAAGACGGGCACCACGAACGATCATCACGACGCCTGGTTCTGCGGCTTCAATGCACGGCTGGTAGCTGCGGTGTGGGTTGGATTCGATCAGGAGGCGTCCCTCGGTCCGGGCGAGGAAGGCGGTCGCACAGCGGTTCCCGTGTGGGTGCACTTCATGCGACAGGCATTGCGTGATACACCTGAAGCCCTGATCCCGGCTCCGGATGGTTTGGTGACCGTGAAGATTTCCCCCGAAACCGGTCTGCTGGCGAGCGCCGACGATCCGAGCGCGATGTTCGAGACCTTCATGGAGGGCCACCTGCCGGACTCCACGGATCCTTTCGCGCGCGGCCAGTCGGCAAGCCGTGACCAGCCCAAGGATTCGGATGAGCCCCTGTTCTGAAGGAACCGTGCCCAGACAACCGTGAGCAGAGCCGCAACCCGTGTCGAACAGCTGCGCCGCGCAATCGCGCAGGAGGCGGCGCGCATCATGAGCGAGCACGGAATCGACGATTACCTGCTTGCCAAGCGCAAAGCGGCCGAGCGCCTGGGCGTCACCGATGGCGCCACGCTGCCAAAGAACACGGAAATCGAGAGCGGCGCTGGTCGAATATCAGCGACTGTTCGCCGCCGACACGCATTTCCAGTCTCTGCACGATCAGCGCTGTGCGGCGTTGCGTGCCATGCAGCTACTGCAGGAGTTCGAACCGCGGCTCGTCGGGCCGGTTCTCGCCGGCACCGCTACCGAACATGCCGATGTGGACCTGCACTTGTTCGCGGACCGTGCCGAAGCGGTGACGCTCAAGCTCATGGACGTAGGCATTCCGCACGAGCTGATTGAACGCAGAGTAAAGATGTTCACCGATCGCAGCGTGAACCTTCCGGCTGTACGCTTCGAGGCGGGGCTCACACCATCGATGCGACGGTTTTCCCGCGCGACGGCATTCGCCAAGCACCCTTCAGCCCGGTCGACGGCCGGCCGATGCGTCGCGCCAGCCATGCGGAACTGCGCGCCCTGATCGAAGAATAGCAAGAGTGCGGACGCGACGTGTCCGCACCGGGCTTCAGCGCCCGGCAATGTGCCGGTAGTCGCGGCGCGTCGGCCCGGTGTAAAGCTGGCGCGGCCGGCCGATGCGCATGCGCCGGGTCCGAAATCATTTCCTGCCAGTGCGCGACCCAGCCCACGGTGCGCGCGATCGCGAACATCACCGTGAACATCGAGCGCGGAATGCCAAGCGCGCTGTAGATGATGCCCGGAGTAGAAATCGACGTTCGGGATAGAGCTTGCGCGCGATGAAGTATTCGTCCTTCAGCGCGATTTCCTCGAGTCTCAGTGCGAGCTCGAACAGCGGATTGTCGGCCTGTCCCAGCTTCGTGCCAGCACCCTGATGGCACATCGTCGCGGATGATCTTGGCGCGCGGATCGAAGTTCTTGTAGACGCGATGGCCGAAGCCCATCAGCCGGAAATGGCTGTTCTTGTCCTTGGCCCTTGCCACGAATTTCGGAATGTTGTCGGCGGTGCCGATCTGCTCCAGCATCGCGAGCACGGCCTCGTTGGCGCCACCGTGAGCCGGACCCCACAGCGCGGAGACGCCCGCGGAGATCGCCGCGTACGGGTTGGCGCCCGTGCTGCCTGCCAGGCGCACGGTCGACGTGCTCGCGTTCTGCTCGTGATCGGCATGCAGGATGAACAGCAGGTCGAGCGCCTCGGCTGCAACCGGATCGACGTGATACGCCTCGCAGGGCACGGCGAAGAACATGTGCAGCATGTTCGCGCAGTAGTCGAGGTCGTTGCGCGGATAGACGAACGGCTGTCCGAGCGAGTGCTTATAGCGCGGCCGCCGCGATGGTCGGCAGCTTGGCGATGATGCGATGCGCGAAGATCTCGCGGTGGCGCGGGTTATGGATGTCCATCGAGTCGTGATAGAACGCCGACATCGACGCGACCACCGCCGACACCATCGCCATCGGATGCGCGTTGTGGTGAAAGCCGTTGAAGAAGCGCAGCAACGACTTCGTTGATCATCGTGTGATAGCGGATGCTGAATGCGTGAAGTCGCTCGAGCTGCTTCTGCGTCGGCAGATCGCCCAGTTCAGCAGTAGATACGCGACCTCGAGGAAAGTGCTTTTCTCGGCGAGTTGCTCGACAGGATAGCCGCGATGCAGCAGCACACCCTCTTCCCCGTCGATGTAAGTGATGCGGCTCTCGCAGCTCGCCGTGACCACGTAGCCGGGATCGAAGGTAAATACGCCGTGGTCCCGGGTCAGGTTGGCGTACGCTGAGCACGTCCGGTCCCATCGTGCCGGAAATTGCGTCTAGTTCGGATTTGTGTCCGGTAGCGAGGTTGGTCAGCTCAAACTTCTTGCCACTCATTGACGCTCAAGTCCCTGCCGAAGGCAGAGGTTGTTCGGGGGGCATGCAGACCGACATGGACAGTGCGCCCGATCAAGGCGTTGCAGCCGCCGTGCCTTGCTGGCGCGGCGTAAATCAGCTTGTTTCAGCGGACGCTGAATTGACTCAGTCGATGATCTTCACCGGAGCGCCTGGCGCCGGATTCTTGTTCGGGTACAGATCGTTGATCAACCGCAGCATCTGCACCGGGTCCTTCTGCAGCGGCGAACCCTGCGCGAGCTGCCCATGGTGGCACCTTGCGGCGCCTTTCACGACGTGTACCCGAAACGGTTCCGTGAGCGGGAACTCGCTCGGCTTGAGCGCGCGCAACGTCTGCACGGTCAGACAGGAAAATATGATCGTGCTGTGGAATCGAGTCCCGACTCGAGCGGCTGGATGCAGCGAATATATAGACCAGCTTGTCCTTGTACACCGCGATGTAGCGCACCGGGCCCCTGCCGCCATCGAGAGGTGAGCCCGACTTCGCAATCATCGCGTAGCCTTCCATGCCGCCGAAGTTGAGTTCTTCGCCACCGGTGAGCGCGCGCGAGCCCAGATTCTTTTTGCAGATACTCGCGCGGGCTCAGCTTCTCCGGCCGGCGGTCTGCGGTCATCTGCATCAACGCATCATTGGGGCGGCTGTGCACCAGCAGGCGATTCTGCTGATTCTCGACCACCCAGTCTTTTGGAAACGCGATCGTGATGCCCAGACCCGCATGGTAGAAGCGGTTATCGCGGACGATGCCCTGTTGTCGACTGGTTCCGAACGGCAACCCTTCGACGTGGCGCAGATAATCCTCGGCGCCGACACGTGGGTTGGCGGCCGCACTGACGGCACTCTCCTTGGAGCCGGCGACCGCCTGCTGTAGACGTTGTGTCCGCGGATGGATGGCCTCGCGAACACTCCGTGATAGATACGCGGCTCGCGCCCTTCCTGGCGCGCGCGATCCAGCTCAGTAAACCTCCTGGTTCTTAAGTACCCCGATCTACACCGATCATCGCCTGCGGGTCGTAACCCGTCTTCGCGATGTACTGCGCACCCAGGTGGTCAGCCTCGAGTTCCATGTCGCGGCCGTAACCGCTCAACAACGCCTGACCACCGATGTTCGCGAGATCGGCCACCGCGGCGCTCCCGGTGAAGATCGCAGCGCCGGCGCCGAGGATTCCAGCCAGTGTCTGGTTTGTCTGCTGGCGTACCTGATGGCGCGCGCATACATGCCCGATCTCGTGCCCGAGTACCGCGGCGAGTTCAGCTTCGTTGTTCAAGTACGCGAGGATGCCGCGGGTGATATAGATATAGCCGCCAGGAAGCGCAAAGGCGTTGATTTCCTGGCTATCAACGATAGTGAAGTGCCACTCCAGCTCCGGCCGCTGGCTGGCGTGTGCCAGTTTCTGGCCGACCTCGTTGATGTAATCCTGCAGCGCCTGGTCCTGGTAGACGCCGTAGAACTTGATGACCTGCTCGTTGGCCTTGCGGCCCTGCTCGATCTCGCCCTTCTCGGAGACCATCGTGACATCGGTGCCACCGGTGACCGGGTTGCGAGCGCAACCCGCGACGAGCAAGGCGCAGCCCACCAGAACGGTGTTCACTAGCGCGAAGGACCTGGTCATGGAGACCTCAACGAGGCGTCTTAGGATGGCGCGTTATAGCTACGATCCGCCCGCCGGACAAGGAGTTCCGGATCGCGTGTAAGGTTTGCGCCAGGCCTGGAACGCAAAGGGCGCCACCGGGCGCCCTTTGCGATTCAACTTGGAAACACGCCGCTTCAGCGTGCACCCATCCCGTACTTCTTGCGGAACTTGTCGACCCGTCCGCCGGTATCAACGATCTTCTGCTTGCCGGTATAGAAAGGGTGGCAGTTCGAGCACACTTCGATCTGCAGGTCATGACCCAGCGTCGAGCGGGTGGCGAAAGTATTGCCGCAGCTGCACGTCACGGTGATGTCTTTGTATTCGGGATGAATAGACAGTTTCATGGATTTCGCCTCGCCTCGACGCCGGACCGGTAGCGCCCTGTTATGCGGCCCGATCTGCTGAAAAAGAGGGCGCGCAGTGTAGCGACGGTGCGCAACTCGTACAAGACCGTGAGTGCGCCGGGATTTCTCGCCCCCGAGCGGGCGGAATCTTCAACCCGGTTCGATAGTTGAAGCGCCCGGCTGATTGATGACCTCAGCTAGCTGGTGTTAAGCGGCTGCAGCGGTTTGAATTTCTGCCATTATCCACAAAACTTGTGGACAACTCTGTGGACGAGCCGGCGCTCCGTCGAAAGTGTGAGCAGAAAGCACGTCGCAGTGTTGGATTGGCTAAAAAATAATCAAGGTGTTTTTACTTCTACGCTCAGTGAGTTACGCACCAATAGCTTGGCGAGCTGCCGCCATCACCAGGACCACGCAACGTGCGGGCGGTCACAGCGCGGCCGGCGCTGTGCATAACGGTAAGTGCCTGATCACAGAAGATTTACAACTTGGGGCAGCGATGCGGCTCGGGTCGGCGCCGAACGCTCGGGCAGAAACATTCCCTGAAGGTCGTTGAGGAACCGAAGCCCAAGTTCGGTCGGCCGATAGCCTGGCGAACCGTCCGCCGACGCTTCCATCGAGCCCACGTTTCGACGCCTCCTCTAAGATCGGCTTGATCGAATCCAGGGCTTCACCCGTCCTTGATACGAACTGCTGGCTGCTGAATCCGCTTGGCAACCTCAGTGCGTTGAGCATGAATTCAAACGGCAGGTCGGTGGACGGAATCGTCACACGTGTGAGCTCGGCTACTCCTGCCTCGATGGATTCGAGGTACTGCCGCGGTTGGCGCAAGCGCGCAGTCCGGGTAATCGCGCCGCTGTCGGTATCGGTGAGTTTGCCATGCGCGCCGGCGCCGATTCCCACGTAGTCGCCGAACTGCCAGTAGTTGAGATTGTGTATGCAACGGCGATTCTCACGCGCGTACGCCGAAATCTCGTACTGCATGAAGCCGCTCGCCGCGAGCGCCTGCTGACATTCGATCTGCATCCGCCAGGTGTCATCGTCGCTCGGCAATGTTGGCGGGCGATGAAAGAAGACCGTCCCCGGCTCCAGGGTCAGCTGGTAATGCGAGATGTGCTGCGGCCGTAGCGCGAGAGCGGCCCGAATGTCCTCGAGTGCATCGGCAACTGCTTGCTGCGGCAGTCCGTACATCAGATCGATATTGAAGTTCTCCAGCCCCGCAGCATGCAGCTCCCTGCGCGGCAGCGTCAGTCTCGCGAGATGTGTGAATACGCCCCAGCAGCTTGAGGTGGCGCTCGTTGAAGCTCTGACCGCCCAACGATACCCGGTTCACACCGGCCGCGCGGTATTCGGCAAAGCGCCCACGCTCTATGGTCCCGGGATTCGCTTTCGAGGGTGATTTCAGCCGGTCGGCTCCAGCGTGAGGCGCGCTCGGATCGAGCTCACGATCTCGCCGGATCGCGGCCGGAGAGAACAAGCTCGGCGTTCCGCCCCCAAAGAAGATGCTCCTGCACCTGTCGGTCACGCACCCAATCCGCCTGGGACTCGAGGTCGCGGTCCAGGGCCGCGATGTAGCGCTTCTCCGGCAGCACGCTGTCGATCGCGTAAGTGAATTGAAGTCGCCGAGTACGGGCACTTGCGCACACACCAGGGCAGGTGCACGTAGACCGAGAAGGGGCGGGCTCCGCAGCAGCGACACGGACGACATTCTAGCTAGGTGCCGCGTACCACGCTGCCATGCGCAATCGCCACGACCAATTTTCGCAGGGCCTGTCCGCGATGGCTGAGGTGATTCTTGAGTTCCGGTGACAGCTGAGCCGCCGTCGTGGGAGATCACCGACGAGGAACAGCGGGTCGTAGCCGAAGCCGTTTTCACCAGACGCGAGCAGTTGCGATCCGTCCCTCCCACACTCCCTCGCAGATGAGCGGAGCTGGATCATTTGCCGATCGCAGCAGGACCAGTACGCAGCGGTAGCGCGCCGTGCGCTTTGCAGGCCCTACGGTGGCAAGCTCGGAGAGGAGTCGCGCATTGCTTTCGCCATCGCCCGCCCTCGCGCCCGGCATAACCGGGCTGAATGCACGCCGGGCCGGCCATCGAGCGCGTCCACTTCCAGCTCCGGAATCGTCCGCGATTGCGGGCAGTCCTGATTGCACGATGCCGCGTGTCGAGCTTTGATGATTGCGTTCTCGACGAATGTCAGGCCGGTTTCTTCAGCCATCCCGAGACCGAGTTCCGATTGCGCAACGAGCGTGCACAGCGCTGCCCGCGAGCAAAGCCTGCAGCTCGCGGAGTTTCCCGGTATTGCCGGTCGCGAGTACTACACGCATCGTGAATCTCTCAGTCGGAAAGGGCCTGCAACTGATGGGCCAGCAACTGGCCGATACCTTGTGCGGCGAGATTAAGCAAGCGCATCGAGCTCGTTGCGCCGAAACGCATGGCCTTCAGCTGTCCCCTGTACCTCGATGAACGCGCCGCCGTTGTTCATGACGACATTCATGTCCGTCTCGGCTTCAGAATCTTCGGCGTAGTCAAGGTCGAGCACCGGCACGCCCCTGCAGATGCCGACGGAAACCCTGCCGCCACCTGCCCGTGCAACGGGCTGCTGGTGAGCACCCGGCGGCGCATCAGCGCCTCGATCGCGTCGGCGAGGGCGACGTAGCCACCCGTCACCGATGCGGTTCGCGTTCCGCCATCGGCTTGCAACACGTCACAGTCGATCGTGATGGTCCGTTCCCCGAGCGCGCGCAGATCGGCGACGGCACGCAATGAACGGCCGATGAGCCGCTGAATTTCCTGTGTGCGTCCCGGTCTGCTTGCCCTTGGCGGCCTCGACGCGCAGTGCGTGTATGCGTGGAGCGAGGCAGCATGCCGTACTCCGCCGTGATCCATCCCTGGCCCGCACCGCGCAGAAACGGCGGCACTGATTCTCGACGCTCGCGGTGCATAGCACCCGCGTGTCACCGAACGCGATGAGCACTGAGCCTTCCGCATGGCGCGTGAAACGCCGCGTGATGTGCACGGCTCGCAATTCGTCGGGCGCGCGTCCACTCCGGCCGCACGACTATTGCCCCAGCCAGCGCAGCGCCGCCGCTGTGGTGTTGTCGCTGTAAGGTGAGGATGCCTGCACGGCTCGATTGCCGAGTGCCTGCAGCGCAGCGCGCAGATCACCGTTGTCCGGCGGATAGAAGGCGCCGATATCCGTGTCCCTGAGATTGGCCCACACACCGTCGGTGCAGAGCAGCAGCATATCTTCCATGGCGAGTGGTCTGCGCCGGCTAATGGTCATGTCAGGCAGCGCGGCGTCTCCGCCCAGGCAGCATTCGACGAAATTACGCATCGGATGACCGACTACTTCTTCCTCCGTAATCACACCATCGCGCAGGAGCTGTTCGACATGGCTGTGGATCGCGCGTGCGTGTGCATACCTGCCTGCCGCGAATCTGGTACACGCGGCTGTCGCCCACGTGCCCCCAGTAGGATGCGCCCTGCTGCACCAGGCACACGGCGCAGGTGGCACGCGGACGCACTTCCATGGTCAGCTTGTTCCCAGCGCGACAACGTCCTCATGTGCCCTGCCCAGCGTCAGGTGCAGAAAACCCAGGGATCAAAGATCGGGTGCGGCGTGTGCCAGAAGCTTCGAGCATGGCTTTGAGGGCGGTCTCAGCGGCACGCGCGCCTTCCGCATGCCCACCCATGCCATCTATCACGAGCAGGAATGCAGCATGCTCGCCCACCGCGACGGAGACGCGATCCTGATTGTCTTCGCGATGGCCGACGAGACTCAGCTCCGCGTACTCGACCCGCAACACACACCCCGGTCTGCTAGACTTCGGCGCGGCTTTATAGCACCAAATCAACATGATCCGCAGCATGACGGGCTTTGCCCGGCGCGAGCAGTCGGGCTCCTGGGGCACGCTCACCTGGGAGTTGCGCACCGTCAATCACCGCTATCTCGAAGTGAGCTGCCGGCTGCCTGAAGAGCTGCGCGCGGCGGAGGGTGACTTCCGTCAGGCGATTGCCGCAGTCGTGCGCCGCGGAAAGGTCGATTGCACGCTCAACTTTCGTGCCGCCGCACAGGACGCGGGCGAGATTCAGATCAACCGTGCGTTGGCGGAGAGGCTGTTAGCGCGCGCACGTGAGCTGGGCCGATCTCGCCGGAGATCTCGCAGCACCCGTCAATCCGATCGATCTGTTGCGCTGGCCCGGCGTTGTGCAGGATCAGGCACGCGACGCTACGCTCTGCTCCTCGCCTGCTGCAACAGGCGGCAGCTCTCGCGATAGCCTGCCAAGGCACTCACTGATGCGACGCGCGCGCAGCGAGGGTGAACGCATCCGCGACATGCTGCTGCAGCGCTGTGACATGCGCGCTCAAACTAGTAGCCGCGGTTGTCGCACGCTTGCCCGAGTGCGCACGCATCCGCGCACGACTGACGGAAGCGCATCGCACAACTCGTGGCGGAGCCCAATGCGGAACGGGTGGAACAGGAGCTCGGCGATCCTTGCGCAGAAAATGGACGTCGACGAGGAGCCTCGATCGGTTGCGCAGCCACATGACAGAAATTCGCAAGTCACTGGACGGCGAAGAGCCGGCCGGTCGGCGGCTCGATTTCCTGATGCAGGAGCTCAACCGCGAGGCGAACACGCTCTCCTCGAAGTCACAGGACGCGGAAACGACGCGCGCCGCTGTTGACATGAAAGTGATCATTGAGCAAATGCGTGAGCAGGTGCAGAACGTCGAATAGCTGCCGCTAACACGCACTCACCGCACCCATTCACCATAAAGCACCGGTTCGTCCGGATTTGCCGCCGAACAGTGACGCGCGTCACACAATCCCCTGTGACGCTGTTCCGGCTTCCCGGTATTAAATATGCCCGGGGATAACCAATAACTACATCGAATAGAGAATCAGAAGTACTCCTATGCTCGAACCATCTCTGCGACCTTGTTTTCATGCCCGCACCACAATGGCAGCACAACTGACACGCTGGCTTCCGGTAGTGCTGCTCCTGGCGGCCGCATTTCTTGTGAGCCCCGCGCGGCAGCAGTCACTCTTCGCGTCCAGCCGGGCACGAGCCCGGATCCGATCCAGGTAGTTCGTGACTGTCACCGACTCTGCTGGAGAATCCGGTAGGAAACCCGGTCCATGACAACTTCAGAGTGGGTGACTCGACAGCCTGAGCAGGTCGGTCGCCTCGAGCTTCACTCCCGCCGCCGAGCCACGACCTGAACCAAAGGGTCATCGGTGGTCTTTGCCATGGACTATAGCGGCAGCAGCTTCAAGCGTCGCGCCCTGACGCCATTGCAGGATGCGGTGATCAACTTCATCAACGCGATGCGTCGATGGCGACGTTGCGGCCGTCGTCAAGTTCAATAGCAGTAGCGACTGCCAGTTGGTGACGCCGTTCACTCGAGATCAACGCGGCCGCAAGACCACTGTCGCATTGGTCAAGTGACGATGGCGCCCTACGCTCTGAAGGCCGCACCAACCTGATCGACGCTCTCAGATCTGCGCACCAATCAGTTCATCACGCCTCGTCCGTGACACTGCCAGATGGACCGAGAGCAGTGATTCGTGATCGCTGACGAGCCGAGGACAACGCCTCAGACGACGGCACAGAAGGTGCAGTGTCGTCGACAGCAGCCCGCGCCAACAGCATTCCGATCTTTAGCGATCGGTGGAAACGGCATCGATCAGCTGCCACGGGTGCGGAACTCGCTGCTCACCAACCGTCTGACGGGTGAACGACGCCGCGGCAAGGCGAATATCTCAGCGTGCACCAGATCGCGACCGCTACGAGACCTGCGAGTGCAACGAGTCACACCAGCAATCGACCGATCAGGCTGTAAGCAACGAGTCAGCTTCCTGACACGTGGCTCTCCACTGATGCACGCGAGCCGCCAACCAGCACCATCAGTACCGAGTCTTACGTCAGGCGTAGCACCGGGCATGCGAGCTGGTCGCCGGTCGGAGCGCCTGCATCAGCCAGAGCCACTGCCGCATCGTAGTGTCACAGCGACAGATCCGCCATTGTGCCTCCGCTAGCGCCTGCCGGCGGTGGGCGGTGGCGGCGGTGGCGGCGTGGCGGCGGTGGCGGTGCCATGGGCGGTGCCGAACTGCTCTCGGTCTCGTTGCCCTGCTCTGCTCGCCACGGCGACGCCGGCGCTGGACCGTTCGCGCCTAGCATCGGGCGAGCAGGACAAGCATCCAATCACGTGACAACCCTGCGGCGCGGTGGGTGTGGCCAGCGGCAGGGCCCACCCACCGCGTCGCCACATCGGAGTAATCTCGCGGCGCGGCTTCGCCGCTTCGAGTCCCGATGTCATCGAACTCATCCTCGATTGAAATTCAAGACAGGCCCCGCGCGGGTCGCCTGTTCGTCTGCGCGGCGCCGTCAGGAGCTGGAAAGAGCCTCGTTGGTGCGGGCGCTGATGGAGCGCGATCCCTCCCTCAGATTCTCGGTCTCCTATACGACCCGCCAACAGACGTCCCAGCTGAAGTCCACGGTCGCGACTACTACTTCGTCTCACGCGAAGAATTCCAGCGCATGATCGATGCCGACGCGTTCCTCGAGCACGCGCAGGTGTTCGACAACTACGTACGCCACACCACGCCGGGAGGTCGAGGAAGCGCTGGCGAGTGGCGAGGACCTGATCCTCGAGATCGACTGGCAGGGTGCGGCCCAGGTACGCAGAGCGCTGCCTGAATGCACCTCAATATTCATTCTCCCGCCCTCGCGGGCTGCTCTTGAAGAACGTCTGCGAACACCGCGCCACGGATTCAGACGCGGTGATCGCCCGGCGGCTGCGGGATGCCGTTGACGACATGACCCACTGGCGTCGAATTCGACTACGTGATCGTGAACGATGACTTCGATCACTGCCCTCGCCGACCTGAAAAATCATTGCTTCGGCCAAGGACAAGACGCTGCGTTCAGACCGCCCGGAACTCAGAGGCCATCACGGCGGCTCTGCTGGCATGAAAGGCTGATCCTGCTGTAGACTTGCCGCCTCTTTGGGGCCCCGCCCCAACCCCTTCCGAGGCTGATACATGGCGCGAATTACTGTCGAAGATTGCCTGGAAAACGTCGAGAACCTGTTTCAGCTGGTGCTGGTTGCATCAAACGCGCGCGGCGGCTCGCGAACGGCGCTGAGCCGACCCTTGACTGGGAGAACGACAAGCCGACCGTGGTCGCACTACGCGAGATCGCGGCGGGCAACATCGGCCCTGAACTGCTCGAGGAACAGGAAGCCCCCGCCCGAGCCGACCATTCCCTGACATGGAGCTCCCGACCGACTTCCGGGCGCCGCAACTCGGTCTGGGCGACTGAACGGGTTCCTTCCGGCCGGCACTAACCCAGTACGCTCGGCCGGGTCCCGATAGTAGAAGTGGGGTCAGACCGCCGGTCTGGCTCCTTTCTTTGGGCTTTGAACTCGGTCTCGATTCGCCCACAGAATGGGATCAGCAGCGGTTCCGAGCCCTTGTTTTCCCATGGATTACGCCTCCATTCTCAGTCTCCTGCCCGGCGGAAGGCGCGCCCTGGGCATCAATCAGCTCAGTTTCCAAGCTCGAGAACTACCTGCCGGCCGACCAGGGTGGAGCGCGTGCAGCAGGCCTACGAGTTCGGGCGCCGCGCGCACAAAGCGGCAGAAACGCCTTCCGGCGAACCCTACATCTCGCATCCTGATCGCGGCCGCCAACATCCTGGCCGACCTGCACGTCGATGCCGGAGACGATCATCGCAGCGATCCTGCACGATGCATCGGAAGACACGCCCACCGCGATGGAACAGCTGGTCGAGCAGTTCGGGCGTGAGGTCGCGGACCTGGTCGATGGGGTGACGAAACTCGATCAGATCAAGTTCAAGAGCCGCCAGGAAGCGCAGGCCGAGAGCTTCCGCAAGATGCTGCTTTCGCGATGGTGCGCGACATCCGCGTGATCCTGGTGAAGCTCGCGGACCGCACGCACAACATGCGCACGCTCGATGCGATGCCGCTGCCGAAACGACGCGGCATTGCACGCGAAACGCTCGACATCTACGCGCCGATCGCCGACCGGCTCGGGCTATACAGCATCAAGCTCGGAGCTCGAGGAGCTTGGTTTCGGACGCTGTATCCGCAGCGCTACCGCGTGATCGAGAAGGAGTTGAAGCGTGCGCCGCGGCAAACCAGGAAGCAGTTCGTGGGCAAGATCGCGACAACCTGCGCTTCGGTGCTGGAGAAGGCCGGCATCAAGCGCGACGGTCGAAGGGCGCGAAAAGCATCTCTACAGCGTGTATCGCAAGATGCGCAAGAAAGAGCGTACCGCTGAACGAGATCGTCGGACGTCTATGGTTTTCGCATCGTCGTCGACAGCGTCGAGTCACCAGCTATCGCGCGCTGGGACGGTGCATAGCCTCGTACAAGCCGATGCCCGGGCGCTTCAAGGGACTACGTCGCGATTCCACGCGTCAACGGCTATCAGTCATTGCCACACGACGTTGTTCGGGCCGAACGGTGTGCCGCTAGAAGTGCAGATCCGTACCGAGGACATGCACCGCGTCGCGGAATCCGGCATCGCCGCGCACTGGAAGTACAAGACCGGCGAAAGGGCGGACAGCACCCAGCACGATCGTGCCCGCGAATGGCTGAATCAGCTGATGCAGATGCAGGAGGGCGGCAACTCCGAGGAGTTCTCGAGAGCGTCAGGGTCGACCTGTTCTCCGACAAGGTCTATGTGTTCACGCCGCTGGGCGAGATCCTGCGCCTCGCCGCGCGGCGCCACAGCCGTGGACTTCGCATACGCGCGTGCATACCGATGTCGGCAACCGCTGTGTGGCTGCGAAGGTCGACCGGCGGCTGGTGCCCCTGCGCACACCGCTGAGGAACGGACAGACGGTCGAGATCATTGACAGCGAAAGGGGCCGCGCCGAACCCGGCGTGGGTCAACTTCGTGGTGAGCGCGAAGGCACGCGCTGCCATCCGGCACTACCTCAAGAGCCTGAAGCGCAAGGAGGCCTATTGAGCTCGGGCCGCCGGCTTCTCAATCAGGCGCTTGCAGAATTCTCGCTGACGCTGAAGAAAGGTCGCCGATGAGCAGATGAAACCCATGCTCACGGAGTTCGGAATGAAGAGTCCTGATGAGCTGTACGAAAAGATCGGCCTGGGTGAGCGCCTCGCACCGCTGATTGCGCGGCGCCTGCTCCTGATCGACGACCCGGCGAGCGCAGAACGCGACGCCTGCGCCATTGGCCATCGCGGGGAACCGAAGGGCTGGTGATCTCCTACGCGCGCTGTTGTTTCCCATCCTGAACGACCCCGTCATGGCCTATCTCAGCTCCGGTCGCGGCATCGTCGTGCACCGTGAATCGTGCGGCAATCTTCCGGCTACCGCAAACAGCCCGACAAGTGGATTTCTGGCGTGGGAGAAGGGTCTTGATCGGCTCTTCAGTTCGGAGATCCGCGTCGAAGTCGCCAATCGCATGGGGGTGCTGGCGGCGGTCGGCGGCGAGCATTGCTGGTACCGAGACCAACATCGACCACGTCTCGCTGGTCGAGCGCGATGTCGATACCTCGAGCCTGATCTTCGAGCTGCAGGTACGCGATCGAAAACATCTCGGCGCTGGTGATGCGCACAGATTCGCAACATGCCCGACGTACTCAGGGTGGGTTAAGCGACGATTGCGATAGGTCGCATCGCATGCCTCGACAACATCATTCATACGGACAAAGCACCCCGGGCGATAGGCACCTACTCGCAGGCCGTGCGCGCGCGGATGACCTCGTGTTCATCTCGGGCCAGGGTGCCGTTCGATCCCACTACCGGCGAGAGCTGGTCGTCGGGGAAATTGAGCTTCGCATCGAGCGCGTACTCGAGAATCCTCAAGGCGATTGCCGAAGGGGCAGGAGCCAGCCTGGCTCATGCCGTGAAGCTCAACGTGTATCTCACCGACCTGACGCACTTCCCGGTGGTCAACCAGGTGATGGCGCGCTACTCAAGGAGCCCTACCCGGCGCGTGCCGCGGTAGGTGCTCGCCGCACTGCCGCGCGGCGCACAGGTCGAGAGCTGGAATGCATTCTGTACCTGGGCTAGCTCGTAGCTGACGGTGGCGCCCGAGCAGCGACCGGTCACGACGCTGCATGGAGTTGGCGAGGCGCGCCGCCGGACGCCCGGCGTGGCTCGGCGTCTTCACGCTTCAGGATCTCGTTGTTCCCTGCCGCCGCTGCTACATGAGGATCGCACGCGTGGTGCCAATCGGAACGCTGACCGTGGGCGCGCGTGCGTGGTCGAGGCCGAAGTGCAGCTCAGCGAAGTCGTGTTCGCGGCCGCCGCCAGGCTTCTGTCACGCGTCGCAGATGGCTCCGGCTTCCTGACCCTGCGTTTTTTCCATTTCAATCAACGCCAGCATGAGTCCTCGCCCGCGGAACGCGGTTGCGCTGTTTCGGCGAAGTGCGGCGTGGCTCGCCGGGGCTCGAACCCGTCTGGTCCGGGAGGTACCGCTCAGTCATTTACCCGGCAGAAGAATCTGGTGGAGGTAAATGATGGCGCAATACGTAAACTGGAACGGCGCAA
>ERZ1370068.10932-contig-9588_pt1 | contig 25626 bp, 37 predicted proteins | sample MGYA00561227_ERZ1370068 | MGnify/ENA primary metagenome ERZ1370068 (study PRJEB38410, sample SAMEA6850437) | metagenome | study: Metagenomic assessment of the ecological functions of the soil: analysis of the soil microbiota associated with the...
TTGCTGTTCGACGCCGGACCGGAGGGCGAAACGTTTCTTGCGTAATGCGAAGATCCTTGGCGTGAATCTAACTGAAGTCGACGCGGTCGTACTATCGCACGGTCATTGGGATCACGCTGGCGGTCTTACCTCCGCGATTGAGGAGATCTCGACAGGGCAAAGGGGTGACGGGAGAGGGGCGACGGGGACGGGGGACGCGGGAAGTGATGGGAAGACGCGCAGTGTTGAAGTGTTATGTGCACCCGGGCATGTTTGCGGAGCGCGCTTTTCAAAAACCAGACGGAGAATTAATTAGATTCGAGAAGGTACCTAACGTAGATGAACTAGCTCAGGCGGGCGCGAGCGTCATCAACACTGAAGAGCCGCAGTCTATTGCGGACGGCACGCTTTATCTCAGTGGTGAAATTTCACGTCGCACCTGCATACGAAACCGGATTGCCGGGGCACGTTCGTCTCGCGAGTGATGGACAAGGTTGGGAGGCAGACCCACTTATACATGGATGAGAGATTTATCTCAGTTCAATGTTAAGGACAAGAGGGCAGGTGGTTTTTACTGCCTGTTCGCACGCAGGTGTGGTTAACGTGCTAATGCACGCGCGCGATGTGATTCCGGAAGTCGAACTCTATGGTGTTGTCGGAGGTCTGCATCTGTCGGGCGCAACGGAAAAGATCATGCCACAGACCGTCGCCGATTTGCGGCAGTTTGATCTACAGCTTATCGCGCCTGGTCACTGCACTGGCTGGCGAGCTTTGAATGCTAATGTCGACAGTCTTCGGTGATGAGTTGGTTCCGCTTAGCCGTCGGGAAGCGGTATGAGTTGTGATCTGGATTGCAGCAGTTGAATACTTGTTCCGCGATTGTGACGAAACGGACGTTACCACCAGGTTTCGTATTTTCTAATTAAATCATCATAAGCAACAGTCCCGATTTTGCCAGCCTTGTAAGCTTCCCAACGTTTAAGAGCTTCATTCGCCCAAACAGCATCGATTGTCGGATCAGGTGTTTCAAGGTCCGTGAGGATCGCATCAAGCAGGCGAACCTTTTCTTCCTGTGGGAGCGCACGAATGTCAGCAAGCAGCTTGTCAGTCTCAGTTGCCATGCAGGTCGATTGTAGCGATCAGGTTGCAGAGGAGCAACGCGTTAACTGTTGTGACTATAAAGGGCTGGTGGCTAGTTGAGCCCCTTGACAGTCGGGCTACTGCCCCGAGCGTGAGTTACGTGGCCAATGACTGAGAGGGTGATCGCTACGATTGGCCGACCCTCACACCTTATGACCCCAATCCGCCGCAGCAGATCCGTATACCTCGGATCCGACCTCAACACATCCCACAGCGGATCGACTCGTAGTTCAAACGAGCCAACTCGAGCAGTCGTGGTACGACTTTTCGAGCCATCAAACACGCGTTCTTATCACCAGCAGCGCATAGTCAATGGCGATGAAGGTCCGGAGAGACGCCAGCCTCGTTTGCTCTCGTCCTGCTCGTCTATGTGTGTAAGAAACTCGATCCACAAAACCACACGAAATGACAACGAAACACGTTAGATCAAGGTTCTCGCTCAATCAAAACATCCCTTCGATTCTTGCTTGAGGTTGGCAGCCGTTTCTAAAATACGATTCGCAGAATCTCACCGATTGGATCGAAAAATCATGAATGTAGATTCGAGCAAACTCCACAGAGTTCGAAGGAATCACCCGCTACTTCTGAATGGCGCGAAATCAAAGTCTTCATCTCGCATCGTGACTCGAAGTGCGATGAGTGTGGGGAGTTGGGGAGGCAGGCGTGGATTACGTTGGAAGAGAAAGGCGCGTTGTGTTTGGCGTGTGCTGATCTTGAGGAGTTAGTGTTTCTGCCGACCGGGATGCGGCGCTGACCCGGACGGGCTAGGAAGTATTCAACATTGTCGGCGGTGGTGCTGAAGTTTAGTCGCGCTCGAAGGCGTTACGAGCGCCAAGGGTTGTTGGTGGAGGAACGTGCATTAGCGCAGGCTGACGCGGACTGTTTGGCTGATGGCGAAGTCAGAGAGCGACGCAAGGAACGAGAACGCGAACGACGCGCTGAACTTGATGAGGAGTACGTTAGGCAGTTCGCTAATCGAATCAGGGAGTTGTATTCAAACGCGCACCTAAGGGAAGGAACAACTGATCGCGGAACACGCGTGTTTGAAATACAGCGGACGTGTCGGGCGCACTGCCGGAGCGAAGAGTTTTGATGAGGAGATGATGATTCGACTTGCGGTTGCGGCCCATGTGCGACACCGGAGACAGATTACGATTCGTTGTTGGCTAAGGGATGGTTTAGGAATCAGGCGCGTGCGAAGGTGCGGGAGCGTGTTGATGCCGTGATGGAGAAGTGGCGATAGATTTTGAACATCTAAAGCATGAAGGTCTTCGACGCGCAGCCTCGGCTGGGTTTAGCCTGCTGCTTTTCAAAGAGGGAACGCAACGCTGCAAAATGATGTTCGTGTCAGCGTAACGGCGCATGAATGTGTGCGTCGGTGGTGATCGGTGAAGAGTTAAGTGATACGACTCGATTCAGGCGTACGCTACGCGACGCTGTTGAAGTTCGCAGGAACAATGTAAGTGTCAGGAATGCTCCGCCAATCGTGGCGAGCGCCGCTAATCCGTCTCCTTTAGACGCTTCTTCATTATCTCTTTCACTCGCCGCCAGGAGGCCGCGGTGGTACTCCTGCGATAACCGGTGGTTGGTGGTTCGGAGTTCGAAGGTGGGCGTTCGCTGGTTTGACGGATGTGGGCGCACTTTAGTTCAAGGTCTCTTCAATCAAGCATTATTTGTTTGCTCTCCAACCAGGAGACACATCTGGCTCCAAGTGGAGCTCGATCCCGGGCCATCGAAGTGTGAAACTAGTTTTTGAAAATTGTCACTTACTCATGCGAGCCCCACACGCCCCAACGAAGAGTTTCCAAATTGTGCCGCAAGCGATCGGCAGTGCTCTGATAATGCACGCGAACGAAATAACTTCCACATCGGTGACACACGAGGTCATCGTCCTGGAGATGTATTTTCCGGAAGATGGTTGATGTCGAAGAGGAGCTTGAAGTAACGCGCACCCGTTCGGATTCACGACTGTCCCGAGTAATTTGGGTGATGCCGCCAGCTGAAGTCGAGACGCGGGTCCGGTGTGCCTCCTCACATGAGTAGCACTTCCAACGGCAAAATCTAACAGGTCTTCAAACGTGGCACTTCGCGATGCTGGTGTGCGCGGATGCGAGCTTTTTCCTGCCAGCCGGAACAAAGTAGACGAATAGTGATCAGGCTCTCGGTCGCGTCGCCCCATCCGGTCAGTTCCGCTTCATAGATGATTACATTCGTCGCACCACGCGTCAGGGAATGGATCCTCTTCGGTGGCCTGCCGCAATTGAATCTCAAAGCCGCGGAGCCTTCAGCGAGGTGGTCGCATACATAAGTCTTTTTGTTGTTCACCGTGGGTGCTACATTCGATTAGGTTCGATATTGGCGTTGATTTCCTAACTGAGTTCACGCGAATTGCGAGCTTCCAGATTCGAATCTAAAAAGCGGCTCTTGCTAGAGTCACCTGCTTGGCATGAGGTCAAGTGGAAGCTCTTCTGTCGGAGCGCGGCCGTCTCGTCCGCCCCACTCCGCGTCATTCCGCCCCGCATACTCGAGCCCTCTAAAATAAGCAGGTAATCTTATTCCAAGCTGGGCGGACGAGGACGGCCGCGCTCCGACAGAAGAGCTTCCACTTTGACCTCATCAGCGCTCAATCCAAGAGTCGGAGTTCCTTGCCCAAGGTATGAAGCAGAACACAACGAATCAACGAACTATGACGCTCGGGGTCGAGTCTCGCACCAGCATCTGCGTTAACCTGACAGTCCCCGAACGAACGTTCAATCAACACTGAGTCGCCAAACTCGTGTGTAAGATAGTTGCCGTTGTCCAGCTCCATGCTGGCTCGCCTGAGTGTCGCGTCGTCGAGAAAAGGCGCGCAGAAGTTCGTAGTGACTAGTTTCAGGCTCGTGTGTTCCCGAGAGTATTGCGTCAACAACGCGCAGGCGACTCGATGGGCCAATGCGTTGGGTTGCCATTCCATCCCCGCCCGCGCCTGGCCGTCCAACATGGCAGAGTGCTCGAGTGCGCGGACAACCGTAGTTCCCACTGCGATGATGCGGCCGCCACGTCTTTCGTGCGCTGAATTGCGCGCGCAGTTACTTCAGGAATCCGATAGGGTTCGTCCAAGGGAAGCAGACGATCGAGTTCTTCATCACCAGTGGATGAAATACCCGCTGCGTGTGTGATCGTCTCGAATTCGATTCCTCGCTCACGCATTTGTGAGAGAGCGTGCCAATCGAGAGCGAAGCCAGCCGACGGCGGTTCAAACGCGACAGGCGGTCCGGCGATCCTCGTCCAAACGTCCCAAAGAGCCGAGGGGCATCGCAACGTGGGCGTACTGGATTGGTCTGCCATGATGCGCCAACCCCGCCCATACATGATCAGCAGTACCTTCAAATCGAAGTAATACAAGACGAGTATGACCTGAGTAGCTGCTCGACGGTAGCGTGCAATGGTCCGAGAATGATCTTGTCGCCGGCCGCAGAGCTTAGGCGGAGGAAGGCGATCCTCTGTGCGAGTGTGAAAATCGCCGGCGCCAAAAACAACGGCAGTGAAATGGTTCATATCTTCCGGACGAAGCGACGGCCGTCCCGCTAGTCTCACTTCGATCGCGTCTCCAGTTGCAACATGAACGCCTTGTAAGCTGGCGGGCGAGCGTCGCAGCGTCGTTGGCGATGAGCAGATCGCCAGCACTGTAGGTAATCAACAAGTGAAGCTCGAAGTACGTGATGAATATGTCTATCGTGATCGACGACAAGAAGTCTTGCGTTGGTCGGACGTTGTACTGGTTGAGTTGCGACAATCATGGAATTACCTCATTGCGAATCGCAAATGTTACCGCGAGGAGTAGTACCGAACTCCTGCCGCGCTGGTACGTTTGTGCCAGTTGAGCGAACGAATCACTACGTGGAGTCAGCACTCCAACAATCGCAGCGACAAGTTCGCGGGCGGAGTCTTCAGGTCGCTTCAGTGTTGAGGGATCGGCGTCAGGAATCGCTGCTGCATGCATTGGTGTATCCATGTCGCCAGGATCAAGCGACAGAAAATGAACGTTGTCGCTCGCGTGTTCCTCTCCCCAGATGCGGGTCAAGTGATGTAGCGCGGCCTTGCTCGACCCGTATGCGCCCCAACCTGGATAGGGATTGATTGCCGCATCACTCGAAATATTCAACACAACGGCGCCTCGCGCCTCCCGAGCTGAAGCAGCAAGTGCACCCATCAGCGCTTTCGTCAGTCTGAAATGGACCGATGACATTCGTATAGAAAGCGCGCTCGAGGTCCTCGCAATCAGTATCGGAAAGCATTTGAAGTGGAACTGGCCCCAAGTCTGACGCGTTGTTGACGAGCACATCCACTCCACCCAGTTCACCTGTGATCTGCATGGCGATTGGATAGATGTCGTCTTTGCTGGAGACATCTCCGACAATTCCATGTGCTCCTGCGTTTTCCATAGCGACCTGCTCAACGCGAGCCTCTGTCCGGGCTACAAACGCGAACTCGTGCTCCGCGCGCCAGGCACTCCCGTACAAGTGCCAGGCCTTAAACCCGAAGTGCCACCCGTAATGGCAATGCGAACACCTTTCAAATCCTTCAACACATCGTTCATTGCTAATGCTCTACTTTCTAAAGAACATCCTTTACTAAGTCGGAGGTTACCACCGAGGCTTGACTTTGTAAAGTAATACCTTTAGAAAAGATTCCAATGGATCGCAAACAAGGCGAGCGCAAGACTCGCCGCGCAATAATCAAGATATTGAAGACGCAGGGTCCGCTGGACTCAGCGCAAATTGCCAATCAGCTAGAACTGACAGCCATGGCCGTGCGTCAGCACCTCTATGCATTACAAAACGAGGGGCACGTTGAAGCCGAGGAGCGACCTGTTCCCATAGGCCGTCCGGCCAAACACTGGCGCCTCACTCGCGAGGCCGATCAGCTTTTCCCGGAAGCCTATGCCGAGTTGAACGTCTCACTCATTGAAGCCTTGCGAGATACTTTTGGTGAAGAAGGACTCGGAGCAGGTTCTCGTTTCGCGTTGTGCGCGACAGCGTAAGGACTATGCGAAACGAATTAGACCGTCCGACTCATTGGAAAAAGCTAAAAGAATTGGCGCGTGTGCGGACTGAAGAGGGCTACATGGCGGAAGTCAGGGGTGACAAGAATGGCAGTTATCTGTTGATCGAAAACCACTGTCCCATCTGCGCAGCAGCCAATTCATGTCAGGGATTTTGCTCAACGGAACTCGATCTTTTTCGCTCAGTCCTTGGGAAGGAGTCGATGTAGAACGCGAAGACCATATAGTCTCGGGCGACAGGCGTTGTGCCTACAGGGTTACGCCAAAGATTCTGAAAAGCCGCGTCGCTCGTGTGCGGTAGAAGAGCGGCAGCGTGACACTTGAAACTGACCAATCAGATCTATGGAAGTGATCTCTTTAGCCACACTGCCGTGTGAGTATTGGCGTCGCTACTTCTGGATTATTCTTTCAACAACTCAGCAGCCATTCGTGCGTTCAACTCCTTCAACACGTAGTACTGTTGCATTGCTGCCGTCTTCTCTCCCAACTGTACGTAAGCCAGGCCGAGCAGTTGGCTGGCGTAGAGATGTTTGGGGTCGAGGGCGAGGAGTTGGCGCAGTGGCGCAGTGGCTTCGCCGGGTTGGCCTTTCTTAACGTACGCAAGGGGATAGTTGATACAGACCCAATACATAGTTTGGTTTCTTGTCGACGGATTTCTTTGAAGGCGGCGATCGCTTCGTCGAGCTTTCCCCTCCGCCAAGTACTCAACACCAAGACTCCAGGTAGTAAACATGGTTTGAATCATCAAGCTTGATCGCGTTCTGATAACACCTCGACTGCTTTCTCAGGCTTATTCCCAGTCCGCGTAATTCGCACAGAACCCGGCGTAGAACTCTGCCCTGGACGGTTCGATGGAAAGCGCCTTTAGATACTCCTGCTCTGCTTCAGCGTTCATTCCTAAGTCGTAGTAAGTCTGGGCGAGTTGCGCGTGAGCATCGCTACTCTTCGGTTTGTCCCTGGCTTGTTGCTGAAACCCAGATAACCTGGGCAGCTGGTCTCTTTCGGTGCAAAGCGATACCCAAATGCTCACGGGCCTCTTTGCTGATTTGGATCGATGGCGAGCACTCGATTCAGCGTCTCGATCGCTTCGTCATACTTGCCTGCCATCAGGTAGGTGTTGCCAAGCAGATTGAGTACATCAATGTCGTCTGGTTGTGCATTGGCTGCTTTTTTTTAGCGGTTCAATCGCGCCCAAAATTTCGAATTGCGGTCCAGTGCCCGTCCGTAATTGCGCTGGATGGAAAAGGAGCTGGGCTTCAATCTGTATGCTTCTTCCAGTGCAGTCAGGAAGTCTCTCCTGGTTGCCAATTTCTTCGTACGAGAGTCCGAGGAATTCAAAAGCTTCGGCCCAGTCACTTTTTAACTCAGTGGCACGTTTGAAAGCGTTAACCGCCTCACTGTAGTTACCTACTCGTCTGAGTGATAGTCCCAACAGGAAATTAGCCGTCAAATTGGCGGGTTAATTTTCAGCGCTTCCTTGTAGGCTCGATAGCCGCGTTGTAATCCTTAAGATGCATGTAAGAGGAGCCGACAAGGAGGTGGGGCTCGATCATATGTGGATTCGAGGAGATGGCGCGGTTGAATAACTCGATCGACGTTTGATAGGCGCCGGTTTTGAGTACTGCAGCCCGAGAGCGAGAATGACCTCGGAGTGTTTTCACGGAGTTTCAAGGCACTTGTAAATTCGCGTATAGCGTCTTCGTGTTGACCTTGCTGTCCGTAGTAGAGACCTAGATTTTGATGAGCATCAAAATGGTTTGGATCGATCCTTACGGCTTCCTTGAGAGCGTCGATAGCTTCTGACGTTCGTCCAGTTGAAGCATAGGCTCTACCGAGGTTGTATTGGACACCAGCGTGATCGGGTCTGGATAGTGGCGGCGATTTTGAACTCGCTTAATGCTTGTTCGTACTTGTTGAGATATGCATAGGCGACGCCGGCATTGTAGTGTGCGAGAAAGTTTTTCGGGTCGAGTTTGATTACTGCGGCGTAATGTTGGAGTGCTTCTTCTCGTGTTTACCTGCGCGTTGGGCGGCGATGCCTGCGTCGAGCTGATTAGTATCAGGTTGTTGTGCCGAGATCGTTATTGCAACCAGAAAGAGGGATGAACAGTAGTTTGGCGATTGTCATTTGGGGAGTTTGGGAGAACGCTGTCTGAGTTCCAGGGTCCCAACAAAGAAGGAGCATACTAACTTGCGCAGGTTATCAAAAAACAATCCGCAGATTACACCGATCGTGCGTCGGTGTAACCTGCGGATGAAACCCTAATAGCGTGGACGGTAGAAGTAATACTCCGGCAGTGTAAGGAACATCAGCCAAAGTGCCGATCGCTGAACCTGGAGCTGTAGGCGTTAGGCCGCCTTTCGTATTTATTCGCTGAATAAAGGTCACGGCACCGAAGACGCCTGGACCTTCGTTTGATGTTGCTTGTAGTAGAAGCCACGGGATTGCGGTTGTGTCTGGCGTGCATTGCTTGATCTTGGTAGCAACGACCTTCCCACCGCTGTTTCCCAGCCAGGTTGGGCCAGCATAGTGCACGCCAACTTTCTCATGATACTCGGCGTCTTGGTACAAGGTTGCCACTGGCTCGACGAATACCCACGCGGTGCCATCCCAACGATAACGCTGTACTCCGACGGCGAATGCTTTGTAGGCGAGTCGCTGACCTGATTCCACCACTATGCTGTCGCAGATGGGAGACGGCAATTCAGGTTCCTTCTCGTAGATTGGTACATGACAATCTGATCGTTCGGCATCAGCTGTCGTTAACGTACTTCGCACTTGAGCGTTCGTCTCCCTGGTGAAGGCTTGAGATAAGGCTGTGATACTGAGAACAGCCAGCAGTGCGATGAATCGTTTGGTCTGTAAGCTGCGCATAAAAACTCTCCTTCTATATGTCGGTGAGCAGCACTGGGCCAAGAGCTAAGAGAAACGCTCCTAACTCCAAGTCCGCTGACCCTGCTCACACGGTTAGTTAACTTTCGTAGGTCCTGTCCACTCGCAGTTCAACTTTCGACCTGTTGAATTTCAGTGGCAGGATCATCGGAATGCGGCGGCGATATTTCAGATAGTCGTCGCCATGGAGTTTCACGAGGTCTCGTTCTTCGAGTTGAATGGCGATCAAGATGTAAGCGGTTGTTGCCAGTGAAAAACACCAGGTGGGCAATCGTCATGAACGGCGCGCCCCAGAAGACCATCAGCCAGCCAAGGTAGAGTGGGTGACGAACGATGTTGTAGAGCGCGGGGAGCGAAAAGCCTGGTGACGTGTATGGCTGATTTCGTAGGTAACGATAAACTTGTCTGAGACCGAAGAGATCGAAGTGATTGATTAGAGCAGTGCTCCAAAGCACTGTGACCCAGCCAGCCCAAAAACTCCGTAGAGTAAGAGTTGACCGACAGCACTCTTAACATTCCAAATCACGCCTCCCATCGGTCGCCACTGCCAGAACAGGAAGATCAACGCCAGACTTGAAAGGAGTACATACGTGCTTCGTTCAACTACTTCAGGCACGACTTTGGTCCAGGCGCGCTTGAACCACTGCCGCGCCATTACGCTGTGTTGAACTGCAAACACACCAAGCAGTCCGGCGTTTGCGAGTAGCGCTTTGAGCAGTGACTCTGTGCTTCCGGAATCGATGGACTTCGGGACCAACACGTTGCCGATAAAACCGATGGCGTATAGAAACGTCGCGAAGAAGATCAGATAGCAGACCGCGCCGTAGATGAAGAAAGCCAATCGTTTGCTCAGTGGGTTTTGTTTGTGTGGGTTGTTCATATGTGCTTCTCCAGCAAATTGATCTCAGTATGGAGTGCGGTTTCTGATCGAAAACTCCATCAGATTGGTCGGAAAAATAATCCGCGGTGCAGCGGGAGATGGGAGCCACATCCAAAAGGCAACGATGCATTGCGCCTTGCCGCAGAATTCTGAGGAACTAGTCCCGAAAGGCGCAGCCATTCCGCAAGGAATGAGGCAAAGCCGCGGAAATCTGCGATCTGCAAAGATCTGCAATTTTATCTGCAATCTAAGATCTGAATTTTCCTCTATCCCGGTCCTGATCCGTTGCTCGAATACGCGTTACTTATTGGAGATTGCAATGATCAATTCTGGGTCGCATGACGTAACGCAATTACTGAAGGCCTGGGAGCATGGCGATGAGGGAGCGCGTGACCAGTTAATTCCCACTTGTTTATGGTCAGTTACGTCGCATAGCACGACATCGTCTACGCGGCGAGTGGGCCTCCCAAACCCTCCAATCTACTGATCTGATCAACGAGGCTTATCTGAGACTCGTTGAGCAATCGGTGAATTGGCAAAGCCGCGCTCACTTCTTCGGAATTGCCGCACGCCTGATGCGCCAAATTCTGGTTGATAAAGCCCGCGCTCGCCACGCATTCAAACGCGGCGGCGACCAGCAGCAGATCTCGCTTACCGCTGCAGACGCCGAACAACAACAAGGTGCCGACTTGCTCGCGCTCAACGAAGCGCTCGAAGCACTCGCGGAAGTTGATCCAAAGAGAAGTCAGATTGTCGAACTGAGATTTTTGGCGGCCTAACTGTAGAAGAGACTGCGGAGGTCATGGGTGTATCAGCGCCCACGGTAGAGCGTAGCTGGCGCGTCGCTCGCGCATGGTTGCAAACAGAATTGGGTTAGCCCCTTCTGAAATGACTCCAGACAAACGCCAAACGATCCTCGACCTCTTTGAGGCCGCATTAGAGCGACCTGCGAGTGAGCGTGTGACTTTTCTGGACCGCGCCTGTGCAGACGACGATATTGTGCATCGACGCGTTTACGAGATGCTTGTCGCCGACGCTCGCACATCATTGTTTCTTGATCGTCCCATACATAGGTCCGCGAATGACTTTGCCTCGGCAATTTCTGTTACCGACGCACAAGGTCTCAGCGGTGCGATGGTTGGCCCATACCAGTTGATTAAGGAGTTGGGTCGCGGCGGGATGGGTAAGGTCTATCGAGCCTACGATACACGTCTCGGGCGAACCGCTGCGCTCAAAGTTTTGCCTTCGAAGTCTGCTAGTCCCGAACGTGTGATTCGCTTTCAACGTGAGGCGCGCGCAGCAAGTTCACTCAATCATCCAAACATCATCACGATTTACGATTTTGGTGTGGCGAATGGTCGCGACTACATCGTGTCCGAATTTGTTGAAGGTCTCACGTTGCGCAGTTTCATTGGTGCTCCGGATCTGACGCTCAACAAGATTCTGGATATAGTCATCCAGGTAGCAAGTGCCCTCGAAGCTGCCCACACCGCAGGCATCATCCACCGGGACATCAAGCCGGAAAATATCATGGTCCGGCCGGATGGTTACGTAAAAGTGCTCGACTTTGGTTTGGCCAAACTTAGTGAGAGAGCACGAGAGTGGAGAACAAAGCTTTCACCCGGGAGGCGAGGATGCCTTCGCCCCCGTCAATGCAAACGACACCTCCATCAATTCAAACTTTGAGACGCGCACGGGAGCTCTAATCGGCACGTATAAATACATGTCGCCCGAGCAGGCTCGCGGCCAGGAGGTTGATCCACGAAGCGATCTTTTAGCCTCGGCATCATCCTCTATGAACTCGTAACCGGCGAGCGACCGTTCAAAGGGGAAACAACTCACCACACGATGGCGGCGATCACAGATGTGGAACCAGCGCCGATCTACACAGAGGACGATGATGCCCCGAATGAGTTGCAGTGGATCATTTTGAGGGCATTGGCTAAGAAACGTGAGAATCGTTATCAAACTGCGCGCGATTTATTGAATGATCTTGAAGCACTGAAAGACGGATTGTCAGACGAGTCGCGAGTGCAAAAGACACCGGCAAAGTTTGAGACTCAATTAAACCTTAGTCAGATGAGTACGGTGGACCGAAGGGGCAGTACTCCCGGGCCGCCCCTACGTAATTACGACACGGTACATTTAAATGGGACGACCACGGGACGTCCCTACAAATACTGGTATCAACTTGTGGTTGGGCTTTGTGATCGTCGTGCTGGCGACGGTGGCTTCTTATCGCTATGGTCGAGAGTCGCGAGTGGTTCGTCCTGTACTTACTAACAGAGACACAATCCTACTCGCTGACTTTGCAAACGACACCGGGGAGACAGTCTTTGACAACACTCTCAAACACGGTCTGGCGATGCAGCTGTCTCAGTCTCCATATCTCAATCTTTTCCCCGAAGAGCGTGCTCGCGAAACACTCAAGTTGATGGAGCGTCCACAGGAGCAGAAGATCACGCGCGAGATCGGACGCGAGATCTGTCAACGGCGGGGAATCAAAGCACTGCTGACTGGCACCATTTCAACTCTCGGTCGCAACTACGTGATCACGCTCGAAGCTGTTAATAGTCAGAGTGGCGAAACGATCGCTTATCAGCAAACAGAAGCAGAAAGCAAAGAACAAGTACTCAAGGCGCTCGGTAGAGCATCGACTGCCATGCGCGAGCAACTAGGGGAGTCGCTTGCATCAATCAGCAAGTTTGACGCGCCGATCGAGCAGGCGACGACATCATCACTCGAAGCATTGAAGGATTTTGCAGTGGGAGTTGAATTCCGTCGCAAAGGGCTCTATGCGCAATCAATACCTCCGTTCCAAAGGGCCAGTCGAACAGGACGACGAGTTTGCACTGGCCTATTTGCAACTCGGAAACTCCTATCGCGACATGCGGAGTGTCGCGCGAGGCAACGAGTATCTAAAGCGAGCGTACGATCTTACGTGAGCGAGTGAGTGAACGAGAACGTCTCGAAATCTCCGCCACCTACTACCGGTACATAACCGGCGAACTAGATCGAAGGACTGAAACCACAGGACGTGCTCACCGAGACGTATCCTCAGTCGCCGGATTCCTTTCACCTTCATGGCAACTCACTCATGATCGGTGGACAGTTTGAGCAGGCGGCCGAGGCATATCGCTCAGCCTTGAGTTTAGATCCCGACTATTCTCTGGCCCGTACAAACCTTGCGCTGGCGTTGATGGGCTTAAACAGATTTGACGAAGCTCAGGAAGTTATCAAACAAGGCACAGCGCGTGGATTAGATGCCAGCGGGTTTCACAACCGGCTCTACCTGATAGCAACTCTCAAGGGCGATGAGGAAGAGGCAAAGCGTCACGTCGACTGGTATGCCGGAAAGCCGGATGAATATCAGATGCGGGAGATTCAAGGGCGGGCTTTTGCTTTTGCTGGTCAACGCCGACAAGCGAGTGAGGCTTTCGAACAGGCAGCCAGCATGGCCCAGCAGCGTGGTTTGCCTGCAGAGAGAATCAGAATACTGGTAAACGAAGCGAACATGAATGCGCTTTTTGGTCAAAGCCAGTTGGCGCAAAAGCAAATGGCAACGGTGTTGAAGCTAATGGCGACGGAGAAAGTTGCACCCGAAGATTTTCAGCCATCGTTGATTCAGCAACTCGACTCACCGGGTGTAGCTTGGACGTTAGCCTTATGTCATGACTCGGCAAAAGCAGAGTCGCTTGCTAGTGGCGCCGGTAGCAAAGTTTCCCAAAGACACTTTGCAGCGGAGAGTTTGGGATCCCGTGATTCGAGCTACGCTTGAATTGAATCGCGGAACATCCGAAGGACGCGAGAGTGCTATTCAATTGCTACAGGGTGCACGCCAGTATGAAGCTTCCACATTTTTTCGGCCGGAATGGGTGCGTGCACAAGTTTATCTAGCAGCGAAAGATGGTGTACGCGCAGCGGCGGAGTTTCAAAAGATCATCGACCATCGCGGTTGGGACACGCTGTCGCCGCTTCTGGCCGTTGGCCCATCTTGGTCTTGCTCGTTCGTTTGCTTTGCAAGGTGACGTTCTGAAGAGTCGACAAGCTTATGAAGAATTCTTCCGCCTGTGGAACGGTGCTGACAATGATGCGAGGTTATTGCTCGAGGCAAAACGCGGAGTACAGCACGTTGAAGATTCCGACTGTGACCAACAACAGAATAAGTCCCTGTCGTCCGCTAAAACCTTCTGTTTAGGAAGTGTCTTAACCGCGGCGAAGCGAGCTGCGACCCAGAGCCGGGGTGGCCGGGCTTTGGCGGCTCACCACTGGGAAAGAGAACACAGGTTTTCAACCCCGATTTATCGGGGTTGCGTCGGTTTCTCTTCCGGTTTGCCTGTGTAGCGCTAGTGTTGTGGGCGCAACCCTCGGGGCTGGATCGCTGCCCGTCGTTTCCCAGGGTAGCCGCCAAAGCCCGGCAACCCTGGGTTCTGGGTCGCAACCGCCTGCGGTCAGAAGTAAGACTTTCCTGCAATCTTTCGATTGTTGCGTTAGCTAACGAACATTGTTCCGAGGTTCAGCGGATCTAATTAGTCTCAAGCGGTCCGGAGGTGCCTTGTTTTCTACTCAAAACTTTTGACAACATGAACGGTGCTGTCGATACTCCGCACATCTAGTTATGAATTGGAAGTACAAGCACTTCTATCAGGAAAGAACCTACGCGGCGCCGCGGGACGTGGTGCTTGAGGCTGCGCGTACTTTCATGACTGGAGTCAGCTTGGATGGAAGATTGCAGATTCACCCGAAGGGGTTTACTGCGGAGGGTTATAGTTTTGCTCACCAAGCTACTGCGCATCTTCGGGTACAACCAACCGCGGAAGGAACGAAAGTATCACTGGACCTGTTCGTTAGTCGCGCCGGCGCTACGGGCTTTATGTTGTTCGACGTTGGGGGTTACTACAACATACAAATCCGCAAATGGCTCGACGGCATTCAGTGGTCCATTCATCAAAAACTCTCACCCTCCCAAGTCGGGCTCAGCTCAGCCACCCATGCCTGTGGCGAACAAAGGCGCTGCTCGGTTGTTCAATGGTTGCCTGGCGTTCATCGTCGTGACGTTCGCTCTCTATTTTCTGATTACGGCCATCAGTGCGGTAGTCGGGCTAGCTTCCGGAAACCTGCTTCTGTTTGGCAGAGGCGGCACATTGGTTATGCACGGACTCGCGGCGAGGCTCACGTCTGCGCTGATTTTATTGTTTGGGGTTTTTCTAGTCTGGAAGATGACGCCGAAGCGCAGACGATAATCGGCCTCTAGCCGAAGCGCCGTCCTCTTCATCCACAGATTACACTGATTACGCAGATTTCAATTTCGCGGTTGGTTCTATTTCCTGATTGGAGTATTCTGAAGCTCGTTATGAAGAGCCAGTCGAAACGAGTTAATGGCGTGCAGAAAGTTCAGCTAAGAGTGTTAAGCGAACTAAGCGCGCGGCAGTTAAATCAACAACGCGAACCAGCGCTCGCAAAATGGCGTTAAGTTGGAGACCAGAGAAGAACGAGAAAGACGATTGGCGAAATTGGAGGCCCTCACAATTCGTGCTTTCCAGATGGCGTACGATAATCACCACCAGAACTAAGACTAAATCTACACGCTTCTGTTATGCCGTACTTCACCTACGACACATCTGTGCTCATTTCCAGAAGGCTCGCGTCCTTACCAAAACTTCCTGGCAATTTCCGTCTATCAGCCATTGTCCTGATGGAATTAACGGCGAGTGCGACCGATGACTCTCAGCGAAAAATCTATGAGCGATATTTCGAGGTTATCAACGAGAAAAGTTACTGATCGTGCCAAACGAAGATGATTGGTTGCTCGCAAGCAAAATACTTTATTGGTTAACGCAAGCTCGAAGGAGGGTCTGCGGCGGAAAGCTACGTCGTCTCGATCTTGGTCAGTCACAACGCATGGCGCTAGATGCGCTCATTGCTGCTAGTGCGCGGCGGTGCAAGGTTGCGGTGGTCACAGAAAACCGGAAGGACTTCAAGTTGATTCAGCGGTTCTGCAACGTGAAGGTCTTGAAGGCTGCGGAGTTTTTTAAGTCGTAACTTCTGTAATGATGTAGGGCGATGCGCGAAAATTGACGCAGAAACGTTCATACGTCTTATGTATCGACGACGGTGGGTATCCCGAGTCGCTGGAAGCGCGCAAGGTATATGTCGCACTTGCAGACGATCAGGCGGCGTCGCGAGATCATCTTCTAGCGATCGATGAGACTGGTGAAGACTACCTGTATCCGGCAAAGCTTTTCGTATCGGTTGGAAGTTCCTCCCTCAAGCTGCACGAGCTCTGATTACCCGAGTTCGCAATTCCGAACGCGTTAAGGCGATCCTTCACATCCGCAGATTGCGGTAGATTACGCAGATTTCAATTTCGCTGCTGGGTTCTACGACGGCTGCGGCGTGATGGCGTAGATCACTAGTCCAATCGCCGTTGCTATCAATACGTCGCGTGCGCTCCGCGCCAGCCACTATTCACCAACAACCAAACACACGAGCGCTACGCAAACAATTGAGATTGGTACTCCCACATGGTGCCGCAAATGAGTCAGGCGTCTTTTGCGCAAGCTCGATCTCGTCGTCGACGAAGAATCGGCAGTGCGAGACACGTGCTCGCGTAGACAAGGACCCGGCGTGACAACCGTCACCTTCACCGCGTAGATGAACGAAACCAGGCAGCGCGAGCATACAGTGCGGCAGCGGCGGAGATAAAGATTGACATATGAGGAGTGCGAAATCGCTCGTGCACGCGCGAAGGGGCGCCGGCAGCTGGCCCTGTGTCGCCATCGCAAACGGCAAAACGTGTACAGGCAAGCATGATTACGTTCAGTGTCCCGAAGATTGAGACAAGTGCGCCCGCCGAGATGATCACTGGTCCTAAAGTGCCGAGAAAAATTTGACTCAGCATCGGCCAGTGGTCGTTGAGAGTTCCCGAGGTTTGGCAATGACACCGATACAGACAACTTGAATCAACAGAAACAGCACGACCGCCGAACTCAATGCGACAATCAGTGCAGAACGGTATGACACGTGAGGGCGCGCGCACCTCGCCGGAGTTCACCAGCACTGCTTCGAATCCAGAGGAACACGTAGACCAGTACAAACACGGCTGCCGAGAACGATCCGAGGCTTGGCGCCGGCAGCCAGTGTAAAGCGCGAAGAGGCGATAAAGAACAATCCCACTGCCACGAAGATCAGCAGTGGAATCAGCTTACTCACAGTGAATACATCACTCGCTCGAGCTGACTCTTTGACGCCGACTAGATTAATAACGGTGAGAACAACTACTAGGAGAATGATGATGGCAACGCGTAGAAGTCCAGATTCAGCAGCGGGCCAGAAGTAACCGAGGTATGAAATAAAAACTTGTACGAGCGTGGCAAACCCGGCGAGCCTCGTCAACCACATCAACCAGCCGACGAGGAATGCGGGCGTCGGTCCGTATGTTTCTCTGGCATAGAGGTATGGACCTCCTGTCCCACTGAACCGGCTACCAACCTCGGCGAAACAGAGTGCGATCAGCGCGATGATGAGACCACAAACAACGAACGCCAGAAGACTGTAGTTTCCGACGAGTCTTTGCACGTCCGACGGAAGTTTCAGGATGCCGGCGCCTACCGTGACGTTCACGAGTAAGGCAACGAGATCCCACTTCCGGATTGCTCGATTCAGACCTTCATTGTTCAAGCGTGTTCGATGCTCGATGTCCGATGTGCTTTAGCTTGGAGACAGATTGAAATCAGAACAGCTGGGAAGGGCGGTTTACCCCGCTTGCCCAATTAAGAGCTGACATCGAGGTTGTTTTTAGCAAGCGGGGGTAAACCGCCCTTCCCAACTTGTTCTATTTTGCAGGACCCTATAAAGCATATCGGACATCACTCAAAAGTGATCGTAGCTGTCGATCCTGCAACCGCAGCACCTCCCCGATCGCCGGGCGTGATCGACCCAAACCTCTCCGCATAAACTTCAGGAAGCGGTCGCGCGCTTGGCGGTGCTACCCACACGCGCAACAAATGCCTCTTCAAATCCGGCTCCGGATAATCCTCGAACGCAGTTCGATCATGCAGAATCGTGTGGTTGTGCACGAGCTGAATATCGCCTGGTTGCAGTTCCATCATTAAGTTGAGATTCGGATCGTTTGCCAGTTGGTCAAACAAATCAAGCGCCTCGATCTGAAGCTGACTCAGTGGTGCAACGCCTTCAAATCGTCGTGCCGACTCGATGTATTGTCGCTGATAGATCGCTGAGACTAACCCTTGTAATAATTAAAGACAGGAATGTTGAAATATGGCCGACCGCCTTCCGGCACTTCCCACGTCGATCCGTTTCAATCGGATCGAGTAAGACTTTTAGCAAGTCAGGCCTACGCCGGCGTATCTCATTGAAGATTGTGGTCGAAGAAACAAGGCTCGACAAGCCTCCCGATTTCGCAGGCCGCAAACACAACAAACCAACAACGTCGCAGGAGTCGGTGTGATGAGTTTGACGCTCACGAGTTTGATAGATTCGCGTATTCGGATCATCACTCGATCGGCCCAGGTCTCTGACATGACCAAGCACGTGTCCTTGCGCGTTTTGCATCCGCAGATTGCCCAGATGAACACCGATGATAAGAAAGGCGATCGTCACCTGTCGCCTCGTCCAACGCTCAACGGGCATGCCTTTATGAGAACAAACCCGCGACCATGTAGAACGTCATTGAGTAAGCTTTGCAGCCGAGGAACGACTGTAGTAAGTGGACTTCGTTAGCGGTGATCGTTGTGAGTTCCCGGTGTGACTTTTCTACTTCGTGGATCGCACTCTCCACTTCGGCAATTTCACCATCAGTTAGACGCTCGATCCAGTCAGTACGACTCACCAAGATCCGAACCGTACCAGGCTGAGGCGTCGCGAACCTCCGGCGGTAGAATAGCCCCGGTTGACTGTAACTCAAGGTTGCGATCGGACACTGTGATCCGCAGTAAACCGGGGCAGTAGCCCGACTGTCAAGGAGGGCTTGGGCGTCGAGTGTTGACGCCCTCTCCTTGACAGTCGGGCTGCACCGCTCGCTACCGCCGCTCGCTACTGCCCCGGCTCGCTACTGCCCCGCTCGCTATACGAGTTGAGCCATGGACGGCGCAGATATGCTACAAAGTAATTTATGCGATGCCCTCGATGCGAAAGCGAACGAATTCAACGCGATTACGATAACGCCCTTTGCGCTAGTGCGTTTAGCCGGCGTGCACAAACTACTGTGCAATACCTGCGGACACGTATTTCAGGGATTTGATCCGCTCAGAAAACTTGGGCGCAAACCGGCGAAACGCGATTCAAACTTACTTAATCGTCGTCGCAGTCCACGTTTCCACGCTCATCTCCCCACGGCGATCTCTTCGATTGAAAGAACCGCGAAAGACGGAATTGCCAGGTATTCGGAACCTTCGAAAGGTCATTGCGAAGCTATCAATGAGTACGGAATGGGTTTGTCGTTGGTAGGCTCAAAGTTTGCGGAACACGAAATCACGGGCAAGGGCACGCTGCTTTTCGTTCGCATTCATCTTCCTGAGTCGACAATCGAAGCCGTCGTATCAGTTCTAAATCACGAACGGGTCGGTGAGGACAAGAAGCGAAAATGGTTGCTGGAGTCAAGATTCAACAGATTTCGGATACCGACAAAGAAAATCTACTTGCCTATCTTAAGAAGCGAAAGCTGGAGCAACCGCTGATCGAATCAGAGTAACCTCACAATCTGGTTACTGTTGAGGTCAGTACCTACAGCGCGGTCGCGTATGCGGCGTCGCCTCCCGTGCGCGCAAATGCCTCTTGGCTTTCCGTACCGGCTTGCAAAATAAACAGCTGCGAGGCTTAGCCCCTCGCGTTTGTGCTTGTGCGAACGCTGATCGGAAAGCCGGAGGCTTTCCCGGCACGAGGCTGCGCGCCGCATACCTTTGTTTTTTCCAACCAACGTCACGCACAATGAGCGTCGATGTTTCCACCTTGTCTAACTCTTCAACCAAACCATGAAAACACTTGGTTTCTTGTCCTCCTGGTCGGGGTCTGTAATTGGTTCGTCCTGGACTCGGGAAACGCAACGCGAACCACCGGTGCGCCGAACTACAGGCTACGAAGTTGTTCACGTTTATCCGCACGACTCCGAGGCCTTTACCCAGGGATTAATCTTCATCGACGGCAAACTGCTTGAGAGCACCGGGCAGGAAGGTCCGGTCGACGCTGCGGACTGTCGATCTGGAATCGGGACAAGTAGTGAAGAAGGTCGATGTTCCTGCCAAATACTTCGCCGAGGGAATGACCGTACTGAACGGAAAGATTCATCAACTCACTTGGCAGCACCGGAGTCGGATTCATCTACGACCTACCAGACGCTTGAGCGGGCTGGCGAGTTTCAACTACCAGGGTGAAGGTTGGGGACTCACCAACGACGGGCATTCATTGATATTAAGCGATGGATTCGAATCGCATCAGGTTTCTCGATCCGGGCAGCTTTCAAGTGACGAAAACCATCGCAGTAACGGACAACGGGAAGCCAATCAATCGTTTGAACGAGCTCCGAGTTTATTCAAGGCGAGATCTACGCCAACATCTGGCATGACCCACGGATCGTTACGATTAACCCCGAGACTGGTGCGGTAACCTCGTGGATTGATTGTTCGGGTTTGGTATCGCAAGCCGGAGCGTCTGACGGTGAGGCAGTCTTGAACGGAATTGCTTTAGACCAGGCAAGCGGAAGAGTGTTTGTTACGGGAAAGCTTTGGCCGAAACTGTTTGAGATAAAGATAGCGAAATAGATTGGTCTTAGGCCTTAGGCCTTTGGTGTTGTTTCAAACGCGAGACTGACCAACAGACCAAAGACCAAAGACCCAAGGCCGAAGACCCAACCCGCGAAATGAACTTCACCACGCTTATTTCAGAACCATCTCCTACGCAAATGAGATTATGGGAAGTGCGCTGGCGCCGGTGCTCGCAGGGTGGCTTGAGCCTCAGGGCTTGGCAAAACTGGTTCTGTTACCGCTGATCCCGAGCCGCCAACGGAAGTGGCGCGGCGCAGTCCCGGTGAACTGGATGAAAACTTGGCGTTGCGCGATCCGGGTCCCCAGGTGGCGCGGGCGCCGGCGCCTGACGTGGGCGTCGACGGCCGACATCACCCTCGAGCGCTTGCAGGCCTACCTCGACCGGATCCGTCTCGGCACCGACCGGCTACGCCGCTCTGCTCAGCCGCGGAAGGCCGCCTCTTGAGCCACCCCGATTCGACCGCTGCTGATGAAGCCCGTGAGCGAACGCGGCTGCCTCGTCTCGCGAGCGACCCGGCGTGGCAGGCGGCGCTCGCGCGCACGCCCAGGGCGAGACCGGAACGGCGCGCGTCCTCGTGTCCGCATGCGTGCAGCGGCGAGTGCCTCTACGCCTATCTCGCCGCTCGGCGGCACAGGGTGGCCCATCGCCGTGCTGTATCCGGAACGCGAAATGCTCTCGGACCTGCGTGTCCACTCGATCGAGGTCGCCGCGATCTCGGTGTTCGGCACGGCGCTTCCGGTTCTGGTGATGACGCTGGTGTCGCAGACCATCACGAGACCGCTGGTTGCGCTGTCCGCGGCGAGCGATCGGCTCGGACAAGGCGGATCTGGACGTGGCGTTGCCGCCCGTCAGACCCGAGGACGAGGTCGGTCATCTGCTCCGCGCGTTCCGAACGATGCAGGCTCGCTTGAAGGACTTCATCGTCCGGCTCGAAACCGAGACGGCCAGTCGAAACCGGCTGCAGGGCGAGCTGGACGCCGCCCACCAGATCCAGATGGAGATGCTGCCGCAGCGGGGCAACGCCTTCGTCAGCGGCTCACGCTACCACCTGTGGGGTCGGCTCGTGCCCGCGAAGGCGGTCGGCGGCGACCTCTACACGTGGCTCGACGTGGGCCGCGGGTCGCTGCTCCTCGTGGTGGGGAGACGTCTCGGACAAGGGGGTGCCCGCGGCCCTGTTCATGGCGCGCACCATCACGTTGCTCCAGGAGTACGCCGTCGCGTCGTCCGGATCCGAGCACGATCCTGGAACGGCTCAACGCGAGCCTGGTCGAGAACAACGACGCCCGCATGTTCGCGACGCTGTTTTGCGGCCTGCTCTGAGCCGCAATCCGGAGTGCTCCATTTTGCGAGTGGCGGCCACACTCCGCCGATGCTCGTAAGCGAAACGGCGAGGCCGCACCGATCGCTCAGGAGCACGGACCCGCGCTGGGCGTCTCGGATGGCGTGAAGTACCCGGCGAATCGGCTGACGTTGCAACCCGGTGACCTGCTCGCCCTGTACACCGATGGCGTCGATGAAGCGCTTCAATCCCGACCATCAAATGTTCGGGCACGACCGGCTCGCGGAAGACACTGGCCGCGCACGCCACCGACGACGTGAGAGGCCTCCGGCGAGAACGTGCTGTGATGCCGTGAAGAGCTTCGCGGTGGGCGCATCACAGTCGGACGACATCACCATCGTGCTTCTCAAGTGGGACGGCGCACCCTCCATCGCTGGCGGAGACGCAGCCGAGGCCCCACGAGCGCGCGTCGGTTCCCCGCGCGGTCGTCTGAGCTGGACTCCCTGTTCCAGTGGATCGAGCACTGGCCGCGGGAGCACACGAACGCGTCTCCCGGAGCTGGTTTCCGACCTGCGTCTGGTGGCGGAAGAAGTGTTCCTCAACATCGTGAGCTACAGCGGGCTGTCGGAGCAGGACTGCGTCCAGGTCGTGTTTCGGCCGCGATGCATCTCGTGGCCGTCGATGGAATTCGTCGACCGGGGCAGGCCGTGGAATCCGCCTCGAGCAGGCGCCGGAAGTGACGCTCGGGCAGTCGACCGACGACGCGAGCATCGGCGGTCTCGGTGTGTTCCTCGTGCACGAGCTCACCGATGATCGGCTGTATCGTCGCGACGATGGAGCGAACCGATTCTGTGTGTTAAAGAACTTGCCAACATGAGTCTCGGCACCGACTTTCGCCGAGGAACAGGGTGGCGAGGTCCTCCGGGCCTCACTGGTCGGCTCGCTGCGACGGCACGACGGCGCCACAGCTGGACGCCGACCTCACGGCCCGGATTCGATCCGGCATCCGTCTGTTGGTGCTGGACATGCAGCGCCTCGACTACATCAGCTCTGCGGCTTCTGGCGGTCTTCAAGCCGCGAAGGCGCTCCGGGCGGCAGGCGGCTCCGTCGGCGTTGGCCAACCGGCAGCCGCACATCGTCAAGGTGTTCGAGATCGTCAAGGCGTTGCCGGATCCTTCCGGTCTCCCAGAACGATCAAGAGATGGACGAGTACCTGAGGGCGATGCAGCAGAAGAGTCGTCGGGGCGAGTGATTCCGCCGGAGCCGTAGCTGAGCGGTCCCTCTCGATCCATTTCTGCTTCGGTCCGCACGCAGTAGACCGGTCCTCGGGGATCGGGTACACCGGAGTCGGCCTACGGCCCGGTCCGGCGCACGGGCGCCAGTGGACCGCAAGGAGGAATGATGAGTGGGTGGAGGACGTTGGTGGTGGCGGCCGCTTTGGCGGCGACCCTCGGAGCACCGCGCGCCGTTCGGGCGGACGACTATCCGAACCAGGCCGGGTGGGGCGCGCTCAGCGTGCTCTCGAACATCGGCTACATGCCCGCGAAGTCGGTCTACGCCCTGGTGGGCGGTGTGACCGGCGGCATCGCGTACGCGTGCACGGCCGGCAACTACCAGACCGCGAGCAACATCTGGGAGTCGTCGCTCGGCGGGACGTGGGCGCTGTCGCCACAAATGCTGCGCGGCGAAGAGGGCATCTACTTCGCGGGCGGGCCGAACGCGTCGACGGCGGCGGCGGCGTCGAGCACCACGCTCGCGCCGGCCGAGGGCGATGCCGACGACACGGCGGCCGGCGATCGGCGCGAAGAGACCTTGCCACCGAGCTGAAGCGTCGCGTGCGCAGTCGCGTCCCTTGGGCTAATCCGGAGGCGTGACCGGCGGCCGTCGCGCGGTGGTCACCGGCTGCGGGGTGCAGAGCCCCGTGGGCCTCGGTGTCCCGCAGCTCTGGAATGCCCTCGTCGAGGGCAAAGGCGCGCTGCGGCCGATCGAGCGGTTCGCGGCCGCCGACCTCGCGCCGAACGTCGCCGCGGAGATCGCGTGGGACGACGGCGACCCCGACCGCGCCGGCGCGTTCGGCCTGCGCGCCGCCGCCGAAGCGCTCGACGACGCCGGCCTGCGCTCCGGCGGATCTGACGGCGGAGCGGCTCGGCGTCGCGCTCGGCACGACGCTCGGCGGGCATGACGCTCTTCGAGGCGCTGGGACACGGCCGGGCGAGACCGTCCGGACCTCGAGCGCGTCCCGTACTACGCGCCGGCCGCGCGGCTCGCGTCGCACGTCGGCGCGCGCGGGCCCGTCGCGACGCCGCAGCTCGCGTGCGCGTCCGGCACGCACGCCGTCGCGCTGGCGGCGTCGTGGATCCGCGCGGGCCGCGCCGACGTCGTGCTCGCGGGCGGCACGGATCTCCTGTGCCGCTTCGTCGTCGCGGGCTTCAACTGTCTCCGCGCGACGAGCGACGTCGCGCGGCCGTTCGATCGCGCGCCGGAAGGGCCTCGTGCTGGGCGAGGGCGCGGCCGTCGCTCGTGCTCGAGTCCGGAGGCGCACGCGGCGGCGCGCGGCGCGCGCGCGCGGCGATCGTCGCGGGATGCGGCGCGGCGGCCGACGCGGTCCACATGACGGCGCCCGATCGCGAGGGCGCGGGCGCGGCGCGCGCGATCCGTGCGGCGCTCGACGACGCCGGTCGCACGCCCGCCGACGTCGGCTTCGTGTCGCGCGCACGGCACGGGCACGCCGTACAACGACGCGATGGAGGCGGCCGCGCCTGACGCGCGTGTTCGGCGCGGGCCGCGTGCCGGTGAACTCGATCAAGGGCGCCGTCGGCCACACGCTCGGCGCGGCGGGCGCGCTCGAAGCGGTGCTCTGCGTGCGCGTGCTCGAGACCGGCGTCGCGCCGCCGACGGCCGGGCTCGACGACGCTCGATCCGGCGTGCGCGACGCTCGACTGCGTGCAGGGCGCCGCGCGACGCGTGCGACGCGCGACGGTCGTCTCGACGTCGTCGGGGTTCGCCGGCGCGCGAACGCGGCGCTCGTGCTTGGTGGCCGGCGTGAGCGGACGACGTCGTCGTCACGGGGTTCGGCGCGGTGCGCGCGCCGAGCCTCGACGGGCTGCCGCATGCCGGTGCGGTCGCGCGCCGCGCGGACCGAGCGCGTGACGCAGCTCGCGTTCTCGGCGATCGGGCCGGCGCTCGCGATGGCGGGCCTCGCGACGCATCGACGGCGATCCGCGGCCGATGCTCGGCATCGTCCTCGGCACGGCGTTCGGCTGCTTCCTCACGAACGCCGCGCTATCAGCGCCGTCTGGCCGAGGGCGGGCCGGGCGCGGCGCAGCCCGCGGCTCTTCGCGGCCACGGTCTCGAACGCGGCGGCGGGCGAGGTGTCGATCGCGTATCGCCTGGGCGGGCCGGCGGTCACGCTCACGGCGGGCGGCGTCGCGGGCTCGTCGCCATCGCGCACCCGGTGGACCTAAGCTGCGGCGGCAGCCAGGCGGACGCCTCGTCGCCGGCGGCGGCATGTGGACGCGGCGGACGTCATGCAGCGCTCGAGCAGTCCGTCGCCACGCGCGGGCGGGCTCGCGGCTCGGTGCCGATCGGCGAGGAGCGCCGCCATGAGCAATACAACCGAACGAAGCATA
>ERZ1370068.3491-contig-2601_pt1 | contig 25623 bp, 41 predicted proteins | sample MGYA00561227_ERZ1370068 | MGnify/ENA primary metagenome ERZ1370068 (study PRJEB38410, sample SAMEA6850437) | metagenome | study: Metagenomic assessment of the ecological functions of the soil: analysis of the soil microbiota associated with the...
GTTGTACGCCACGGATTCGGTTGCGTATTGCTGTTGTCTGGGCCGCCGGCTCCGGGGACCCGGACATGGTGATGTACCGCTCTTCCACTCGAGCCAGTGGACTCCCAACGGGCCCAACCGGGCCATGTACAAGAACGAGAAGTTCGACGCGCTCCTCAGCGAGGCCGCGCCAGGTCACCGACCAGTCCAAGCGCGCGGCGCTCTACCGCGAGGCCCAGAAGCATCCTGCTCGAGGAAGCGCCGTGGGTATTCGTGGACCACGAGATCCTGATCGCGGCAACGTCCAAGCGCGTGCAGGGCTTCGGCTCCATCCGAACTTCGACCTCCGCGTGGGAGACGATCAGCCTCCGGTAGAGGACGGCGCTCGTCTCCGTGGGTCCGTTCCTCGCGCGCCGGCTTCTGCATCTGGCACCCGTGCTGCTCAGGGTGTCGGTGATCGTCTTCATGGTGCTGCATCTGCGCCGGGCGACCCCGCCGAGGTGATGTTGGGCGCCAACGCCAACAAGGAAGATCTCGACCGCCTCCGGACCCAGCTCAGGCTCGACCAGCCGCTGCGCATCGCAGTACTTCACCTGGATCAGCCACGTGGCCCGCGGCGATCTCGACCGCCGCTGCTCTGGATGGAAGCGGCCGGTGCTGGGCGAGGTGCTCTGAGCGCTTCAAGGCCACCATCCTCCTCACCGGGAGCGCGCTCCTCCTCTCCACTCTGGGCGGCCTCGCGCTCGGCATCGCCTCGCGCCACGCGCGCCAACTCGCTTCTCGACCGCCTCATCCGGCGTCGCCTCCTCTTCGGCGCGCGAGCATGCCGGTATTCTGGCTGGGCATCGTGCTGATGGTGATCTTCTCCCTCTGGCTAGGCTGGCTGCCCGCCTCGGGCATGTACGCGCCCTATGGCGGCGGCGGGCTCGGCGACCTCCTCGCCCATCTCCGTGCCTACCAGCGGTGACGCTGGCGGCGGCGTCGGTCACCATCATCGCGCGGCTCACGCGCGCCACCATGCTGGAGACACTCCGGTCGGGACTACGTGCGCACCGCGCGCGCCAAGGTCTCGGCGAGCGTGACGGTCGTCTGGCGCCATGCGCTGAAGAACGCCCTCATCCCCATCGTCACCGTGGTCGGCGTGCAGGCGGGCTATCTGCTCGGCGGCGCCGTGCTCACCGAGACCGTGTTCGCCTGGCCCGGCGTGGGTACTCTCGTGGTCAGGAGCACCCTGGCGCGCGATGCCGCTCGTGCAGGGCGGCGTGCTGGTGATCGCGCTCTCCTTCGTGCTGGTCAATCTCGCGGTGGACACGCTCTACGCCTGGCTGGATCCGCGGATCAAGTTCAATAAAGATGCGAAGCCACCCTATGAAGGTCGTCGCTCGCGACGACCGTAGATCAAGTCGCTGATTGGCCACGCGGTTCGCCGGAACCGACTGCGCCGCCGCCGCGCCTTGTCGTCATCGCCTCGCCGCAGCTGGCGGCCGCTTCGCCGCGCCGTGGCTGCCTCTCTCCGACCCCGACGCGGTGGACACACCGAGCGGCTCGGACACCGGGCACGCCCGGGCATGCCCTCGGCACCGACGAGTTCGGCCGCGACCTCCTGAGCCGCCTCGTCTGGGGCGCACGGGTCTCGCTGCTCGCCGGCGTGGGCACCGCCGCGGCGGCCATGCTCATGGGCGTGAGCCTCGGGCTCCTCGCCGGCTACTATCGCGGCTGGGTCGAGTCCCTCATCATGCGGTTCACCGATATCCTGATGGCCTTTCCCTTCATCCTGCTCGCCATCGCCATCGTGGCCGGGCCTCGGCCCCGGCCTGCGCAACGCGATGATCGCCATCGCCATCGTGGGCTTCCCGATCTACGCGCGCCTGGTGCGCGGCGTGGTGCTCTCGGTGCGCGAGCGCGAGTTCGTGGAGGCGGCGCGCGCGCTCGGGCAGCCCCGACCGGCTCATCCGCGCGCGCCACGTGGTGCCGCACCTGCTCTCCCCGGTGGTGGTGGCCTTCAGCCTGACGTCGGCGCCAAGATCCTCACCACCGCCGGGGCTGTCCTTCCTCGGGCTGGCACCCAGCCGCCGACGGCGGACTGGGGGAGCATGCTGCCACCGACCGGCGCAATTCGTCATCCTGAGCCCGCACGTGGTGCTGCTGCCCGGCTTCGCCATCTTCGTGATGGTGCTGGCCATCAACACCGGTCGGCGACGCCGTCCGCGATTTCTCGATCCCCGGACGCGCACGGCCTGAGCCGCAACTCCCATGCGCTGGGTAGAGCCGACGGCCCGGCCCTGTCGGCATCTCCGACGGTTAGCTAAGCGCAAGACTTTCGTTGGCCGGATAGCTGATTCCGGCAGTCGCTTCGCGCCGGCCGCGATCTGGCACCGCCCTTGCGCTCTACCAGGCCAGTTGTGCATCGCCAAAGAAAAAGGGAGACCGTCATGCAAAAGTGCTTCGGTCGAATGCTGGTCGTGCTCGCCGGCCTGGCCGGGATGATTCCCGCCGGAGCGGGCGCGACGACCATCACATATTACTCTGCCCGGCTCGCCGATGTTGCCTGAGCGCTCAACGCGCCGGTCAGCGTGCAACGCAGGCGGGGCATCGGTTACCGCCTACGCCTTCAGCTTCGATTTCCCGGGAGTCCCGGGCGCGGACGAGATCATCACCGCCGCCACGCTGACGCTCAATGTCTGGGACGACTTCGGACAGGCGGATGGAAGCAGAAGATCGAGCCTCGTGCTCGACGTCGACGATATTCTGCGTCAACGGAGGCGATGCAGCACGACATCGTGATCTCGCTGGCCGACCTGGACGCACTGAGCGATAGCCTTCTTCGGTCACGCTCGGGGCCGCACACCGGCGATTCTTCTTCGGGGGCGCGAGCCTGGCCCTCACGGCGGAGGACCGTCCCGACGGATCCGGTGACGACCAACTCCGGTGCCGGTTCCGGCCTCGCTCATGCTAGTCCGGGCTCGGACTGGCTGCGCTGGGGTGCGTCGCCGGGCCTAGCCGGCGGCTTCCTTCTTCACGTCGGCGAAGGTCTGACGGGCTACGAGCATGGCGTCCCGCACGAGCGGGGCGCCAACGTATCCATCAGGTGCAGAGATCACCTCGGTGAGCTCGGTCTCCCGTCCAGCCTCGGCGCAGGGCCATCCGCAGGTGAATGGCCAGCTCCGGCTCGCGGCCGGTGGCGGCGTCGGAGACCACGGTGACCAGCGTCCGCGTCTTGAGATCCAGCCCCGGGCGGGTCCAGATGGTGCCGAAAGACGCTCTCCTGGGCGAGATCGATGAACTGGGTCATCATGGAGTCGCCGTAGGTGTTCTTGTTCACGCGCTCCACATAGGCGTCGCCGAGCAGCTTCCGCCGCATCTCGCGCCCTTCTCTGTACGCTTCGCTCTCGGGCATCACAGGCTCCCCATGACCAGACGTTCGTGCAATGCGCTCGCCATCTCGTCGATGCCCGCCCCGCCCACATGCGGAAAGAACGGCGCCTTCTGGAAGCGCCGAACTCCCGCCCCTGCGCGCTCCGCGGTCTGCGCGGGCGTCTCCCGGGCGCGCGCGGCGCGGATCTTCTCCGTCACCACGCGGTCCTTGTGATGATGGCCGGAGCTCGGTGTAGTGGTAGAGGTGGCGGTGATCCTTGTCGTAGAAGACCACCACCGGGATGGACTGCCACCGCGCCGCCGTTCTTCTCGTTCATCACGAACTCCCGCCATGATGTCGGCGTTCTTCCTGCGCCCGGGATCAGCCAGGGATCGGAGCCCTTGCCGAACGTCTGGCCGTCACGATCGAGATGCGGAGCTCCATGCCGGTGGCCTCGGCCACGCGCGCCAGCATGGGCACGTCGCGCCGGCCAATCCGACGACCAGTCCTCCGACAGCACGAGGATCCTGGCCGGCCCGCCCGGCTGGGCGGCCAGCCATTTCCAGGCCGCGGCCTGGGTGTCGGTGAGGCGGCTGCCCTCGTACCACTCGCGCATCACCCCGCTAGTGGTCGGGGCGGGTCCCGCCGCCCGTGCCCTCGCGCGAGATTCTCGGGCGTGCCGATGTAGGCGAGGTATTGCTCGAAGGTGCGGCCGGACTTGAAGCGCTCCGGCGTCACCACGCTCTTGCTGCGATCCAGTGCTCGGTCTCCTCGGTCCGTTGATCGGCCGTCGTTCGAGTGGTCAGAAGATGGCGATGGGATGCGCGGGCGCGCCGGTGCTCCCAGGAGACGGAGCGGCGTGGCGGTGAAGAGGAATTCGTTGCGCCCCTCCTCGGCGCAGACCTTGGCGAGCCGCTCGGGATAGGTATTGTCCACCAGCGCCAGTCCCCAGGAACGGGATGGCCAGATGCGTCGCTCATGCCGAAGCCGGATAGCCGCTGGGCCGCTCGTCCATCATGTCCCAGGAGATGGCCGCGATGTCCTTCTGCGGAACCACTCGAGACAGGAGAGGTGCAGGCCCGGGTGCGGATCCACGCGGAAGACGAAGTTCGGATGCGCCTGGAGGAAGGCCTCGTTGCCGCTCCGCACCACCACCACGTCGCCCGGCTGGATCTTCACGCCCGCCCGCGCCGCCACCGCGTCCAGCTCCCTGGGCGTGACCGGCTCGCCCACCTTCACGTAGCCTTCGCTTGCGCCCTGCCGCCACGTCGAGGAAGACACCGCGGGTGGTGATGCCGTCGAAGAAGGGTCGATGGGACACCACGTCGCGCCGGCGGCGGTCAGGCTGTCCGCGAACGGGCCGCCCATTGTAGAGCTCGCCGTCCCAGGCCACGTGGCAGAGGGCGTCGATGTGGGTGATGGTGAAGCCGTGATAGACGAGGTCGAAGCGGTCCGAGCACCACGTCCACCCGCTCGCGCTTCCCGGGGAAGGTGACGTTGTACATGAGCACCGGCTGGGGCCCGATGTCGCGCGCCAGCGAGACCGTGCGGCCCTTCTTGATGAGGGTCTGGGCCTGCGCCTGCTTGGCGGGGGTGATCAGGTTCACCGTGCCGCTTCTGGTCGTCATGCCCCAGCGGCCCCAGTTGTTCAGCTCCTGAAATGAACTTCGACGCGGTCTTGAGTGGGCGGCTTCGAGTCGGCCATGGGTGGCTCCTGGTGAAGGTGGGCGACGCGGTCACGAGGCAATGACGGAGCGACAGTAGCGGTCCCGCGCGTGCGCGTCAAGCGTGCTATAACACGCCGGTGACCCGCGACCAGCTCAAGGCCCGCATCCTGGAAGCCATCGACCGCCGCGCGCCCGAGATCATCGCCATCGGCGAGCGCATCCGGAAGAACCCCGAGCTGGGCTTCAAGGAGGTCAAGACCGCGCGGCTCGTCGAGGAGACGATGCGCGGCCTGGATGTCGCCGCGCACGGGCCTGGCCGCTCACCGGCGTGCGCGCGCGACGTGCCCGGCGGCCAGGGCCCGGGCCCACCTTCGCGGTGCTGGGCGAGCTGGACGGACTCGCGCGTGCCGGTCATCCGGATGCCGACCCCGAGACGGGCGCCGCGCATGCCTGCGGCCACAATGCCCAGGTGGCGGCGATGCTCGGCGCGGCCATGGGCCTCGCTCGACGCCCGGGCGCTTCGAGCATCTCGCCGGCCGCGCCGTCTTCTTCGCGGTGCCCGCGGAGGAGGGCGGCGATCTCGAGTGGCGCGTGAGCCAGGTCAGGGCGGGGCGGCTCGAGCTGCTGGGCGGCAAGGCGGAGCTGCTGCGGCTCGGCCACTTCGACGACGTGGACCTGGCCATGATGATCCACCTCACGCCGCGCGCGGAGGACGGCAAGGCCGGCCTGCCCTGTCCAACAATGGTCGCGTCGGCAAGCTGGCGCGCTATGTCGGCCGCGCCGCGCACGCCGGCGGCGCGCCCCACCTGGGGATCAACGCGCTCTACGCCGCCAGTATCGGCCTCATGGCCGCATCAACGCGCTCCGCGAGACGTTCAGCGACGAGGACACCATCCGCGTCCACCCGATCCTCACCGCGGGCGGCTCCCAGGTGAACGTGATCCCCGCGGAGGCGCGCATCGAGACCTATGTACGCGGGCGCACCCTGCCCGCCATCCTCGACGCCAATGCCAAGGTGGACCGCGCGCTGCGCGCGGGCGCGCTCGCGCTCGGCGCGACGGTGGAGATCGAGACCTTCCCCGGCTACCTGCCGCTGGACTGCGACCCGACCATGGCGCGCTACTTCCGCGCTTCCGCGGTCGGGGCTCTGGGGCGAGTCGAATGTCGTCGAGCTGGGCCACCGCACCGGCTCCACCGACATGGGCGATCTGAGCCAGATCATCCCCTGCCTGCATCCCTACATGGGTGGCGCCTCGGGTCACGGCCACGCCGTGGACTACCGCATCACGGATCCCGATCTGGCCTATGTGGGCCAGGCCAAGGCGCTGGCCGGCATGGTGGTCGACATGCTCGCCGACGGCGCCGCCGGCGCGCGCGACGTGCTCGGCAAGGCGAAGCGCCCGCTCACCCGCGAGAGCTATCTCGAGCTGCAGCGCACGATGGCGCGACGCGAAGTCTACGAGGGCCGCTGACATGCCGCTGACGACGATCCCCCTCACCGCGCTCACGAAGCGCGGCGTCGGACTCAAGCGCCCGAGGACGTGGTGGTGAGCCGCGACGGGCACGTCTGGGCTTCGGACGAGGCAAGCGCCTGCGCCGAGATCCTCCCCGACGGCGGGCTGCGGCGGATCGGCAAGGCGGGCGGGCGGCCCAACGGCATCAACATGGACCGCCAGGGCCGCATCCTCATCGCCAACTTCGCGCTCGACACGCCCGACCCGGGCGGGCTACAGCGGCTGGATCCCCGTACCGGCGTCATCGAGACGCTCTGCGCGGAAGTGGACGGCCGCGCGCTCAAGGCCTCGAACTATCCCCTCGTCGATCGAGCGGGGAACGTCTGGTGCAGCCACTCGACCTTCGATCGCGCGGGCTCGGCGGCGGGCTCCGGTGACGGCTTCGTCTCATCGCGTGCGCCCGGATGGCCGCGCCGAGGTCATGGCGGAGGGCTTTCACTTCACCAACGGGCTCGCCATGGACCCCGACGAGTCGCACCTGTACGTTTGCCAGACCATGGGCCAAGACGTGGTGCGGCTGCCCATCCGGCGCGACGGCACGCTGGGCTCTCCCGAGCGCTACGGGCCCTCGCTCGGCGTCCGCGCCATCCCGGAGCCGACCCTCGAGCAGCGCGCCACCTTCGGCGCCACCGACGGCTGCGGCTTCGATCAGGAGGGCAATCTCTGGGTGACCCTGGTGATGGCCAACAAGGTGATCGCCATCACGCCCGCGGGCAAAGGTCGAGGTCATCATCCACGATCCCACCGGCGAGCTGATGGACTGGCCGACCAACGTCACCTGGGGCGGCCCGGACCTCCGCGACCTCTACATCGGCAGCGTGAGGAAGGACTATGTCCTCCACGCGCGGTGCCCGGTGGCGGGCGCCCCGCTCGCGCATCAGCAGTAAGTTTCCGCCCGCCGCGCCCCCGCACGCCCAGCAGCACCACCGCCGCGGCGGCGAGCTGCCAGGCGATGCAGATGAGCAGCGCCGCGTCGTAGGAGCCCCAGCGGTCCCGCGCCCAGCCGAGGATGCCGGGCCCGAAGGCGAAGGTGAACTGGTTGATGGCGAGCACCAGCCCCACCACCTGGTTGAACGATTCCCGGGGATATTCCACCTGCACCAGGAGGGAGGGAAAGGTCACCATGTTCCCACCCCGAGACCATAGACCGCGCTCCCGACGAAGAAGCATGGCCGGCGACGGCCAGGCCAGCATCATCGCCATCGCCACCGTCTGGACGGCGAGATTGCTCGCGGTGGCCACGCGCCGGTCCACCCGGTCGATGAAGAAGCCGGTGCCCACCCGTCCCACGATGGCGGCGATGGTGGTCAGGCTGACCGCGAGGGCGGAGCGCTCGAGGCCCAGCGTCGGGCTGAGAAAGGTGAGCTGGTGGGTGAGAAAGCCCACCTGCGCGAGCAGCGCGAAGGCGAAGGGGCCCGACACCGTCCAGAAGTGAACGGAGCGCAGCAGCGCCGCGCGCGAGGGCACCGCGCCGGCGCGCAGGGCGGGCGGCTCGCTCGCGCCGGCGGCGCCGGACGCGCCGAGCCCGTCCGCGCGGAGCCCGAGCGACTCCGGACCTCGGCGCAGGCAGAGCGCGACGAACGGGCCACAGGAGAGCCAGCATCAGCCCCACCACCACCAGTGACGCGTGCGCGAAGCCCAGGCGTGCGATGAGCACGGTCCAGAGCGGCACCAGGAGCACGCCGCCCGCGCTGGCGCTCGTTCAAGGCCAGGCTCCACCGCCATCCCCGCTTGCGCTCGAACCACGGGGCGACGATGGCATTGACGGCGGCGCCGCTCATTCCTCCGCCCAGCCCACCGCCATCGCGCCCAGCGCGACGTAGAGCTGCCAGGGCCGCGTCGCCGACGCCACCCCAGCACGCCCGCCCCCATCGCCCCCACCGCGACGAGCACGGTGCGCCGCGGGCCCCAGCGCGCGAAGACGTCGCCCAGATACATCACCAGCACCCGCCCACGATGTAGTGCAGCCGGTGATGGCGGAGGAGATGAAGGCGATGGGCCAGCCGTGGTGGCGGTGCAGCTCGACGAGGTAGATCCCGAGGCCGTAGAAGCCCAGCCCCCAGCCGAAGGTGGCGATCGCGAAGGCGACGAGGACGACCACCCAGCCGAAGAACATTCAGCGCTGAACGGTGGGCACCCAGGCGGTGGTGCGCCCGCCCACGGTGGTGTGCCGGATCCTCTCGCCGCGCGCGGTGCGGGCCTCGGCGTTCCGCCCCCAGCGATGATGGAAGAGCCAGCCGCGCGGGAACCGCGCGTGATCCGAGCGCGCGGCCACCGCGGTCGCCACGATCGATCGCAGGCGCGTGCGCAGGCGCGCGGCCTCGGCGGCGGTCAGCGTGTGGGCGCGCGCGGAGGGCGCGATGCGCGCCTGGTAGAGCACCTCGTCGGCGATCCAGTTCCCCACTCCGGCCGCGAAGCTCTGATCGAGCAGCACCGCCTTGATGGGCGCGCCGCTCGCGGAGCATGGCGCGAAATTTCTCGGGTGGCGGCAGCTCTGGATGGGCGTCCCAGCCCAGCCGGCTGATGGGCGACTCCGTGGGCGGATTCTCGCGGAGCCGGATGCGCCCCAGGCGACGGCCATCGGCCATCGCCAGCTCGCCGCCGCCCTCGAAGGTGAGATGCAGCTTGGTGAAGCGCGGGGGCCACTGGGCGGCGGGGTCGCGTCGCCCGTGGGCGACGAGGCGCACACCGCCCCGGCGGGGGCATGAAAGCCCCCGGTCATCCTGAAGTGGAAGACGGGCCAGGGGCGGCGGTCGAGCTCGAGCCAGAGGTGCTTGCCGTGCCGCCGCACCGCCGTCACGCGCCGCCCGCGGAGCGCGCGGGCGAAGCGCGCCGGGCTCACGCCCTCGAAGACGATGGCATCGCGGGCGCAGCGCACCGACGTGATGCGGCGGCCGCGGGCCACGCGCTGGATGAGCCGCGGGCCGCCTCCACCTCGGGCAGCTCGGGCATGCGCCGCGGATCCGGTTACGGCTTGACGATCTCGAGCAGCTCCACCTCGAAGACGAGCGGTGGCGCCGGGCTTGATCGTGGGCGGGGCGCCGCGATCGCCATAGCGCGATGGTGGGCGGGCAGACGAGCCGGCTCTTGCCGCCCACCTTCATGGTCTGCACGCCTTCCGTCCAGCACGGAATCACCTGGTTCAGCGGGAACGTCGCCGGCTCCCTTGCGCTGCACGCTGCTATCGAACACCGTGCCGTCGGTGAGGGTGCCGTGATAGTGCACCTTGACGGTGTCGGTGGGCTTCGGCGGAAGCGCCCGTGCCCGGCTTGATGGTGGTGACAATGAGGCCGGAGGCGGTACGGGCGGCGCCCTTTTCCGCCGCCGCCTTGTCCAGATAGGCCTGCCCCCGCCTTCTTCTCGGTCGCGGACACCACGGCCATGCGCGCCGTCTGCAGCTCCTGCACCTTGGGCCCGTACACCTGGAGATCCAGCTTCTGCTCGCGCTTCAGCACGCCGTCGGTCACCCCCGCCTGGACCAGGGCCAGCTCGGCCTCAGCTCAGGCTGAACGTGCCCAGGTTGCCGGCTGATCAGGAGCCCGAGCGTGTAGAGCGTCTTCTGCTCGTCGGTCTTGAGCCTTCGGGGAGGCGGCGCGCGCGCCGGTGGGGAGGGCGAGCGCGAGGGCGACCGCGACTGGCAAGGACGATTCGCATCTATGGTCCCTTTCTTGGGTCCCTTCTTGCGATGCTCAGCTCAACCCGGGATAGAACGCGTCGCGGCCCCGGGCATACGTGGGCTGGCGCTGGCCGGGATTACGGTTGACCAGCGGCCGGAAATACATCGGATGGGTGAGGCAGCGCACCTCGTGCTCGAGGGTGGCAAGCGGCGCGCCGGAGTCCAGGTCCACGATCTCCTGGAAGCGGTACTGGATGTCGCTGCTCTCCTCGGAGCACCCGCGCTCCTTGGAGGCGGGCATGCGGTCCCAGAAGTCGGCGATGTACACCGCGATGTGATGCCCGTCGAAGGGGCGGATGTCGCCCGCCGTCTGCGGAACACCAGCTCCTGACGGAGGCTGGCCGATGCGATCTGCGAGCCGCGGTGCCGCCGCCGTTGCCCGCGACGATGCCGGGCGCGTTGAACACGGTCTGGTAGAAACGCGCGATGCCGGCGGCGGTGCGGGATGCACCGGCACTCCACCCGGGCCAGCCCGAGGGTGACGTCGCCGAACTCGGGCGCGGGGGGCGAAGCAGCGGAAGCGTGTTGCCCCAGGGGCAGGTGACGCGGACGTGCTTGTCCTCAAGCTGGCGAAGCGCGAACTGGGTGCCGGCCAGCTTGCCGCTGACCTCCTCCAGGCGCTCGCGCAGGGCGCCCAGGTCGGGCACCACGAGCTCCACGTGCCCCGGCAGCACATTGGGCGCGCCGGTGGGCAGGTGGAACTGCGATTGCCCCGCGTTGGCCCACATGTTCTCCGTGCTGACCATGAGATAGGGATCGCGGGTGAGGCCGAGCCCCGCGATGTAGAAGCGGGTGGCGATCACCTGGTCGGCGCACGCCGCACGTTGACGTGCTCGAGAAAGACGATAATTGCCGACGTCCTGGGCGCTCCGGTCGAAGGTGCCTCGCGCATGGTCGCTCTCCTCTCCTGGCTCGTCACCGCTAGCTCCAGCACTGCGATCTTCTGCCGGTCGATGCGGGCGAAGTCGATGGTGGCGCCGAGGCCGGGGCCGTTCAGCGCGTGCACCAGCCCGTTCGCCGTCCACCTCGATGTCGTCCACCAAGCCGTACTTCTGCGCGAGCCGCCGGCAGCAGCACCTGGAAGAACTCGGCATTGCGGATGGCCATGATCACGTGGAGATTGCGCCACGTTGTTGAGCGAGTTGCCGCCGTGATGCGACCTCGAAGTTCATGTGGAACGCTTCCGGCGAGGTGGGCGGTCTTGACCAGCGGGTGATCCTGCCCTTGACCGCGGGCGTCGCCGCGCAGATAGTCGGTGGCCCGCTCGGTGATCCAGGCGCCAGCGCGGTGAAGCCGCCCGGCGTGTACTCGGTGGCGAGGATCGGGAATGGTCAGCTGCTGCTTGAGCTTCACGTAGTTGTAGAGATCGTCGTCCGCGAGCGGATCCTCGTACCAGTAGAAAGCCCAGCTCCTCGATGGCCTTGCCCACCCGCACCGCCTCCGGGTACTGATAGGCCCAGGTCGAGTCCAGCATCACGGTGAAGTCTGTCGCCCACCGCCTTCCGCACCGCGCGGCAGACGGCGATGTCCTTCACCGGATCGGTGGGCGGATGAATCTTGTAGGCGCGCCAGCCTTCCGCCTTGAAGCGCGCCGCTTCCTCCGCATAGGCTTCGGGCGAGGAGAGCACCGCCGAGCTCGCGTAGGCGGGAATCTGGTCGCGGTAGGAGCCGAAGCAATACGTAACTGAACGAAGTAATGAGCGTTACGTATTGCTGGAAGAGAACATTTCGCTACGGAGTCAAAGAGTCGTCGTCGATTAGGTCGATGGCCTTGTCTGGCAAGAACGACGTGATGTAGCGATTGAAAGCGTCGCGGCTGCTACGATTGCTGAATCCTAATTCGAACACCGTGGTGGACTTCGTAACGTTCTTCAAGCCACGCAGAATAGCGATTGTGTCCTCAACTGTTGGTTCGCCAACGCAGACTTGCTGAAAGCGACGCCTCGAGAGCTGCATCCTTCTCAATGTGTTTTTGTATTCGTTGATTGTGGTTGCGCGCCGACACAGCGCAACTCGCCACGCGCGAGTGCGGCTTCAACATGCTCGACGCGTCGATTGCGCCCTCTGCCGCGCCGGCGCCAACGGAGCGTGTGCAACTCGTCGATAAAGAGAATTATTGACCCGCGCATTCTCGATTTCCTTCAAGACAGATTGAGTCGATCCTCACCACCCTGATATCACTTTGCACCAGCCAGCATTGATCCGAGATCGAGCGCGACCGCCAGGCGTTTGTTGCGCAGCGCCCCAGGTACATCGCCGGACACGATGCGTTGCGCGAGCCCTTCGACAATTGCTGTTTTACTCAACGCCTGGCTCACCAATAAGCACCGGGTTGTTTTTAGTGCGTCGCGAAAGTACCTGGATGGTGCACGAATTTCGTCGTCGCGACCAATAACCGGATCGTTTTCCGCGTCGCGCTGCATCAGTCAGGTCGCGAGCGTATTTTGAAAGTGCCTGGTAAGTTCTGTTCGGTGTTCTGACGGTGATGCGAGATCCACTGCGCATCTGTCACGACCTTGAGTAAGTCATCTTTGTTAACGCCGTGCTGGCGAAGAATCTTTGCTGAGGCACCATCCTTTCTTCAACCAGCGCAAGAAGCAGATGTTCGGTCGAGATAAACTCGTCCTTCATGTTGTCTGCTTGCTTTTGCGCGGCAGTGAAGGCTTGGTTGGTCCGCGGACTGAAATACCGTTGTCTGCCCTGCACACGTGGAAAGCGTGCGACTGCCGCCTGCGTGTCATTCAATACGACCGCGACATTGGTTCCCAGTTTTCCTCTGAGAATTGGCCGGACGATTCCTTCCGCCGTTCGAGCACGCCGCGAGCAAGTGCTCAGGCTCAATCCTTCTGCTGGTTTGTATTTCGCTCAGCGAGTTCAATAGCGCTTTGAATTGCTTCCTGTCCACGTAAAGTAAATTCTGTCTAAACGCATGTTCTGACTCTAAGCCAATAACCAGAAAAATCTAAGCGGCCTGCACTTCGCATCCCAAACTGCGGCGAGCCCGCTCACAACCAGGCACCCCCCCAGGTTAGCTCCGCTGCTCGCTTTACCTAGCGCTTTCGGTTTTTGTCTCAATGGTCTTTGTTGGAAGTACCAGTGCCCCCAGACTTATAATACGGCGAGACTTCGCCTCTTCGCGCTTTTGGCAGCGTCACCCGCAACACACCGTTGCTGTACTCCGCTTTCGCATCTTCGCCGGAAACGGTTTGTGGCAAGGTAAATGAACGGGTAAATGAACCATACGAGCGTTCAAACCCGATGGTAGTTGTCACCTGTCGTCCGTCTTCTCAAACTTGCGTTCGCCTCGAGAGTGATCACGCTGTTCTCGATGGATAGGTCGAAGTCTTCCTGATTCATTCCGGGTTCAGCCTCAAGGACAATCTGATCCTTGCGCCTCGCAAATATCGACGTCGGGCCCAGGCACCTGCCGGACTCCTTCGTCGCCAAAAGAGCGACCCGTGTTGACGCAGGAACAGACGATTTTGTCTCTCTTCCCAGCGTTCGCAACTCGGAAGGGGGGTCATACCTCACGATTCCCATAAACAATTCTCCTCCTTATATTCCTTGTTGTGACGCCCAGCTCATGCTAAGCTATTCACCGGGCTGAGCGCGGAAACTAGCCATTGGGCAATATGCTCCGCCGTCAAGTCTCTTGCTCAGCAGAAAATTCTGCAAGGTTTAGGAGGTCGACCAGTGGTTTTGCTTGAAATATAGGAGTGGGGAAGCCTTAAAGGAAATGCCGAAGACCAAGCTTGATGGAAGAGGAGAGAATTCCCGCTGATCTACCAGTCGTTCCTGACTGGGGGTCGACGCAGAAGTAAACCCCGGCGTCGTTCGGTCGCGATGAAGCTAACGACTCAATCCAAATCAGGGATTGGTGTCAAACACCGCTTCATAGCTCCGTGGCTTGATCCTTGAGGTGACCTGTTTCTTCCAGCGCGTGACGATTGCCGTTCCGCCCCCGCAAACAGGCCATCTCGCCAAAAAAAATCACCTTCGTTCAGCGTTGGCACTGGTCGCGGGCGGCCATTTCAGCTGACTTGTACGAACACGTCCGTTGTGAACTACAAACATTGACACGAGCCTGGGGTCGCCAGCCCTTATTACAGTTTCACTGGGGGCAAACACGTGACGAACGGCCGCTGCGCAAAGCGATCCGGTCTTCACGCAAAGGGGCGCGCAAAATAACGGCGGTACCCACTATTGCTCCGCTGTCCTTTCCCGCATTTCTGACCTGGTTTGCTCAACATGAGCTGCTCAGGTCGGAAATGCGAAGTTCAACCCCGCCCGCCGGAAGGCGCAAATTGCATCTGCTTGCCTGACCAAGGCAATCCGTGTCGCTGTATTTTTGTACAGTCTTCTAGCCAATACTTCAGACCATACTCGACGCCGTTTTCGCCATGCTGCGTGAATGCGGACGATTGGCGGCAACGCGTGCTGAAACGTTGTCGGTCCCGCGCACGGCCCCGACGCGGTCGTCGCGCGGCGCGACCGCCCAGTTCGGCGAGGCGACCCTGCCTCGATCTCGGCGGCCTCGGCATCTGCGCGGCGATGGCCTGGTCGCCGGGCGCACGCCGCCGTGCTGTTGATCGGTGGGCCGCACGACGACGCCGCCGGACCGTTCCTTGGGTTCGTTCGGCCGAGTGGTCGGGCGCGGCGGCCGATCCCGCCGATCGGGCAGGTCCGCGACATACCGCGGCGTGCCGTCGGCCTCGGCGCCCGAGGCGATCGTCACCTACCCGAATACGCGCGACGCAGATCCTGTTCGACCAGGGCGACCACGACATCGGGGGCGATGCCTGCAGGCGACGTCGACGCCTCCGATCGCTGTCCGGCGACGCGATCATTCACGTCCCAGCGGCGGCGCATCGCCGCGATCGTCGGCGGACCGTTCGGGGAGAACTGGACCTCGACGTAGCGCGCCGGCCGCCAGCGCGGCGTTCAGGATGATCGGGGAGTCCGCGCTCGTATCGCAGGCGAGGCGCCTGGCGTTTCCGCCCGCAGCCAGCGCGAACACCGAGAGGTGCACGGCGCCGTCCGCGAGCCGCTCTGAGCCAACGAGCAGCGGCTGTCCTCCGCCGCCGTCCGCCACCGCGCATTCGGCCGCGAAATCGGGGGCAGCTCCGCGAGCAGCAGCACGGATGGCGACCCGTCCGACGGGGAGAGCCGGATCTCGTAGGCGGCGTTCCCGCGGTCGTCCTCGCTGACGATCGTCGTCCACAGCGCGCCGGCCGCGTCCACCGAGACGAGGTTGTCGCCGATCGGGGCCAGGCGCCGGGGCGGATCCGCCGCCGAGCGGCACCACGCCAGGCGTCCCAGAACAGATCCTCCTCCGACGACACGCCGCCGACCACGAGGCCGTCGGGCGAAGACGCCACGCCCGGTCACCGCCGACAGCGGCAGACTCGCGACTCGAGGCGCGTAGCGTCGTCGGCGGGCCGACGATCGGCCCTGGGCTGCGACGGCGACTCGTACGCGCAGCCCGCGCGGTCATCGGGCCGTCGAGTTGATCCCACTCGACGCGCAGCGTCCCGCCAGCCTCGCGTCCGGCAGCCGAAACGGGACCGCGCGCCTCGCGCAGCATCCCGCTGTCGGTCCAGGTCGTCGATGATCGGGGCGTCGTCGATCCAGAGCCTCACGCGTCCGCGCAGCTCGAAGCCGATCGTGTAGCGTCTCGGCGTGCTCGAACCAGATCTGCGCCGGTCCAGCGGATGCTCGACGTGCGGGCGCGGTGGCCGCGCGACTGGATCCGCTCGTTCAGCTCCCAGCCGTCGAAGTCGATGTTCGCGTCGCGGTAGACGCCCGACGGCTGCTCGAAGTCCCGGCCGTCGAAGTACGCGGCCGTCAATCCCGGTCGGCGCCTGGCAAGACGCCGCCCACGCTGCCTCGTCGGCGCGCGCAGGCGGACGCGGCGGCTGCAAGACAGCCAACAGCACGAGCGTACGCACGAGCGCGTCGCGCGTCGCGCATCACCAGACCCTCGTCGTGAAGGCGAGCGTCGTCATGAACGCCGACCGGATCCGACTCGAAACGCGGTGCCGAGGTTGTCGATCGACGAACCGCGCCTCCTGGAGCAGCGCGGACCGCGCCCGACCTCGACCTCCCAGCCGAGCGATGCGTCCCAGCGGACCGCCGGCGCGACGATCGACCGCGCCGGTCGCCAGCCACAGACGATCGGCGACGCGATTGCCGGCTTCGTAGTCGACGCCGCGCCCTCGCATCCAGCCGACCTGCTGCTGCACGTACAGCGCCAGCGTGCAGCGCGATCGGTCGTCGCCGGTCGACGGGCAGAGCGCGAGGCGCGCGACCGCCAGCCCGACCTCGACGCGGCCGGGGCCGTAGTCGTTCGATCTTCGGCGGGCAGCCAGACGCCGCCCGAGCCGGGCCGCCCAGCGGTGATACGCGCCAGCGTGCCGCCCAGCCCGAGCGGCGGGCGACCATCCCCCGACCAGCCCTGCTGCGACGCCGCCGCCGACGGCGACGTCGGCGCTCGATCGTGCGCCGCGCGGCGGCGGGCGGGGCGACGACGAGCCGATCTCGCGCCGGCGGCGCGGTGATCCGGCCGGGGCCGCGTCGTCCGAATCGAGCAGCACGACCAGCAGCACGCCGACCGGCGCTCGCGAGCAGCGCCGCAACCGGGCCCGTCGTTGGAGCAGCCTTCGCGTCCCGCCGCGCGCGCCGCCGATGTGCACGGTGGCGGCGTAGCCCTTCGCGCGCCCGCTCGAAGCTCACCGCGCGCCCGCGCGCGGGCGCCGGCGGTGCCCGCGAGGCGGCGAGCGCCGCACGCCCGAGCCCGTCGTTCACGATCGCCGCCAGCGCGTCCGCGTCGGGGCAGTCGGCCGCGCGCCGGGAGCCCGCGTGTCTCGGCAGCGCCGTCGCGGGCGGCTGCCCAGCGCCTGGCGAGCACGCCGAGCAACGCGACACAGGCCGACGCAGCGAGGCAACGGCAGCCGCGCGGCGGACCTCACGTCTGGCCCCGCGCGAGCCCGAGCGCGCGGATCTCGCCCGCGTGCGGGCTGTCGGGATACTTGCTGTAGGAACGCCGCGGCGCGCGCCGACGCCTCCGCGGCGCGGCCGTCCTCTGACCAGCGCCTCGATGGTGAGCCGCTCGCGCTCCTGCTCCAGCAGCCCGCCGGAAACAGGCGGCGGCACTCCGTCGAGCACGCGCAGCGCGCGTGCGGCGTCGCCGTCGCGCAGCGCCTCGCCGCGCCTCCCCTGATCAACGTCGTCTCCCCGCGCAGGCGCGCGGCCGGCGATGGCACCGTCGGCGACGGACCAGCGGCGGCAGCCGCGTCGCAGCTGCGATGCGCGGCCGGCCGTGCTGCACGCCGGGCCGCGGGGCGCGCCGGCGCCGGCGGTGGCGCGTCTCCGCGGCGCACGGCGCTCTCCGGCGGCAGGCGGCGGCGCGGGCGCTGCCGTCGGCGCCTCCGCGACGGGAGCGGGCGCGACGGCAACGCCGGCGGGCGCGGGCCCTTCGCGGCGCCGATGGCAGATAGCCTCCCGAGCGCCACCAGCGCCGGCGGCGCGCCGCCAGCGCGACGACGACCGCGACGATCTTCACGCGGTCGCTGGTCGCCTTCGCCGCCTGCGCCTGGTCGCCGTCGGTGGTCGTCGTCGACTTCGTCGGGGACGCGTCGGCCGCATCCGCCGACCGCCGCCTACACCGATCGCGCCCGACCAGCGCCTGCCAGACGCGCGCCCGGCGTCGCGCGGCGGCGCGATGTCGGCGCCGTGGCGCAACAGCTGCGCTGGCTCTCCGGGCAGCCTCGATCGGCGAGCGAGGCGCACGGGATCCTTCGTCGGTGCTCATGCGCTCCTCCACCGCCTCGGCGCGCGCTGCGGCTCGTGCGGCGCATTCCACCAGCTCGGCGACGCGCCGCGCTGAACGCGACGCGCGCCAGGCGCAGGCGCGAGTAGGCGGTCCCGAGCGGAATGCTCCAGCGCCGTCCGCGATCTCCTCGCCGGTCATCCCCTCGAGCTCGAACAGGCAGAACACGGCGCGCTGTTCGTCGGGGATGCGCGTCGAGCACGCGCTCGAGCAGCGCCGAGCCCCTGGTTGCGCTCGGCCGTCGCGGCGCCGATCGATTGCCGGCCGATGAACGACGCCGCCTCCTGCTCGCCCGAGCGGCGCCTTCGGCCGGCGCGCCGGCGCTCGCTCGCGACGCGAAAGCAGACGCCGTAGCAGCCAGGTGGTCGAGCTTCGAGCGCCCTGCGAACTCGCAGCTTGCGGTGCACGACGATGAACACCTCCTGCGCCGCGTCCGCGCGCGTCCTCCTCGCGGATCCCGAGCCGCCGCAGGCTGCGCCATACGAACGCGAAGTGCGCGCGGTAGTCTCCTCGAATGTCATCTCGGTCACCACGGCGCCTGGAGCCGCTCTCTTCTGCGTACGCTTTTCATCATTCCCAGTGCGCATGGCTCACCAGATGGCGGTCAGTCGGCATGGAAGGGACATCCGGAACGCACAGCCATGAGGGTAAGGTCAACGTCACCGGAAGCGGCGTTCGCTGACGGCGTCGCACGTCGACGCGCTGCATCCCGGCAGTTTTCCGGATCGAGTCAACCAGGAGAGCTGTGCGTCTGGCCTGCGAGGATGAGCAATCCCTTGCTGCACATCGCTCGGCGGATCCAGCGCGCAAACCCGGGGCAGAAGAGCGCGAACGATCTGAACTGAGAAGAAAAAGATCGAGCTGGTGCGCCGCTTCCCGCGGCTGGCAACATGTAATCGAGATATAAACGCGTGGTTTAGGCGTCGGTCTGGGTGTTTGACCTGAGTGTTCAACGCTTGTCGGGCTACCAGAGCGTCAGATGCGTGATCACACTTTCCGGCACAATCGGATCGCTGAAAATGGACATCGCGTCGATGACTGGTTTCGATGCCGTTCACCGCCAGCATCCACGCCGTCGATCCAGTTGACGACTTCCGCGAGTTTGACGACGTTTTTGTCGAGTTCCCACCTGACGACCATGTGGTCGCGTCGTCCATCATGAACTGGCTTGACCGCCTCGCTACGCCCATCGCCGCTGACGTGAGTTCCCGCACAACCGAGCTGTAGCTTCCGGGCAGGCGCAGCTCGAGAACGCGCAAACATGGTCGAGGTAACTGAGCTCGCGCCGCTCGCCGCCTGCGCGCGACGCGGCCCCGCTGTTCGCCGCGCTCGGCGACGAGACGCGCCCTCGGCCTTCCTTGTTGCGCTGTCGACCGTGACCGGACGGGATCGCGCGGTTGGCGCTGCCGCGCGTTCTGCGGCAAGCGGTCACCAGTTGGCCTGAGGTGCTGGCCGCCGGGCCTCGATCTGAGACAGCTGGCAGGGGCGAGCTTAATCGAGACTGACGCCTGACGGCCAGCCCTACAGCATCATCGGCGTCATGCCCAAGGGGTTCTATTTCCTGAACCCGGACGTGATGCTGTGGACGCCGCTGGCGTTCACGGCGCAGCAGAAGGACGACCAGCAGCGCCACAACAACAGCTACCAGAACATCGCGCGCCTCAAGCCCGGCGCGAGCATTCAGCAGGCCCAGCAACAGGTCGACGCGCTCAACGCCGCCAACCTCCTGCGCTTTCCGCAATATAAAGAATTGCTGATCAACGCCGGGTTCCACACCACCGTCGACCGCCTGCAGGACACGCTCGTGAAAGAGATCCGGGCGACGCTCTATCTGATGTGGGGCGGCGCGTTGTTCGTCGCTGCTCATCGGCTGCGTCAACGTCGCGAACCTCGTCCTCGTGCGATCGCGGGCGCGGATGAAAGAGCTGGCGACGCGCCTCGCGCTCGGCGCCGGGCGCTGGCGGGTCGGGCGCCAGCTGGTCACCGAAAGCGTGCTGCTCACGCTGGTCTCCGCCGGTATCGGCCTGCTGGTCGGTTACGCCGCGCTGAGGCTGCTCGGCACGCTGAACATCCAGGAGCTGCCGCGCGGCGAGGAGATCCGGCTCGACGGCGTGGTGATCGCGTACACGCTGGCGATTGCCATGGTGATCGGCTTCGTGCTCGGGCTGATTCCGGTCGCGAACGTGCTGCCGGTCAACCTGACATCGGTGCTGCGCGAAGAAGGCCGGGGCGGAACGGCGGGCGTCGGGGCGCGCGCGCTGCGCCGCGCGCTGGTCGTCGCGCAGGTCGGCTTCGCGTTCGTCCTCCTCGTCGGCGCGGGCCTCCTCTTCGCCAGCTTCCGCCAGGTGATGGCGGTCGATCCCGGCTTCAACGTCGACGGCGTGCTGACCGCGTCGATCACCCTGCCGCGGACGCGCTACCCGGACGACGACAAGCTGCGCGCCTTCACCGACGAGGCGCTGCGCCGGCTGCGGGCGCTGCCCGGCGTGTCGGCGGCCGGCGCGACCGACACCATTCCGCTCGGCAACAACAACAACGACAGCGTCATCATCGCCGAGGGCTACCAGATGAAGCCCGGCGAGTCGGTCATCTCGCCGAGCCGCGTCGAGCTGTCGCCGGGATACTTCGACGCGATGAGCGTCAAGCTGCTGCGCGGCCGCTTCTTCGACGATCGTGACGCGCCGAAGGCGCAGCAGGCGGTCATCGTCGACGAGAAGCTGGCGAAGCGCTTCTGGCCCAACCAGGATCCGATCGGACGCCGGATGTACCTGCCGCAGGACATCAACAACCTGCTGGCGGTGAACGACAAGACCGTGTATCTCTACGTCGTCGGCGTCATTCGCGACATGAAGCTGCACGCGCTGACCGAGGACAAGCAGACGGTGGGCGCGTACTACTTCCCGGCGGCGCAGAGCGTGCCGCGCGGGCATGACGTTCGCGGTCAAGACCGCCGGCGATCCGATTGCGCTGTCGAACAGCGTCAGCGGCGCGCTGTCCGGGATCGATCGCGAGCTGCCGGTCTACGACATCATGACGATGGACGCGCGGATGGAGAAGTCGCTGGTCAGCCGGAAGTCGCCGGTGCTCCTGTCGCTCAGCTTCGGGGCGGTCGCGCTCTTCCTGTCGGCGATCGGCATCTACGGCGTGCTGGCCTACCTCGTGACGCAGCGGACCAAGGAGATCGGCATCCGCATCGCGCTCGGCAGCAGCGCCCGGTCGATCTTCGAGCTCGTGCTGCGCGAGGGGCTGGTGCTCATCGCCGGCGGCTTCGTCCTCGGCGCGATCGGCGCGGTCCTGCTGCGCAAGAGCCTCGAGAGCCAGTTGTTCGGCGTCAGCACCAGCGATCCGTTCGTGCTGGTCGTGGTCACCGTCGTCCTTGCGCTGGTCGCGGTCGTGGCCTGCGCCCTGCCGGCGCGCCGCGCGACCCGGATCGATCCGATCGTCGCGCTGGGCGAGTAGTCGCCGGCCCCGGTGGATCTGCCCCCGGACGCTGATCGAGATCCCGGGGTCCGTCCCCGGTCTGACCCCTTTCGGCGGCTGCCTCGCGCCTCTTGTCGGAAAGGCCGGGAACGGCCGAACCGTCCGTGGCAGGATTCGTCTGGTTCTACATGCTGGACATCAGACTTCTGCGCAAGTCGTGCGGGACGCTGGTGGCGGTCGATGGCGTCTCGTTCTCGGTCGAGCGCGGGCAGCTCGTCGGCCTGCTCGGCCCGAACGGCGCCGGCAAGACGACGACGGTGTCGATGATTGCGGGGCTGATCACGCCGGAGCAGGGCGAAGTCCTCGTCGACGGGGCGCGCCTGTCCGGTGACACCGACCCGAAGAAGCGGCGCATCGGCCTCGTCCCCCAGGATCTCGCGCGCTCTACGACGAGCTCTCGGCGCGCGCCAACCTCCGGTTCTTCGGCGCGCTCTACGGCCTGAGCGGCGCCGCGCTCGACCGCGCGATCTCCAGCACCCTCGAGCTCGTCGGCCTGGCCGATCGCGTCGAACGACCGCGTCGCGAAATACAGCGGCGGCATGAAGCGGCGGCTGAACCTCGCCGCCGGGCTGCTCCACGACCCCGACATCCTCCTCCTCGACGAACCGACGGTCGGCGTCGATCCGCAGAGCCGCAACGCGATCTTCGACAACCTCGAGCTCCTCAAGAGCCGCGGCAAGGCGCTCCTCTACACCACGCACTACATGGAGGAAGTCGAGCGCCTCGCCGACCGCATCGTCGTCATGGATCACGGCAAGGTGATCGCCAACGACACGCTCGACGGCGCTGCAGTCGCGGGTCGCCGGCGTCGGCGGCGCGCGCGCGACCCTCGAGACCGTGTTCCTCACGCTGACCGGAAGGAGCCTGCGCGACTGATGGCCCTCATCCCCTTTCTCGCGATGGTCCGCAAGGACCTGCAGCTCTTCTTCGGCGATCGGCGATCGGTCATCGTCAGCTTCGTGGTGCCGATCGCGATCGCGTCGTTCTTCGGGTCGATCTTTTCCGGCCCGGGCGACAACCGCGAGCCGGCGCGGATCGCCGTGGCGATCGTCGACCAGGACGGCAGCGCGGTCTCGAAAGGCATCGTCGCCGGCGCCGCAGGCCGACAAGAACCTGAAGCTGACCATGCCGAGCGAAGCCGAGGCGCGCGATGCCGTGCAGCGCGGCAAGACCGTCGGTCGCGATCGTCATCCCGCCGGGATTCGGCGATGCCTCGGGCAAGGCGTTCTTCGGCAACGGCGAGAAGCCGGCGCTCGGCGTCCTGTTCGACCCTCGCACACCGTCGAAGTGGCGATGGTGCGCGGCATCCTCACGCAGCACGTCATGGAGGCGGTGAGCAAGGAGATGTTCGGCGGCGCGCAGGGGCGCGCGGTCGTCGAGCAGACGCTGCCGCAGATCGAGGCGTCGGCGATGCCGCCCGACCAGAAGCGCGCGCTCGTCGACATGCTGAAATCGGTGCAGAGCTTCTACCAGCAGCCGGCCGGCGACGCCTCGGCAGCCGCGCCGCGCGGCATCACGATGCCGCACACGGTGCGCGAGGAGGCGATGACCGCCGGCTCGAACATCGCCTACAACGGCTACGCGCACTCGTTCGCCGGCATGGCGATTCAGTTCCTGCTCTTCGCGATGGCCAACGCGGGCATCGAGATGCTGCTCGAGCGCCAGCGCGGCCTGTGGAAGCGGCTTGCGCAGCGCGCCGGTCTCGCGGCTGACGCTGCTCTGTCCGGCAAGGCGGCCAGCGGCGCGATCATCTCGCTGATGATCCTGCTGGTGTCGTTCGCCTTCGCGATGATCGTGTTCCGTGTGCGCATCGACGGCAGCGTCGCCGGCTTTCTGAGCATCTCGGTCGCCTGCGCGTTGATGGCCTCGACCTTCGGCCTCCTGATCGCCGCGCTCGGCAACTCACCGGCGACCGCGCGGGGCGTCACGACGCTGGCCGTGCTGATGATGGTGATGCTCGGCGGCGCCTGGGTGCCGACCTTCGTCTTCCCGGCGTGGATGCAGCAGCTCACGCTGGTCGTGCCGGTGCGGTGGGCGGTCGACGGGCTCGATGCGATGACCTGGCGCGGCATCGGCCTGAGCGGCGCCGTCGCCAACCCTGGTGCTGCTCGGCTTCGCGCTGGCCTTCGCGGCCATTGCCGCCACGCGCTTCCGCTGGGAAGAGGGTTAAAGAATTAAGAATTAGCGAATTCGGAATTAAGAATCTCTGGGGCTAACGCCCGGCCCCTGCGAGCCGTCAAATCGCGCATGCCGAACCTCATTCACGATGTTCGCTACGCGATTCGCGCTGCTGTTGAAGCGGCCCGGGTTCCTCGCGGCGGTCGCCATCCTGACCCTGGCGCTCGGCATCGGCGCCACCACCGCCATCTTCTCCGTCGTCAACGCCGTGTTGCTTGAGCCCGCTGCCGTTCCCGAACGCGGAGCGGCTCGTCGAAGTCCGCATCGCCAGCAGCAACGACGAGGGCTTTCCGCTGCCCGATGCCGACTTCCTCGCGTGGCGCTCGCAGAACCGGACCTGCGATGCGATCGCCGCCTACGACGCCAGCCCGGAGACGCTGACCGGCGACGGCCCGCCGGAGCGGATCACGGCGCCGCCGCCGTGACCGATCGGTTTTTCGACGTGCTCGGCGCGCGGCCGCTCTTCGGACGCGTGTTCCAGGAAGGCGACGATCGCCCGGGCGCGGCGAAGCTGGTGGTGCTGAGCCATGCGTTCTGGACGCGACGCTTCCACGCCGATCCGGCGGTCGTCGGCCGCACGGTGCGGCTCGGCGGCATCGGCCACACGGTGATCGGCGTGATGCCGGCCGGCTTCCGCTTCCCACTCGCGGATATCGACGCCTGGCGGACGCTGACCATGAACCCGCCGCACGCGGCGCGGGCCGTACATACACGACCGGCATCGCCCGGCTCAAACCCGGCGTCGGGATCGCCGACCTGCAGCGCGAACCTCGGCGTCGTCGCAGCCAGCCTCAAGCGGCAGTATCCCGCTCCGGACGACTGGACCCTCGACGCGGTGCCGCTGCAGGGAGGCCATCGTCGGCGACGTGCGGCGGATTCTGTACGCGCTGCTCGGCGCGGTCGGGTTCCTGCTGCTGATTGCGACGGCGAACGTCGCGAACCTGCTGCTGGCGCGGGCCGCCGCGCGCGAGCGCGAGATCGCCGTGCGCGGCGCGCTCGGGGCGGGCTGCCGCCGCATCGTCGCTCAGCTCGTCACCGAGAGCGTCGTGCTCGCCATGGTGTCGGGTCTCGCCGGCCTGGTGCTCGCCTGGTGGGGCACGCAGGCGCTGCTGGCGATGGCGCCGAAGGGCATCCCGCGTCTCGACGAAGCCGCGCATGAACGTCCCGGTATTTCTCTTCGCGCTCGGCGTGGCGTCGGCGTGCGGGATCGCCTTCGGCCTGGTGCCGGCGCTGCGGGCCTCGCGCGCGCCGCTCGTCGAGACGCTCAAGGACGCGCGGGCGCGGCGCTCGGCGGCCGGCCACCGCCGCGTGCAGCGGCTGCTGGTCGTCGCCGAGATCGCGCTCGCGATGATGCTGTCGGTCGGTGCGCGGCCTGATGATCCGCAGCTTCGCCGCGCTTCAGCGAGTGAGCCCCGGATTCGACCCGGGCATCTCCTGACCTTCGAGGTCGCGCTGCCGGATGCGTCAGTACACGGAGGACGCGCAGGTGCGCGCCTTCTACGACGCGCTGGTGCAGAAGCTCGGAGCCGTGCCCGGGGTGCGTTCGGTCGGCCTCACCATCAGCCTTCCGCCGGACCTGCTGCAGGTCACCGACAACTTCATGGTCGAGGGCCAGGTGCTGCCGCCGAACCAGAGCGCGCCCGATCGGACCGGTGGTCATGGCGAGCGACGCGCTGTTCCGCACGCTCGGCGTGCCGCTGATCCGAGGGCGCGCCTTCGACGCCCGCGACGAGGCGAACCGCGCGCCGACCGTGATCGTCAGCGAGGCGCTCGCCGCGAAGTAAATTCCCCGGCCTCGATCCGGTCGGGCCGGCACCCGAGATCGGGGGACCCGAACGCCCGATCGCGCCGAACAATCCGTGGAGGGAAATTGTCGGCGTGGTCGGCGCATCAAATACCCCGCCCGCACGCCCGAGCTGGCGAGCAATACGTAACTGAACTGGAAG
>ERZ1370068.2225-contig-1382_pt1 | contig 25619 bp, 40 predicted proteins | sample MGYA00561227_ERZ1370068 | MGnify/ENA primary metagenome ERZ1370068 (study PRJEB38410, sample SAMEA6850437) | metagenome | study: Metagenomic assessment of the ecological functions of the soil: analysis of the soil microbiota associated with the...
TCAGTTACGTATTGCTCTGATCAACGGGACCACCAGTGGCCGAAGCATGATCATAAATCGATTGAACAGCGAGCAGCGGCTGGTCGACACGGCTGAGGTTCCGGCGCACGTCGGCCCAGAGGAAAGGTCTGGGAGTACAGCGCGCCGGAGCAGCACCATCGGGCGTAGCCGCGCTCGTCCTGACCGGGCTTGGCGATGTCATCGGCGGGCCCCTCGGCGAGGATCACCCCATCAAGACCGGCAGCGCGCGCACCGCGGATCCTGGTGATGTTGATCACAGGATTGACCAGTGTCAGACCGGAGACGTCGGCGCCCGTGTTGCTCGGCCAGGCGCAGGCACAGCGCAGCGCCCATTGACAAGCCGGCCAGGAACACCTGCTTGGACTGGGCGCGCAGTGTCGTTGAAGGCATCGTCGGCGCAGGCGTACCAGTCCATCCACGTCGTCTGGCTGAGATCACGCCAGTGCGTGCCGTGGCCGGGCAGCAGGGGCAGCAAGACGTGGAACCTCAGCCTCGAGGTGTCGCGCCCACCCGATCATGGACTTCGTCGAGCCCGAGAAGCCGTGGCACAGCGGCACTCTGACGAGGCCACGCGCTCCGCCCTCGTACGGTCGCGCGTCTGGTCGCACGGAAGGCGGCTACCGGTGGGAGCTTCTGAGAAGCTTCCGCCACCGGCCGACTGAGATCGCTCCGGTGCGGCCGGAGAGATCACGTGCGAATCGTGGCACGTTTGCGGGCACTGGGCGGAAGCCAACTGATGAGCGGCCACTAGCGTTATTTCCGCCCTACGATGGGGTCGAAGCGGAGGTCGGTCTTGCTCTACTGGGTGTTCAAATACGTGGCGTTCGCGCCTTGTGCCGACTGCTCTTTCAGACCTTCGGTCAGCGGAGCAGACAACATCCCGACGTCGGGGCGGCGCAATTCTGGTCAGCAACCACATCTCCGCGGGCGATACCTTCCTGTTGCCCTCAATGATCAAACGTCGGCTCACCTTTCTGGCCAAGATCGAGCTTGTTTCACGGTCGGGGTGTGCGCGGCAAGGTCTTGACCTGGTTCCTCAAAAGTGTCGGTCAGGTACCGATGGACCGCTCCGGCGGTCGGGCCAGCGCCAGCAGCATGGAAGGCGTTCTCTCCGTGCTGCGCCGAGGAGAATCTGCTCTGTATCTACCCGGAGGGCACCCGATCCGCAGACGGCCGCCTCTATAAGGGCAAGACCGGCGTGGCCCGGCTCGTTCTCCAGGCCGGTGTGCCGGTCCCGGTCGCCATGATCAACACCGAACTGGTCCCGTCCTGGTTCTTCAAGATCCCTACGATGCGCCGACCCAAGATCCGGATCGGCAAAGCCGATGGACTTCAGCGCCCTATGCCGCGGCCGGCAAGGACCGTGACGTACTGCGCTGGATCACTGACGAGATCATGAACGCGGTCATGGAGCTGTCGGGCCAGGAGTATGTGGATGTGCATGGCACGGTGGCCAAAGCCGCTCTGGAGAAGGGCAAGAGTCTCCCGGCCAGCGGGTGGTCATCGTCCCGGCGCCGGCCGTCCAACGCCGCCGGTCCCTGTCCCCGCACCGGACGTCGGAGGTTCCGCCAGTCTCGGATGTGAACGCGTGATCGAGGGGCGAGACAGCTCGCCAACCGCTGGCAGCGAAGCCGATCGCGAACACCAGCGGCAAACCGTCCCTGACCGCGCGGCACCGCGGCGACGAGAGGTTGGAAGCGATGATCTGGTTTCGGTCGATCGCCACGGAAAGTCACCGTCAGAGTCCGGTTCCGGTGCTGGCCGACGGTCTATTGGGGTGTTGCAGAAATGTGCTGCTCGGACCTGCAATTGCCAAGATCTTCCGGCCGATTCACGAGGGCACCGAGAATGTGCCCGACAAAGGTGCCGCGCATTATGTGCCAGCAACCACCTCTCATTCGCGGACTGGCTGTTCATGCCGCTGGCGTTGGATCGGCGGATCACCTTCGTCGCCAAGTCGGACTACTTCACCCGTGCGGGGATCAAGGGCTGGGCGCAGAAGCGGTTCTTCGCCGGCACGGGCCAGGTGCCGATTGACCGCAGTGGTGGACGGGCAGAAGCGAGGGGAGCTCTTCGGGCCGGACTGAAGGTGCTGCAGCGCGGTGGGTTGTTCGGCATCTATCCGGAGGGAACGCGCAGTCATGACGGGCGCCTCTACAAGGGACGGACCGGGGTCGCCCGACTGGCGCTTCCTGTCGGGGGCGCCGGTGGTCCCCTCGGCGATCATCGGCACCGATATGCATCGCCCTCCAGGCAAGATCATCACCAAGATCGTCAGCCCGACTGTGAAGTTCGGAGCGCCTGGACTTCTCCCGCTACGAGGGGATGAGCGAGGACCGGCTCATTTTTGCGCTCGGTCACCGACGAGATCATGTACGCGATCATGGAGCTGTCCGGCCAGGAATACGTGGACATGTACGCGCCGGCGGCGAAAGAAGCGGCGGCCCGCGAAGCCAGGGCGCAAGAGGCCGACGAGGTCTCACCTGCAGGCGCAGCACCATGTTCGCGAGGGCACGGCGAGTGCGTCGACTTGGCCGGGGCGAGTGGCTTGAGGTTTCGTGAGCTGCTGCGCATCATGATCAGGTCGCCCCAAGCCGGCAGCGCACGTCGTACTCGCTGAGCTGGTATGGCCTTCGAGCGTCGGCATCAGAGGGCTAGAGACCGCGCAGGAGGCGCTGCCACGCGCACCATGGACTGACTGAGAGCAAGCAGATGATCGCCCGGAAGTTGTTCCACATCGAGGCCTAGGCGCTCTCTCGCTACCCGAGATTGGACCTCATAAGGGGAAAAACCGGTCATCGCGGCCAGCCAGGACGGTGGTCGCGACGTCCGGCCATTGGGTCAGCGGAAAGAGAGTCTGGATGCATTCTTGCAATTCTGCTGTGAGCGTCCAGCGGCCGATAACTCAGCTGCCCCACTGAGCGCCAGCGTCTACAGTGTCTGCGTGTCTCTGACGAGCCAGGTGCCGTACGCTGAAAGCACTGCATGCGCTGAATCCGCTGCAGCAGCCGGCCTACTCTTCAGCCCCACGAGCTTCGCTGACGTCGTCGGCAAGCTTCGCACCGCTTCCGCCGCTCGGTGTTTGCAGCCGAATGCGACAAGCTGCGCGCCAAGATGGCCAGCGTGGCGGCCGGTGGAGGCATTCATGCTGCAGGGCGGCGACTGTGCCGGAGACCTTCGCCGATGTGACGGCTGCGAACATCCAGGGCAAGCTGCGGACCTTGCTCTCCATGGCGGTGGTGCTGACCTACGCCGCGCAAGTGCCGATCGTGAAGGTCGGCCGGATGGCAGGCCAGTTCGCCAAGCCGCGCAGCTCGGCCATGGAGACCCGCGAGAGGCGTCACGCTGCCGGCGTACCGTGGCGACGCCGTGAATGGCTTCGACTTCACGCCGAGGCCCGCGAGCCGGACCCGCAGCGGCTGCTGGAGGTCTACCACGCCTCGTCGGCCACGCTGAACCTGACACGGGCCTTCGTCACCGGCGGATTCGCCCATCTGCGCAGCGTGCACAGCTGGAACGCCGACTTCGTCAAGAACTCCGCGGCCGGTGTGCAGTACCAGAACCTGGCGAACGAGATCGATCGGGCACTCGCCTTCATGGTCGCCTGCGGGATCGACGACGACGTCTTCCGGACCGTGGACTTCTACTCCAGCCACGAGGCGCTGATCTTGGAGTACGAGCACGCGCTGACTCGGATCGACTCCCGGACCGGCCAGCCGTACGGCACCTCTGGGCACTTCTTGTGGATTGGTGAGCGCACCCGGCAGCTTCATGGTGCCGCACGTCGAGCTCGCTTCGGCACGTCCGCAACCCGCTCGGGGTGAAGCTCGGCCCGACCGAGCACCGCCGACAACGCGCTGGAGCTGGCCGACCGCCTCGATCCTGATCATGAACCGGGACGAATCACGTTCATCACCCGGATGGGCGCGGCGAAGGTTGCGAGATGTGCTGCCGGACATCGTGGCGAAGGTGACGGCCAGCGGCCGGCAGGTGGCCTGGGTCTGCGACCCGATGCACGGCAACACCTTCGAGGCGCGCAACGGCTACAAGACCCGGGCGTTCTCCGACGTGATGGCCGAGCTCAATGGCTTCTTCGACGTGCACGAGGAGCTCGGCACCTGGCCGGGCGGGGTGCACGTCGAGCTCACCGGCGATGACGTGACCGAGTGCGTCGGTGGCGGCGACGACCTGGTCGAGGCCGACCTGGTGAGCCGTGCTACGAGACGCTCTGCGACCCGCGGCTGAACCGCAATCAGTCGCTCGAGCTCGCGTTCCTGGTCGCGGAGCGGCTCGACCAGGGCGGCATCAAGCGGCCTAACCCCGTCCAGGCGTACGTGCCCTCACTTTTGAATCCGCTCGCGCAGGCCGCGCTGCAGGTCCCTGCTCTTCTCGCTCACCCACAGGCACGCAGCTCTTCGTCTGGTTCGAATACCATGACGGCGTGCCTGCTCGCTCGCCCGTCCAGACAGGGACGCGCGGCCTACCCGACGCTGCAGATTGTGGCGCGATTTGGACACGCGTTTCTCTGCAACGGCGGCGCGCGACCTCCGACGCTCGAGGGCACTGGATGTCAGCATGTCCGGAGGCGTGGACTGAGTGCCCCGTCGCCTCCATGCACGTGAGGTACTAGATGCTCAGTAGCTCCACGTCCTGGTTCTGTGCGAGCTTGACGAGGGCGGTATCGAAGGTCAGGAGGCGAAGCCTCGCCGACGCGCAGCGTCAGCAGATGCTGCATCCAGATCTGACGATGCCCGAGCATCCAGGACGTCAGCGTCGGTGATCGACTCGTCGTCAGTCACGAAGTGGTGGCCGTCTCGTCGCGCGTAGCGCCAAGGAGAACACTGCGCGCGGTTTCGACCCCAATCGGACTCGGAAGCGCCTGGGGTTGGACGGGACACGCACAAAGCCGCTCGCGGTGATCGGGCAAGTGGCCCAGCCCTGTTTGCTGGTTTCGGGAGAACCAGTTCCGAATGGCCGCGTGGTGCACGCGAATCCGCAGGCGAGTGCGACGCAGGCGCATTGACGTCAAGAAGCGACCCGCTCATCAGTCCTCCCGAGCGCTCGCCGCACCATTTCGGGCGTGATCGGCTGGTCCGCGAGAACGCGAATCACAGGCAAATCCCCTCGGTCTCAATTCGCGGCGTGAGGCCTCGCCGAGGCCAGCTCTGAGATCATCCAGCCGAGAGACCGGTGCTGGCTGGCGAGGTTCTCGGGCAGCCACGACAATGTCGTCATCCAAATCAAGGGTGGTGCGCACATTCTGATGCTACCGCATCAGCGCATCAGTGCCCGAGTGTGCGGCAACTTCCCACATCATCGCCGGCCGATCGGTGGGCGATTGGTGCACGCTCGAGCTGGCGCCGCACCCCCGGACTGAGTCAAGCGCGCAGTTCGTCAGACTCTTGTCCGTGATCGATCTGCGCTCTGACACCGTGACTAAGCCGACCGAACAGATGCGGCAGGCCATGCTGGCCGCGCCGGTCGGTGATGACGTGTACGCAGAGGACCCGACGGTCATCGAGCTCGAGCGGCGCGTGGCGCAGCTGCTCGGCGCATGAGGCCGGCCTGTTCTGCGTCAGCGGGTTCGATGTGCAACATGCTCGGCGTACGGCTGCTGGTCGAGCCGGGCCAGGAAGTGATCTGCGACGTCCAGGCCTCACATCGCTCGCGCCGAGATGGGCGCTCATGCCGCTGTCCAGGGAATGACCATGCGTACCTTCCCTCCACCCGCGGCCAGGTGCAGCTGGAAGAGGTGACCAAGATCATTGCCCCATCGGCTGGCCCATATCTGGTCTCGACAGCGGCGGTGGCGGTGGAGAACACCCACAACTTTGGCGGCGGCACGATCCAGCCGTTCGACGAGCTGACCGCGGTGGGTCAGCTATGCCGCGAGCACGGCATCGGCTATCACCTCGACGGCGCCCGGTTGTGGAACGCACATGTCGCGACCGGGGTGGGCACTCGAGGCGTACGGGCGGCTCTTTGACACGGTCAGCGTGTGCTTCTCGAAAGGCCTCGGGGCTCCGGTCGGCTCCGTGCTGGTGAGTACCGCGGAAGATATCGCCCGCGCCCGAGTGCTGCGGAAGCGGCTGGGCGGCGGATGGCGCCAGGCCGGCGTACTCGCCGCCGCGTGCCTGTACGCCCTTGATCATCACGTGCAGCGACTTGCCGATGATCATGCGGCAGCACGCCTCTTCGCCGAGGCAGGTAGCCGCCAGCGTCCCGACCGCCGTCGAGCCGGACGCTGTGGAGACGAATGTCGTGGTGATCGATACTGGCGCGATTCCCGCTGCGCCTGTCGCTGCGGCCGCGGCTGAGCGCGGGGCGCTGGTCTCCGCTCTGGGCCCGTTCATGATCCAGAGCGGTTACCCATCTTGACGTCACGGCCGAAGACTGCGAGTGGGCCGGTCAGCCTGTCGGCAAGCTGCTAGGTGGATAGCGTCTCCCGCGAAAGGACCACTCCAGCCGAGCCGCACCCGCCCGCGGTGACGCTCAGCGCTCGACGCGGAATGTCGGCTCGGGTGAACTTTTGCGGGAACCAGCACTCATCAGCGGATGTGCGACAGCCTGCCCCTACGGTGGTGCAATGCGGATCACCCACCTTGGGCATGCGGCTGTCCTCGCCGAGACCGATCGGCGCCCGGATTCTCACCGATCCAGGGAACTTCTCCGCCGCGTGGCGTTCCCTGACCGATCTTGATGCGGTGCTGGTGACGCACCAACATCCAGATCATCTCGATCCTCAGAACCTTCCTGCCTTGCTGGCGGCAAACCCATCCGCGATGGTTCTGATGGAGCCGTCGATCCTGGATCTCGTGAGCTCCGGCGAGCTGCCGTCCATTGGTGAGAATGCGGCCGGCCTGGCGCCGGACACCGAGCGCGACCATCGCCGACGTGCTGGTGACTGCCGTGGGTGGGCAACATGCCATCATCCATCGCGACATTCCCGGATCGGCAACGTGGGCTACGTGCTGCGGTCTGAGGGCGAGCCGACCCTTTTCCATCCCGGTGACGCTTTGGCGACACGGTTCCGGACGGCGTCGACATCCTTGCTGTCCCCGCCTACGGGCCATGGGCTGCCATGAAGAGACACATCGACTTCGTGCGGGCAGTCGGCGCGCTGGAAGGCTTCCCGATCCATGACGAGCTGCTCAGCGACCAGGGGCGGACTCTCGCTTCAACAGGCTGAACGAGATGACGGCGACACGGGTCGTCAACCTGCGCGGTGGTGCCACGCACGAATTCTGAGGTGGCGCAGTCAGCGGGTGCGCACCATACGTGGGAGGCTGCCGCCCCGGCTTCCCGGAAGCCACAGACGCGCGCGACAGCTGGAAAGGCGGCTCCGGTTACGGCCTCGACCAGGCCTTGCTTCGGTTCGGTGGTCTACCTCCTTGGCGAGGTAGGTGACCGCGACCGCGGCTGTGGGGTGACCCGCTATGATCGGGCTGCCTGAGCGCAGTGACGACAGACCTCTGCTCACCGATCCCTCCTCGGTGGCGTATCCCCGGTTGCGGACATCGCTCAGCAGCTGTCGCAGGGCGCTGGGCGTGGCGGGCCCGTGCTCGGTCGTCGACGAAAGCCGCCGCGTTCGGGAACAGGGCGCGCACCTGGGCGGCGGGCAGTCGCGCCAGCATCGCCAGCCCGCTGGCGGTGAGCACCGCCGGCAGCCGCACCCCAACATCGGTAATGAGCATCCGGGCGGCCCGCTGCTCGCTCCTCGATCACGTAGAGCACGTCGCGCCCGTGCAGCACTGCACAGATGGGCGTTCTGCTTCATCCGGTCGACCAGCTGCCGCACGATCGGCCGGGCGATGCCGCTGCAGCGGCGCCTGGCGCGCGTACGCCGAGCCCAGCTCGTACGCCGTCCACGCTCGAGTCCGTATCGCCGCTCCTCGGGCGAGGTAGGCAGACGAAGCCGTGGTCGATCAGCATCGGACAGCAACCGGTAGGTGGTGGACCGCGGTAGCCGGAGCGTCGCCGCGACCAGTCCGCGCCGACACCGGCTCGGGATGGTGCGACAGCAGCGCGAGCATGCGCAGCACAGTGATCAGCGGCGGGTGCGGCTGACATGACGCCTCCTCATGTCTCAGATTTGCAGGACATAGTTTGGCCGCGTACGACTCTGCCCGACAGGCCGGTAGGTCGACTGCAATGGATTCATGGAACAGCACGAGCTGTCACGGTGGGCATCGGCCCGGTCTCGTTCGAGGACCTCGAAGCAGTGGCGCGGCACGATGCACGAGGTCGTCATTGCCGAGGACGCCTGGGCTGAGGTGCGCAAGTCCCGCGAGATCATCGAGGCCCTGGCTGATGATCAAGAGCCGCATTACGGGGTATCGACCGGCTTCGGCGCGCTGGCAACCCGGCACATCCCGATCGAGCTTCGCAGCCAGCTGCAGCGCAGCCTGGTCCGCTCGCACGCCGCCGGGTCCGGACCAGAGGTCGAGCGCGGAGGTGGTGCGGGCCTCATGCTGCTGCGGATCTCCACCTCGCCACCGGCCGCACCGGAATCCGCGAGCAGACCCTGCGGCGCTACGTCGCCATGCTCAACGCCGGCCTCACGCCCGGTCGTGCTACGAGTACGGCAGCCTCGGCTGCTCCGGCGACCTGGCCCCGCTTGCCCACTGCGCTCTGGCGCTGATGGGGAGGGGTCGTCCGCGGATCGCAGCCGGCGCTCTCGTGCCGACGCGCCGAGGCGTTCGCCGCAGCCGGCATCGCACCGGTCACGCTGGCCGAGAAGGAGGGCCTGGCGCCTGATCAACGGCACCGACGGCATGCTCGGCATGCTGGTGCTGGCGATCATCGATCTGCGGCGGCTGCTCAAGGTCGCCGACATCACCGCCGGCGATGAGCGTCGAAGGTCTGCTCGGCACCGATGACGTCTTCGCCGATGATCTGCACGCCCTCCGACCGCACATCCGGGCCAGGCCGCTTCGGCGAGCCAATCTGCGCACGATCATGGCGGGCAGCGAGATCCGGAAAGCCACCGGACCGAGGCCTGCACCCGGGTCCAGGACGCCTACTCGCTGCGCTGCGCGCCGCAGGTGGCCGGCGCCGTACGGGACACGGTTGATCATGCCGAGCGGGTCGCGCTGATCGAGCTGGCGTCGGCCATCGACAACCCGGTGATCACCGTCGACGGCCGCGTCGAGTCCAATGGCAACTTCCACGGTGCACCGCTGGCGTACGTGCTGGACTTCCTCGCCATCGCCGTCGCCGACCTGGCGAGCATCTCCGAGCGGCGTACCGACCGGTTCCTCGACCAGGCCCGCAACGGCGGGCTGAATGCCTTTCTGGCGGCCGATCCTGGCGTCGACTCCGGCCACATGATCGCGCAGTACACCCAGGCTGCGATCGTCTCCGAGCTCAAGCGGCTCGCGGCACCGGCCTCGGTCGACTCGATTCCCAGCTCGGCGATGCAGGAGGACCACGTGTCAATGGGCTGGTCGGCCGCGCGCAAGCTGCGTCGCGGCAATCGACGGGCTGACGCGGGTGCTGGCCATCGAGCTGCTGACCGCCGCCCGTGGCATCGAGCTGCGCTCGCCGCTGCAGCCGCGCACCGGCTAGCTGCCGCCGCGATCACGGCGCTCCGCACGGCCGGGCGCCCCGGCGCCCGGCGCTGATCGCTGGCTCGCGCCAGAGATCGATATCGCTGTCGACCTGGTCGCCACGGGGGCGCGTCGTCGCCGCCGTCGGAGTCGGTGACCGGCCACGCCTCAACTTGAACCGGTCACCACCACCTGAGTCGACCGGAAACTGTGATCGACCAGTCGTAGAAGGCGATCCATGGAGGCGCCGACCACGTACGCGCACCGCGCGGCACCACGCTGACCGCACGCTCATGGGCCACCGAGGCCCCGCTGCGGATGCTGATGAACAACCTCGATCCCGAGAACGCCGAACGTCCCGATGATCTTGTCGTGTACGGCGGCACCGGCCGGGCGGCCCGAGACTGGCGGTCGTTCGACGCGCATGGTCCGCACCCTGACCACGCTGGCGCCCGACGAGACCATGCTGGTGCAGTCCGGCCGCCCGGTCGGGGTGATGCAGACCCACGAGTGGGCGCCGCGGGTGATCTTGGCCAACTCCAACCTGGTCCCGGACTGGGCCACCTGGCCGGAGTTCCGCCGGCTGGAGAAGCTCGGGCTCACCATGTACGGCCAGATGACGGCCGGGCTCCTGGATCTACATCGGCACTCAGGGCATCGTGCAGGGCACGCTACGAGACCTTCGCGGCGGTCGCGGAGAAGCGGTTCGGCGGCACGCTGGCCGGCACCTTGACGCTGACCGGCGGTTGCGGCGGCATGGGCGGCGCCCAGCCGCTGGCGGTGACGCTGAACGACGGCGTCTGCCTGATCGTCGACGTCGACCGCTCCCGGCTGCAGCGCCGCGTTGATCATCGCTATCTCGACGAGATCGCCGATGATCTTGATCGAGGCATCGTCAGCGCGCGCGTCGCCGCCAAGGCCGAGCGGCGGGCCGCTCTCGATTGGTGTCGTCGGCAACTGTGCCGAGGTCTTCCCGGAGTTGTTGCGGCGCGGCGCGCCGATCGACATCGTCACCGATCAGACCAGCGCCCACGACCCGCTGTCCTACCTGCCGGAGGGAATCAGCGTCGAGGACTGGGCCGACCTACGCCGAGCAGAAGCCGGAGGAGTTCACCGACCGGGCGCGGGCCAGCATGGCGCGGCACGTTCAGGCGATGGTGGAGTTTCAGGACGCCGGCGCCGAGGTCTTCGACTACGGCAACTCGATTCGCGACGAGGCCCGGCTGGGCGGCTACGAGCGTGCCTTCGAGTTCCCCGGCTTCGTGCCGGCCTACATCCGGCCGCTGTTCTGCGAGGGCAAGGGCCCGTTCCGCTGGGTGGCGTTGTCCGGCGACCCGCGCGACATCGACGCCACCGACCAGGCGGTGATGGATCTCTTCCCGGACAATGATCGGCTGCAGAAGTGGATGCGTGGCGCTCGCGAGCAAGATCAGCTTCCAGGGTCTGCCGGCGCGGATCTGCTGGCTCGGGCTACGGCGAGCGGGACAAGGCCGGCCTGGCGTTCAACGACCTGGTCGCGTCGGGCAAGATCAGCGCGCCTATCGTCATCGGTCGTGATCATCTCGACTGCGGCTCGGTCGCCAGCCCGTACCGCGAGACCGAGGCGATGCTCGACGGCTCGGACGCGATTGCCGACTGGCCGCTGCTCAACGCCATGATCAACACCGCGTCCGGAGCCTCCTGGGTGTCGATTCACCATGGCGGCGGAGTCGGCATCGGCCGCTCCATCCACGCCGGTCAGGTCTCGCTCGCCGACGGCACTGAGCTGGCTGCACAGAAGCTGGCGCGCGTGCTGACCAATGATCCCGGCATGGGGGTGATTCGGCACGCCGACGCCGGCTACGAGCGCGCCGAACAGGTCGCAGCTGAGCGTGGTGTCCGGATACCTATGACGGAAGGAAGCTGACGGGTAGTGCCAGGGGGTCGACACGATCGAGGCGCTGACAGCGACGGCGCAAGCCTTCGATGCCACGCCGCTGGGGCTGCAGGTGGACGCGGACGCGGAGGCCACTGTCCGGGAGTCACTGCGGCGGACCGGGCTGGTGTTGCTGGGCGAGACGCACGGGGTCGCGCAAACCCCCGTGCTGGTGGGGAGCTGATCGCCTGGTTCGGGCTGGGCGGCATCGCGCTGGAGTGGCATGAGGATCTGGATGCCGTGGCTGGACGGCTGGATCGCGCACGGCGTGCTGGTCGACCCCAACCCGTACTCCGACATCCTCGCGGACGTCTGGGGCGGTGATGGTCGGCTCACCGCTGGGCACCTGGCGGCAGTGCGCGGGTGGTCCGGCTCCGGGGTTCTGATCACCTTGATGGACGGGACCACGGTCGTGTCCCCGCGCCCGGGGGAGCGAGGAGGAGATGGGTCGGCGATGGTGGAGCGAGCGGGATGCGGCGATGGCTGGCCGGATTCTCGCCGCGCCCGCCGCGCCCGGCGGCCGACTTGTGGTGGCCGGCAATCTCCATACCCGGCTGGAGCCGCTGCCGGCCGACGACCCCATCGGGGCGGAGATCGGCGTCCCGATGGGCGTGGAGCTGGCTCGGCGGTGCCCAGGTCTTTGCTCAATTGACTTCGTCTACGGGGCCGGCGGGTACTACAACCTCGGCCCACGCCGCAACGAGGAGCCGCTGGGCGGGCAGTACCCGGATGTGCCTCGGTTGGTCCAACAAGAGGGCGCCCTCGAGCTGGTGGTGCCATCGCCGGAGGAGGCGACCGTTCCGCATCGCGAACTGTCCACATATGAACGGGAGGCGACATCAGCGAGTTAGCGTTCGATCAACTGTGGTCGGCGATCGCGGACATCGGCCGCGATCCGGCTACCGGCGGCTACCGGCGCTTCGCCTGGACTGACGCGGATCTGAGCATGCGCGAGTGGTTTAGCGGCGAATGCTCGGCCCGAGGTCTGGATCTGACCGAGGATCGGATGGGCAACCAGTGGGGGTGGTGGGGGGACCCTGATCGATCGGCGGCGGGCGGGATCGTCACCGGCTCACACCTGGACACAGTGTTCCGGACTGGCGGTGCCTTCGATGGGCCGCTCGGCGTTGTCAGTGGACTGCTGGCGATCGACCAGCTGAGAGCCGACGGCTACGCGCCGGGCCGCCCGATCGCCATCGTCAACTTCGTAGACGAGGAGGGCGCCCGGTTCGGGGTCTCGTGTGCCGGATCGCGCGTGATCACCGGCGCCTTGAGCGCTGATCGAGCGCGAGCACTGCGTGACGCGGACGGGGTCACCATGGGCCGAGGCGATGCGCGCCGCCGGGCCGGAGCCGGACCAGTTGGGCCCGGATCCCGAGGCACTCGCTCGCATCGGAGCCTTCGTCGAGCTACATGTCGAGCAGGGTCGCGGTCTGGTCGACCTTGGCCGTGCCGTGGCGGTGGGAAGCGGGCTCTGGGCGCACGGTCGGTGGCGGATCGAGATCCCTGGGTGAGGCCAACCACGCCGGTACGACCAGGCTGAGCGATCGCCGGGATGCGGTGATCGGTTGTGCGCGTGCCGTATTGGCCACTCGAGCCGCAGCTGAGGCACATGGCAGCCTGGCGACCATCGGCAAGATCAGCATCCAGCCCGGCAGGGTGAACGCGATTGCCAGCTCCGCCATTGCCTGGCTCGATGCCCGCGCAGCCGGTGAATCTGCGCTGCGCGCGACCGTGGCGTCAGATCGAGGCGGAGGTCGGCAGCTCCGGTGCTGTTTGTGACAGAGGAGTCGCGGACTCCGCAGACTGCATTCGATGATGCCCTTGTCAGCAGGCTGGCCGGCAGGCTTGATGATGCACCCGTGATGAGCACGGGTGCCGGACATGATGCCGGGATTCTCGCGAACGCCGGGGTGCCAGCGGCAATGATCTTCGTCCGTAACCCGACCGGGGTGTCTCACTCGCCTGCTGAGCGGGCTGAGCCTGAGGACTGCCTTGCCGGTGTTGCCGCCCTGGCGACGGTGCTGGCCGACCTGGCAGGAGGGGAACAGTGGAGCTCGTACTGGGCGGCGTACGCGTGGCTGCCTGATGGTTGCCGCGCCGGCGTCGGCTTTGACGTGGAAGACGGGCGCTTCGCCGGGGTACAGGTCGGCGTCGAGCCGCGAGCCGGTGAGGAGATCCTGCGGCGGCGTGACGCTTCCGGGTCTCGCCAACGGCCACAGTCATGCTTTCCACCGTGGACCCGGGGCCGAACGCACGCTGGCGGCGGCAGCTTCTGGACGTGGAGGGAGGAGATGTACGCTCTCGCCGCCCGCCTCGATCCTGATTCCTACCTCTCTCGCTCGCGCCGTGTTCGCCGAGATGGCACAGGCCGGATACACCGTCGTGGGGAGTTCCACTATCTGCATCATGATCAGCACGGACGCCCATACGCCGATCCCAACGCCATGGGGAGGGCGCTGATCCAGGCGGCCACCGAGGCCGGCGTCCGGCTCACACTGATCGACGCCTGCTATCTGGCCGGCGGGCTGGCCGCAACCGGCCACCTTCGCGCTGGATCCGGTACAGATCCGCTTCAGCGACAGGGATGTTGATCATTGGCAGACCCGGGTCGGTCTCTCAACGACGGTGATCAGGTACGCATCGGCACCGCCGTGCACTCTGTTCGCGCCGTGCCAGCCGACGCCCTCGGCAGGATCGACCGAGCGGCCGGGGAGCGCCCCCTGCATGTCCACGTCGTGCGAACAACCAGCCGAAAACTCCGCTGCTCAGCCTTCACGGTCGCACTCGACCGAATTGCTTGATGATCATGGCCTGCTCGGCGGCCCGTACGACCGTAGTGCATGCCACCCATCTCACCGATACCGACATCAAAATCCCTGGGCGGTACACAGACGGCAGCCTGCTTCTGTCCGACGACTGAGCGTGGATCTTGCCGATGGCATCTCGGCCGCCGTCGGCTCCGCCGACGCGGGCAGCTCGCTGACCCTCGGCTCTGATCAACAAGCGGTGATCGACCCGTTCGAGGAATGCGTGGAGTCGAGATGCACGAGCGGCTGGCCACGCGTGAGCGCGACCGCTTCACACCCGCGGAGTTGATCATGATCGCCAGCGACGCCGGCTACCATAGCCTGGGCTGGTCCGAGGGCGGTCGGATCGCCGAGGAGCACTGGCGGACTTCGTCGTGGTTCGTTCGGATTCGGTGCGCACCACGGGCGCCCGTCCTGATCAGATCGCCTATGCCGTGACAGCGGCCGATGTCGACCAGGTCGTCGTCGCCGGGCAGGTGATCGTCCGCGACGGGCAGCATCGGCTCGGTTCACCAGCCCCTACTGCTCACGGCGGCTCTAGATCAGCCAGAGAGAAGCGTGATCAGCACCGCGGTGACCGGGATCGGCGGGCTGGTCACCTGCGACGCAAGCGGCTCGGACCTGCTCGGCATCCGGTCCAACGCGCCGCCCTCGTCGTCGAGGACGGCATGATCGCCTGGATCGGGCCGGCTCGCAGACGCTCCGGCCGCCGACACCATGATCGACGTCGGTGGACGGGTGATCATCCCAGGCTTCGTCGATTCCCACAGCCACCTCGTGTTCGCGGGCGACCGAAGCCTCGAGTTCGCCGCTCGGATGACCGGCCAACCGTACGACGGCGGTGGCATCGTGCGCCACCGTTGCGGCGACCCGCGCCGCCACTGACCATGAGCTCACGAGGCTGCTCGCCTCGCGGATGGATGAAATGCGAGCTCTCGGTACGACGACGGTCGAGATCAAGAAGCGGCTACAGGCTGACGGTTGCCGACGAAGTCCGGCTACTCCGGATTGCTCCGCCAGTTCACCACCGAAACCACCTTTCTGGGCGCCCATGTAATCCCCCAGTACCTCGAGGACCGGTCGGGATACGTCGATCTTGTGACCGGGCCGATGCTGCAGGCAGCGGCACCGTACGCGCGCTGGATCGATGTCTTCTGTGAACCCCACTCGACGCACGCCTTTGACGCGGAGGAGGCCCGCGAGGTCCTGAAGGCTGGAGCGGCGCGCGGCCTGGGGCCTGCGCGTCCACGCCAACCAGCTGGGTCCGGGGTCCTGGTGTTCAGCTGGCGGTCGAGCACGGCGCGGCCAGCGTCGATCACTGCACCTACCTTGGCGATGCCGACGTCGATGCATTGGGCTGCCGCTGCGGATACCACAGTGGCCACGCTGCTACCCGGAGTCGAGTTCTGCCCCGGTCGCCCTATCCCGATGCCGACAGGCTGCTCCACCGTGGGGGCATCGATCGCGTTGGCGACCGACTGCAATCTCCGGGACCTGTTATTCGAGCTCGATGCCGTGGAGTGATCTCCTCGCGGTGCGAAATGGGCCCACGCCGGCTCAGGCACTGCTCGCCGCCACTGCGGGGTCGGCGAAGTCACTTGCGGCGTACCGACATCGGCCGCCTCGCGCTCGGAAACCGGGCCGATCTCCACGGTGCTCGATGCGCCGTCATATCTGCACCTGGCCTATCGCCCAGGAGTGCCGATCGCTCGGGTCTTGGATGACGAATCGTGCTTGTCGACCGAGGCGCAGCACGTCGCCTCGATCCGGAAGCCCGGCGGCTGCGCGCTCCATTAGGAACTCCATCATGCGTGGATGGATGACATCAGATGTAGCGCGCTACCTGGAACGCGGATCGAGCTCGATGGGCATGGTCTGGAGGCCGCTGCGCACCTGGTCGGCGAATACGAAGAGATCTGGGAGCGGCAGGGGCAGTCGCATGCTCGCGATGCGGTCGTCGAATCGCGGCCCCTCGCTGTTCGCGTACTCGAAGACCCGGAACGGGACTCCGCCAGCTGTGGTACCGGAGATTGCCTCGTCCACCTTGCGTACGAAGCCGAGCCCGAATGGCGGCGCGTGGTGTCGAGAACCGACTCCAATGCGGGTCGGGACTCGAAGGTCCAGCCTCGTCCCCGCAGTGCGACGCGTAACGCTGCCTTCGGATGATCAAAGGAAGGCGATGAGGGGGCGAGGATCAGCGCGGCGATCGTGATCAGGATGATCACGCAGGGCTCCTCACCCCGCGTACTCCTCGGCTCTGATGCGGCGTCTCTCTGGTTGCTCAACCAGATACATCGCGGTCACGATGGCCAGGCCGCCGATGACCATGCGTGGAGTGATGTGCTTCTCCGCCAAGGGCCACCGCGAACGCAGCCGCCCAGACCGGTTCCATGGCCATGATCACCGCGGCCCGGGAGGGCTCGATGTGCGCCTGGGCCCAGGTCTGCAGCACCATGGTCAATGCACTGGCGATGAGCGCGAGATAGAGCACGATCAGCCAGTCGTGCCAGCTGCCCGGCGGCTCAATGCCTCACCACCTGATCCCGGAGTCGGCCAGTAGGCCGCCGCTGCACACATCAGCGTGATCACGACCAGCTGCACCAGGCTGAGGCTGACCGCGGACTGGGGAGTACTGAACCGCCCCAATGCCACGATGTGACGGGCGTAGAGCAGCGCCGCTATGACGGTGAGCAACTCGCCGTAGCCCAGCGCGAACCCGTGCAGCGCAAGGACACTCGAGGCCCGCCATGGCCAGCAGGACCGCTAACCATGTGACACGCGTGATCCGATGACCCAGTACCACGGCTGCCAGCAGTGGCGTAGCGACCACGTAAAGCCCGGTGACGAAGCCCGACACACCTCGCAGCAGTGTGGGCCAATCCGACCGTCTGAAGGATCTGTGCTGACCCGTACAGCAGTCCGAGCAGAGCGCCCTTGGTCACGACATCGCGTGACAGTTGGAGTCGCGGCCCGGCGATGAGGCCGAGCGCCAGGCTCGCGATTGCGAATCGTATGGCAAGGAGTCGGGTACCGGAATCCGGATGACCACGTCCTTGATCAGGATGAACGTCGATCCCCAGGCGGCGGCCATCACCAGCAGCGCCAGGAAAGGCACCAGCTTCGTGCGGGACCTGGCAGCCATTGGCACTAGCACCGACCTCAGCCTAAGCCAGGCTCGCGCGGACGTGCAAGTGACCAAGGTGCGTACACGAGCGTTGTCCCGGGACTCGGCATTTGGCGTCCCGAGATGGCTAGCGAGTGCCCCAAGTGGCTCTGGACCCCACGCGAGCCATCTTGAGACGGCTCGCGGGGACCAGGCGAGGGCTGCTGAGTTGTCAGACGACGTAGAGCGTGATCGTCGAGCCTTTGGCCGCTGTCGTACGCGCTCCTGGGTTGGTATAGACCACGAAGTCGACTCCAGGGCGGTCGACGCCCACCCGCTGCACCTGGACCTTGAAGCCGGCCTCCCGCATCACCTTCCGGGCCGCGGGTAGAGCCATCCGTTGAACGTGGGCACGGTGACCTGGAGCGATCCCAGTGATCTGGTGAGCCTGACAGTCTCACCGTTTGCGGCGTGGCCAGAGTGCGGATCCTGACGTAGCACCGAGTCTTTGGCGACTGTATTGGAATAGGCGCTTCGCTCCGACGCGGAGGCCTGCGCTGGTCAAAGCGGCGGCTGCGGCATCGTACGGGGTGCCCTCGTAGTTGGTGATCGCGATTGGCTTGGGCCCGATCGAGACGACAAGATCAACGGCGGTGCCCTTCCTCAACTTGGCACCCGGGCGCTCCGATGCACTGAGCACAGTGCCCGGCCGCAACCGTTTCGCTATAACCATCAGCGACCTTTCCCACGGCCAGCTTGGCGTCCTTGATCGCGGCAACAGCCGCAGCCTGGGAGCAGGCCGACGACGCCCGGCATCGGATACCGCTCGGGGCCCTTGGACAGAGCAGCCTCGATCTTCCCGCCCCGCACGATCTTGGTCCCAGGTCAGGCTTGGTGGAGATCACCAGGCCACGGGGCCACCGTCTCGCTGTACGCCTCGGAAAGTCGATTGAAAGGCCCAGCCTTCGATGCCGAACGCTGGGCTTCAGCTTTGCTGAGTGAGTCAAGGCCGGCGCCGTCGTGAATCTGACCTTCCATCAGGTACCAGCTCGGCGAGGGCGGCGGAGGCCGAGATCAAGATCACCAGCAACAAGGCCGGCAAGCCGCGGCGACGCTTTCGGGCCCGGCGCTCGCGCTCCAGTCGCCAAACGCTCCACGGTCGGCTGGTGCACCGATTCGTGGAACAGCTGGCGGAGGGCGTCGATCACGTACGCGTCGTACCCGCGGGCCGAGGTTGGGCTGGAGCAGCGGCGATCGGTGCCGGCACCATGCTGGGTGACCTCGTAATCGGCGCGATCGCGCCGCTTCTGCCCGCCGGTTGCCTGCGTCGGCGGGGCGTGCGCAGCTCGCGCGTGAGGTCTGGGATCATCGGCCAGACCTCGCTGGATGGCGACGCCGAGCGCGGCGCACCCGGAGCGAGCAGGACCTTTGCGTCAGGCTGCCGAAGGTTCGCATCCCGAGCTGTCGCCCGAGTGACCAGAGCATCTACGTACGGCGGAATCGCGCCCAGCGGTCGGGCCAACTGATGGCAGGGTGGCGGCACGTCGCGGTGTACGTGCGCGTACGCGATCTGGATGGGTGTGTCGCCGGTGTGCGGCTTGCGCCCGGTCAGCAGCTCGAACAGCACCACGCCCGCGCTGTAGACGTCCGATCGCGCGCGTCGGCCTTGCCGGACACCACGAGCTCCGGCGGGAGATAGGAAACGGTTCCGATCAACAGGCCCCTGGGTGGCGGTGGAGCTTTGGGAGGACACCGCCTTGGCCAGCCCGAAGTCGGCGACCTTGATCCGACCGCGGTCGCTGATCAACACGTTCTCAGGCTTCACGTCGCGGTGCGACCAGTCCGGCGTCGTGGGCAGCGGCAAGGGGCGCCCAGCACCGGCTCGATGATCTCCAGTGCCCTGGCCGGCGGCAGCGGCGCGTCCCGATTCAGTACGTCGCGCAGCGTCTGCCCCTCGCACGTACTCCATCACGATGTAGGGACGACTGTTCGGTGCCTCGACGTCTTGACCTTGGTCAAAAACAGAGACCACATTCGGATGGGACAGCCTGGCAGCCGCTCGCGCCTCGCGATCGAACTTCGCGTGCGAACTCGGCGTCATCACCGAGCCCGACATGCATCACCTTGACCGCGACCGTACGTGTCAGGCGGGTGTCGACAGCGCGGTAGACGGTGGCCATTCCGCCGCGCGCCAGTCGCTCGGTGATCTCGTAGCGACCGTCAAAAGGCGACCCACCAACGGGTCGCCAACGGTCGTCATCGTCACGTCTGCTCCATACACGGTGGGGAAGGTGGCCGTGCTGGCCTCGGGCCCGAGTTTAGAAGTCGGCTCGTGCTGCCACGACAAAGGCGCGCCGCGGCTGGTCGATTCGTCGTGCATTAACTGCTAACGCTCACTAGTCGATTCGTCCGGCATGAGTCGAGGATGCCTCAGCGGTACCGGCGAACCGGAATTGCGTCCTGCGCATCGAGCCAGCCGGCCCGCCTGTACGGCGCACTTCATCGCCTCGGCCATGCGTACGGGATCCTCAGCCGCGGGTGACCGCGGAGGCGAGCAGCACGGCGTCGCAAGCCAAGCTCCATGGCTGCGGGCCGCTTCGGAGGCGGTGCCGATGCCAGCATCCAGGACGACCGGCACCGACGCATGCTCGACGATCAGCTCGATGTTGTGCGGATTGCGGATGCCGAGCCCAGAGCCGATCGGAGCGCCGAGCGGCATCACCGCAGCGCAGCCTGCATCAGCCAGCTTGCGCGCCATGACCGGATCGTCGTTGGTGTAGGGAAGTACGACGAAGCCGTCGGCGACCAGCCGTTCGGCCGCGTCCAGCAACTCGATCGGATCGGGCGAGCAAGAGGTGACCTCGTCGGCGATCACCTCGAGCTTGATCCAGTTAGGTCTCCAGTGCCTCCCGCGCGCCAGCTGGTGCCGTCAGCACCGCATCTGCGCTGGTGTAACAGCCCGGCGGTATTGGGCAGCACGGCGATCTGATGTCGATCGAGGAATCTCGAGCAGCGATCCCGGCGCAGCGTCACCGTCGATACGGCGCATGGCGACCGTCGTCAGCTCGGTGCCGGACGCCAGCAGCGCAGCCTCCATCACCTCCAGGCTCGGGCGCACCGCCAGTGCCCATGATCAGCCGCGAACGTGAACTGCTTACCGGCGATGACCAGCCGATCGGCGTCGCTGATCGACCGATCGGTCACCGCGTGCAGATCAACCACCCTGCACCGCCGTAACGATCTCCACCCGGCGCCTTCCGTCAGCTCGATGTCGCGCGTGCTGGCTCCTCGTGAATCACCTGCACCGTCCACGGCGACAGCCATGCCGCGCGGGGTTATGGCACCCGTCTGGCTGCAGGTCGAGTACGTCGAGTCAGCCGAACCGGCGGCTACGACCTCGCGCGGCTTGCCGTTGACGCGGATGATCATCGCGTCACGCCCGCTCGCCATACGCGAAGCGGTCGAGGGTGAACGGAGCGCCGCGATGCTGTCCAGCTCACCGCTGATGATCAGGGTTAGAGATGATCTCGGCCGTGATCAGGAGTCAACAGCACACCATTGCGGTAGTGGCCGGTGGCCAGCACCAGTCCGTCAGACTCGCAGCGCGACCCAGGATCGGGCGCATTGTCGGGAGTACCAGGTCGCCAGCCGACCGAGGTCTCGGTCAGGGCGTATTCAGCGGTCATCGGCATCACGGTACGGGCATCCCGTGAGCAGCTCGTAGACCGCGCCGGCAGTCACCCGATGATCAAACCCGAGCTCCTCGACGGTCGCACCCGAGACACCACCTCGCGACCGCCTTCCCGGGGCACCAGGTAGATCTCAGCGCCGCGGCTGTACGCGCCGGATGGTCAGGCTGTGGTGCGGGCAGGCGGCCAGGGTCGAGGCGGACGATCTGAGCCCTTGACGGGCCGAACGGGAAGATCAGGAAGCCCGTCGATCTGCGCGTGCCCAGGCGCCGTTCGCGACCACGACGCAATCGCTGGCGCTGATGGTCTGCCGTCCGCGAGCTGAACTCCGCTTACCCGACCAGTCGTCGGACTGCACACGGTGGACAAAGCCGGAATCTCGTTACGCCGATCCTGTGTCCGGCCTCGATCACGGCCCGCCAGAGCAGCCGGTTGTCGCAACTCCAATCCCCCTCGACCAGCAGACCGGAGCGGATCGTCGGCGCCAGCAGCGGCTCAGGCGACGGCACTCGGCTCGGTCAGCGGCTCACCGCGATGACCGGCCCGTGCCAGAAAGTCGGCGAAGGTGGACAGCCGGGCGGCGTCGTCGGCGTCGTAGGCAACCAGAGGTTAGGCGTACGGCGGAAGTCCGGCCGGCAACCCGCTTGCGTCTCCAGCTCGGCTACGAAGTCGGAGTAGCGGCCGAGCGAGGCTAGGTTCAGCTGCAACAGTCGCTGTTCCGTAGAAGGTCGTCCTCGGTGACCGGAGCAAGCATGCCAGCAGCGACCGCAGATGCAGCCGCCGATCGCTCACCGATGACTACGACAACATCGAGGCCAGCCTGCCGGAGTCGCCAGCCGATGGACGTGCCGATCAGGCCACCGCCGATGACGAGCGACGTCCGCGGTCGAGGAGATCCGGGCCGAGCTCACCACGTCAGTTTAGAGTCGCCCAACAGCTTCCTGATGTCGTCAACATGCCCACGCTGCGTGGGATGTTGACGCAATGCATGGCATGCGCCGGTGCAGGGCATCCCACGCTGCGTGGGATGTTGGCGCGGCATACCGGCCCGACATGAACCGGCGCTTACTGTGTGGGGTACGGAGTCTCGTCGGGAGGTGTCACGCAGCCATGGAGCTTGGACTGACCACATTTGCTGAGATCACCGATCCAGGCGCGTGTCGCCAGGTGAGCGGCTGCGGCAAGTCGTCGAGGAAGCCAAACTCGCCGACGAGCTTGGCCTCGAGGTCTATGGCATCGGCGAGCACCACCGTCCGGACATGGCAGCATCAGCTCCGGAGATCGTTCTTGCGACCATTGCCGGGTGCACGAAAACGATCAAGCTGCTCGAGCGCTGTCATCGTGCTCAGCTCGGCCGATCCGGTACGCGTATTCCAGAATTCGTCACTCTCGACCTGCTGTCGAACGCGGCGGGCCGAGCTGATGGTCGGCCGCGGCTCGTTCACCGAGTCGTTTCCGTTGTTCGGCGTTACTCCTTGTCCGACTACGACGAGCGTCGTTCGCCGAGAAGCTCGAGTCTGCTGCTGAGCCTGCGCGCCGGACTGCGCAGTGACCTGGCAGGGCAAGTTCCGCCCGCCGCTGGACAACGCCAGCGTCTACCCCCGCCAGGAAGGACGCCCGCTCCCAATCTGGATCGCTGTTGGTGGCACGCCGAACTCGGTCGTCCGGGCCGGTACCTCGGCCTGCCGATGGCACTCGCGATCATCGGTGGCCGTCCAGCGGCCTTCGCACCGCTGGTCGAGCTCTACCGCAAGGCTCTTGAGTACTCGGAGAACATGACCCGACGCGCCACTTGCACGGTGCACAGCCACGGTTATGTCTTCACCGACGAGCGCGCGGCACGGGCGGAGTTCCTGCCGGCTTACCGCCAGACTGCTTCGCCAAAATCGGCCGAGAGCGAGGTTGGCCGCCGATGTCGGATGAGGCTGTCGAGGGACTGATCGCGCCCGAGGGTGCGTTGTTCTTCGGCAATCAGAGACTGTAGCGGCCAAGATCATCCGGCTGCTGAGCTGATGCGCCTGATCGCTTCGAGCTGCACGTCTCTCACGTTGATCATGCGAAGACCATGCGCTACGATCGAGGCTCTTCGGGACCGAGGTTGCTCCGCTGGTCACGCGAGAAGCTAGCTGCTCGATCGCCGGTCTGAGCCTCCGACTCGAGCCTGTCGGAAACCCAGCGAGCTATGGCTCATTGAGTTTCTGACAAGTCAGAACGAGGAGAATTACGCCGTGCGCGAAGTGGCCGACGGCGTCATTGAGATCCCCTCTGGATCACGTGAACGCCTTCGCTGTGATTGTCGTCGACGACGGCGTCGCTGCTGGTCGACACCGGAATTCCCGGACGGGCCGGCAAGATCGAGAGTGCCATCGAGGCCGCCCAGCGCCGGATCGGCGAGGTGCACACGATCCTGCTGACGCATTGGCATCCCGGATCACGTTGGCGAGCGTGGCCGCAGCTGCGTCGCCGGTCCGGTGCCCGAATCGTGGCCCATGCGATCGACGCGCCGGTGACTCTCCGGCGCTGAACCCCCAACCGACCAAGGCCTTGATGCGAGTCGTGGCGGCCATCATGCCGGCGCCGGAGTCGGTCCGGTGGACGAGATACTGTCCGCGGACGGCTCGATATCGGTGCGGGCTTCACCGCCTTCCACACCCCAGGCCACACTCGCGGACATGCCTCGTTCCTCCTCGACCGGATGCGGCGGCGTGCTGTTCGCGGGCGATGCCGCGAGCGGCGGGCGCAGTGGGGCGGATCCACCGATCGCCGCGATGGTCACCGAGGACCGCGCAGCCGAGTGGGCTAGCATCTCCCGGCTCGCGGACCTCGAAGCTTTGAGGTGCGGCCGCATTCGGCCACGGCAGAGCGCACGTCCCACGACGCGGCGCAGCGGTTCCGGGAGTTCGTCGGGCGCGGCTTAGCGCCGACCTGCCACGCCGGCTGCTCGATCGCTCGGGATCGCGCGCCACCGAGCGCGAGCCGCCGCATGCGGTGCGAGCCGTGCGCCTGGAAGTGGATCCGCGCCGGCCTGATCTGGAGGAGCGAGGGCGGAGACAGCGCCGTTCGTCTGCGCCCGCGCGAGGACGATCAGGTCGCTATCCGGCGCGGTCGCGCGAGCAGCGCAGAGCTTGCGAGCTGCTGCCAATACACCCCGGATCGCGCGCCGCTGATCGGAGGACGAGGGAGGGAGACACGCTGTTTCGTCTCCGAGCGAGGACGACGACAGCGGGCCCACCGAGACGCGGATCCAGCGACGCCGCGAGCGTCAAGCAATTCACACAAGGCCTGATTCGCGGCAACTTTGGAGACCCGGACAACTTCCGTATACTCAGATGTTTGTTCTTCCGGTAAGCGATCATCCTTTCTGACACACGCGCAGCGCGAGTCGGGTTCCGACAGCGTGACGGGACGCATCTCCAGCCGCTGGCGTCCTCGAGCGCGAAGCTGGCCGCCGAACAGGGGCTTCACGTGGGATTCACGGAGTATGGCGCGGCTCGCCGAGGCGACCCGATCCGCCCAGCAGGTCGCGCGCGGCCGGCTCTCTCCCTCTACCAGTCCGACCGCAACTCATGCCGTTCGCGAGGAGGACGGTACCGCCTCTACGAGCGCGACGTCTTTGCCTTCCAGGCTGCCTCGGCGGCTGGCCGTAGCTGGACGCCGAGCAGGAAGGGCTGGTCCTGGGCCGGCTGGACCGGACTGAGCGGCGAGGTCCGCTACGTCGGCCGTATCGGCGTTCGCGACGCAGATTATGAACCGCTGGTCATCGACTGGCGCGCACCTGCGGCCGAGCCGTTCTACCGAGCCACGCCGAGCGATCCTATGGACGGTCGATCCGGCGTCGGGTGCCGCACTGCCGCGGCGAATCGGGTCGTGGGCATCGAAGACGATCTTCTCGACGGTGAGAACCGCTGACCGGGAGCTGGTCGGTGATCGGCGAGGGCGCGCTGCTCGCTGCACTCAGCCGGGCCCGCGATCACACCATGCGGTGACATCGTCGCCACCATACCAGGCCGAGCAGGATGAGGCGATCCGCGCGCCGCACCAGGGGTTCACGACGATCAACGGCGGACCGGGACTGGGAAGACGGTGGTCGCGCTCGATCGCCCAAACCTGCTCTTACTCAACCGTCGCCGCTTCGAGTCCGGCGGTGTCCTGGTCGATCGGCCCAGTCGGGTGTTCATGAACTACATCGCACGAGTTCTGCCCTCGCTGGGTGAGGATGCGGTCACCCTGCGCCCGATTCGGTGCAGTCGCCTCCGACGTCGTTCGCGATCACCGGCGACCGCGTCGATCCGCCTCAGGCTTGCGGCGATCAAGGGCAGCCTGCGCATGGTGAAGGTGCTGCGCCGCTTGGTGCATGAGCCACTGCAGGACGTGCTGCCAGTCCGAACTGCGGATCACGATAGATGGCACCGTGTTGGTGCTGCCGTCCACCACACTGGCGCGCATCCGGTCTCATGTGCTCACACACCACAAGCTGAACAGCGGCGGGAGGCAGCCGAAATGGAGAGCAATACGTAACTGAACGAAGTACAC
>ERZ1370068.8904-contig-7721_pt1 | contig 25614 bp, 44 predicted proteins | sample MGYA00561227_ERZ1370068 | MGnify/ENA primary metagenome ERZ1370068 (study PRJEB38410, sample SAMEA6850437) | metagenome | study: Metagenomic assessment of the ecological functions of the soil: analysis of the soil microbiota associated with the...
GGTTACGTATTGCTATCGATGTCCTTCACGGCGAGATTCCCGGACTGCGATCGTCGTGCGCGAAGGTCCCGGTCGAATACGACGTCGACTCCGCGCAAGGGGCAGAAGACCGGGCTCTTTCTCGATCAGCGCGAGAACCGCGAGGCGGCGGCGCGCTATGCGCGCGGGCGGCTGCTCGATTGTTTCAGCTACACACGGCGGCTTCGCGCTGCGGCTGGCGCGCAATGTGCCCGAGGCCGAGGCGCTCGACATCTCGGCCGACGCGGTCGACGCGGATTCGCGCGAACGCCGATCGCGCAACGGCGTGCCCCACCTGCAGGCGCGCGAGGTCAACGTGTTCGACGAGCTGCGCCGGCTCGAACGCGCGGGCGCGCGCTACGACACGATCGTGCTCGACCCGCCGGCGTTCGCCAAGAACAAGGCGTCGATTCCGAACGCGATGGCCGGGCTACAAGGAGATCAACCTCCGCGCGATGCGGCTGCTCAACCCGGGCGGGCACCTCGATCACGTGCAGCTGCTCGCACAACGTCAACGAGGAGATGTTCGCCGCGGTGATTCACGAGGCGTCGATCGACAGCCACACGCCGGTGACGATCGTCGAGAAGCGGATGCAGGGGCGCGATCACCCGGTGCTGGTCGGCGTTCCCGAGACGTACTACCTGAAGTGTTTCATCCTGCGCCGGGTGGAATGAACGGCCGGGCCGGCTAGCATTCAGCTCGCCCAGCGTTAATCAGAATGAAGGAGGATCCCGTGAGGCGGCTTGCGATAGTTGTCGCTCTGCTCGTATTCGGGCTCGACGGGTGTTTGCCCAGACCGGTCGCGGCGCCATTGCCGGCACGGTCACCACCGATCAGGGCGACGCCGTTGGCAGCCGGCGTCACGATTCAGGCGAAGGAGATGGTCCGGCAAGAGTCGCTCACGGCGGTCGCCGGCAAGGCCGGCCAGTTCAGGCTGGCTAACCTCCCGGCGGGCACCTACGAGATTTCCGTCCCGCAAATCCGGACTTGCGAACGTCGCGCTGCTGCGCAAGCCGAACGTGGTCGTCGAAGCGGCGGAAGACGCTGTCGCTCGACATCGCGCTGATGCCGAACAACTTCGGAATCATTGGCGACGACGCGGCGTTACCTGCAGATATGAACAGCGTACGCAGAACCACAAGGGCCTGGCGCCGCGCATGCCCGATGGCCATCCTGATTTCTCGGGCGTCTGGCTTGCGAACGTGGATCCGAATCCGGAGCCGGCGTCAGATGCTGCCGTGGGCCGTCGCCGAATGGACCCGGCGGCGCGATGCGAGTTCGATGCAGGCATGCCGACGTCGACGGTGCCTGCCGACCGATCCGACGCTGACGCTGCCGGTCTTCTACAAGATCATCCAGACGCGCTCGCTGCTCGTGCATCTGTTCGAGCAGGACCCGCACTACCGTCAGGCGTTTCTCGACGGCCGCGGCCATCCGAAGGATCCCGATCCCACGTGGATGGGACATTCACGATCGGCCGATGGGAGAAGGACACGCCTCGTCATCGACACGGTGGGCCTCAACGACAAGAGCTGGCTGCTGCAGGCCACGTGGCTGCCGCACACCGAAATGCTGCACATCGTCGAGCGGTACACACCGGCCCGATCTCGCGCACTTGAACATCGACGTCACGATCGAGGACCCAGGCACGTTCATCAAACCGGTCGAGCGTCACGTCACGTGGCTGTTCACGCCCGGCGAAGACGTGCTGGAGGCGATTTGCGCCGAGAACAACAAGTTTCTGGAATACGCGGCGGTCGTGAATACTGGCCGTCAAGCGAGGAGTCTGTGTGGAAACGATCTGGCGATCGCCGTGATCAGTCGTACTCAGCGTCGGACGCGTTTGCGCAGATACGCAACGGCGCGATCGCCGGTGTGGTCGCAGAACTCCGGACGGCCCCGTCGCGGGTGCGACCATACAGGCGAAGCAGCAGTCCACAGAAAGAACGTTTACCGCGACCAGTGCGGCATCCGGTCGGTTTGCGCTGAACGACTCTGCCTGCAGGCGACGTACGAGGTGTCTGTGCCTCAGCTCGGGATCACGACGTTACGCTTCGTCCAGCAAAATGTTGTGGTCGATGGCGGGAAAGACCACGCCTGCTCGATATCAAGCTCGTGAAAACGAACCAGGGGATCGTCGGAGACGACAACGCATTTCTGGCACTTCACAACAAGTATGCAAACGTGCGCGGAACGACGCCGCGCATGCCCGACGGCCGTCCCGACTTGTCGGGCGTGTGGAACGCGACCGTCGATCCGAATCCCGAGTCCGGTGGCGCTGCTGCCGTGGGCCGAAGACGTGATGAAGGAGCGACGCGCGAACAACTTTCGGGATCAGCCATTCAGCTTCTGCCTGCCGGGCGATCCGACTCCCACCTTGCCGCTTATCCACAAATTCGTTCAGACGAGAAGCCTGCTCGTGCTCTTGTTCGAACACGACCCGCATTACCGGCAGATATTCCTTGATGGCCGTGCGCACCCGAAGGACGCTGGATCCGACGCTGGATGGGACATTCAGTCGGCCAGTGGGAGAAAGACACGCTGGTCGTTGATACGATCGGGTTCAACGACAAGACTTGGCTTATCTTTCACAACCGGTCTGCCCCATACCGAGATGCTCCACATGACCGAGCGCTATCGACGACCCGATCTCGGTCATCTCACGGTTGACCTCACCTCGAGGACCCTGGAACGTTCACGAAGCCGATCGAGCGCCACATGACGTGGGAGCTCGCGCCTGGCGAGGATGTTCTCGAGAGCCATCTGCAACGGAGAACAACAAGTTTCGGGAGAACGCGGGCTTGAAGTAAGCGGAGGAGCGCATGCGATCCATCTATTTTGTTCTGGCTGTCCTCGTCGCGCATCGCTGTGCGAACCGGCCGTCGGCGCACCACCATCGTTCGCCGCGGAATTCGACATCACCAAGCCGGTGACGCTCGTGGGCAAGGTGACGAAGCTCGAATGGACGAACCCCCACGCGCATGTTTTCGTCGATGTGGCGGACGCGAAGACGGGCGCGGTCACCAACTGGGAGATTGAAATGGGCAGTCCCAATGGACTGACGCGTCTCGGATGGACGCGCAATCTTGTGAAGCCCGGTGACGGCGTCACCGTCGAAGGCTATCTCGGACGAAACAAGCCCAATCTCGCCAACGCGAAATCCGTCGTGATGACCGCGACCGGCCAGAAGCTGGGCGCGGCATCGAGCGAAGGAAGCGCCGTAGCACATGACGCGAACCACGCGAGGTGCAGGCTGGCGGCGCTCGCCGCGATCGTGACCCTTGCGACGCTCAGCATCACCGCTCAATCACCGGGCCGGTGGCTGACGCACGCAGAAGTTCGCCCGGTGCCGGCGCCGGAAGAGGAGTACTGGAACGCGACCGCGAACGGAAAGCTGTACCTGATGGGCGGCAACCAGGGCGGCAAAAACGATCGCGTCCTCGGAGTACGACATCGCCGGCGACAAGTGGACGACGAAGAAGCCGGCGCCGTGGTCGGCCAACCACATGGCGCTCACGGAATATCGCGGAAAGATTTATGTCTTCGGCGGCGCGACCGTCGAGAGCCAGCCGAACGCGCTCAAGTCGTGGGAATACGATCCCGCCGCCGATTCATGGAAGGAGCTGCCGCCGATGCCGAGCAAGCGCACGGCGTCGGTAGCGGTCGAAGCGGGCGGGAAAGATCTACGTGATCGGTGGCAGCGATGAAGCGGGACTTCGGTTCCGACCAACGAAGCCTTCGACGTCGCGACCGGCAAGTGGGAGACGCATCGTCCGATGCCGACCGCACGCAATCACCCGGCCGGCGGAGCGGTCGGCGGCAAGGTCTACGTGATCGGCGGCCGTCTCACCGCCGCGAACGTCGCCAACATGCTCTCGAGCCCGACCGACATCGTCGAGGAGTACGACCCGGCCACCGACAAGTGGAAGCGGTGATGACGAAGATGCCGTACGCGACGAGCGGCCAGGGCTGGACGACGTTTCAGAACCGGATCTACGTGGCCGGCGGCGAGCTGCGCGACGCGCACATGGACGCGATCTTCCGCGACTTCGTCGTCTTCGATCCCGGCGCTGAACGACTGGTATCGGCTGCCGTCGATGCCGACCGCGCGCCACGGCGTCGTGCTGGCGGCGCTCGGCAACCGCATCCATGCGGTCGCCGGGCACACCGCCTTCAACGGCAACGGCGCCGAGGCGCTTCATTCCAACGCGAACGAAGTATTCGAGCTCACGCTGGGGACGAAATAAATCGTCCCCTTCTTCCATCTAGCCGTGCGTCAGCTGCGGGCGCCATCTTCTTCATCCACTCGTCCTGCCGCTGCTTCATTTCCTGCGGCGTCAGATCTTCCTTGCGCGTCGCGATCGTCCAGCGGTAGCCCTGCGGATCGTTGATCGGTGCCGCAGCGGTCGCCCCAGAACTGATCCGGCATAGCTGGCCCATCGGGCCGGGCGACCTTTCGCGCCCGCGCCGACGGCGCGGTTGAACAGCGCATCCGCAGTTCGCGACGTAGACCCAGAGCGACGCCGGTGAACCGCCGAACGCCTTCGGCCCTTTGCCGCCCCCATCGCGTCGTTCACCATGATGCGCGAGTCGCCGATCTTGATGTCGGCGTGCAGGATCTTGCCGTCAGGGCCCGTGGCCCGCGACACTTCTTCAGCGCCGAGCGCTTTCTTGTACCAATCGATCGCCTGCGCGGCGTTGTCGAGGATCAGCTGTGGGGTGACCGTGTGGATACCCTCGGGAATCGGGCTCTTTGCTTTCGCCATTTGGAACTCCTTCCGCCGAAAAACCAAGAGTCTTGCATTGTGTTGTGACGTCGCCGCGACATGCAAGCTGATGGAACATCTCGCGCCGGTTGCGCGCAGCATGTGACCTGATGCTCGAGCTTGATGTAACATCTGCGTGCTTCGTGACCCTTCGATTCGACCTCTCCGACATCTTTAGCCACTGACATTCCTTTCCTCGCAGCCGTTGTCGTGTTGCTCGGCGGCGCGGCAGGCGCTCGCGCGCAGACGCCGGGCATCCCTGCAGCGGCGAACGGCAAGGCGATCTACGAGCAGCGCTGCGTGCAATGCCACGGCGCCGGCGGGCGCGGCGACGGCGCTGCCGCTCCGGTCCTGATCCCGCGGCCCCGTGACTTCACATCGGCGAAGTTACAAACTTCGGACGACCGAAACCGGCAGCCTGCCGACCGACGACGACCTGATACGCACGATCGCGCACGGCGTGCCGGGAACGTCGATGCCCGCGTGGGAACCGTTCCTCTCGCCAGGTGAGATTGCCGCCGTTGCCACCTACGTGAAATCGTTCTCCCCGCGCTTCGCGACCGAGCGTCCGCAGGGTATTCCGACGGTTGCGGCCTCGATCCCCGGCGCTCCATCGCCGCAGAGCATCGTGGCCGGCAAGGCGGTACGAGAAGCTGCGCTGCTCGGCATGCTCACGGCACCGACGGCAAGGGCGCCGGCGCGATCGCAACTGACCTCAAGGACGATGAGGGAAGGCCGCTGCCGGCGACCAGCCTCGCCGAGCCGTGGACGTTCCGCGGCGGCGCGACGCCGCAGGATGTACCTTCGATTCCGCACCGGGATGAACGGTACGCCGATGCCGTCGTTCGTCGATGCGGCTACTGACGGCGATCTTCGGAATCTTGCGGCGTATGTCCTGACGCTGGCGCGGAAGCCGGTGTGGGACATGGATGCGGCGGAGCTGACGGCGTTCTATCAGGCACAGGCGGCCGAAGCCGCGCGCGATCCCGTGCGTCGCGGCCGGTACCTGGTCTCGTCGCTTGGCTGCACCTTCTGTCACACGCCGGTCCGCGCGCGACGGATCGCTGGTCGATGGGATGCTCTTCGCGGGCGGGCAGCGGTGGCGGGCCGTCCCCGTTCGGCGATTTCGTCAGCTACAACCTGACATCCGACAAGGAGACCGGCCTCGGCGGCTGGACCGACGATCAGATCAAGACAGTGGTGACGCGAGGCGTGCGCCCGGACGGGTCGCGAATGATTCCGTTCCCCATGCCCTGGATCTCGTACGCGAATCTGACGCCGGCTGATCTCAGCGGCATCGTCGCCTACCTGCGGACGATTCCGCCAATCATGAACCGGATTCCGGCGCCGACGCGGCCGAACATCGTGTCGTATCTGTGGGGCAAGTTTCAGCTCCTGATCCTGAAGAAGGATCTGCCGCTGCTGGCGTTTCCGGCAACGCGGGCTCGGGAGGCCTGCCCGCCGAAGTCCCGACGAAGGCGGGTGGCGCGTGAACGTCCGCCGCGTCGCAACGTGGACGATCGGCGTGCTGCTGCGTACTCGCGGTGGCCGGGTTCCTCGCGTTCCTCTATCTGATCCCGCCGTTCGACCTGGTATCGCCGGAGTCGCTGATCGCCCCGAGACGGCCGCGCCGCCATCGCTCGCATCGATCACCGATCCGAAGACGCACGCGCTCGCCGAGCGCGGCAAAGTACATCGTGATGATCAGCGGGTGCGTCGACTGCCACTCGCCGCCGGGGCCGAACGGACCGGACTTCTCGCGCTACATGGGTGGCGGGCTCAAGACGTCGTTCAAGGGCCACGGCACCTTCGTGAGCGCGAACCTCACGCCCGATCGCGCCGACTGGACTCGGCCGCCGCACGGATGAAGACGTGCTGCGCGTGTGGCGCAGCGGCGTCTCGGCCGACGGCGGACGGCAGCTCGTGGTATCGCGCCATGCCGTGGGCATGAGTTCGCGAACTGGACCGAAGAAGACCGCCGCGCCGGTGCTCGTCTACTTCCGGCAGATCGCGCCCGTGCGCGCACAGATCCCACCGCCGAGCGACACCGCATCGGTGACGTGCGATCCCGCCGCGATCGAGGAAGGCTCCGCCGTCGACGCGGGCACGACACCATAACGAAATTCCTCCGTTGAAGGCCGTCCTCGCACTCCGTGTCCTATGGTAAGGTGCGCACCACTGGAGGTCGGAGATGACGAAGCTGCTGGCACTGGCATTGGCGGGCATCGCGTTACTCTGGGCCGTTCCCGCGGCGGCGCACCATTCCTTCGCGGCTGAATTCGACGAGAAGAAGCCGGTCACGTTGAAGGGCAAGCTCACGCATGATGGAGTGGGTGAACCCTCACGGTTGGCTGCACATCGACGTCATGGAGCAGGACGGCACGGTGGTCAACTGGTCCATCGAGGCGGGCGCGCCGAATGCGCTCGTGCGGCGCGGCCTGCGGAAGGTCGACTTCCCGATTGGCAGCGAGGTGATCGTCGAAGGGGCACCGCGCCAAGAACGGATCGCCGACGGCCAACGGCACGAACGTGACGTTCGCCGACGGCCGCAGCTTCTTCCTGGGCGCGTCCGATCCGCCTCCGGCTCCGGCGAAATAGCTAGCGCCCGCGCCAGGGATCTCCGGAAGTAGTTCGGGCGCCTGCCTCGCGAAGGCGTTGCACGTCGTGCTCGCCTTCGCGGCACGCCTCTTCGAGGAGCTCGAACCCCGGTCCCTTCTCGCGCACGAGGGCCCACACCATCGTCCACGGACGCAGTACACCTTCGGGTCCTCGAGCCTGACTTCGTAGTGGATCGTGTCCGGGTCGATCAGCGTCAGGCGCTCGACCAGGTGCGCGGCTGTCGGTATAGAAGTTTCCCGAGTCGTCCAGCCAGTTGTAGCCGTTGAGATTGTTGACGTCGATCACCAGCGTGTTCCCGTCCCAGCGGCCGCGCGAATCTCCGTTGGTGACCTTGATGTTTCCTCCGAGCGGTGGCCGTCCGTCCATCGCGATCTCGCGCTGGACGTGGTGATCCTCGAACAGCCATAACATGTACTGGTCGCCCACGGGCTGCAGGATTTGATTGGGATCCTGCAGCACGACGCGCGGCACGCCGCCCGAGCCGCACGCGGTGCGCGGATCGATGTACGTGTTGTGGTTCACGCCGATCCTGCCGATCGGGACCGCCCAGGGCTGATACGGAATCTTCCGGTCCGGCGGGTCCACGATCATGGGCGGCGCTTTCTCCCAGGGCATCACGAGGCTGCCGACGAGCGGTTCGGAACCGGAGACGCCTTCATTCGAAAACGCCTGCGCGATCGCGGGGCGCCAGTAGCCCTGCAGGTCTGGCTTTGCCGCTCGGTGTCCGCGGCGGGGTGAAGGTCCTGGCTTTCTCGAGCGCACACTGGTGGAACGCCAACGGTTCCGGCGGACACCCGCCAACGGGTTTCGGCGCCGCCGAGGGGGATTCTGCGCGGCCAGCGGCGGGACCACGATGACCGCCAGCGCGAGTGCGAGAGTGAAATGACGCGCGCGCATGGCTAGTTCACCTTCTCCGATCCTGTTCCGCCTGCGCCTCGTCCATGAAGCGTCCCGGGATCGTATTCGAGCAGCCGAAGGTTCGGCTCCTTCCGCCGGTACAACACCATCCGCATCGTCCACGGCTTGGTGAAGACGTTCGGGTCGTCGACGGTGACCTCGTAGTTGATGTGATCGGGCCCGGCGGGCGTATAGCGCTCGACCAGGTGCAGCGTCCTCGCTGTGGAAATTCCCGCGCGATCGAACCACGTCTGATCGGTGAAGTAGACGACGTCGACGACGAGCGTGTCGCCGTCCCAGCGCCCGCGCGAATCGCCCATCCACCAGTTGAGCGGACCACGCGGATGCGGCGTTCCATTCGTATAGATGTTCCGCACGCCACGGTCGCTACTCGAAGACCATGACGACCTCGCCGGCAGTCTGGAACACCTGAAACGGAAACGGCATGACTATGATCCGAGGCACACCGGGCAGGTAGCCCTTGGTCTCCGGATCGGCGGTCGCGCGGGTCTCGAGGTTTGCACGCCTGCTTCGCCAGCGCCGCGGGCGGTACGGAATCTCGTTTCCATCCACCACGCCCTGCCCGGCCGGCACACCGAGCCGCGCCTGATGATCCTGGATGTCCCACGCGGCGGTGTTCAGGACCTGCCAGATGCCCTGCAGATTTGGCCTGCCGTCGGGTGTCCGGGATAGAGCCGGCACCTGTGCCGTGGCGGGGACTGTCGTGAGTGAGAGCAGCGCGGCAACCAGCGCACTCGTGAACCCATGTCGCATCGGGCACCTCCTGGTCGCAGCGGCGCGAATAGTAACACCTCCCGTTTTGCGCTTGACGGAGGCGTGTCGCACTCCTACGATGCCGCCGGCCTGCAGGACGCGTGCATGAGAAACCGGCTGATCGGAATTGTCGGTGTCGGCGGTGGCCATCGCGGCGCTCGCGACACCCGCCGCGGGCAGGCGCTTGCCGCGCACGGCCGATGGCAAACCCGACTTGTCAGGCATCTGGCAGGCCGTGAATACCGCCAACTGGAACATCCTGGCGCCACGCCGCGGAGAAGGACGTGCCGGCCGGCCTTGGCGTCGTCGAGGGCGACGAGATCCCGTACCAGCCGTCGGCCGCAGCCAAGCAGAAGGAAAACTTCGCCAACCGCGCCACCGCGGATCCGGAGTCGAAGTGTTATCTCCCGGGCGTGCCGCGCATCACGCTACATGCCCTATCCGTTCCAGATCTTTCAGACGCCGGCGCACATCGCGATCACCTACGAGTACGTCCATGCCGTCCGCCGCATCTTCATGAAGGAGCCGCATCCCGACGACGTCGAGTGGTTCATGGGCGACTCGCGCGGCCACTGGGAAGGCGACACGCTGGTTGTCGACGTCAGCGAACTTCAACGACCAGACCTGGTTCGACCGCAGCGGCAACTTTCACAGCGAGGCGCTGCACGTGATCGAGCGCTACACGCCGGTCAGCGCCAATACACATCAATTACGAAGCGACCATCGAAGATCCGAAGGTGTTCACCAGGCCCTGGAAGATGAGCATGCCGCTCTATCGCCGTCTCGATAAGGGGATGCGGATCCTGAAAACGAATGCTACGCGTTTGGCTTCGAACACACATGGCTGAAGCCCCCGCAATGAAGAGACGTCATGCGCGCGTCGATCGTCCTCGCGCGTCGTGATGATGCTGGCGCCGAGCCCGCGCGCGATCGGTGCCGCGGACCAGGGCGCTCAGCGCCCGGCGGCACCAGCGCCGGCTGGCAGTACGCGCCGGCGCGGACGCCGGACGGCCAGCCGGACATCCAGGGCATCTGGAACCCGATCGGCACGTTCTACAACATCCAGGACCTGGAGTTTCAGGCGCGTCTATCAGAATTTCAGCCGGACGACCCGGCGCGGCGCGGCAAGAGTCTCATCATCGATCCGCCGGACGGAAAGATCCCCTATCAGCCGTGGGCGGCTGGAGAAGGTGAACCAGGTGCTCGAGCACCACGCCGATCCGACGCCGCAGTTTCTCGATCCGAATGCGCGCTGCTTCATGCAGGGCGTCCCGCGCCACCTGAACAACCGCGAGTTCGAGATCTTCCAGCCGCGCCGGCTACATCGTCGTCTTCAACATGGCGCATCACACGTATCGCGCGATCCCGCTCAATGGCGGTCCGCATATTCCGGAACCCATCAAGCTGTGGATGGGCGATTCACGCGGCCGCTGGGACGGCAACTCGCTGGTCGTGGACGTCACCAACAACAACGATCAGCCGTGGTTCGACGTCGTCGGCACCTTTCACAGCGATGCCATGCGCGTGACGGAGCGCTTCGTGCCGATCGACGCCGACACGATCGAGCTACACCTCGGTCATCACCGATCCCAAGGTCTACACGAGACCGTGGACGATGAAGCTGACCTTCAAGCGCATCGAAGGATTACGGGTCCGAGCTACGAAGAGGCGTGTCTCGAGAACAACGAGCGGACGCTCGAACTGATGCTGACCGAGGCCCGGGCGCTAACCCGCGCCTGCCAGGCCATCGACGCAATGCGTTCGGTGTGAGAAGAATAGCGTTAGACTTCGCCCGCGGAGGCCAGCATGAAGGACGTGATGCCGTCGTATCTGGTTGGATTTCTGTTGGCGGCAGGGATAAGCGTCGCGCTCGCCGCGGCGAACCTTGGCGCACAGTCGGCGGCAGATTCCGTCGACGCTCACGTCGCGGCGGCGAGAGCCGCGGCAGGCAACGATCACACCGAAGTCTTCAAGGACCTGTGCTCCGCGCCCGCGCCAGCGCCGGCGCAACCGCCGCAGCAGGCCGCGCCGCGTCCGCAAGGCCCGCCGCCGCAATCCGCATGGCACGTCGAACCGGCGAAGGTGTTCGACAACCTGTATTACCTCGGTCAGTCGGAGTATTCCGCCTGGGCCGTGACGACCTCCGCCGGCATCATCGTCGTCGACACGCTGTTCGACTATTCGGTCGAAGACGAAATCATTGGCGGCCTGACGAAGCTCGGACTCGATCCGAAGAACATCAAATACGTCCTCGTCAGCCATGCGCACAGCGATCACATCGGCGGAGCGAAGCTTCTGCAGGATCGGTTCGGCGCCCACGTGCTCATGTCCGAGGCCGATTGGAATTTGGCCGCGCGAAATACGCAGTCGTGGCCGAAGCCGCGACGTGACATGGTCGTGTCCGATGGCCAGAAACTGACGCTCGGCGACACGACGCTGACGATGTATCTCACGCCGGGGCATACGCCGGGGACGGTCTCGACGATCATTCCGGTTCGGGATCAGGGCCGTCCGCACATCGCCGCCGAGTGGGGCGGAACCGGATTCAACTTCACGATCACGCCGGACAAGCCGCGGCGGCATTGGTTCGAAACGCACGCGAACTCCTCGGACCATTTTCGCGACGCAGTGAAGAAGGCCGGCGCCGATGTGCTCATCGCGAACCATCCGAACCAGGATGGCGCGAAGGCCAAGCTCGCCGCGCTTGCGAAGCGGAAGGCCGGCGACCCGAATCCGTATGTCATTGGCAACGACAGCGTCACGCGTTACGTGACGATGGTCGGCGAATGCGCCCGGGCAGGCTTGCTGCGTCTAGGCCCCGCGACGCGCTAACGCGAGCTGGCTACGCGTATCAGACGTCTGCGGAGTCCGTAGACAGATACAACTTCGCGTTCGCGCCGGTTACGGCGCGAACGCCCTCCCGCGCTACTGGATACGGCCCTCCAGCGGGAGCGTCTGCCGCCGTCCCTGGTTATCGAAGACGAACGCGTCGCCGCGCAACGAACGCGGCTGGTTCGCCATGCAGCCGAAAGTGGGCCGCAAGGCGAACGCGCGGGTCGTGCCCGCGTGGATGAACATCGATCCAAACTGCGTCGCCAGTTCCGGTGACGGAATCGTCACGGAAGGTCCGCCCAGGTTCGTTCCGTCGATCATGTGCAGCGTCACGCTGTCCAGCGTCAGGTCGTGGACGCCCGCCGTGATGATGAGGTTGAATGGCGTGCCGAAGGCGAATCCGCCGGGGCACTGCGGCGCCCCGAGCGGCGCGAGCCTGATGGGGTTCGGCGAGAATATGCCCGCCGGAGTGAACGAAGTCGCCGTGTTGACTAACAAGACACGGTCTGGAGAGTCGTCACACGCCGCGATTAGGACGCCCAGCATCCCGAGACTGAGCACGATAACCGCGTGAACCGCGCCTTTGCGAAGCCTGGTGGGACTCTTCACATGGCACCTCGCTTTGAAAGTTGCGCCCTGCGCACGCAATCCGAACGCCATCCGCGACTGCCGATTCATTGACGGGATAGGAGCTGGCTCGCGCTGAAACTGCCTAGGGGTGCCGTAAGAAAGGCCTGCAGAGCCAGTCGATCGATATCCGTCGATCGACCAGCGCTGCAATCACACTCAACGTTTTGCCTTGGCGTTGGCCTTCACGCCGCCGTGATCCCTGCAGGCGTTCGTCTTGAGCGTCGCCTGGTCGGTTGTGCCGTCAACACAGACGTAGTTTGTTTGAACCGCGTCCTTGGTTTCCCAGCAACCTTCTTGGTCCCTTTCTCGGTGGCCTTCGCAACGTCCTTGGTCGTATCGACCGTGGCCTTGCCGGCTTCCTTGGTCGCGCTACCAGCCTTTTTGGCTCCCTCCTTCACGGCCCCGAACTGTGCGAACGCCGCACTGCCCGTCAGGCAGAAGGTGGCAATCACCAGTGATGAGATGAGTCGTCGCATGATGGAAATACCCCGCAGCAATGTGCTCCAAATCGTGTTCCAGCAGGATCGGCAATCAGCAACGCGCGATGCGCGCGATGAGTCTAGAGAACGTCTCAGAAGGTTGAGACGGATTCATTGACAGCGCCGGAGGCCGGGTCTAGAGTTGCCCCGTCCTTCCTTAGGGAGACGTGATGGACCAGCCTCCAAACCCCGACGCGCCTCAACTGCCCGACTCGCCCCGCTCCGGCATGACTCGCCGCGCCTTTATCAAAGGCGTCATCGCCAGCGGCGCAGTGGCCTCGTCTGCCGCCTATCTCTTCCGCAGCAGCGGCGACACCATCTTCGGACAGACGTCCGCGCCCGGCTCGGTCGAGCGGTCTCATCACGCTGAACGTCAACGGCCAGATGCGCCGCGTGGACGTGATGAAGCAGGAAACGCTCGCGATGACGCTGCGCTACAAGCTGGGACTCACCGGGCACGAAGATCGGCTGCGACCGCGCGGAGTGCGGCGCGTGCACGGTCCTGATAGACGACGTGCCGCATTATTCCTGCTCGGTCCTGACGCACACGGTGCGGGGACGACAGGTGCGGACGATCGAAGGACTCGCCAACGGCGCCCAGCTTCATCCCGTGCAGCAGGCGGTCGTTGACGAGCAGGGTTTCCAGTGCGCCTTCTGCATGCCTGGCTTCACGATGGCGGCGGTCGGTTTCCTCAAGACCAACCCGAACCCGACGCGCGCAGGAGCTCGCGCACGGCATCTCCGGCAACCTCTGTCGCTGCCAGGACTACGACAAGATCCTCACCGCGTTCATGCGCGGCGCGATGCGAAGGTACCAGCTAAAGCCGGCCCACAGTGGACAGAGAACAGATATATGGCTGACACCAAGCTACATCGGCCAGAACTACACGCCTCCGGACCTCGTCGCGAAGGTCACCGGCCGCGCGCGTTATGCGGAAGACTTCCGCGCCGAGGGGATGCTGTTCGCCAAGCTCCTCCTCAGCCCGATGCCGCACGCGCGCGTGCGCAACATCGACGCGAGCGCCGCGCTCGCGATGCCCGGCGTGAAGGCAATCCTCACCGCTGAACGATCTGCCGGATCTCGGCCCGAACGTCGAGCGCGCGCTGACCAACGAGCCGTTCTACGCGGGCGAGCCGATCCTCGCCGTTGCGGCAGTTGACGAGCTCACCGCCGCCGAAGCGGTTGAGAAGATCGTCGTCGATCTCGAGCCGCTGCCGTTCGTCGTCGATCCGCTCGAGAGCCTGCGTCCCGACGGCCCGAACGCGCGGACGACGGGCAACGCGTGGGGCGCGCCGATGCCCGGCGGCGTCGGGCCGAACGCGGCGTCGCCGATGAAGACGATCAAGTGGACGAGCGCGCAGTTCGCACGACGAGGCGGAAGGGCGCCTGCCGATCGGTGAGCCGACGGAGCAGTGGACCTACGGCGACCTCGATGGTGGCTTCAAGAGCGCGGCGCTGGTGCTCGACGAAACATTCGTCGTGCAGTCCACCGGCCACCACCCGATGGAAACACGCACGCGCGATGGCCTACTGGCAGAACGGCAAGCTGTATCTGCATTGCTCGACGCAGAGCGTCGCGCAGACGGTGCCGGCAGTCGCGCGCTGGTGCGGCATCGAACCAACGCAGGTCGTGCTGATTTCCGAGTACACCGGCGGCGGTTTCGGCAGCAAGGGCGGCGGAACGGTGACGATGTCGATCCCGGCGCTGCTGTCGAAGAAGGCGAACGCGCCCGTCATGATGCGCATCACGCGCGAGGACGAGAGCTATATCGGACGCGCCCGCACGAACATGACGGGCCGCACGCGCATCGGCTTCGCGAAGGACGGCCACATCACCGCGCTCGATCTGTTCATCGTCCAGGACAACGGATCGTACGGACCGATGGGCGATCACCGGTCGGCCGGTCTCGCCGCGTCGATCATCTACCAGCCGCCGGCGATGCGGTGGCGCGCGATCAGCGTGCTGACCAACACGCCGCCGCGGTCGCAGCAGCGGTCGCCCGGGCCGATGCAGGCCAACGGGATGATCGAGCCGCTGATCACCAAGGCCGCGAAGCAGCTCGGGATCGATCAGGTCGAGATCCGGAAGATCAACTCGCCCGTTGGCCGCGCCACGTTCGGACCCGCAGGGCCGAACGGCCAGCGTCCGACGCCTGACGAGCGCGTTCATCACCGAAGCGCTCGACGAGCGGCAAGCAGACGTTCAGGTGGGACGAACGCAAGGCCTATTCGGGCCAGCGCCGCGGGCGCAAAGGTGCGCGGCGTCGGCGTCGCCGTCGGGCCGCACGGATCCGGATCGATCGGATTCGACAGCCTGATGACGATCCGTCCGGACGGCAAGCTGTACGTGCAGTCCGGTGTCGGCAACCTCGGCACGCACTCGGTCATGGACCTCGCGCGCGTCGCGGCGGAAGTGCTCGCGATGCCGTGGGAGAAGGTCGAGGTCGTGTGGGGCGACACGGGCAAGGGCGTGCCCTGGTCGTGCCTGTCGGTCGGCAGCCAGACGACGCATGCGATGACGCGGGCGAACTTTGCCGGCGCGAACGACGCGAAGCGGAAGCTGCAGGAAATAGCCGCGAAAGATCTCGGCGGCTCACCGGACGATTACGAGCTCAGCAACGAGCGCGTGCATCGGCGCGGCAATCCCGGCGGCGGGCTGACGTATACGCAGGCGGCGACGCGCGCGATTGCTCTTGGCGGCAAGCTACGACGGCCACGAGGTGCCCGGACGACATCAACGCGATGACCAAGCGTGCGGCGGCGATGCACGCCGGTCTCGGCCTGATGGGCGTCGCGAAGGACAACTACCCGCGCAACGGCACGACCTACTCGTTTGTCGTGGGCTTTGCGGAAGTCGAAGTAGACGTCGAGACCGGCAAGGTGACGCTCATTGATTACCTCGGCGTCGGCGACGTCGGCACGGTGATCAACCCGCGAAGCCTGCTCGCGCAGATCAAGGGCGGCAGCTGCCTCGGCATCGCGCACGCGCTGCAGCAGAAGTGGGTGTTCGATCCGAGAAGTACGGCCTGATGGTGTCGCGGCGCTTCCACTACACCAAGCCGCTGACCATTCTCGACATCCCGGCGAGCATGCAGGCGGACGCCGTGAACCTGCCCGATCCGGAAACGCCGGTCGGCGCACGCGGCGTCGGCGAGCCGCCCGTCGGTGCAGGCTATGGTGCGGTGCTGAACGCGATCGCGGATGCGGTCGGCGTCGAAGTGTTCCGCCGCGCGCCGGTCACCGCCGACATCGTGTTGATGTCGCTCGAAAACAAGAAGCGGATGCATGCGCCGCTGCAGGCGCATGTATAGCAAGGCCGACCTGAAGGTCGGCACTCTACGGCTCACAATTTTCGGACGTCGAGGCGAATTTTCGGACGTGAGGCGAGATCTTCGGACGTGAGTCTGACTTTAGGTCCGCCTGGAGAGCACCGATGGCTGTTATCAGAGACGTCATGCCGGCGTTCGAGCTGTTTCAGCCCGCATCGACTGCGGACGCGCTGAGCCTGCTCGATCGCTACGGCAGCGACGCGTGGGTCTTTGCCGGCGGCCTCGACAGCTTCGACTGGCTGAAGGATCGCATCAAGCGTCCGCGCTATGTCGTCGATCTCGGCGCGGTCGGCGAGTTGAAGGGCGTCCGCGAGCGCGACGGCGGTCTCGAGATCGGCGCGATGACGACGCTCACCGATGTCGTGCGGCATCCGATCGTCCGCGAGCGCTACGCCATCCTCATGGACGCGGCCGAATCGGCGGCCTCGCCGCAGATCCGCAACCAGGGCACGATCGGCGGCAACGTGTCGCAGGATACGCGCTGCTGGTATTACCGTTCGGGCTGGTCGTGCTACCGCGCTGGCGGAAACATCTGCTACGCGGACACGCCGGAGGCGATCAACCGCGAGCACGCCATCCTCGGCGCCGATCGATGCGTGGCCGTCAATCCCTCGGACACCGCGCCCGCGCTCATCGCGCTGGGTGCGTCGATGGTCGTCCGCAGCGCGAACGGCGAGCGCGTGGTCGACGCCGAGGACTACTTCGTCGGGCCCGGCACCGACATCACGCGGATGAATGTCCTGCAGCCCGGCGAGCTCCTCACGGCGATTCGCCTGCCCGGCGACTGGGCCGGCTCGAAGTTCTATTTCGAGAAGGTGCGCGATCGGCAGGTGTGGGACTTCGCGCTGGTCAGCGTGGCGTCGGCGATGGTCACGCTCCGGCGAGACGATCCAGAACATGCGCCTCGTGGTCAACGGTGTCGCGGCGAGGCCGCTGCGCCTCGTGGCGGTCGAGCAGTTCGTGCAAGGCAAGCCGCGCAACGAGGCGACGGCTGCGGCCGCCGGTGAGATGGCGATCGAAGGCGCGCAGCCGCTGCGGTTCAATGCCTACAAAGTGCCGTTGATGCGGAACCTGGTGAAGCGAGCGATCCGAGGGGTGGAGGCATGGACTACTTCCTGACGTGGGGCCACAGCCCCTGGGGCCAGCAGATTCTCACGCACGTGTCGTGGAACCTGCTGTGGGCATCGCTCTTCGCCGGCGTCGCGTTCTTCGTCGCCCACGCGAGCTACATGGTGCTGTCGGCGCACCGCAAGCGCGTCGCCGCCGAGACCGACGCGATGGAAGCGATGCGGCCGGATCTGCCGCCGCGGATCAAGCGTCACTCGCTGCGGCGCGCGCGTCTTCCACTGGGTGATGGCCGCCTCGATGTTCACGCTGCTGCTCACCGCGTTCCTGCCGATCGCCGGCGTCAAGTTCGCCGTGGGTCACCTGGCACTGGATGGCGGGGCTCGTGCTGGCGACCTCGATCCTCTTCCATGTCATTCACGCCAGCTTCTGGCTCGACTTCTGGTCGATCTGGGTCGGCCCGAAGGATCTGCCGGAGCTGCGCGCGGAGATCATGCGCGAGCTTGGTCACGACGTCCCCGGTCCCAAGCCCGGCAAGTATCCGCTCGGCAACCGCCTCTATCACCTCGCGATCGTCGTTGCCGGCCTTTCGGTGATCGCGACCGGCCTGACGATGATGGTGCGCATCAGGACGCCGCTCTTCCCGCGCAATCCATATCTGCTGGGCGACTCGACCTGGGGATTGGTCTACGTGACGCACGGCATGGCGGGTGTCGCGCTGGTCGGTCTCGTCATCGCGCACGTGCTACTTCGCCGTGCGGCCCGACAAGTGGTGGATCACGAAGGCGATGATCCTCGGCTGGATCACGCGCCGCCAGCACTCGAGCATCACGATCCCGACAGCGTGGGCCGTGAGTAAATCCCAAAACCCAAAATCCCCAAATCCCAAGTGCCCGTGAACGTCGGACTTGGGACTAATGGATCTGGCGCATTTCCATCGACATCTTTCTCATCGACGAAGTCCTGAAGTCGCAAACCACGGAACCCGCGCAGACGTCCAAGCCATAGTTTTCCATGCGGCGCGCATGTGCCCTCGCGTTCGTCCTGGCCTTCTGTCGGCGCGGTTGAGACGGCCGCGCAGCCGCCCGAAGCAGGCCGCAAGCAGGCGCGCGCGATCCGCGTCGCTGCGGGAACGATCGTCATCGACGGGCGTCTCGATGAGGATGTCTGGTCGCGACCCCCGGCAATCGCGGACTTCGTGCAGAAGGAACCCAGCGAAGGGAGCGCGCCTTCGGATTCGATTCAGATCACGTTCGCGTATGACGACACCGCGCTGTATGTCGGAGCGCGGATGTCGTCCGCGCACGCGCCGATCCAGGCGCCGCTCGGGCGCCGCGATGACGTCGGCCAGTCCGAGTACATCATCGTCGCGCTCGACACCTATCTCGATCACCGCACCGCGCTACGGGTTCGGCGTCACCGGCGTCGGGCGTCAGGCTCGATCGCTTCTACGCCGCCGATGCCGAGGACTTTGACGCCACATCCGATCCGGTGTGGGAGGCCCGGACGCGCGTCGAGGCAGCACGGATGGACCGCGGAGATGTGGATCCCGCTGTCGCAGCTGCGCTTCAACGCGCGGCGACGAGCAGGTCTGGGGACTGAACGTCTACCGGTTCGTCCCGTCGAACAACGAGACGGACTACTGGGTTGCCGTGCCGCGCGACCGAGAAGGTCTGGGTGTCGCGGTTCGGCGAGCTGCGCGGTATCGACGGCGTGAAGCCCGCTGCATCGCCTCGAGCTGCTGCCGCTACGTCGCCGGTTCGTCGACGCTCACCGGCAATCGCGATCGCCGCAACCCGTTCGATGATGGGAAGAATCTGGCGGGGCGGGCCGGCGCGGATGTGAAGATCGGATTCGGATCGAACCTCACGCTCGACGCGACCGTGAATCCCGACTTCGGACAGGTCGAAGCCGATCCCGCCGAAGTGAACCTGTCGGCGTTCGAGACGTTCTTCAGCGAGAAGCGGCCGTTCTTCATCGAGGGCAGCGGTCTGCTGAACAGCCCTTTCGAGGGCTATTTCTATTCGCGGCGCATCGGAGCGCGCGCCGATCGGACCCGGCGCCCGGCGACTTCGTCGACTATCCGCGCACGAGCACCATCCTGGGTGCCGCGCAAGCTGACGGGGCGGCTTGCCGTCGAAGACATCGATCGGCGTCCTGACGGCGCGGTGACCGGCGCTGAGCGCGCGACGACATTCGACCTGGCGTCCGGCGGTCGTCGCGCACGTTGCCTGTTGCGCCGACGACCAGCTTACGCCGTCGGGCGCGTGCAGCAGGAGTTCGGCCGCAACGCCTCGACGGCCGCGATCATGATCACCGACGTGCATCGCGATCTGCGGCCCGGCGACCCGCTCGCGTCGCTTCTGACGCGCAACGCGTTCGCCGCCAACGGCGACACGCTGCTGCGGTTTCGCGGCGGAGCTGTACGAGCTGTCGGGCCAGGCGGGGCTCACGCACGTCGACGGCGACGCCGGCGGCGATCGCCCGCGTGCAGCGCAGCAGCGCGCATTACCTTCAGCGTCCCGACAAGACCTACGCGCGGTTCAATCCCTTGCGAACGGCGATGGACGGCGGCGCATGCGTTCGTCGCGTTCGCGCGCACCGGCGGCACGCACTGGGTGTGGAACGTGAACGAGCAACGTCGAATCGCCCGAGTTCGAGGTCAACGACATCGGCCGCCTGATGGCGGCCGACGGCATTACGGCGCATTGCTCTCCTGACGTACCGCGAGACGCAGCCGAATCGATGGCTCCGCAACTACGCACTGAACCTGAACAGCTACAACGAATGGAACTTCGGCGGCGATATGCAGATCGGATCAGTGGTCGCCGCAACTCAACCTGACCTGGCTGAACTTCTGGACGACGGACGTCCGGGCGTGGTTCTTCGGCGCGGCGGACAGTTGGACGCTGACGCGCGGCGGGCCGTTGATGAAAGACCTTGCGGCGAAGCAAGGGCAGATCGAGTTCGCGAGCCCGACGGCATCGCAGACGCAGGTCAGCGCCGGCACGTACTACACGGTCAAGGACGATGGCGGCCGGTTGAAATACTTCTGCGGGTCGCTCTCGATGCGGCCGAGCCCGCGATGGCAGCTGTCGGTCAAGCCGACGATCGTTCACGAGATCGTTGGCGCGGCAATACGTCGCGACGCTCGCCGGAGGCCCGGCGGAGACGTTCGGCAGCCATTACGTGTTCGCTGCGCGTCGATCGCGCGACCGTATTCGACGCAGTTCCGCGGTGAACTACACCGTGAAGCCCGACCTGACGCTCGACGTCTACGCGGAGCCGTTCGCGGCCAGCGGCGCGTATGGACCGACGCAGCGAGCTGGTCGCCGCGCGCAGCAGCGAGCTTCGGCCGTTCGCGGTGCCAGGCAACCGCGACTTCAACACGAAGTCGTTCCGCAGCAACGTCGTGCTGCGATGGGAATGGAAGCCTGGCAGCACGCTGTTCGTCGTCTGGCAGCAGAATCGTGCGGCCACGTCACCCATCGGGACGCGCGCTTCGATCGGCGACATGTTTGATTCCATCACCGCGCCCGGCGATCACGTGCTGGCCGTGAAGACGACATTCTGGATTTCTCCACGCTGATGGGCGCCGAGGCGAGATGTACCGCCACCTTCGGCGGCCGGACGGCAGGCAGGCAGGGCACTGCTCGAGACCGACGAGCTGATCTTTCGGGGCGACAATCTTCGTCTCTCGATTCCATACAAGTCCATCTCCCGCGTTGATGCCAGCGAAGGCGTGCTGCACGTGACGTGGCCGGGCGGCGACGCGGCATTCGAGCTGGGCGCGGCTGCCATGAAGTGGATCGACAAGATTCGCAACCCGCCGAGCCGGATCGACAAGCTGGAGATCAAGACCGGTCAGAAAGTGCTGTTCGTCGGGCTGCGCGACCCGCCCTTCGAGAGGAGATCGAGACATGCGGCGCCACGGTCCTGGCGCGCGGAGCCGTCGGCGTTGACGCGATCTTCATCGCGGCCAACGAGCGAGACGACCTGGATCGACTGGTCACGGTGCTGAAATTCCTGAAGCGCGATGGAGCCATCTGGGTAATCACGGCCGAAAGGCGAGCCCGGCGATCTCTGAAGGCGACGTCAGGAAGGCGGGCAGGAACGCCGGTCTCGTCGACACCGAGGTCGCGCGATTCTCCGAGACGCACACGGCCGAGAGAATTTGTGATCCCGTTAGCGACGACTGGGCGCAGTGAACGGCTACGGTTCTCAGGTGCTCGCGTGCTTTGGCGCTTGTGGTTCTGGTTCGTCGGTTCGACGGTTCATGTGGGTTCTTGGGTCGTTCGCGGGTTCGGGGGTTCGAGGCGTGCTGCAGGCCTGCTGATTAATCGTGTCGTTGCTGCCGACGAGCGCTTTGGCCAGGATTACGAGATCAGCGACTTGTTCCGGCTTGAAATATCCAGCGATCTACCCGTCGTCGAAGATGGTTCGTTGTTTCCATCAGCGACCCATTGCGATCCGGCGAAGATACTGGGCGAAGTCACGGGGACGTAGCGCCCGAAGCCTTCCGGCAATGTTTCGGGGCGCGGACGCAGCGGCGTTTCTGATCTGGTCCCGGAACTCTCAGGTCGCGTTGGACTTCGCCGGCGCGAATCAATGCGTAGACGCCGAGTTTCAACTCGTTCGCCAACTTCCATGCGTCGAGCTTCGGTGTAGGCTCGCGCGCCAGCCATGTTGAGCGCGCGCCAATGCACTCCGGCGTGCCGAACCGATGAACTCGTGAACGACCCAAGAACCCTAGTGAACCCGAGAACCTGAGAACCGGAACCCAAGCACCCGAGCACTTTGAGCACCCGTGAACCGTTCATCAGGTACGAAGTTTCTGATACCCTCCACTCAGATCGGAGAGGACATGAATCGTTATCTGACCGAGTTCACCGGGACGTTCTTCCTGGTTTTCACCATCGGCTGCAGCGTGCTCGTCGGCACGCCGATGGCGCCGCTCGCGATCGGCGCGTCGCTGATGGTGATGGTGCTACATGGGCGGGCATATCTCCGGCGCGCACTACAACCCGGCGGTCTCACTCGGCCTCGTCCTTCGCGGATCGTTCGCGGCGAGCGAGCATGGCGCGTATGCGTGCCGCGCAGCTCCTCGGCGCGATCGCCGCGAGCCTCGCCGTCTGTGCCGTGACCGGGCATGGCGTTCGTGCCCGCACCCGGCCCGACCGCATCGATCCTGGCGGCACTGCTCGTCGAGATTCTCTACACGACGGCGCTCGCGCTCGTCGTGATGAACGTGGCCACCGTGCCCGCCACGGCTGGAAACTCGTTCTACGGCCTCGCGATCGGATTCACGGCTCGCCGCCGGCGCGTTTGCGGGAGGTCCGATCTCGGGCGGCGCCTTCAACCCGGCGGTCGGCCTCGGCCCCGCGCTCGTTCACGCCATCATCAGCCACGGATCGATCGCGCACGTCTGGCTGTACATCGTCGGCCCCTGCATCGGCGCCGCGATCGCCGCGGGGATCTTCAAAGTCCAGCACGCGGTCGCGCCGAAGACGCGTGACCCTTCGCCAAGCTCAGGATCATCCGAGCAGTCGAGGATGAAGCGGTCGCGCTCATCACGGGTGGATCCTCCGGCATCGGCGAGGCATTCGCCGAGGTGTTCGCCGCCGAAGGGTTCGACATCGTCATCACCGCGCGCCGGGAAGAGCGGCTGCGCGCCGTGCAGTCCCGGCTTCGCGAGCGATACGGCTGCACGCGTCGAGCTGATCGTCGAGGACCTCGAGCAACCGGATGCGCCGGCGCGGCTTTGCAGCGAGCTCGAGGCACGCGGTTTGAAGATCGATGTGCTCGTGAATAACGCCGGCTATGGCGTGCCGGGATCATATCTGTCCAGCAGCTGGGAGGTGCATTCTCGCTTCCTGCAAATCATGGTGACGGCCGTTGCCGAGCTGACGTATCGCCTGCTGCCCGGCATGATCGGCCGGCGGCACGGCCGCATCATCAACGTCGCCTCGCTGGCCGGTCTGGTGCCGTCGCCCGCCGGCCACACGCTGTATGCGGCGGCGAAGGCGTTCCTCATCAAGTTTTCGGAATCGCTCGCCCACGAGGTGCGGCGTCACGGCGTGCTGGTCACCGCGGTCTGTCCCGGGTTCACCTCAGCGAGTTTCACGACGTGACGCGGACACGGGCCGCCGTCAACCGGATGCCGGGTTTCATGTGGATGTCGGCCGCGGATGTCGCGCGCCAGGGCTACAAGGCCGTGATGGCCGGCGAGCCGATCGTGGTTACAGGTCGAGTGAACGCTGCGCTCGCGACGCTGGTTCGGATTCTCCCGCAACGCCTCGTCGTCGGCGTTGGCCGCCGCATCGGCCGTTCATACCGGAAAGCGTAGGGCATGCAGGCGGAAGGGCGGAAGGGCGGGCATGGTAGATATGGATCGACCGAAGACGTGGAGCGAACTGAACGAGATGCTGTTCGCCGGGTCGTGGAACCCCGAGCTGCAGCGTTTCCGTTCGCCGTATGCGTTCCGCGGCCTCGCATCGACCGCGCACAAACTGTCGAACAGCCTGCTGCGGCTGGCAGGGCCAGGCGAGCATCAACACGCTCGAGTTGTCGCTGCTGCGCAACTTCTGAAGCTCACGCGCACGCGCAGCCGGCGCCGGGTGTCGATTCGGTGTGGCACTGGCTCGCGCTCGGGCAGCATCACGGGCTGCCGACGCGGCTCATCGACTGGACCTACTCGCCGTTTGTCGCGCTGCACTTCGCAACCGAACACCCCGAGGAATACGACAAGGACGGCATCGTCTGGTGCGTGAACTTCGTCAAGGCGAACACGCTGCTGCCGAAACGGCTCAAGACAATCCTCGAGGAGGAGCAGTCGCAGACCTTCACCATTGACATGCTGTCCCAGTTCCAGTCGCTGAAGGCGTTCGACTCGCTGGCGCACGATCCCTTCGTGTCTTCATCGAGCCGCCGTCGCTCGACACCCGCATCCTGAACCAGTTCGCGCTGTTTTCGTTGATGGCCGATCCGTCCGCGCGCCTCGATACGTGGCTCGAGGACCATCCCGATCTGTGCCGCCGGGTGATTGTCCCCGCTGAGCTGAAGTGGGAAGTGCGCGACAAGCTCGATCAGGCAAACATCAACGAGCGGACCCTTGTTTCCCGGTCTCGACGGTTTGAGCCGCTGGCTCGAGCGCTACTACACGCCTAAATCACCGAAATCAACTCGCGATTGAAGCGGTACTGCCGTTGCACCTCTGGTGTGCATGGGTGCCCTTGTCGTTCGCACGGTCGCCGTGACGTTCGCGCTGACGCTCGGTCGTCGCGTGCCATCGCACGCCTCAGGTCGACAGTTCGCAGCCACGCGCCGGCTATTCAGAGGATCGTCAGCTCGTCACCGTCGTGGATCGATCGCGACAGAGCTCGGATCGACGCTGTGGAAAGTCGGAGCGCGAGTTCTATCAATCGCGAAACAATGCGCCGCGCATGGATCGACGGCGACACGGCCTCCCCGCGCCTTGCAGGCTCGATCGATGCGCTGAAACATGCCGAGGACCACGGGCTCGATCCGCGCGCGTTACGACGCGGAGCAACTTTCAGCAGGATGGTCGAGGCCGCCGCCGCGAACAAGGAGACGGTACGAGCTTGCGAGATCCCGGAGCCGATACGCGCCTGACGCACGCGTGCACTTCGATACGCAGCGGACCTGCTCGGATGGTCAGGGAATCCGCAGCGCCATCATATTCGACGTGGTGCCCTCGACCGAACAAGACGGACCTCGCGGCGCAACTGGCGAAGGCGATGTCATCGAACCAGGTGAGGAGACACGCTTCGAGGAGCTTGCGCCGAGACACACGCCAGTGCAAAGGGCTGCAGACCGCGCTCCAGCACGAGCGGCAGAACCCGGCCGGTCATCTCGATCAGATCCGCATGAACCTGGAGCGCTGGCGCTGGATGCCGCGCGAGCTCGGCGATCGCTACGTCTTCGTCAACGTCCCTGCGTACTCGAGATGCAGGTCGTGGAAGGCGACAAGCCCGTGCTCGCGATGCGTGTCATCGTCGGCGATCCGATGCACGACGACACCGCTCTTTCAGCGACGAGATGACGACCGTGGTGTTCAGCCCGAACTGGAATGTGCCCGAAAGCATCATCCGCAAGGAAATGCTGTCGAGACTGGTGAACGATCCCGGTTATCTCGAGCGCCAGGATATTCAGAGCAATACGTAAATTCGAACGAAGTACAATT
>ERZ1370068.4990-contig-4035_pt1 | contig 25611 bp, 39 predicted proteins | sample MGYA00561227_ERZ1370068 | MGnify/ENA primary metagenome ERZ1370068 (study PRJEB38410, sample SAMEA6850437) | metagenome | study: Metagenomic assessment of the ecological functions of the soil: analysis of the soil microbiota associated with the...
GTACTTCGTTCAGTTACGTATTGCTATATCACCCCCGCCACCCTCACTCCCACACCGCCAACAACAAGGTCTATGACGGCACCACCACCGCCACCATTGCACCGCCCCTCAGCGGGGGTGCAGGGCAGCGAGCACAACGTCCAGCCTGAGCGGGCGGCACCGCCAGCTTCGCCAGCAAGACCTGGCGGCCCAGGGCGGAGACCGTCACCGTCAGCACGGCCCGGGCCTGAGAGCGGCACCGATGCCGGCACCATCAGCTTGCCTCCCAGCACGAGCAATCTCACCACCGCCGACGATCACCACCCGGTCACTGAGTAGTCAGCGCCACGGGCGCCAATAAAGTTTACAACGGCACGACCAGCGCCACGGTCACCCTCGCCGATAACCGCCTGGCCGGGGACAGCCTCTCCGCCAGCTACGATCCAACGCCAGTTTCGCCAGCAAGAACGTCGGCACGGCCAAGACCGTCACCGATCAGCGGCATCGCGATCAGCGGCACCGACGCCGCCAATTACTCAGCCAATACCTCCTGCCAGCACCACTGCCGACATTACCGCCCGCGCGTTCGGTGGTCAGCGCCATGGGTGTCAACAAGGTCTATGACGGCACGACCAACGCCACGGTCACCCTCTCGGATAACCGCGTAGCCGGCGACAGCCTCTCCACCAGCTACACCAGCGCCAGTTTCGCCGACCCCAACGTCGGGTACTCAACAAGACCGTCTCGGTCAGCGGCATCAGCATCAGCGGCGCGACGCCGGCCAACTACTCCGCCAATACCTCCGCCAGCACGACGGCCAACATCGTCGCCACTACGCCGCCCTTCACGAAGTTGCAGTTGCTCGTTCCCGGCGAGAGCGCCGCCCCGGGCAGCTGCCGAGCGGCAAGACCGGCACGCCGAGCGCCCAGATTGTCGGGCACCAGCTTCCCGGTGACGGTCAACGCGGTGGATGCCCAGTGGAACCTGGTCAACACGGTGAGCGACACCGTGAGCCTGACTTCCAGCGATGCCTCGGCGACGCTGCCGGCCGCTGCGGCCCTGGCTGCGGCACCACCAACCTGACGGTCTTTTTCAATGCCAATGGCAGTTTCACCCTCACCGCCACCGATCTGAGCGACGGCAGCAAGGCTCCCAGCACCAGCCCGGCCATCGCCGTCAGCCCGGCGCAGTTCACCGCCGGCCACCGGCGGCGGAGCTATCTCGGCCGATGGGCGCCACCGGCACGTTCACCAGCTTTGACCGGACCGAGTTATTCCGAGAACGCCAGCGGCAACGTCGGCACCGGCACCATCATCCTCAATGCGCCGGCCGGCTTTGTGTTCGATACCGGCGGCACGGCGCCAACGATGTTGATCACACGGCTGACGGGCTCGGCAGCGCTGCCAACAACATCAACGACGTGGCCAGCGGCACGGCCGTGGCGATGACGTTCGGTCACCAGCACACAACTGGTATTCACCGTGACGGCAGTCCAGCGCCAGCGGCATCACTTGCAAGCTGACCTGGCAGAACGTGCGGGTCCGCCCGACGGCCGGCACGCCGCTGGCCAGCGGCAACCTGACGCACGCAGCGGCACGGCCAGCGTGGTTGGCCTTTCCACCAACGCCAACCTCGGCACCTTGCGCGAAGTCGCCGGCGCGGCCAGCAGCCTGGCCATCCTGACCCAGCCTTCGGCCACGGCCACCGCCGGGGTGGCCTTTGCCCAACAACCCGTCCTGCAGGTGCGCGATCAGTTCGGCAACCTGCGCAGCGCAGCCAACGGCGTGACCAACAGCACCGTGGTGACGGCCGCGCGCGGCAGCGGCAGCGGCACCTTGCAGGGCACGCTGACCGCCGACGGCACTCACCGATGGCGTGGCCACCTTCACCGATCTGTCCCACAACGTCGCCACCAACATCACGCATCAGCTTCAGCGCCCCGGGCGTGACCGGCACCAACTCCGGCACTATTGCCGTCAGCCCCGCCGCCGCCGCCCAACTGGTTTTCATCACCCAGCCCGGCTCGACCACCTACGGCTCGGCCTTGAGCCCGCAGCCGGTGCTCAAGACGCGTGACTCCTTCGGCAACGACTCGACCGTCGGCCTGGGCGCCAGTCAACTGGTTACCCTGAGCGTCAGCGCCGGCACCGGCTCGCTCCTGGGCACTGCCTCGCTCGATATCGGCACGGCGGCCGGCAACGGCACCGTCAGCTTCGCCGGGCTGCAGGTCAGCATGGCCGGCACCGGCAAGCAATTGAGCGCCAGCAGCCGCGGCCTCGACCAGCGCGCTCAGCAGCTCCTTTAACGTGAGCCAGGCCACCGTCACCGGCAGCATCACCGCTAATAACAAGATTTATGACGGCACCACCGCCGCCACCATCGCCACCCGCGCGCTGAGCGGCGCGCTGGCCGGCGACGATGTCAGCCTGAGCGGCGGCACCGCCAGCTTCGCCAGCAAGATCGGCCGGCACGGCCAGGACCGTCACCGCCACCGGCCTGACGCTCAGCGGCGCCGCCGCCGGCAACTATCAACTGGCTTCGACCAGCGCCACGCGCCGCTGGCCGATATCACCGCTGCGCTCGCTGACTGGTCAGCGCCACCGGCGTCGAACAAGGCCTATGACGGCACCACCAGCGGCGACCGTCACCCTCGTCCGGATAACCGCGTGGCCGGCGACAGCCTCACGCACCAGCTACACCAGCGCCAGCTTTCGCCGACAAGAACGTCGGCACCGCCAAGCCGCGTCAGCTGTCAGCGGCATCTCGATCAGCGGCGCCGATGCCGCCAACTACTCGGCCAATACCACCGCCAGCACCACCGCCAATATCACCGCCCGCTCGCTTGAACGTAACGCGCCACCGGCGCCGACAAGGTCTATGACGGCACCACCGGCGCCACGGTGACTCTGTCGGACAACCGCGTGGCCGGCGACAGCCTCGACCACCAGCTACACCAGCGCCAGCTTTGCCAGCAAGAATCCGTCGGCACCAACAAGACCGTCAGCGTCAGCGGCATCAGCGTGAGCGGGCACTGACGCGGCCAATTACACCTTTAACTCCACCGCCAGCGCCACCGCCAACATCACCGCCCGCTCGCTGAGCGTAACGGCCACCGGGAGCAACAAGGTCTATGACGGCACCACCAGCGCCACGGTCACCCTCGCCGACAACCGCCTGGCCGGCGACAGCCTCTCCACCAGCTACACCACCGCCAGTTTCGCCAACAAGAACGTCGGCACGGCCAAAGACCGTCAGCGTCAGCGGCATCTCCATCAGCGGCGCCGATGCGGCCAACTACTCGGCCAATACCTCTGCCAGCACCACCGCTGACATTACTGCCCGAGCGTTGGCGGTCAGCGCCACGGGAGTCAACAAGGTTTATGACGGCACGACCGCCGCCACCGTCACCCTCGTCGGATAACCGCCTGGCGGGCGACAGCCTCGTCCACCAGCTACGCCAGCGCCAGCTTTCGCCGACGCCGCACGTCGGGCACGGCCAAAGCCGTCACTGTCAGCGGCATTAGCGATCAGCGGCACCGATGCGGCCAACTACACCGCCAACACCACCGCCAGCACGACCGCCAATATCACCACGGCCACGGTGACGGCCCTGGTCACCGCCAACAACAAGGTCTATGACGGCACCACCGCCGCCACTATTGCCACCCGCTCCCTCAACGGCGTGCTGGGCAGCGACAACGTCAGCCTGAGCGGCGGCACCGCCAGCTTCGCCACCAAAACAGCGGCCCCGGGCAAGACCGTCACCGTCAGCGGCCTGGGCCTGAGCGGCACCGATGCCGGCAACTATCAACTGGCCTCCAGCACGAGCACCACCACCGCCGACATCACCGCCCGCTCTTTGACGGTCAGCGCCACCGGCGCCAATAAAGTGTATGACGGCACGACCAGCGCGACGATAACCCTGGCGGACAACCGGATCGCCGGCGACAGCCTCGCTACCAGCTATACCAGCGCCAGCTTCGCCAGCAAGAACGTCGGCACCGCCAAGACCATCAATATCAACGGCATCTCGATCGCCGGCACCGATGCGGCCAACTACACGGCCAATACCACCGCCACGGCTGCGGCGGACATCACCGCCCGCTCGCTGAGCGTCACGCGCCACCGGCGTCAACAAGGTCTATGACGGCACGACCAGCGCCACGGTGAGCCTGGCGGACAACCGCCTGGCCGGCGATAGCCTGAGCACCAGCTACACCAGCGCCAGCTTCGCCAGCAAGAACGTCGGCACCGCCAAAACCGTGAGCGTGAGCGGCATCGCCTTGAGCGGCACCGATGCGGCCAACTACACGGCCAATACTACCGCCACGCGCTACGGCCGACATCACCGCCAGGGGCCTGACCGTCTCGGGCATCACCGCCGCCGACAAGGTCTATGACGCCACCACTACGGCCACTATCAATGCCGACAGCGCCACGCTGGCAGGCGTCCTCAGCGGCGACACAGTGACGCTCGCGGCCGCCAGCGCCACCGGCGCCTTTGCCACCAAGAACGCCGGCACCGGCAAGGTGGTTAACGTGTCCGGCTCTGAGCCTGAGCGGCGCCGATGCGAGCAATTACACTCTCACTCAACCCACTACGACTGCCAGCATCACCCAGGCGGGGCTCACCGTCACGGCCGACAACAAGACCCGCGCCGCCGGCCAGGCCAATCCGACCTTGACCGCCAGCTACTGCGGGCTTCGTCGGCGGGGAAACGCTTCCCACCAGCGGCGTCACCGGCTCTCCCGCGCTGAGCACCACCACCACCAACGTCGCCGGCACCTATCCGATCACCGCTGCCCAGGGCACCTTGAGCGCCGCCAATTACTCCTTCAGCTTCGTCAACGGCGTATTGACGGTGACCGGCGGCGCCGCCGGCAGACTGATCGTCCAGACCCAGCCTTCGAGCACCGCCGTCGCCGGTGTCGCCTTTGCGCAACAGCCGCAAATCCGGATTGAAGATCAGCTACGGCAACCTGCGCAGCAGCGACAACTCCACCGTCGTGACTGCGGCGCGCAGCGCCGGCAGCGGCACCTTGCAGGGCAGCTTGAGCGCCACGGCGGTTAACGGCGTGGCCACCTTCGCCAATCTCTCGCACAACGTCGCCAACACCATCAACCTGAGCTTCAGCAGCAGCGGCCTGACCAACGCCACCTCGGCCAACATCGTGGTCAGCCCGGCGGCCTTCACGCAGTTGCAACTGCTGGTGCCGGGCGAAACCGCGGCCCCGGGCAGCGCCAGCGGCAAGACCGGCACGCCCAGCGCCCAGATTGTGGGCACCGGTTTCGGGGTGACGGTCAACGCCGTGGATGCTTACTGGAACCTGGTCAATACGGTGACCGACACCGTGGGCCTGACTTCCAGCGATACCTCGGCGACGCTGCCGGCCGCTGCGGCCCTGGCTGCCGGCACCGCCAACCTGACGGTCTATTTCAATGCCAATGGCAGTTTCACCCTCACGGCCACCGATCTGAGCAACGGCAGCAAGAGCCCCAGCACCAGCCCGGCCATCACCGTCAGCGGGGCCCAGTTCACCGCCGCCACCGGCGGCGGAGCCATCCCGGCCGATGGCGCGTCACCGGCACCTTCACCACTTTGACCGGACCGAGCTACACCGAGAATGCCATCGGCGACGTCGGCACCGGCACCATCATCGTCAATGCGCCGGCCGGTTTCGTCTTCGACACCGGCGGCACGGCGCCGACGGTGCTGCATCACTCGGCTGGCAGTTCGGCACGCTGGCAACAACATCAACGACGTTTCCAGCGGAACGGCCGTGGCGATGACTTCGGTCACCACGCACGCAACTGACTTTCACCGTGACAGTCCGAGCATGCGCAGCGACCTTGCACAGCTGACCTGGCAGAACGTCCGGGTTCGCCCGACGGCGGGCACGCCGTTGGCCAGCGGCAACCTCCGGATGAGCGGCACGGCCAGTGTGGTTGGCCTTTCCACCAACGCCAATCTCGGCACCTTGCGCGAAGTGGCCGGCGCGGCCAGCAGCCTGGCCATCCTGACGCAGCCTTCGGCCACGGCCACCGCCGGGGTGCCCTTTGCCCAACAACCCGTCCTCCAGGTCCGCGACCAGTTCGGCAACCTGCGCAGCACAGCCAACGGCGTGACCAACAGCACCGTGGTGACGGCCGCGCGCGGCAACGGCAGCGGCACCTCGCAGGGCACGCTGACCGCCACCACCACCGATGGCGTGGCCACTTTCACCGATCTGGCCCACAACGTCGCCACCAACATCACCCTCAGCTTTCAGCGCCTCGGGCGTGACCGGCACCAACTCCAGCACCATTGCCGTCAGCCCCGCCGCCGCCGCCCAACTGGTTTTCATCACCCAGCCCGGCTCGACCACCTACGGCTCGGCCTTGAGCCCGCAGCCGGTGCTCAAGACTCGTGACTCCTTCGGCAACGACTCGACCGTCGGCCTGGGCGCCAGTCAACTGGTTACCCTGAGCGTCAGCGCCGGCACCGGCTCGCTCCTGGGCACTACCTCGCTCGATATCGGCACGGCGGCCGGCAACGGCACCGTCAGCTTCGCCGGGCTGCAGGTCAGCATGGCCGGCACCGGCAAGCAATTGAGCGCCAGCGCCAGCGGCATCCCGACCAGCGCGCTGAGCAGCTCCTTTAACGTGAACCAGGCCACCGTCACGGGCAGCATCACCGCTAATAACAAGATTTATGACGGCACCACCGCCGCCACCATCGCCACCCGCGCGCTGAGCGGCGCGCTGGCCGGCGACGATGTCAGCCTGAGCGGCGGCACCGCCAGCTTCGCCAGCAAGATCGGCCGGCACCGCCAGGACCGTCACCGCCACCGGCCTGACGCTCAGCGGCGCCGCCGCCGGCAACTATCAACTGGCTTCGACCAGCGCGACGGCCCATGGCCGACATCACTGCCCGGCTCGCTGACTGGTCAGCGCCACCGGCGTCGAACCGGGTCTATGACGGCACCACCAGCGGCGACCGTCACCCTCGTCCGATAACCGCGTGAGCCGGCGACAGCTCTCAGCACCAGCTACACCAGCGCCAGCTTTCGCCGACAAGAACGTCGGCACCGCCAAGACCGTCAGCTGTCAGCGGCATCTCGATCAGCGGCGCCGATGCGGCCAACTACTCGGCCAATACCACCGCCAGCACCACCGCCAACATCACCGCCCGCTCGCTGAACGTCAGCGCCACCGGCGCCGACAAGGTGTATGACGGCACCACCAGCGCCACGGTGACTCTGTCGGACAACCGCGTGGCCGGCGACACCCTGACTACCAGCTACACCAGCGCCAGCTTCGCCAGCAAGAATCGCCGGCACCGCCAAGAGCAGTCAGCGTCAGCGGCATCAGCGTGACGTGGAACTGACGCGGGCAATTACACCTTTAACACCACCGCCAGCGCCACCGCCAACATCACCGCCCGCTCGCTGAGCGTCACGGCCACCGGGAGCAACAAGGTCTATGACGGCACCACCAGCGCCACGGTCACCCTCGCCGACAACCGCCTCGCCGGCGACAGCCTCTGCCACCAGCTACACCACCGCCAGTTTCGCCAACAAGAACGTCGGCACGGCCAAGACCGTCAGCGTCAGCGGCATCGCCCTCAGCGGCGCCGATGCGGCCAACTACTCGGCCAATACTACCGCCAGCACCACCGCCGACATTACTGCCCGAGCGTTGGCGGTCAGCGCCACGGGAGTCAACAAGGTCTATGACGGCACGACCAGCCGCCACCGTCACCCTCGTCGGATAACCGCCTGGCGGGCGACAGCCTCGTCCACCAGCTACGCCAGCGCCAGCTTTCGCCGACCCGCACGTCGGCACCGCCAAAGCCGTCAGCTGTCAGCGGCATTGCGGTCAGCGGCGCCGATGCCGGCAACTACACCGCCAACACCACCGCCAGCACGACCGCCAATATCACCGCGGCCACGCTGACGGCCCTGGTCAGCGCCAACAACAAGGTCTATGACGGCACCACCGCCGCCACTATTGCCACCCGCTCCCTCAACGGCGTGCTGGGCAGCGACAACGTCAGCCTGAGCGGCGGCACCGCCAGCTTCGCCACCAAAACAGTCGGCCCCGGGCAAGACCGTCACCGTCAGCGGCCTGAGCCTGAGCGGCACCGATGCCGGCAACTATCAACTGGCCTCCACCACGCGCCACCACCACCGCCGACATCACCGCCCGCTCTTTGACGCGTCAGCGCCACCGGCGCCAATAAAGTGTATGACGGCACGACCAGCGCGACGATAACCCTGGCGGACAACCGGATCGCCGGCGACAGCCTCGCTACCAGCTATACCAGCGCCAGCTTCGCCAGCAAGAACGTCGGCACCGCCAAGACCATCAATGTCAACGGCATCTCGATCGCCGGCACCGATGCGGCCAACTACACGGCCAATACCACCGCCACGGCTGCGGCGGACATCACCGCCCGCTCGTTGAGCGTGACGCGCCACCGGGCGTCAACAAGGTCTATGACGGCACGACCAGCGCCACGGTGACGCCTGGCGGACAACCGCCTGGCCGGCGATAGCCTCGAGCACCAGCTACACCAGCGCCAGCTTCGCCAGCAAGAACGTCGGCACCGCCAAAACCGTGAGCGTGAGCGGCATCGCCTTGAGCGGCACCGATGCGGCCAACTACACGGCCAATACTACCGCCGCCGCTACGGCCGACATCACCGCCAGGGGCCTGACCGTCTCGGGCATCACCGCCGCCGACAAGGTCTATGACGCCACCACTACGGCCACTATCAATGCCGACAGCGCCACGCTGGCAGGCGTCCTCAGCGGCGACACAGTGACGCTCGCGGCCGCCAGCGCCACCGGCGCCTTTGCCACCAAGAACGCCGGCACCGGCAAGGTGGTTAACGTGTCCGGCTCTGAGCCTGAGCGGGGCCGATGCGGCCAATTACACCCTCACTCAACCCACTACGACTGCCAGCATCACCCAGGCGGGGCTCACCGTCACGGCCGACAACAAGACCCGCGCCGCCGGCCAGGCCAATCCGACCTTGACCGCCAGCTATTCGGGCTTCGTCGGCGGGGAAACGCTTGCCACCAGCGGCGTCACCGGCTCTCCCGCGCTGAGCACCACCACCACCAACGTCGCCGGCACCTATCCGATCACCGCCGCCCAGGGCACCTTGAGCGCCGCCAATTACTCCTTCAGCTTCGTCAACGGCGTATTGACGGTGACCGGAGCGCGCCGCCGGCAGACTGATCGTCCAGACCCAGCCTTCGAGCACCGCCGTCGCCGGTGTCGCCTTTGCGCAACAGCCGCAAATCCGGATTGAAGATCAGCTACGGCAACCTGCGCAGCAGCGACAACTCCACCGTCGTGACTGCGGCGCGCAGCGCCGGCAGCGGCACCTTGCAGGGCAGCTTAAGCGCCACGGCGGTCAACGGCGTGGCCACCTTCGCCAATCTCTCGCACAACGTCGCCAACACCATCAACCTGAGCTTCAGCAGCAGCGGCCTGACCAACGCCACCTCGGCCAACATCGTGGTCAGCCCGGCGGCCTTCACGCAGTTGCAACTGCTGGTGCCGGGCGAAACCGCGGCCCCGGGCAGCGCCAGCGGCAAGACCGGCACGCCCAGCGCCCAGATTGTGGGCACCGGTTTCGGGGTGACGGTCAACGCCGTGGATGCTTACTGGAACCTGGTCAATACGGTGAGCGACACGGTCGGGCCTGACTCCAGCGATACCACCGCCACGCTGCCGGCCGCTACCGCCCTGGCTGCCGGCACCACCAACCTGACGGTCGCTTTCAATGCCAATGGCACTTTCACCCTCACGGCCACCGATCTCACGCGACGGCAGCAAGACCGCCAGCACCAGCCCGGCCATCACCGTCAGCCCGGCGCAGTTCACCGCCGCCACCGGCGGCGGAGCGATCCCGGCCGATGGCGCGGTCACCGAGCACGTTCACGACTTTGACCGGACCGACCTACAGCGAGAATAACGCCTGGCGACGTTGGCACCGGCACCATCATCGTCAACGCCCCGGCAGGTTTCATCTTCGACACCGGCGGCACGGCGCCGACGGTGTCGACCATCAGAATCAGCGGCTCGGGCAACAAATCCGGTTCCAGCGGCACGTGGCGTGACTTCGGTCACCACCACGCAACTCACTTACACTGTGACAGCGCCGCGTCGCGGCAATCCTTCCCAATTGACCTGGCAGAACGTCCGGGTCCGCCCGACGGCGGGCACGCCGTTGGCCAGCGGCAACCTCCGGATGAGCGGCACGGCCAGTGTGGTTGGCCTTTCCACCAACGCCAACCTCGGCACCTTGCGCGAAGTGGCCGGCGCGGCCAGCAGCCTGGCCATCCTGACGCAGCCTTCGGCCACGGCCACCGCCGGGGTGCCCTTTGCCCAACAACCCGTCCTCCAGGTCCGCGACCAGTTCGGCAACCTGCGCAGCGCAGCCAACGGCGTGACCAACAGCACCGTGGTGACGGCCGCGCGCGGCAACGGCAGCGGCACCTGCAGGGCACGCTGACCGCCACCACCACCGATGGCGTGGCCACTTTCACCGACCTGTCCCACAACGTCGCCACCAACATCACCACTGGCTTTCAGCGCCTCGGGCGTGAGCGGCACCAACTCCAGCACTATTGCCGTCAGCCCCGCCGCCGCCGCCCAACTGGTTTTCATCACCCAGCCCGGCTCGACCACCTACGGCTCGGCCTTGAGCCCGCAGCCGGTGCTCAAGACTCGTGACTCCTTCGGCAACGACTCGACCGTCGGCCTGGGCGCCAGTCAACTGGTTACCCTGAGCGTCAGCGCCGGCACCGGCTCGCTCCTGGGCACTGCCTCGCTCGATATCGGCACGGCGGCCGGCAACGGCACCGTCAGCTTCGCCGGGCTGCAGGTCAGCATGGCCGGCACCGGCAAGCAATTGAGCGCGAGCGCCGCTGCCATCCCGACCAGCGCGCTGAGCAGCTCCTTTAACGTGAACCAGGCCACCGTCACGGGCAGCATCACCGCTAATAACAAGATTTATGACGGCACCACCGCCGCTACCATCGCCACCCGCGCGCTGAGCGGCGCGCTGGCCGGCGACGACGTCAGCCTGAGCGGCGGCACCGCCAGCTTCGCCAGCAAATCGGTCGGCACCGCCAGGACCGTCACCGCCACCGGCCTGACGCCTCAGCGGCGCCGCCGCCGGCAACTATCAACTGGCTTCGACCAGCGCCACGGCCGCTGGCCGACATCACCGCGTGCGCTCGCTGACGTCAGCGCCACCGGCGTCAACAAGGCCTATGACGGCACCACGCAGCGGCGACCGTCACCCTGTCCGATAACCGCGTGGCCGGCGACAGCTCTCACCACCAGCTACACCAGCGCCAGTTTCGCCGACAAGAACGTCGGCACCGCCAAGACCGGTCAGCTGTCAGCGGTATCTCGATCAGCGGCGCCGATGCGGCCAACTACTCGGCCAATACCACCGCCAGCACCACCGCCAACATCACCGCCCGCTCGCTGAACGTCAACCGCCACCGGCGCCAACAAGGTGCTATGACGGCACCACCGACGCCACGGTGACCCTGTCGGACAACCGCGTGGCCGGCGACAGCCTCTGACTACCAGCTACACCAGCGCCAGCTTCGCCAGCAAGAATCGTCGGCACCGCCAAGAGCGTCAGCGTCAGCGGCATCGGCGTGACGGGAACTGACGCGGCCAACTACACCTGCCAACTACCACCGCCAGCACCACCGCCAACATCACCGCCCGCTCGCTGAGCGTAACGGCCACCGGGAGTCAACAAGGTCTATGACGGCACCACCAGCGCCACGGTCACCCTCGCCGACAACCGCCTGGCCGGCGACAGCCTCTCGACCAGCTACACCAGCGCCAGTTTCGCCAACAAGAACGTCGGCACGGCCAAGACCGTCAGCGTCAGCGGCATCGCCCTCAGCGGCGCCGATGCGGCCAACTACTCCGCCAACTCTACCGCCAGCACCACCGCCGACATTACCGCTCGCTCGCTGAGCGTCAGCGGCCACCGGGGTCAACAAGGTCTATGACGGCACTACCAGCGCCACGGTCACCCTCTCGGATAACCGGGTGGCCGGCGACAGCCTCTCCACCAGCTACACCAGCGCCAGCTTTCGCCGACGCCGCACGTCGGCACTGCCAAGACGCGTCAGCGTCAGCGGCATCGCGATCAGCGGCGCCGATGCGGCCAACTACCACCGCCAATACCACCGCCAGCACCACCGCCAATATCACCGCCGCCTACCCTCACTCCCCTGGTCAGCGCCAACAACAAGGTCTATGACGGCACCACCAACGCCACGATCGCTACCCGCTCCCTCAGCGGCGTGCTGGGCAGCGACGACGTCAGCCTCAGCGGCGGCACCGCCAGCTTCGCCACCAAAACCGTCGGGCACCAACAAGACCGTCTCGGTCAGCGGCTTGAGCCTGAGCGGCACCGATGCCGGCAACTATCAACTGGCTTCCACCACGCGCCACCACCAACCGCCAACATCACCACCCGCTCCCTGAGCGTCAGCGCCACCGGCGTCAACAAAGTTTACAACGGCACCACCAGCGCCACCGTCACTCTCGTCGGACAACCGCGTGGCCGGCGACAGCCTCACTACCAGCTACACCAGCGCCAGCTTTGCCAACAAGAACGTCGGCACGGCCAAGACCGTCAGCGTCAGCGGCATCTCGATCACCGGCACCGACGCGGCCAACTACACCGCCAACACCACCGCCTCAACCACAGCGGACATCACGACACGCGCGTTGACGGTGAGCGCCACGGGCGTGAACCGGGTTTATGACGGGACCACCGACGCGACGGTGACCCTCTCGGACAATCGGGTGGCGGGCGACAGTCCTGAGCACCAGCTACACCAGCGCCAGCTTTGCCAACAAGAACGCCGGCACGGCCAAGACCGTGAGTGTCAGCGGCATCGCCATTAGCGGCACCGATGCGGCCAACTACACCGCCAACACGACCGCCACGACGACGGCCAACATCACCGCCAAGGCACTGACGGTGACGGGCATCACCGCCAACGACAAGGTCTATGAGCGCCACGACCGCGGCGACCCTCAATGCAGGCGGCGCGACGCTGGTGGGTGTGGTGAGCGGCGACACCGTGACGCTGAACACCGCGCAGCGCGACCGGCGCCTTTGCGGACAAGAACGTGGGCACTGGCAAGACCGTGAACGTGTCCGGCTCTGAGCCTCAGCGGCGCCGACGCGGCCAACTACACCGTGACCCAGCCGACCACCACGGCCAGCATCACCAAGGCAGGCACTGACGGTGACGGCGCGACAACAAGACCGCGCCGCCGACCAGCCCAATCCGACCTTGACGGCCAGCTTACTACGGGCTTCGTCGGCGGGGAGACCCTGGCGACCAGCGGCGTCACCGGCAGTCCCGCCCTGAGCACCACCACGACCAACGTCGTCGGCACCTATCCGATCACCGCCGCTCTGGGCACCTTGAGCGCCGCTAATTACTCCTTCAGCTTTCGTCAACGGCGTATTGACGGTGACCCCGGCTTCGGCCAGCTCGCTGGTCATTGCTGACCCAGCCTTCCAGCACCGCCACCGCCGGATGTGCCCTTCGCCCAACAGCCGGTCATCTACGTCCACCGATGCCGCGGGCAACCTGCGTCAACACCAACGGCCTGGTCATCACCGCCGCGCGCAGCGCCGGCACCGGCACGCTGCAGGGCACGCTCACCGCCAGCGACCGTCAGCGGCGTCGCCACGTTCGCCAATCTGTCCCACAACGTCGCCAACGACCATCACCCTCAACTTCACCAGCGGCTCTCTGACCAACGCCACTTCCAGCAACATCGTGGTCAGCGCCGCGGCCTTCGCCAAACTCCAGTTGCTGGTGCCGGGCGAGACCGCCGCGCCCGGCACGGCCAGCGGCAAGACCGGCACGCCCACCGCGCAGCACCGCCGGCACCGCCTTCAATGTCACGGTCAACGCCGTGGACGCCTTCTGGAACCTGGTCAACACCGTCACCGACACCGTGGACATCAGCTCCAGCGACGCCAACGCCACCCTGCCCGCCGACACGCGCGCTGGTCACCGGCACGCAGACTCGTTGAGCGTCACGCTTCAAGACCGCCGGCAGCCAGACGCTGACCGCCATCGGACGTCACCGACGGCAGCAAGACCAGCCAACACCAGTCCGGCCATCACGGTCAATGCGGGCGCGTTCGCTGAAGATGCAAATGCTGGTGCCGGGCGAAACCGCCGCGCCGGGCACGCGCCACCGGCAAGACCGGCACGCCCACGGCTCAGACTGCGGGCACGGCGCTTCAACGTCACGGTCAACGCCGTGGACGCCAACTGGAACGTGGTCAGCTCAGCCACCAACACCGTCAGCATCACCACCACCGACGCCAATGACACGCATCCGGCCAATGACACGCTTGGCGTCGGGAACGAGGAACTTCAGCCGTCACCTTCAAGACCGCCGGAAGCTGGACGGTCACCGCCAGCAACGTCACCGATGGCACCAAGACCGCCAACACCAGTCCGGCCATCACGGCCAATGCAGGCGCGTTCACCAAGCTGCAAATTCTCGTGCCGGGCGAAACCGCCGCGCCGGGCAGCGCCACCGGCAAGACCGGCACGCCCACCGCCCAGATAGCCGGGCACGCCGTTCAACGTCACGGTCAACGCCGTGGACGCCAACTGGAATCTGATCACCACCGTCACCGACACCGTCGGGTATCACCTCCTCCGACGCCAACGCCACCCTGCCGGCCGAACGCCGCGCTGGTTGCCGGCACGCAGAGCCTTGAGCGTCACGCTCGAAGACTGCCGGCACGCAGCACGCTCACGGCCAGCGACGTCACCGACGGCAGCAAGACGGCCAACACCAGTCCTTCGATCACGGTCAACGCCGGTGCCGTTTGTGAAATTGCAACTGTTGGTGCCCGGCGAAACCGCCGCGCCGGGCACTGCCACCGGCAAGACCGGCACGCCCACGGCCCAGCCCGCCGGCACTGCCTTCAATGTCACGGTCCGGTCCGTGGACGCGAACTGGAACCTGGTCAGCAGCACCCACACGGTGGGCATCACCTCCAGCGACACCAACGCCACCCTGCCGGCCAACGGGGCCTTGTCCGCCGGCACACGGACCGCCAGCGTCACGCTCAGGACACTCGGTTCCCAGACCGTGACGGCCACCGACATCACCGACGGCACCAAGACCGCCAACACCAGCCCGGCGATCACCGTCACTGTCGGCCCGGCCAACAAGCTGACGATTCAGACGCAGCCGTCGTCCACGCGCGCACTGCCGGCGTTGCCTTCGCGCAACAGCCGGTCATTCGCGTCGAGGACGTCGTCGGGCAACCTGGTCACCAACGACAATGGCCGCGGTCATCACCGCCGCGCGCAGCGCCGGCACCGGCACGCTGCAAGGGCACGCTCACCGCCACGACGGTCAACGGCATCGCGACCTTCGCCAATCTGTCCCACAACGTCGCCAACACGATCACGCTCAGCTTCACCGCCAGCGGTCTTGACCAGCGCGACTTCCGGCAACATCGTCGTCAGCCCGGACACAGCCAGCCAATTGGCGTTCACCGACGCAACCAGGCGGCTTGCGGACGGGTTCGCCGCTGGCGACCCAACCGGTGGTCAAAGCGCAGGACGCAGTTCGGCAACACCTCGACGCGTGGGCCTGCCCGCCAGCCTGAATGTCTCGCTGGCGCTGACCTCCGGCTCCGGCTCGCTGCTCGGCACGACCAACCTCGGACATCGGCACGGCGGCTGGCAACGGCACCGCGACGTTCACCAACGTCGAATGCAGCGACGCGGGCACGAACAAGCAAATCACCGCGCTCCGCCGCCGGCTTGACCAACGACGATCAGCTCGGCGTTCTTCGCTCTGGCGGCGTCGAGCGCGCCACCGGCGGCACGGCCATTCCGTCGTCCCACGGCGGGCGGAACCTACACCACACTTGACCGGCCCGACGTATTATGAAGTGTTAACGCTAGACGCGGATGTCGGCACCGGGACACGATTATTCTGAACGCGCCGAGCGGATTCATCTTCGACACCGGCGGCACCGCGCCGACGGTGAGAGTTGATCGCTTGACGCGGCAGCGGCAGCGACGGCAAGAACATCAATGGCGTCGCCAGCGGAACGTCAGTGGCCATCACGTCGCGCACGACGACGCAGAATCACCTTCACGGTGACCAGCGCGAGCAGCAGCGGCGATGAACTGCTCGCTCACGTGGCAAAACGTCCGGCGTGCGGCCCAGCGCGAGCAGTCCGTTGGCCAGCGGCAACATCACCAAGACCGGCACGTCGTCACGATGCGGCCGTGACGCAACAGCAGCACGAGCTTTGGACGGTTGATTGAAATCGGGCCGGCCGTCGCGGCTGGTCGATTCAGACGCAGCCTTCGTCCACGGCCACGGCGGGCGTGGCTGTTTGCGCAACAGCCGGTGATCCGCGTCGAAGATTCCGCGGGCAATCTGGTCGCGACCAACGGCACTCGTCGTCACCGCCGCGCGCAGCGCCGGCAGCGGGCACGTTGCAGGGCACGCTCACGGCGACGACGGTCAACGGCGTGGCTGACGTTCACGAACCTGTCGCACAACGTCGCCGACAACATGACGATCAGCTTCAGCGCCGGCAGCCTGACGAGCACGACCTCGACTCGCCATTGCGGTCAGTCCCGCCGCCGCCGCGCAGCTGGTCTTCACCACTCAGCCGGCCAACGGCACGAATCGGTTTCGCGCTCGCGACCCAGCCGGTCGTCCGCAGCCGCGACCAGTTCGGCAACGATTCCACCATCGGCCTCGGCGCCAACCAACAACGTGACCGTGACGCTCACCGCCGGCACCGGCCCGCTGCTCGGCACGACGACACTCGAGACATCGGCACCAGCGCCGGCAACGGCGTCGTCACGCTTCACCGATCTGCGCATTGATTCGGCGGGCACGAACAAGCAATTGACCGCCAGCGCCAGCGGCTTGAGCAGCGCCGTGAGCAGCGTGTTCACCGTGGCCAAGGCGAATCAGACCATCGCGTTCGGCGCGCTGGCCAACAAGACCTACGGCGACGCGCCGTTCACCGTCAGCGCGACGCGCTTCGTCCGGTCTGCCGGTCAGCTTCAGCATCGTCTCCGGTCCGGCCACGATTGCCGGCAACACGGTGACCATCACCGGCGCCGGGCACCGTGACCGTGCGCGCCTCGCAATCCGGCGATGCCAACTGGAACGCCGCGACCAGCGTGGATCAATCGTTCGCGGTCGCTCAAAAGACGGTGACCGGGAGCATCACCGCGAACAGCAAGATTTACGACGGCACGACGGCGGCCACCATCGCGACCCGCACACTCAGCGGCGTGGTCGGCAGCGACAACGTCAGCCTGAGCGGCGGCACGGCCACCTTCGCCAACAAGAACGTCGGCACCGGCAAGACCGTCACTGCGACCGGTCTGAGCCTGAGCGGCACCGCCGCGGGCAATTACCAGCTCGCCTCGACCAGCGCCACGACCGCCGCGGACATCACCGCGCGCTCGCTCACCGGTGAGCGCCACCGCGCGAACAAGGTCTATGACGGCACCACGACGGCGACGGTCGACTCTCTCAGATAACCGGGTGGCTGGCGACAGCGTTGACACGCAGCTACGCCAGCGCCAGCGCTTTCGCCGACAAGAACGTCGGCACCGCCAAGACCGTCAGCGTCAGCGGCATCACGGTGAGCGGCGCCGATGCGGCCAACTACTCGGCCAACTACCACCGCCAGCACGACCGCGAATATCACCGCGCGCGCGCTGACCGTGAGCGCGACCGGCGTGAACAAGAGTCTATGACGGCACCACGCAGCGCCGACGGTGACCCTCTCCGACAACCGCGGTCGCCGGCGACAGCCTGAGCACCAGCTACACCAGCGCCAGCTTCGCCAACAAGAACGTCGGCGCACGGCAAGACCGTCACCGTCAGCGGCATCGCGCCTCAGCGGCGCCGATGCGGCCAACTACACCGGCCAATACGACCGCCAGCACGACGCGCGGACATCACCGCGCGCGACGCTGACGGTCAGCGCCACCGGCGTGAACAAAGATCTATGACGGCACGACCACCGCGACCGTCACACCTCTCCGACGACCGCGTGGCGGGCGACAGCCTCTCCACCAGCTACACCAGCGCCAGCTTCGCCAACAAGAACGTCGGCACCGGCAAGACCGTCAACTGTCAGCGGCATCGCGGTGACCGGCGCGCGACGCGGCCAACTACTCGGCCAATACGACCGCGACCACCAGCGCGGACATCACCGGCGCGGACGCTCGCGATCGTCAGCGCACTGGCGTGAACAAGATCTATGACGGCACGACCGACTGCCACCGTCACCCTCTCGGACAATCGGGTTGCCGGCGACAGCCTGAGCACCAGCTACACCAGCGCCAGCTTCGCCGAACAAGAACGTGGGCACCGCCAAGACCGGTCAGCGTGAGCGGCATCGCCGTCGAGCGGCGCCGATGCGGCCAACTACTCGCGCCAACACCACCGCCAGCACGACCGCCAACATCACCGCGGTCACGCTGACCGGCAGCATCACGGCCAACAACAAGATTTACGACGGCACCACCGCCGCCTCCATCGCCACCCGCTCGCTCAACGGCGTCATCGGTAGCGACGATGTCAGCCTGAGCGGCGGCACGGCGGCCTTCGCCAGCAAAGCGGTGGGCACGGCCAAGACCGTCACGGCCACCGGCTTGAGTTTGAGCGGCCTGGACGCCGGCAATTATCAACTGGCTTCGAGCAGCGCCACCGCCACCGCGGACATCACCGCGCGCACCCTGACCGTGAGCGCGACAGGCGTGAACAAAGTCTATGACGGCACCAGCGCCGCCACGGTCACCCTCTCCGGACAACCGGTGGCGGGCGACAGCCTGACCGCGCAGCTACGCCAGCGCGCAGCTTCGCCGACAAGAACGTCGGCACCGGCCAAGACGGTTAACGTCAGCGGCATCGCGGTGAGCGGCAGCCGATGCGGCCAACTACTCGGCCAATACCACCGCGACCACGACTGCGGACATCACTGGGCGCACGCTCGCGATCGCAGCGGCACGGGCGTGAACAAGATCTATGACGGCACGACGACTGCCACCGTCACCCTCTCCGACGACCGTCTGAGCAGGCGATAACCTGACCGCCAGCTACACCAGCGCGCATGCTTCGCGGACAAGAACCGTCGGCGCACGGCCAAGACCGTCAGCGTCAGCGGCATCTCAGTGAGCGGCGCCGATGCGGCCAATTACACGGCCAACACTACCGCCACCACCACGGCGGACATCTCGGCCAAAGGGCTGACGGTCAGCGGCGTGACGGCAGACAATAAGGCCTATGACGGCACGACGGCGGCGACCTTGAGCACGAACGAGGTCGCGTTTGCCGGGGTAATTGGCGCCGAGGTGAGTTGACCTCGTTACCAATGGCTATACCGCTACTTTTGCCAGCCCCGACATCGGCACCAACATCGCTGTGACGGTCAGTGGGCTCACGGTCGGCGGGCCGGACGCCACGAACTATACGCTGGCGCAGCCAACCGACCTCACCGCCAATATTACCGCTTCGGCGTTGACGGTGACCGGCATCACGGCCAACGGCAAGACTTATGACGGCACCACGACCGCGACGCTGAACCTGAGTGGCGCGACGCTCGAATGGTGTGGCCAGCGGCGACGACGTAACGCGTGAACACCGGCAGCGCGGCTGGCGCCTTTGCCGACGCGAATGTGGGCACAGGCAAGACCGTAACCGTAGAGCGGATTGGCGCTCGCCGGCCCCGATGCAGAGCAACTACACCCTCACGCAGCCGACCGACCACGGCGAACATCACGACGGCTACCGTGTCGGTTGCCGGCGTGACGGCGCAACAATAAGGTCTATGACGGCACGACTGCAGCGACACTCGATGTGGCCAGCGCCGCCCTGGTGGGCGTGGTCAGCGGCGACAACGTGACGCTGGATACCTCCGCCGCCACCGGCGCGTTCGGCGACAAGAGCGTCGGCACCGGCAAGACACGTCACGGTCTCGGGCCTGGCGCTCAGCGGCACCAACGCCGGCAACTGCACGCTGACACAGCCGACTGCGACGGCGAGCATCACGCCGGCCTCCCTCACGCCCGCCATTGCCGCAGCCAGCAGGGCTTACGACGGCACGACCGCGGCCACGATCACCACGCGCACGCTGGCCGGAGTGACTCGGCAGCGACGATGTCAGCCTGGTCGGCGGCACGGCCAGCTTCGCTGACAAGAATGTTGGCGCCGGCAAGACCGTCACCGCCACCGGCCTGCAACTGAGCGGCGCCGACGCGGCGCAATTACCAACTCGCCTCCACCAGCGCCTCGGCCACGGCGAACATCACCGCCCGCGCGATCACCGTGACGGCGGCGGCCGACAGCAAGCCCTATGACGGAACGACCAGTTCAACGGCGGCGCCGACAATCACGGCGGGCAGTCTGGCCGACGGGGACAGCGCGGCCTGGACGCAGAGCTTCGACAACAAGAGCGTCGGCACCGGCAAGACGCTCATCCCGAGCGGCTCGGTCAACGACGGCAACGGCGGCGCCAATTACACCATCAGCTTCGACAACGCCAGCACGGGCACGATCACGACGCGGGTGTTGACCGTGATCGCCGCGGGCGTCAACAAGGTTTACGACGGAACGACCGCCGCCACGGTGATCCTTTCGGACGATCGCGTCGCAGGCGACGTGCTGACCACGAGCTACACCGCGGCGACGTTTGCCGACGAGAACGCGGGCAGCGGCAAAACCGTGAATGTGAGCGGCATTACGGTCACCGGGACCGATTCCGGTAATTACACTTTCAACTCGACAGCGGCCACCACCGCGAACATCACCCAGGCCGGAACGGCCAACCCGGTCGCTTCATCCGCCAATCCTTCGGCCGCTGGCTCGAGCGTCACCTTTACTGCCAGCCTGACCGCGGTAGCGCCAGGCGCGGGGACGCCTACCGGCGCGGTGCAATTCAGGACCAACGGCGTGGCGGCAGGCGACCCGGTCACTTTAAGCAATGGTGCCGCCAGCTTCAGCACAGCTCTGCTCAGTCCAGGCACGAACAGCATCACCGCGGAATACGCCGGCGATGCCAACTTTACCGGCAGCACCAGCACCCTGAACCCCCGCAGGTGGTGACCGAGCAATTCTTCGGCATCCTCGTCGGTGCGCTGAAGAACCATTCCGGTGGCGGTGAGGGCCGAGAAATTGCTGGCCACTGACGTCCACGGTAACGCTGGCCGGCGTCAGCGCCAACAGCACCAACGGCGGCACCGTCACGCTGTCCAACGGCCTGGTGACTTACACGCCGGCGACGAACTTTATCGGCGCTGACTTGTTCACTTATGTGGTCAATGATGGCTCCACCTCCTCAACAGGTTCCGTCCAGGTGATCGTTGCGGACACAGGCACCATGGCCCCGAACCGCATCGGGAGTCGTTGTCCTGGGCCCGGACGGAGCGCACGCGCGCTTCGCGGGCATCCCCGGCTTCACCTACATCATCGAGCGCTCGACGGACGGGGCTGATTGGACTGCCGTCGGCAGCGTCGTCGTGCCCGCCAACGGCCTGCTCGAGTTTCTCGATAGTGCCCCGCCTTCAGGCTCGGTGTTCTACCGGACGACCGTTCCGTAGCCTCGCGACTGCTCTCTGCCAACCGGGGCCATCGCGACGTTGCTCGGCAAGGAACCCGACGCTCCTTGTCCTGCATGCACCACGGAGCGCAAATGCCAAGCGAGAGCTGCGTCCTTTTCCACCCCGTCGGCGCTCAGTGTGAATTCGACGAGTTGGTGAGCAATCGGTCGGAACCGCCTTACCCGCAGAACAGCGCCTAAAATCTGGCGTCAGAACGCTTTGGCGCAAGCGCACTCGCTTGTCATTTTCGCCACCGGGACCCGGGAGAACCCTTGGACCTTTATCCATAGTTTATGCGGGTAGAACGATTGTAGTTTGACCCGATTGTTGGAAACCGTGAGCCATGGAAGAATGAACGCACGATGAATGAACAATTCGTTGTGACTAAGATAAGAAAATATGAACCAGAGCACCAAACGGAACCGCGCGCGCAGGCAACCGACGGCGCGCTCAAGCTTGCTGAAGCTTTGCCTGACAGGGACCGCGCTCGCCTGGGGCCTCGACCGCTTCGGCGCAAACCTTCACCACGACGACGTAATTTCACGGTCGACGCAATCGGTTCCGGACGCCGACGCGTCCGGCCTGGCCAGCGTCCAGACCATCTCGACACCCATTACCAATCTGACCGGCTTGAGGTGGCGCTCAAAGTCAGCGGCACCTGGAACGGTGACCTGTACTGTTTCCTGGCGCACGGCACCAGCCACTCCGTGCTGCTGAACCGCCTGGGCCGCAGCGACGCCAGCAACCTCGGCTACAATGACGCGGGTTTGGATCTCACTTTCGACGATGCCGCGACCAACGGCGACATCCACGTTTATCGCCTCCAGCTCACCGGCAGCCAGGGCACACCATCCCCGGCCCGTTGACCGGCGTCTGGGCCCCCGACGCCCGCGTTACCACTCCAACCAATGTGCTGGACACGGACGCGCGCTCGGCGTTCCTCGGCTCGTTCAATGGCGTGGACCCGAACGGTGAGTGGGTCCTCTTTGTGGCAGATATGGAAGGCGGAGACATTCACTCGCTGGACAGCTGGGGCTTGGAAATCACCGGCGACACCGCACCAACCGGCCCGTAGTGGAAGCCGAGCAATCCTGTATATGATGTTTCGAGATCGAGCTTGCAACTTTTCCGCGAACGACGCCTGGGTCAAAACCGGCTGTTCATTGCCGGACCGGTTCGCGCCGGAATTGCCAGCGCGGCTGCCGAAACAAATTCAGGTCTCGCCCAGGCTGCTCAGTCGTAGGCGGATCATTTGAAAAACAAAGGAACGAAACGCAGCGTCAAACTTCTGAAATCCAGTCTGGAGAGGTATTGCTGGAAAAGGAGAATCTAGCATGAAATGAGAACTTGCCCGATGGGGTTAAACTCTAGCGGAAAAGAGCGACCGAACGTCAACCTGTGGCTTCACCCTGGTGGAAACCATGGTGGCTCCAGTCGCTGGTAACCGACATGACTATTGATGGGCTCTTTGCGTCGGCTTTGCCTCCGTTTTTCTGATGGTGAAGGTGTCACGAAGACCTCCGGGCCACGCAGATCTGCTTCTCCAGCAGATGGAAGCCATACGAGTGTCCGATTATACCAAACTGACCGATCCTGCGAGTTACCCCACGAACACGACGGTCTATTTTGATGAAGAGCAACCAAGCCTCTCGGGAAGGGGGAACCGCTTACACGGTCAGCTTTAATGCCCAGCACCCTGCCTTCACCCAAACCGCAGTCCCAGTTTTATACCAACATGTTGGAGGTTACGGTCGGGGCCTCGTGGATCCGGGCAATGTCCAGCGCAGTCGTTCCATACAAACCTATGTCGCCCGACAGGAATCCAAAAATATGTCTTCGGCGGTCACTGATCTCTGCAACCACTCTGAGTATGAATCTGAATATCTCCAATCCAGCATTGGGAACAAAACGAAAAGGTGAAAACTTGGGGCATGACCGTGCCTGAAATGATGGTGGCGGTCGCTGTCGGTTCGCTGGTCTGATGGTCATGGCCATGGTTTTCACGACCGAGCGCCCGTAGTTTTGTTGCCTTGGGCCACTATGTCAGCATGGACTGCAACAGCCGCAATGCGCTGGATCGGATGACCCGCGAAATCCGCCGGGCTGGAGACCTGATCGAGTTCGGCCCCACCACCTCAAGTTTGTCTGCTTATGGGCGAGACGAATTCCTTCCTCGATGTATGATTGGGACGCGAACTCCCGCCAGCTCACCCAATGGAAGACCGGCGCGAGCGCCACGCCCCAGCGTCTTGTTGAGCGAATGCGATGAGCTCGCATTCTCCATGCGCAGGAGTATCATTCGCGCCGAACCACGGTTGTTTCAGAAGGCAAAGGGATCAAGGTCGCCTGGAAATGTTCGCGAACGTTCCTGGGGAACAAGACCACGTACCGAAGACATGGGGCAGGCACTCATTATTATCCGCAACAAACGCAATATGAAAAAGTTCTGATGCACCAACAGCAGCAGCTTGAACAAGGGCAGCGTCCTGGCTATCACCACTCTGATGATTTGCGCCATTCTGGGCACTCTGATGGGCAGTTATCTCTACATGATCCAAACACGGCGTCTTTCCGTGGCGCGTTCTCAAGCAGTGGAACCAGGCCCTTGTGGTCGGCGAGGCCGGCGTTGAGAGGCCGTGGCGCTGCTGAACAGCGGGGTCAAAGCCGCCCAATTTTGCCATCTTCCCATGGAACCAGCGCCGTCGGCGGAGCGTTCAAATCGCCCACCAATCAGTAACCGAGAAGCATTTCCGGGGACAGTTATTACGAAGTGGTCATCACCAACGGACTTGGCAGGCGCCCACCCGTGATCCTCTCCAAAGGATCTGCGTTCCCAGGCCGGTCGGTCGCCCGTCCTCATGCGCACTATCCTCGTCGAAGCAAACCCCAGATCGACCTTCCCGGTCGAAATCGCCGATGATCGTCCAGGCAGTAGCTTTAACGCCGCAATGGCAATAACGTCGCCGCGGATAGCTTCTTGATAGCACGCACGGAGCATGCCGATCCGAGGACGGCCGGGACACAATGGCGACGTGGTGACGCTCACCACAAATGCGAATGCGGTTATTATCGGCAACGGGAACATAAAGGGCAGCGTGCGTACTCCGCCGGGCGGGCATGCAAGGCGTAACCGCACACGATTGGCATCAACGGCTCGGTCGGCGACGCGAACTGGGTGGACGGCGGCCACTCCGGTTTTGAACCGACCATTTTAGAGACGATTTTACCTTGCGCGAGTTTCCTGACGCGACGCTGCCAAACGTGAGCTGCATGGTTTTCGCCAGTGGGCGGGACAGCTCCCGACGGTCTCCAACTATGACTAATCTGCTTGGCAGGCAAGAATTACCAGGTGGCGCACGTCGTGGTGGCAGCGTTTACGTCGGCCAGCCAAATACGGTGTTATATGTGACCGGACAGCATTTCGATCGGCAGCGGCGGCAATAAAAAGGATGAGCGCCACCGCAAATTCACATCGGTCCGGGTGCCAGCCTGACGATTTACATGGCGGGCGCCAGCGCGAGCATCGGTGGCAACGGGCTGCAGTCAGCGATACGCCACGAGGCGAAGAACTTCCAGTATTACGGGCTTGCCCACCAACACGCCGAATTGACATCACCGGCAACGGCGCCCTTTACGGGACCATTTACGCCCCGCAGGCCGACTTCAATCTCAAAGGCAGTGGCAAAGCAAACCGATGACGACTTCACCGGCGCCTCCATTACCAAGACCACGACCATGGCTGGTAATTTCAGATTTCACGGCGATGAGGCCTCTGGGCTTTCTCCACTACTCTTCGCCGGCTACGACGCTATGTCCTGGAAAGAGCTTGTAAACCCCCTTTGAGCGACCGCAGGCCGTCGCCTCTGGCGCGGCTTTAAAAAGGAGATTTAAGTAAGTATGAAATTTATAAACTGTTCGGATGGAAGTTGCGCTAATACGCAACTGAACGAAGCATAC
>ERZ1370068.519-contig-10472_pt1 | contig 25610 bp, 34 predicted proteins | sample MGYA00561227_ERZ1370068 | MGnify/ENA primary metagenome ERZ1370068 (study PRJEB38410, sample SAMEA6850437) | metagenome | study: Metagenomic assessment of the ecological functions of the soil: analysis of the soil microbiota associated with the...
GAGAGAAAGCATGCCGTTCAGTTACGTATTGCTGGGATGGCGGCCGGCGACCTGCCGCGACGACAGGCTGGATCGGGCGACGGGCGAAGGAAAGACGACTTCGTAAGAGCCGGGATACTCATGTGAGCGGTACTGAAGAGACTCGAGGATTCCGCTCGAGCTCGTCGTCGAGTCAGGCAGCTACGATCAGAACCGGCGGAAGAAGCCCGGACCGCGCGCGCCGACGCGCCGCAGCACCGCGAGCGACGCCATGCCCGCCGCGTAGGCCGCGACGCGGAGAGCGCCAGGAGAACAGGCGCGAATCGAGCGGTGCTGGTCATATCCACCTCGATCCCGCTCGGGTCGACAGGGGACGCCGATGCCACACAGGCGCCTCCTCAACGCATTCCACGAGGACGCTACGCCATAACGTCGCTACGCCTTCAAGGCGTCTTCCAGGCGTAGAGGTGCTCCGGGGCGGTGGAAATCGCTGCTAGAAGCGGGATGTGCGGGAGCTTCGCTGCGGGATGACGGCCGGGAAGAGATCCCAGCGGCAGACGCCACTCTCCCACAGGTCTGACGATAGCGGCGCCAGGATCCGGCGACGGTTCCAGAGGCAGAACGTGTTCGCGTAGAGCTCAGCGCTCATCTCGCGAGGGTGGCGCGCGACCGGAGACGGCGCCCACGCCCGCGACGGCTCTCGCGCAGCGATCTCGATCAGGGTCGCCGTGCGGCGGAGAGGTAGTCGTTCAAGCCGACGCGCGAGTGGCATGGACGGAGGTGTCGCGGTTGATCGTGTTGCGGGTCATCTCCGCGCCGGGAGATCACGAGCATCCCGTAGGTCCTCCAGGCGCGCCCCGCCTCCCTCGGCGGATCTTCGAGGCAGCGCTTCCAGGTCTCCGGGTTCAGGAGAGTGGCGGATCGCGTGGGCGATCCCGGCGCAGGCCGTTGTCGCGGCTGGCGATGCGATGTCAGGTGACCGCGATGACGTCGATGCCCTGATCGGCCGAAGTTAACGACGACGTCCCGAAGCGGCAGAACGCCGTCGGAGTAGGATCGGCGTGTGGATGATGGAAGTCGCTTCAAGAGCATGTCTCGTTTCGGATCGATCGTCGGCGGGCGACAAGAAGTCCGGCACCGCCAGGCTGAAGAAAGCCGGCGCGTGCCGCGTGCGCGAAGCGTGCGCGAAGCCAGCGCCGATCCACGGCATAATGGAGGCCGTGAAAGGGCTTTCCCCCGACTCATCGTACGTCCACACCTGGCGATGCGGGCATGCCGGCGGCGCCTCCGGACTTCGTGCCGGCGGGCCGTCGAGCGAGAGATCGAGAGCTGGACACTATCACCGACCACATTCCCCTTCTCCTCGCTACTTCGCTCTGCGCGGTGACCGTGATCCAGACTCCGGCGATGAGGCCGGGTAGAGACTCTAGTCTCGACGGCCACGTGGCGGAGGTGGAAGTCGCTGGCCCGGGAGTCTCCGCGGCGCACCACCGTTTCCGGTTCTCCGCCACTCGGCGCCCGAGGCCGACTGCGCGCGAGGGACTGGTGACGGGCGCCGCCAGCGCCACGCTGGCTGGGCTGGTGAGGATGGGACCCCTCGTGCCCGGCTCGGTGTTTGCGCGCCTGCGGACTGCCGGCAGGACGGATCGACGCGCGCCGGGGTCCGTCGCGCGGTTCGCGCGCGAAGGACGGACAGGCTGGCGTACGCCGAGTAACTACCGGCTGCCGGCCCGCGCGTGGCGCGGACAGGGCTCTTCGATCGATCCTGACGCACTTCGACCTGCCAAAAGAAGTTTCACGGACACCGCGCCCTGGCCCGCGTCCGCTGGCGGACGCGGAAGAGGTGAAAGCCATCTATCGCCGCGGCCGCGGCGTCAGGCTGCGCGATCGAGAGTCTCTTCGGCGGGCTTGAGGAAACCGGTCGGCGAGGTCTACCCCGAGCCGCGCCTGCTCTCGCGGCTCGTCGCGGCCGGCGTCCTGATCACATTTTCCTCGGACGCCCACGCGCCGGCGGAGGGTCGGGGTGGGGGTACGAACAGACGCTCGCCATCGCGCGCGAGTGCGGCGCGGCGGAATACGTGACCTTCGAGAAGAGAGACGCCGGGTCCGGCACTCGCTGCCCGGATGATCCCGATGCCGGCGCGGGAACGCGCCAGCCTTCACTCAGGCTTTTTGCACCCGATCATCGCCGTTTTCAGGTCACTGCTGTGGAATTGCAGAGAGAACATGGGAACCGGGAAGGCAGAATCTCCGGCTCAGGGTCGTCCTCGAAGCTGCCGGGCCGCGAGCCGGCGGCCGATCCGTCCGGACGCTGATCGGCAGCATCGGAGACCTCGGCTCTCGTCAAACACCTGTCTGCGGACGCAGGGCAGGGAGCCTGGCGGCTCTTTGCCCAGCGAGCGTGAATCCCCGCCAACCGCTTGCAGGGCCATGGCTCTCGCCGAGGGCGAGGTGCAACGCGTGCTGGCGAGTCCTCGTCACCGGAGGGGCGTGTCGTGCTGCCGGACCTGGGAGAACCGCCGGTGAACCCTGGCGGAAATCTCGCGGCGTTCGAGCCCGCCGACGGGAGCTTCGCCGAAAACCGGCCCATGATGATTCCCTGGCTACTGCTTGTGGCCTCGAGTCTCTTTCAGGTGGGCTGGCTTGTGAGCCTGCGCGAGACCGAAGGCTTTCGCCGCCCCTGTTCCGCTCATCCTCTACGCGGTCTTCCGCGCTCGCGTCGACGTTTCTTCTCTCCCGCTCGCTCGAAAGCGATCCCGCTGGCGACAGCGTACGCCAGTGTGGACGGGGCTTTCGGTCCTCGGCACGCTCGTCTTCGAGATCGGGAGCGGAAGGCAGTCGGGCGAGCCTCTCCCGCATGCGCCTCGTGCTTTCATCGTTGCGGCCACGGCCGGCCTCCAGCTTACGGGCACCGCAACGCTTCGTTAGCGACGACTCTGCGGGGCCAGGGCTTTCGAGGTCAGAAGCAGAGTGAGGGTCCCTGGGGGCTTCGGGATCCTGCCGTCGAACTCGATGCGGGCCAGAGCGCCCTTCTTGATCTCGATCAGCGTGTTCGTGTGGCCGGTCAGCAGGTACCCGAGCAGCCTCCCAGGTGCGGCATGTGCCCGACGACGAGAACACGGCCGAACCGGCGCTTCTCGATCTCCAGAAGGATCGCTTTCGGATCGGCTTGCGGCGAGAGCGCGTCGCTCTCGATCAGGACGTCCCGCAGAGAAGAGCCCGGGCGACCGGTTCGGCGGTCTGCCGGGCCCGAAGCACGCGGGCTCGTCAGGATCGCGTCGAACTTCGGCTCGAGGCGGGCGATCGCCCGCGCGGCGGATCGCATCTTCTTGCGCGCCCCGGGAGTCAGCGCACGTTCCTCATCCGGCTTCGACGTTCCTCTCCTCGGCCTTCGCGTGGCGCAGCACCCAGATCTCCATCGGTCGGTCACTCCTTCGTCAAATGGCGCTTCGTGAGTTTACGTCGTCACCGATGAATTCGCGTCCCAGCGCCGCGAAGAGATCGGCCGACGGGCGCCGGCGGCGCGCGAAGGTCGCATAGTCCACCTCGAAGAGACCGAAGCGCGGCCGGAATCCCTCCAGCCACTCGAAGTTGTCGAGGAGCGACCAGTAGAAATACCCTCGATCCGGGTCCCCGCGGCGAGATGGTGCGAGGGATCAAGGCGTGCTCGTGGAGGAACGAGCGGCGCAGCCGGTCGTCCTCCGTGGCGATGCCGTTCTCCGTCACGAGGATCGGCAGCCCCGCCGACGCCGCGAGTCGCAGCACGCGGTCGAACCCCCGGGGATGGATTTCCCAGCCCGTGTCCGTCAGGCCGCGGCCCTCCCGGTCGCGGTAGAAGAATTCTCCGAAGGGCCCGAGGACTCCGCGGAAACGCAGGTGGACGCGGCTGTAGTAGTTGACGCCGAAGTAATCCGGTCGAGCGGGCAGGTCCGGAAGCGAGAAGGACGTTCGTCCTTCACCCGGGAAGCGACCAGCGTCATTCGCCCGGTCGCGACGGCCTCGACGAGAGCGTGGTTGTAGAGCGTCTCCCCGCTGCCGCAAGCCTGCGGTCGAGGGCGCTCCCGGGACGATCCGGGGCGAAATCGAGCATGTTGTGGGCGATTCCGGCGCGCCCGCCACCCGCGGCGCGACGCGAGCGCCGACGCGGCCTCCGTGTGCGCCCGAAGGAGATGTTCGAGCGCCTTCGCCGCGGAAGCGAAACTCGACTTCCCCGGAGGAATCATCGCCCCCAGGTACCCGCCCAGGACGAAGACGATCGGCTCATTGAGCGTCACCCAGGTCCTGACATCGGGAAGCGCCGCGCCGACCACTCTCCGCGAGCCGCCGGAACCAGGACACGCTCTCGGGGTTTTCCCATCCCCCCTCCCGCCAGAACCAGTCGGGATGCGTGTAGTGGTGCAACGTCACGACCGGCTCGATTCCGAGCTGCTCGAGGAACTCCACGCGCTCGGCGAGGACGCGATCTCAGCCTGGTCGAACTCCCCGCCGCGGCTCCACGCGGCTCCATTCGATCGAGAAGCGGTAGGCGTTCGCGCCTGATCGTCGGAAGGAGCGCCAGGTCGGCGCGCCAGCGGTCCGCGTGCCCGGCGCCCGCACCGCACCGGATCCCCTGTTCCCGGAGCACGCCGCCGCGCTCCCACTCCGTCCAGTCGTTCTTCGCCGCGCCCTCGATCTGGTACGCCGAGGTCGCCGCGCCCCAGAGTGAATCGGCTCAGGATCAGCTCGGTGGCGTGGTGCTTCACCCACCGGGCCTCGGCCATGTAGATGGTGTCCTCGCAGATGTTCGAGGCGAGGTCTCCCACCCGCTCGAGGTTCTTCGAGATCGAGATGAGCTCGAGGCAGTAGGTGATCGAGGTTCGGGTACTCGGCCATGTAGGTCAGCAGCTCGCGGATGATCGAGACGTTCTTGTCGTCGAGGATGTCGTCCTTCTTGATGACCTGCTTGGCGAGGCTCGCGTCCCGGTTGACGAACGCGTCGAGCGACTGCTTGAGCATGGACATCGCGACCTCCGCCATGTAGTTGATGTCGATGAAGGGCTTGAACGGCTTCTGCCCCGCCAGCCGCTCGCGCGCCCTCGGCGATGTTGACCGCGTGGTCGCCGATCCGCTCCAGGTCGTTGTTGATCTTCAACGCCGCCACGAGGAACCGCAGGTCCACGGCGACCGGCTGCTGCAGGGCGAGCAGCTGGACGGCCTGCTCCTCGACGACCATCTCCATGCGGTCGATCTCGGCGTCGGCGGCGATGACGCCGGCCGCCTTCTTCGCGTCGACCTCCGTCAGCGCCTCGATCGCGCGCTGGATCTGGCGCTCGACCTCTCCGCCCATCAGGATCAGGTTGCGCCGCAGGTCCTCCGAGCTGCTCGGAAAAATGTTCTTTCACCAGGCGTCTGCTCTCCGTTCTCGATCCTCAGCTAAAGAGCGCCTCGGACGAGATCATCTCGAGGTCTCGCGGAAGGACCTGTCTCGTCCCGTCCCGCCGGCACCGCCCGGAAAACGGGCTCGCGGTCGAAGACACGCTCGAAGAGGTCTCGCCTTGCGGTGCGCGGCCTCGAGCTCCGCCTCGCAGTCGCCGCGCGCGACGCGTCGAGCTCGACACGCCGCGGGCGGACGCGGCAGACGACGTCGGTCACGAGCTGGCGGTGGCTGCGGTCGAGGCCGTCCGCGATCCGCAGGATCGCCGCGAGCTTCTCGACCACCGGCCGCAGGTAGGGGTCGAGGCGCTTCCAGTTCTCGTGCGACGTCCTTCGGGCCCTTCCCTTGTGGTAGCGCGCGACCGACGCGATGACCTCGATCTCCTCGGCGGAGAAGCCCGTCAGGTCGCCGTGCGTGATCAGTAGTAGGAATGCTGCTGGTGCTCGGGAAACCCGATCGAGCAGCCGACGTCGTGCAGGAGCGCGCCGTACTGGAGCCACTCGCGCTCGGCCGCCGTCAGCTGGTGAAGTGGCGTGCGTCTGATCGAAGAGCTCGAGGGCCAGCCGCGCGACGTGCGTGGCATGGAGGACCTCCGCGTTGGCCGCGCGCGCAGCAGCCGGTCCACGCTCCGGGCCCGGACGTCCCGGTCGCCGAGCGCGCTTCTGCCCGTGCCGCGCGGCGTAGTCGAGGATGATCCCTTCGCGCAGGCCCCGCTCGCCGACGACGATGCCGTCGGCCCCGGTCCTCTGCAGGATCCAGGCGAGCAGGATGCCGCCCGGGACGGCGATGTCCCGGCGGCGGGGGTCGAGGCCGGGCACGCGCAGCTTCTCCTTCTGTGTCGTCCTTCGCAGAAGCCGGTTGACCTTCTTCAACCCGTCGCGCGTCAGGGTCCGGTGCCCCGTCGGGATCGGCTCGCGCCCCAGGATCGCCGCCTCGTGGACGAGCGAGAGGGACTGGATCGTGCCGGCCGATCCGACGCAGGTCTTGAATCCCGCTCTTGCGCACGGCCGCCGCCGCCTCCGGCGACGGCGCGGATCGCCTCCTTCACGGCCTTCCGGTCGCGGCTCGCTCGGCGGGTCGTCGCGAACGAGCGTCGGCCAGGCGAACGGCGCCGAGCGGCAGGCTCTCGGTCAGGAGAACCCGCGAGCCGTTGGAGACGACGAACTCCGTCGAGCCGCCGCCGATGTCGAGCAGGAAGAGCGGGATCCAGGCGCGAGGAGAACTCGCTGCGCGCCGCCAGGTGGATCAGGCGCGCCTCCTCCTCGCCCGAGACGACGTCCACCTCGATGCCGGTCCGCCGGCGCGCGGCATCGAGAAACTCCTGCGAGTTCTCCGCCTCGCGCACCGCGCACGTGGCGACGGCGCGCGCGAGCGTGGCCTCCTGCGCCTCGATCGAGCGCTGGAACTGCTCGATCACGGAGACCCCGGCCTCGACGGCTTCCGGCGATAGGCGCCTCGAGGCGAGGGTGTGGCTCCCCAGCCGCACCGGGGACTTCTCGCGCGAGACGACCTCCAGCACGCCGTCCTCGTCCACCGAGGCCACGAGCAGCTTTGATGGAGTTCGTGCCGATGTCGATCGCCGCGAGCGCGCTTGAGGAGCCGCCGGGTCCCCTGACGGGTCTGTCCTTCATGCGGGCGTCATTGTCGGCGGGCCCGCGGGGACTGCCTGAACTCGGCGTGAAGACGGCGTGAAGTCGGGCACCTCTTTCTCTTTCTATAATAGCGCCCCCGTGCCGGAAATGCTCTGGTCTCTTCGCGCTCGCTCGCTTTCGAAGGCGGGGAAGGCGTTCGCGCGATCGGAGCCCGAAGGCCTGCACGACCTGCGCGTGGCGCTGCGGCGCGTGGAGGCGACGGCGGCGGCGCTCGGCAAGAAGAAGATCGAGCGGAAAGCCGCGCTCGCTCGTGCGCTCGCCTCGCCGCTGCGGCAACTCGAAGTGGACCGCCAACTGCTCTCCCGTCTTCGTGAAATGGGTCGCCTTCCGGAGAACGCCGCGGCTGCCCTCGAGGCGCGGTGGGGCGCGGACTACGCCGGAACGCGTCGAGAAGGCGTCCGCCGTCGCGCGCGGCGGAAAGAGCCGCCGCCTGGAGCAGCGACTGCGGCGCCTCGGCGCGCCGCCGGCAGGACGACGTCCCGTTCCGGCTCGGAGATCGAGCGGCTGCGCCTCGAGAGCCGGCTCTCCCCTCTCCGAGGACGCCGCCGACAAGCGCCTGCACCGCTATCGCATCGCGGTCAAGCGCGCGCGCTACCTGGCCGAGGACCTCGCGGCGTGCGGTGTCCCGGGGCTCGAAAACCGGATCGCGCGCGAGAAGGAGCTCCAGGACGCGCTCGGCCGCTGGAACGACATCCGTCTCTTCCGCGAGCGCCTGAAAGGAGACCCGCGGGGAATCGGAGGAGAGAGGGCTCGGTCATCTCGTCGTGGAGCTCGATCGCCTGATTGCCGCGCTCGAAGGGACGGTCGTCGGACGCTCGCCGCGAGGCCCTCGCCGTCGCCGGCCGCCTCGCCAGGGTGCTCCTGTTTCTCGAGCGAAGCGCCTGACGGAACCTGGCGGGCCCCTCGCCCTCCGGTTCTCGCCTCGCGCGCTGCTTCTCCTGCTCCTCTTCGTCACGATGGCGGCGAAGCTCGGCTTTGCCTGGCGGTTCGACGGCTACAGGACGAGGCGACGATCTCGAAATCGTCGAGACGGCGGCGAAGTACGCCGCCGGCCTCGATTACCAGCCCTGGAACCTGCGCTGTCTGTTTCATCCGCTCGTCCTGACCTGGCCCTTCCCTGCGCATCGGCGTGTTGCTCGGCGCGCATCCGGATCCGGCGGTCCTTTCCTGGCTCGGCGCGATCCCAACGGTGCTCTTCTCGACTCTCGGGATCTTCCTCCTCTACCGGCTGGCGCTCGCGTGGCAGTGGCCGGAAGACCACGGCGCTCGCCGCCGCCTTTCTCTACGCGGTGCACTGGCTCCCGCTGGGCTATGGCTCGACCCTGTTCCCGCGTCCGATCTCGACCACGTTTCTCCTGGGGCCTTCCTTCTCAGCGAGCCGAAAACACCCCGGCGCAGTGAGGGCCGCGGCGGCGGGACTCCTGGTGGCCGCGGCGTTCGCCCTGCGCTGGAGCGAGGGCGCGGCGCGCTTCTGCCGCTCGTCGCCTGGATCTGGTGGAGAGATCGCGACGAGCGACCACGCGGGCGGCGCGCGCTTGCAGCGCCTCGCCGGCTTCGGCCTCGGGGCGCTTCTCTTCGTCGGGGTGACGGACGCCCTGACCTGGGGAACGCCCTTCTCGAGCCTCGCGGCCTACGCGCGGGAGATGCGAACCGCCCCGCCGAGCACGCGCACCGACGGCCCCTGGTACGAGTACGCGAAGGACATCCTCCGCTGGGCGGGCCCGGTCTACTCTCCCTTCTGTTGTGGCCCGCGTGGCGAGCACCGGCGCATCCGGCGGCCGCTCCTCTTCGTGGCGGCGATCGTCGCCCTGCTCTCCTGCGTGCGCTTCAAGCAGACGCGGTACATGCAGGCCGCGATTCCGTTTCTCGCGCTCGCGGCGGCGGTCGGATGGGACGCGCCTCCGCCGGTCCGCACGGCCGGCCGGCGCCTGGCGGCTGCCGCGCTCGTCCTCGCCGCCCTCCTGGGAGTCGAGCGCGCCGTGGCACTCCTCCGCGACAAGTCGCAGTCGGCCACGACCGCCGCGCGCGCGATCACGCGCCTCTCCCCCGCGCCGCGCGTGATCGCCCTGAGCAGGCGTGGGCGTACGGCGACCGGCTCTTGATCGGCAACGGGCCGGAGATCCGCGATTTCCCGCCCGCGCGCCCGCTGGATCCCTCGGTCGTCGAGAAGGCGGCCGACCATGCGGACGTCCTGGCCATCTACGCGCTCGACACGAGCTCGCCGCTTCTCGAATCCATCGCGCGGATGGGATTTCGCGAGAGCTCCCGCTTTCACCGCGACGCGAGCAAGGAGGTCATCCTGTACCGTCGAGTCAGCAGCCAGGCCGGAAAAAGGAGAGCCGGCCAGAGGCCGGCTTCAGAACTCTCGACCCTGAACTCTCGACTCGACCTCCCCTAGAAACTGACCTTCGCGGCGAGCTGGAGGATCCTGGGCCCCGCAGACAACGTCGGCGTTCGAAGCCCGTGACGGGATCGTTTAACAGCACGAGGTTGCCGCCAGTCAGGAGTAGTAGGTATTGCGAACCTCGATGACGTTCTTGGCATTGAACACGTTGAAGGCTTCCGCAATCAGCCCAGGCCCACCGGGCCGAAGTCGAATCGCTTCGAAATGCGCGGGTCGACGGAAAGTAACTCGGGTAGCGGAAGTTGTTGCGCGCGAAGCCGGGGGCCCGGTCGCTGCGTGAGTTCTGGTCGTTGTTCAAGTCGGAATTGACGACCGGCGAAAACGGTTGCCCCGTCTGATACGTCACGATTCCCGAAACGACCAGCCCGAGAGCAGCGGACCAGGGCCGAAGTCCGGGGCCCAAAGGCCGCTGACCACGATGCGGTGGCGCACGTCATTCTCACCGTCCGAGCGGTCGCTATTCGGATCCAGCGGGTCTTGCACGTATTTGGCGTCATCGCCCGCGGAGAAGGCATCGACCGCCGTCGCGTCCGGCTTCGTGTCGATCACGTGCGCTAGGTGTAGGCCACACGGGCGGTCCATGCTCGAGAAACGCTTGACGACCTCGAGTGTGGCGCCGTTGTATTCCGACTTCGCGTTGCTCTGGAACTCGATGATTCGGGCGAAGTTCGTGAAAGGCCGCGTATTCGAATACCGTTTGCGGTCGCCGTCCCGAGCGCGAATTGCCCTTCGAGTCGACGATCGGCGTCGTCACGGAAGTGAAGTCTTTCTCGTTGATGTCGGCGGAGCGCGGCAGATCCGTGCCTTTGACCCAGAGATAGCTCAGGCTCACCGCGAGATCGTTGGTCAAGCCGTGTCTCGACCCCGAAGCTTCCCTGCTGGACCCTGGGGTTCTGCCACTGCGGGTCGAGAACGAAGATCGTGGGCTTGGGGAATCGTCGCGCCGACAGGGATCGACGGGAAGACGGCCGGGTAGGTCGGCACCCCGGTCGTGAATGTCAGCGTCTGCACGTTGACCCCGTTGTTCGAGGTGGCGGTGCCGTACAGGATGGACGGCGCGGGCATAGAAGATGCCGTAGGCGGCCCGCAATACCGTCCGGTCGGTGGGTGTATACGCGATGCCGAAGCGCGGCGCGATGTTGTTGGTGTCCTCGTGGGAAAGTGTCCGTCAGCAGCCCCGCCGCCAGCAGCTGGGGGTCGGAGTTCGACACGGTCGGCTGCCGGATGTGGTTGTAGTCGTACCGAAGCCCGAGGTTGAGCGTCAGTTTCGGCGTCGCGCGCCATTCGTCCTGCACGAAGGCGGCGTAGTCCGTCAGATCCGGATGCGTTTCCGGCCCCGTCGTGCCGGCTCCCGGGAAGGCCTGCGTGAGGAAGACGGGACCCTTTGTTGTAGTTGGCGATGCTGGCGAACGTGTACGAGCCGAAGAAGTTGCCGGGAAAGTAGTTGAGGATGGTGTCCTTGTTGAAGTCGAAGCCGGCTTTCAGGACGTGGGATCCGTTGAGGAAAGTCACGGCGTCCGCGCCCTGATACCGGTTGATCGTCGTCTCCCGCGGAGAGAACGAGTTTCGGCCCACGAGAAGAACCTGCTGGCCGGCCTGGCGGACGACTCCTTCCGGGTTCGGGCTGTAGGCCGTGCCGGGCTCGCTGTCCTCGGACCACTGGAAGCCGCGCAGCTCGTTGAAGACGGACGTCGTCAACGAGGTCGTGAAGTTCGCCGCCACCGTGTCGCTGCGGATGAGTGAGTCTCCGGTGTGCTCGACCGAGTTCTGGATGCCGCCGTTCTCATAGCCGATTCCGGTCGAACTTCTGGCGGTTGTAGCGCACCGCCAGGTGGCTGGCGGAACCGGCCTCCCAGTCTGCCTTCAGGAGGAAGATGTCCTGATTCAGGTTCCGGTTCCAGCTCGCCGCCTGGCTCTGGAGCTTGGCGATTCCCGCCAGCGTGTCCGGATCGGACGGCGTGCCCGCCGGGATCGAGTGAGCACGACAGTGTTCGGAAGGGTATTTCGCTGGCCGTCGTAGTTGGCGAAAAAGAAGAGCGTGTCCTTGACGACCGGCCGCCCAACGAGGCTCCGAACTGATCGAAGTGGTATGGGGCCTTCTCGCGACCGTTGACGGCGTCGATGTAGTCCTTCGCGTTCAGGGACTTGTCGCGGTAGAAGTAGAAGCCGTTGCCGTGGTACTCGTTCGTTCCCGATTTGGTCACGACGTTGATGACGGCGCCGCCCGCGCGCCCGTATTCCGCCAGATAGGCGCTGCGGTTGACCTGGAACTCCCTCACGGCATCCTGGCTGAACTGATACGGCGAGCGCACGCCGGTCCGGCCTGTCGTCTGCCCGAAAAACGTGTTGCTGTTGTCGGCGCCGTCCACGATGAGGCTGTTCGACGTCCCGCGCTGGCCGGCAAAACTCAAACCGCCGCCGCGCACGTCGCGCACGACGCCGGGAGTGGTCAGCGTGAAGTCGAGAAAGCTCCGGCCGTTCGTTCGGCAGGTTGGCGATGAGTTTTCGCCCACCACCGAGGCCTGCTCCGATCGGGTCGTCTCCGATGAGCGGTGCCTCGCTCGAGACCGTGACGCTTCGCCTGCACACCGGCCGGCTCGAGCACGAGCTTGACGGTCGAATCGCCGCCGACCGTAACGGTCACGTTGGTGACCGTCGCGGAGAGAACCCCGAGAGCTCCGCCGAAACGGCGTAGTTACCCACCGTCAGATATGGAAAGGTGAACTGGCCCGCCGTTCCAGATGTGGCCGTCCGGGCGGCACCCGTGGCTTACGTTTCGGGCGGAGACCGCGGCGCTGGGGACGCCCCCGCCCGAGCTGTCCACGACGTTCCCGGAGACTGAGCCGGTCGGGCTCTGGGCCAGGAGCCGGGCCGGCCGGAATCGACGCGAGGAGAAGAGCCGCCAGGTACAGAAAGCGCGCGGAAAACTTCGTTCGAGTCATCCAACACCTCACTGTTTTTGTTACGCGTTCTTTTTTCTAGCGCCACGAGCCTGCCTCAGAATCCTCACCGGGCAATTCAGGGAGCGATCGAGAGCCGTCCCTCGGGAAGCGAGGGAGCCAGAAACCAGTTCTGGTTCGCATCGAGAGAGAGCGTTCCGCGCCGCCGCGCGTCCTCGATCAGGAGATCGCGCAGGGCTTTCGAAGACTCCCGGACGCGGGGGCAGTTTCTCCAGACGGAATACCCGCTCGATCCCGCGGCTCGATACGAGTTCAACGCGACCGTGAACGTGTCGCCGTCGCGGATCTCCTAGCCGCCGCGCCGGAGGTACAACACGCGGCTCCTCCGGCCGCGTCGGGTCGAGCGCGTAGTCCGCTCCGTCGGAGTGTGTCGCAGTTGTAAACCCCAGACCGCCGGGTTACGCTGCCAGACGGTCTTTCCGTCCTGACTGCGACGCCGGAAATGCATCGCCTCGGCCGCCCCGAGCGCCTCCGCGACCTGGCGCCGGGTGGCCTGCAGGGTGCACGAGCGTGTTCTCGTACGTGGATAGCAGCCCAGATCTGCCCGACTGTCAGAGGACCGGCCGGCCAGTCGGGCAGGGAGCCGGGCAGGAGCGATGCGAACGACAGGTCGGCCTTCCCCGTTCCCGCTGTACGGCGTGCAGCCAGTCCAGAAGCGCTGTGTCGCCCGTCTGCGCGCCGCGCGCCGTGCGGGTTTCGCCAGCGTCGCGGCCGGCGCGGCCAGGATCTTCGCGGCGCCCTCGCGCTCGGAGGCGACCGCCGCGAGGTCCCGGGTCCGGCGGGACCGCCTTTCATCGGGAGAGGTTCTTCCCTCGATCGCGGCGACCTTCCAGCGCCTTCCTTCTCCTTCGCGAACGTCAGGTCGAAGCGTGTCAGCGTGTTGCCGAAGCGCGGGCTGGCAGAGATCCAGGTCCCGTGAGGCGCTGCGGGTCGATCACCGTGTGTGTGCCCCGTCAGCAGGAGATCGATCCCCGGCACCTCGGTCGCGATCGCGTAGGCCTGGTCTCTCGGCTTCCGTGCCGTTCTCCTTGCCCGTCTGCGGATCGCGCTCGAATCCCTGGTGGGTCAGACGATGACGACGTCGCACTCTCCCGGCCGCGCAGGGAGAGGCGACGAACTGCCGCGCCGTCTCGACCGTGCGTCGAGGAACTTGAGTCCGGTGATGTGAGGGGGCCCCAGAACGGGATGTTCTTCGTCGTCAGGCCGAGGATGCCGACCCGGACGCCGGCGAACGACCTCGACGAGGTAGGGCTTGAAGGCAGGGCCCCCGTCCCCTGCCACGATGTTCGCCGAGAGCCAGGGGAATTTTCGCCTCGCGCCTGAGCCCTTCTCAGCCTCTCGCGCCTGAAGTTGAACTCGTGGTTCCCGACGGCCATGGCGTCGTAGCCCACCAGGTTCATGGCGCGCGAACAATCGGGACCCCGCGGTCGGGAGCGATCCCTGGAACACCATCGCCTCGACCGGCGATCCTCGATCGTGTCGCCGGAGTCGAGGAGCAGCACGCCTTCCCTTCCGCCCGGATCTGCCCAACGGCGGTGGCGACGCGCGCGAGCCTTCTTCGCCGAACTCGCGCATCTCAGGGTTATCCCGGGATCCACGGCCGTGGAGATCGGACGTGTGAGGACAGTCAGAGCTCGGTGTCGCCGCGCAGGTGAGCGGCGCGGCGAGGAAGAGCAGAAGTGCTGGCGATCGCGCGCGGGAAACCGCGAATGGTTTTCTCCTCCGGTATTCGATGGGTTGATATCACCGCGCCTCACCCGGGTCATCGTAACGGAATCTGTGCAAGCTCGGTGCGCCAGGATGACAGGCAGGCTCGCGCCTTTCGACTCAAGATCCACGCCGATTGAAGCGAGCACCGAAGAAGAAGAGCGCGGCCGCCGTCAGAGGGAAGTGGATCAGAGAATCTCTCGAAGAGAAGAAGACGCGCGCGGCGGAGGTCTTCCGGCGGCTGGGCCGGGCCTATCCGACGCGCGGTGCTCCTTGATTACTCGACTCCGCTGGAGCTCCTCGCCGCCACGATCCTCTCGGCCCAGTGCACGGACGTGCGGGTCAACATGGTCACGCCGGCGCTCTTCGCAAAGCACAGGACCGCGGCCGACGTACCGCGCGCGCGCCAGCCGGGGAGCCGAGAGGATGCCATCCGCCAGACCGGGTTCTTCAACTCGCAAGGCAAAGAGCCTGCGGGGCGACCGGCGCCGCCCCTCGCCGCCGGGCACGGCGGAAAGGTCCCGCAGACGATGGAGGAGCTCATCGCGCTGCCCGGCGTCGGCCGAAAGACCGCCAACGTGATCCCGGGCAACGCCTTCGGAATCGACGAGGGCTTCGTCGTGGACACCCACGTCGGCCGGGTTTCCGCCGGCTCGGTTTTACACGGCAGACGGACCCCGTCAAGGTCGAGACCGACCTGAACCGCGATCGTTCCGAAAGGGAAGCAGACGCTCGGAGCGCACCGGCTTCGATCTTCACGGCCGCCAGATCTGCTTCGCGCGCAACCCACGCTGGCGAGGATCTGCCCCGTCCTTCCAAGGTTGTGCCCTCGGATCGCGCGTCGCACTGAAGCGGGCGCTTCTACCTCTCCGGCGGGATCAGGAGCATCCCGGCAGACGCGGCGGAGACAGGTGGCGCGCTCGAGATCGCGGCCGGTTTCTCGCGGAGGAGCCTCGGTTGCGAGGTCTACGACCCGGCGCAGGACGAGAAGAAGGGACCTGACCGACGAGGATCGGCAGGAGTTTCCGCTCCTGGAAGCTCGCCTCCCCGAGCGGTTTCGCGACACCGTGCGCAAGATCATCGCCGTGGGACCTCGGGCGTGATCAGAGACCCAGACCGACTATCTCTCTCGCCTTCTGGGACGATGCCGCGGCTCGGGCGGCAGGGACGGCCGCCGAGATCACTCTCGCCTACCGTCCTGGGCAAGCCCGTGTACCTCGTTTCCCGGCATGCCCCGCGCGGCGGCCTCCGGATGGATCCTCGCCGCCGCCACCGAAGCGTTCTGACAGCTTCGACGCCCTTAAGGCGCACTTGCTGAAGGAGGCAGGAACGAGACTGTCATCCTGAGCGCAGCGAAGGATCTGCTCCCGCGCCGGAGCGGCAGACTTCTTCTGGCGCTGCGCGCCTCAGAATGACAGCGTGGATCTGCTCATGTCCCTCATCAAGACGCATCCGGGTGGGTCGAGGTCATCTGCGGCAGCATGTTCTCCGGGAAGAGCGAAGAGCTGCATCCGCCGGCTGCGGCGGGCAATCATCGCGAAGCAACGCGTCCAGGTCTTCAAGCCGCATGATCGACTCGCGCTACGCCGACGCGGAGATCGTCTCCGCACAGCGATGATGCGGCTGCCGTCGCTCGTCGGTCGCCTCGAGCGACGAGCTCATGGACGAAGCTCGACCACCGCACCGAGGTCGTGGGCGTGGACGAGGCGCAGTTCTTCGACGCCGGGCATCGATCGCGGTCCGCCGGAAGCGCATGGCCGACCAGGGCAAGCGGGTCATCGTCGCGGGGCTCGACAAGGACTACCGCGGGAGTGCCCTTCGAACCGATCCCGTCGCTGATGGCGCGTGCGCCGAGGACGTCGACCGAAGACGCTGGCGATCTGCGTGCGCGTGCGGATCTCCCGCGAACAACACGCCAGCGGCTCGTCGAGAGCGACGGATGCTCGTCGTCGTCGGCGCTCAGGGACTCTACGAGGCCGCGGTGCCGCCGCTGCTTCGAGCCGCCTGAAAGAACTGGATATCCGAGGTCTCAGGTCAAGAAGTCTCGCGTCTCAAGGCCCGGTGCCGAGGCGCGAGAGAGACATTTCGCCTCCTCCCGGCGTCTGAAATCCTCGAACCGGGATTTGTTTTTCTCAATGCCCACCGATGTGAAATCAGTTTTCCGAAGATCTGGCGGAAAACCCTGTCGAAATGCCTGTGGAAAGCGACGAAAATCGACGCAGTTTCGAGCGGTCGCTCGTCCGCTTTGCACCGACTCCTGTGCGAAGCGAGAAGTCAAAAGCGCAGTCAAATGATTTGAGAATGGCCCTCGAAATCCGAGTGGAATGACCCGCGGCCGCGACCAGGTCCGTCCCGATCTTTTTCCACACGGCCAACCGCCTTCGACAGATTGAACTTAGCCGTTTGTCCAGTGCCCGCCGGCCACACTTCACAGGGATCTCACGCGCCGCGGACGGTACTCTCCAGACCGTCTTCAGGTCACGATGACCTTCGCCGGAGAGTGGCGCGAGGATTGAACGGCCTGCAGAATCAGCGCGGACGCAGGTTCCGGTCCTCCCGCGCGGCCGCGCGCGAGCTTCCGAGCGACTCTGCGCATGCCCGCGAGTCGCGAGCCGCCCGGAAATGCCCGGAGACGCGTGACCTGTTCCTCGCTCGATCCTCGGATTGACGGTCAAGAGCGGCGGCGCCGCGGGTCCTCCTGTTCCCGGAACGCGTTGACGCCGATGACGATCCGGCGTCCCTCCTCGACCTCGCGCTGGGCCGCGTAGGCGGCCTCTTCGATCTCGCGCGCGAAGAAGCCTGCACTCGATGGCTGCCACCGCGCCGCCGAGCGAATCGATCCTCGCGATGAGCGCCCGGGCGCGGTTCGCGATCTCGTCCGTCCACTCCTCCACCAGGAACGATCCGCCGAGCGGGTCGGCCGTCGTCCGCCACGCCGCGTCTCGTAGGCGATCACCTGCTGCGTCCGGCAGCGCGAGCCTCGCGGAGCGCTTCCGGTCGGGCAGCGCCAGCGCCTCGTCCGCGGCGTTGGTGTGGAGCGACTGCGTGCCTCCGAGGACGGCGGCGAGAGCCTGCAGCGCCACGCGCACGACGTTGACGTCGGGCTGCTGCGCCGTGAGCGTCGAGCCCGCCGGTCTGCGTGTGGAAGCGCAGCCGCCAGCGAGCGCGGATCCTGCGCGCCGAAGCGGTCGCGCATGATCTCCGCCCATGAGCCGGCGCGCCGCGCGGAACTTCGCGACCTCCTCGAAGAAGTTCGCGTGCGCGTTGAAGAAGAACGAGATGCGCGGAGCGAAGTCGTCGATCGTCGAGCCCGCGCGCCGAGCGCCGCGCTCGACGTAGGCGATGCGCGTTGGCCAGCGTGAAGGCGACCTCCTGCACCGCCGTCGAGCCCGCCTCGCGGATGTGGTAGCCGGAGATGGAGATCGTGTTCCAGCGCGGCACCTGCGCCGCCGCAGAACTCGAAGATGTCCGTCGCGAGCTTGCAGCGACGGGCGCGGCGGGAAGATGTACGTCCCGCGGGCGACGTACTCCTTCAGCAGGTCGTTCTGGACCGTGCCGGAGAGCTCCTCCAGGCGACGCCGTGCTCCTCGCGCGACCGCGAGCAGGAGCGCGAGCAGGATCGCGGCGGTCGAGTTGATCGTCATCGAGATCGACACACGGTCGAGCGGGAGGCCCTCCGTCAGGAGCGCGCATGTCGTCGATCGTCGCGATCGCGACGCCCGACCTTGCCCGACCTCGCCGCGCGGCCATCGGGTCGTCGGAGTCGTACCCCATCTGGGTCGGCAGGTCGAACGCCACCGAGAGGCCCGTCTGGCCCTGCTCCAGCAGGATACCGGTAGCGGCGGTTCGACTCGCGGCGCGGAGCCGAAGCCCGCGTACTGGCCGCATCGGTCCAGTAGCGCGACCGGTACATTCTCCGCGGATGATCCCCCGCGTGAAGGGGAACTCGCCCGGCGGCGGCTCGCCGTAGAAGCGGTCGGATGGGGATGCCGGAGCTGGTCGCCTCCGGAGGCGCCGGCCGGGAGTCCTTCTTCATCGGGGCGATTCTACGCACGGAACCGTTGGGAGCCGACGGCAAACCCGATAGAATCTGTCTCGAGTCATGTCAGAACACCTGCGGGACGCCTGGAGATCTTCGTCTGCGGACCTCCTGCAGTGGATGGAGCTGAACCGCCGCTCCGGCCGCCTGACGATCTCCCGGGGCCTGACCGCCGGGCCCTGGACTGGCGGCGACGGGAGATCGTCTATGTCTCGGGTCCCTGTCGCGCCACCGCCTGGGAATCCACCTTCCGGCAGCGGCGCGATGTCGGCCCAGGTTCTCCATGAGCTTCTCGCGCGAAGCTTCACGGGGGCGGCAACCTCTCACGCCTGATCCTGGACGACGGACACGACACTCACGACGGACTCTCACTGCGGGTCGAGGAGCTCGCCCGGAAGCTGCTCTTCGAGATGTTCGAATGGCGCGAGGCGGGCTTCAGCTACGACCCCGATTACATCGTGGAGCGGATTCTCCGGATCGGCCTCTCCCATGCGGGGCAGGCCCTGGCCCTGCAGGGCGCCAAGGACGCCGACGACAAGAAGCGCCACCACCCACGACCGGCGGCGGACCAACGAGACCGGGATCCGCGATTTTCCGTTTGGACAGCCCGACGTCTCCGAGCGCTACTGGGACCTGCTGGAAGAAATCGGAACGCCGACAACGCCCGAGGAGGGCCGAAAGCTCTTCCGAGCCTTCCATGAGTTCGCCCGGCGGATTCGAGCCCTCGCCGGAGAGCGGGTCCTGGATGCGCCCGGTGTACAGCGACACTGCGTCTCGCTCCTGGGCGAGATCGCCCGCCAGACCCCGTTTGACCCTTCGCGAAGGCGTCATTCCTATCGCCGCCCTCCGACCCGGAGCTGACACTGGACCTCTTGATCCTTGCCAACTCGCTGGCGCGATCGCGAGCAACGCGGTCGGCACCGTTCCGGACGCGGTGGAGCGGCTCGGTCCGGGTCCTCTGCGCGTGCTGATTGAGGCTCTGTGCTCCGGACTCGCGCGCGGATCACTGAGGGCGATCGGGTCGCCCTGGGCGCCTGCGCCGGGCGAGCGTGCGCCGCGGCCATCGCCGCGGGCCGCTACGCCGAACGCTACTGGAATCGGGCGCGCGAGCGCGGCTACACCCTCGGGTTGCTCCACGGCATCTGCTACAGCGAGATGCTCGAGGTCCTCGGAACGTCGGATTTTGCCGCGGACCCTTCCGCGTCGCCGCCCTCGAGGCGTACCGGCCGAGCCTGGCCGCCCGCCGAGCCGAGTCCTGGGGGCTGCCGGGAGACTTCCTCGCGGTGGTCGCCGACGACGGAAGCGACCCGGGACGACGCGGCGACGCTGGTCCGAACCGCCTCGATCGGTCGTGCCCGCCTGCGCTCTGGGTCACCTCGGCCGCGAGACGCCCGACCCTCTCCTGGCCGAGGAGATCCTGGCCGAAGTCCAGCTCGTCTCGAGTTCCTGGGCCTCGGCTCCGTCCAGGTCCGCGTGTAGTGGTGGTGGTAGGTGGCAGGTGGTAGGGTCCGGGCCTGGCTTTCGTCCCTAACACCTAGCACCTAACGACCTAACACCTTCTTAATGGCGGAATCGGCGCATGAACCGCCGCGCCTTTGTGAGGACATGAGCAGAAACTCCTCGTCGTTCTGGCAGCGGTCCTCGCGGCGGCGGCTTCCGGCCAGGATCAGGGGCATTCCGACGTACCGCGAAGCCGTCGAGGTCCGGGTGATGGACCTGACGTGTCGTCACGGATTCCCGCGGCCGTCCTGTGCCGACCTCGCGCAGCGGGAGTTCACCGTCAAGGTGGACGGCAGCCCGTGCCGGTCGATTACTTCGCCCGGGTGGAGGAAGGGACGATCCATCCGCCCGACCTCGCGTCCGCGCCGCCGGAGCGCGTCCTCGCGGAGTACCGCAAGGGCGAGGTGACGCCCATGTCCCGCGCACTTCCTGATCTACGTCGACGTGGGACACCTTCGCCGGGCTACGGAACAGGCGCTCGACTCGCCCCGGGATTTCGTCACGCGCCTGGGCCCGAGCGACACGGGCTGGGTCGTCCCTTCGACCGCCGCGCCAAGGACCTGACGCCCTGACGGCCAGCAAGGGAAGCTCCTCCTCTCCGCCCTGTCGAGTATGGACTGGGAGTGGGGATGTCGCGATGACGACGGAGCAGCAGACGCTGCGTGAGATCGATTCCACGCGCTCGCAGCAGACTGGATCAGCGCCGCCCGCAATTACGCAGCAGGAACGGGCCGAAGTCCGCCAGGATGTTGATCGACATGGGCCTGGAGGTCACGACGCTGACGGCGCTGCCCGGAAAGAAGGTCTTCCTCTTCGTTTCCGGAGGCTTCGAGTCACAGCCCGGCTTCGCCATGACGCAATACGCCGGTGGCCGGTTCGGCACGTCGCTGCAGGTTTTCGACACAAAGCGACCTGGCGACGGAGATCGACGCTCTCGTCAAGAGAGCGCCAACGCCTCGGACGTGACCTTCTACGCGGTGGACGCGCGGGCCTGGTCGCCGAGGGGCGACCGCTTCCAACGACGACCCGTCTCGCCAGCCGTCCCGGCGCGTCGCGTTCTTCGCGCGGACGGACAGCCAGGCGGGATGCAGCTCCTCGCCCACGAAACGGCGGGCTGGCTTTGCTCAACAGCAACGACCTCAGCGGAGGGCTCGGCCGCGTCTACCAGGACACGTCGACCTTACTACTCGATCGGCGTCAACCTCTCGAATCTCCCGTCCACCGGTACAAGCGACGTCCGGGTGGAAGTCTCCCGGCCGGGCATGACGGTCCGCGCCTCGCCGCGGCTTCTGCCGGACGCACCGGGCAGGAGAGGGCGAGAGACGCGACGCGGCGGCTCTGCGGACGAACGTCGAGTACCGCGGCATCCCGGTGACGCTGCGCCTGGCGCCTGCCAAGAAGGAGAAGAAGTACTACACGCTTCCGATCTCCGTGACGTTTCCGGCGTCTTCCCTGACGCTCATTCCCGACGGTGACGTCTCCCAGGCCAGCGCCGACTTCTACATCGGCGGTCATCGACGACAGCGGCAAACATGAGCGACGCCGGGCGGGAAGAGGCGACGTTCAAACTGCCGAAGAACGCCCCCGCCGACGCGCCCCTGAACTACATCGTGACGCTCCAGACGCGCAAGGGGAACCAGCGGATCGTCGTCAACGTCCAGGACCGCGGCTACGGGGCGCATGGAACCGCCAAGGCGGACGTCCGGGTCGAGTAGCCGGGAGACGCGCCGGCGGTCTGCGGCTATTAATCCGGGGCGGCGGGTCCTGTCGCCGCGCCATCTCGCGGGCGCGACTCCGGGCCGGGGTTGATGCCGGCACTCTCTGTAGGAACAACGCGCCGGCTCCTCCGCCGCGGCTGCGAGAGCTGGCCGGCGCCACCCGCCGCCCCTTTGCGCGGCAGATCTCGGTGCGAGACGGGGCCGGCTCCGCCCGGAGGTCCTGGCACTGAGAAATGGCGGGGAGCGGGAGGATGACCAAAAAAAGGTGGCCCCCGGACGGGCCCCTGGCACGCGACACGGAGTTGTGTGAATTAGAAGCGGAGGCCGAAGGAGAAGCCGTAGGTCCGCGGACCGTAGGTGCCTCGTGGCGGAGCCGGCGCCGGCGATCTGATAGGCCGCGACTCCGGCTGCCTAGCCGAAGTTCGGGCCCTTCATCCAGTTGGCGCCGGCGACGTGCAGAGCACTTCGGGGTCCGGTGCTGGCGTCGGGCGCCGTGGCACTCCACCGGCTTGTCCGTGAAGGGGTTGAAGGGCACGAGGTTCGAGGAGGCGCCCCCGTCCGGCGCGTGATGACGTCGTTGCTCGGAGTTGACGAGCGCGTCCTGGTTGAAGGCATTCGTGAGGGTGGCTCACGAAGAGCTCGACTCCCCGAGATCTTCGGCGTGCTGTAGACTGAAACCGATGTCGGTCGAGTAAACGGTGTCGGTCTCGGAAGGCGCCCCGAGCGCTGAAGTAGTAGTCGTGCGAGGTCCCGATCGCCGAGAAGTGTGTAGCCCGGGCTGACCGGCAACCCGGATAGGCCGTGCCGGCCGTGCGGCCCGACGCGCGTCAATCTGGCCGATGGCGGAATAGGGTCTCCCGCTGTCGATGGACTGGAGCGCCGTCATGCTGAACCCGCACGAAACGCGGCCGAATCGGAAGGGTATAGCCGGCCCAGACGCGCGCCCGGTGCTTGTTGTCCTGCGGGGAGATAACCGATCGGCTTGCGGGCGTCATAGGCCAGGTACTCCGGGTAGTAGACCTTGAGAGGCAGGTTCCGGATCCGTCGCGGTCCCCGCGCCCTTCGCCGTCGTCGTTGCCCTTCAGCGTCGAGTAGGTGTAGCTGCCGCCGGCGTTGAACCCCGCCGGGCGTCCACTGTGCCTGGACCTGGATCCCCTGGTATTTCCTCTGATCGAGCCGTCGTCGTTCTCCGTGACGGACTGGTCGGATACGTTGCCGAGAAGGATCCGTCACCTTCCCGTCGCCAGGGTCAGGCGCCTCGAGTAGAAGTTGTCCCAGGTCCCGATGGATGTAGTCCACCTTGGCGAAGGCCGTCCGGCCTGGGATACGCGGTCCCGTATCCGACGGTGAACTCATCCACGGACGGCGAGGTCGAGCGACTTCTCGAAGCGGGAGCCCAGGCCCGGGTAGCGTCGCGCCCGAGAAGGAACGTCTTGTTGTTCGTGCCCCCGACCGAATCGAACCAGGCAAAGAGCTGCGTCGAGAGCTGCCTGGGGCGAGAGCAGCTGAACCGTTGGGCGTACCGGCGGGATTGATCACGGGCCTGCCGTAGTGCCACTGAAGGCTGCCCGGGTTGCCGGCGGCCTGCGCCGGTCGAGAGGACGTTCGATCCGTCCACGATCTTGGCGTCGTAACGGCCCCAGCTCGCCGTGACGCGGTGAACGCCGTCGCCATTGATGTCCTACGCCGCGCCCAGCCGCGGGCTCAGCGCGCTGTCGCTCGAGACGACGTTCGCCGTCCGCGTCCGTCGCGTCGTTCTTGTCGTACCGCAGACCGACGTTGAAACTGAAGTGGGTGTTGAGGTCCCACTTGTCGTTGATGTAGCCCGAGCACGTCTCCAGGTCCGTTCCGGTCGAGAGCGCAAAGATGGGCGTGCCAGGTGAGGGTCGTGTCGCTGTCGAACCTCGGATAGACGTTCGTGCCGACGAGGTAGGTGAACGCGTTGAAGTTGAAGTCGCTCGCCGACTGGTAGTTGTTGACGATACGGGTGTCGCTGGAACCTCTCGCCGCCGAGGACGACCGAGTGGCTGCCCAGATTGGCGGAGTTCCAGAAGTAGGTCCCCTTGGCCGAATACGGAGTCGTTGTTGCGCTCCTCCGGGGTGCAGACTCCGCAGAAGATCGGCGCGTTGTAGCGCGCGGCCGCGCCACCGGAGGCTCAGCGGGATCCAGCTTCCCTATGATCGGGTCCTTGAAGAGCTCGCCGCTCCCCTGAAAGCGAACTTCTTCTTGGAGTACTGCGGCCTCCGCGACGAAGTTCTTCCCGATGACGCCGTTGTAGTTCAGGGCCAGGAGCGTGTTGGGCAGGGACCGCTGCAGGACGATGCTCGTCCTGCGTCCATGATCGGGGCGAAGGAAGTTGTTCGTCTCGTCATTCTTGATGTTGACGTAGGACGCGTAGAACGGACTGCAGAGCCCGTCAGGTTCAGCGTCAGCTTCCCTTCGTAGCGCTTCGTCGAAGCCGTTGTCGAACGGGAGGTTGGTGAAGGCGCGTGAACCGCTGGGTGGTCGTGCTCGGCCAGTGCCGGCCCCCGCCGAAGAACCAGAGGTGGTCGGGAATGATCCGGCCTCCGAGGGTCGCCTCGTAGATCTCTGTCGATCTCGTCGCACGTGGTCCGGCCTCGCCCAGGCCACGGGGTCTTGGACGGTCCAGGTCCGGGTTGGAGACAGGTCTGTCGCGGAAGGAACCGTGGAACTCGTTCGAGGCCCGACTTGGTCAGCGTGCTGACGACGCCCCGGTGAAGCGGCCGTACTCGGCCGGAGATGCTTCCGAAAGCGTCGTGACCTCCTGGATCGCGTCCTCGATGAAGAGGCTGTCGGGCTGGCCCGCAGGTTCTCCCCGACGACGACGCCGTCCACGAGGAAGAGGTTGTCGTAGGAGGCGCCCCCGAGATCGTGATCTGGTTGTTGACGCCGCTGGGGCTGACGCCCGGCATCGGTGAGGACCGCGCTCCGGATCGTCCGGGCGACGGGCAGCTTGTTGCAACTCCCGCTCGGTGAGGTTGGACGCGATCTGCCGGTCGTCTCGAGGACCGCCGCGGCGGTGGACTGGGCTGCTCGGCCACGACCACGTCTTCACCTTGACCTGCGATGACTACCCAGGTCGGCGTCGGCGCGCGCTCGTCTGGGCCGAGCAGCAGCCTGCACCTTCTTCGTCACCGGCTGAAGACCCTGCAGCTCGTAGACGACCGTGTATTCCCGGGAGGGAGACCCGCAGTTACAGACTCGGCGCCCGTTCGCCCCGTGGTCTTGGGTCCTCGTCCCCTGGAGCTCCGGGCGAGGACGCCGTCGACGATGGTGACTCTTTCCGGGCAGAGCCTTTCCTTCCGAAGTGACCGTGCCCGTGAGAGAGGCCGTCGTCCCTTGAGCCCACACCCATCCCGGCCGCCAGGAACAGACTGAGAGACCACCGGGAAAACGCTGGGTTTCCTCGTCTCTCCCCTCCTCTTACGGAGGCCAAGCCTTTTCCGCGATCTTAGTGCGTTTTCGCGAGCAGAGCGAGGGGCCAGCTTTCCCCAGGGTCTGCGGAAATCCGAGCGCTGGTAGTCACTGAAATGGAAGGAAGAGTTCGCGAGATTCCGCCGCGCGGCTGCCGCGGATCCGGATTCACTTTCGTGAATCGGAAATCCAAAGACCCGTTCGGGCGGGGCCGCGTGTCGAGCCGGGAGAGGCCCGATCTGGAGACTCATCAAACCGGGTCTTCGGGTTGCTACCCGGTACTCACCCCTTCTTGGCCGGCGCCTTCGGTTTTGGGGCGGGGGGCGGCGCTGCCGGCAGCCGCCGCTCCGGGTATCGAGCCGTCGGGCTTCAAGGACGATCGAGTCGTCTTCCCGGAAGCCGATTCCCCTTGCAGGCCCCAGAAATCGCGGGGCGCCGTCCAGGCTCACGCATCCTCGCCAGCGTGAAGGTCGTAGTTACCCGCGGCTCGAACGTCTCGCAGAGGGATCTCGCTCCCCGTGGCGTAGTAGCCGGGGGCCGAGCTCCGCATCTCGGCCGGTGTCGTCAAGCAGGGAGCGAAGGCGGGCTGGCCATCCTTCAGAACCCCGATCCGGAGCCTGGATTCGCGGCTTGACGCCTCCGCCTTAGCAGGCGCCGCGGCGCAGCGGCCGGAGCACAGGGGGCGCTCCCTGCGGGGCCGGGGGCGGCGGCGGCGCAGGAGCCGCCTGCTCGAGGCATCTTCCGGATTCCAGACCGTGTAGAAATACCAGAGGAGCAATACGTAACCGGAATGTGCTAATAC